>Ga0257106_1001538_pt1 | contig 11239 bp, 12 predicted proteins | sample LP_taG_3_FD_190177 | JGI IMG/M metagenome (GOLD analysis project Ga0257106, IMG submission 190177) | Marine microbial communities from Northeast Subartic Pacific Ocean, Canada - LP_J_2011_P26_10m | ecosystem: Environmental > Aquatic > Marine > Oceanic | place: Canada: Northeast Subartic Pacific...
TCCGCGTTTGAATGCAACGCGCGCCTCGAGTTCTCGGCGTTCGTCTCCCGCCTTGATTGTTTCACCACTTTCACCTCGGGCTGCTCATGAACTTCCTTGGACACCCGTTGGTCGCCGTTAAGGTCCGTATCGCGCAGTCCACGCGCCAGCTCGTCCACCTCCCGGGACTCCACGCGTGTGCTCGCAGCACTCGGAGACGCGCTCAATTGGCCGTAGGTATTATTCACGTCCTTCGTCGGCGTCTCGATCTCGCTTTTGTGCTTCGCGACCGCCACCGACGGGTGAGATTCGTCCAGCAGCGTGGTGACCAGCGTGGGTCCACGCGCGGCGCTTCGCTCGCACGACAGCTGGACCCACACGGGTTGTAAGACGCGCAGCGGTTTGGGCAGCGGGGACAGCGCGTGCGACGGTGTTTGCCCATAGGAAGCGGAGTACGTCCAACCCAACGACTCTCCTCGCCGTTCCAAAGTGATCCCCGGAGTGCCTTCTGGAGCCGGTTCTAGACGCATCCAGCTCCCGCTCGTGTCCGCCACCTCCTCGAACGACGTGTCCAGCGCGGGTAACACCGCACCTGGATCGTCGTCGGTAATTACCGAATTACCGTTCTTAACCCCAATTAACCCGCGACCGTCCCGCGCCCTACCGAGCAGCCGGACGACGCCCCTGACGTGGAAACGAGGAACGAACACCGCGACGCCGTCGTCCTTGACCTCGTGAACCACCGCACGTTCCACCAAGGGCGTCCGCGCGAGGTGTTCGAGGAGGTACAGCTCGGAACATCGCTGCTGCGCCCTCTTCGCGGCTGCAAACAAAACACGCCGTCATACTAATTGCCCATACAAGTACGAAAGTAACAAAAGAAACTCACCGCGGTTGCGTTCGTTGAGGTGCGTCGCCGTCTGCGCCAACGAGTGAGTATTCGTATTGTTTGACTCGGGCCCCGTCGCCTCAGCGCCTCCTTCCCCGGCGCCGCCGACCGCGGCGAGCAGCTGCCGGTGCGCCACCACATCGGCGTACCTTCGAATCGGCGAGGTGAAGTGGGTGTACAACGCCAGCGCCAGGCCGTAGTGTCCGTGCCCGCCGCCGTCGCTCGGCGGAGCGCCGCCCGTGATGCAGTACTGTACACAAGAAAACACGACGTCAATCGAATCGCCCACACCGATGAAATAATAAACAAATAAACAAATAAACAAATAAACTCACCTGAGCCTCCGACATCGCCCTGGTCGCGACGCCCCGGAACAACGCATCCGCCGAGTGTACGCCGTCTGTTGGGATGCCGCCAGCCGTTTCTTTCAGCCGTTTCTTCGCGTCATCCAGCGACCTCGCCAGCGCAGCTCCGTTCGACGCGTCCAGCACGACACCGCACGAACCCAAAAGCCTTCTCAACTCGTCAAAACCGTCCAGCCGCGGCGGCGCTGTGAACAACAAAACACGACGTCATCATACTAATTGCCCATACGGAAACAAAAAGAAACTCACCGTGCCGCCTCACGAAAGCGTACGCGGGGGTATGGGCAAACACCCTGGTCGCCACCGCCGCGTTCGCCGCGATCATCAGCTCAGCCACCACGCGCATCATCGGTACCTCCCCTTTCGTCAGCACCGCCAGTGGAACGCCGTCGCTGGACGTTTCGAACCGTAACTCGGCAGACGCCAACTCCTGTACACAAAACACGACGTCAATCTAATTGCCCATACACGAGAATACAAAAATATACTCACCACGGCGCCGAATTTCGTTCGCTCCGCGTTCATGACGCGCGAAAAGTTCGCCACGACTTCCAGATCCTTCCGGACGTTTCCAGTCTCTGCCACGTCGTTCAGGTCATCCTCACGCGTCGGAGGCGACCGGCCGTCTAAGATGGCCTGCGCCTGGTAGTAATTGAGCTGATGGTTGGACCGAATCACCGAACGGCCTGTACACAAAACACGACGTCAGTCAAATTGTCCATACGGAAATTAAAATAAACTCACCGAACCAAGGAACGCCGACGACGTTAAAGTTTGAATCCAAAGTCCACGCGCAAGACACCGCCAGCCTGTGAACAAAACATGTCGGTCGTCAGTCTAACCGCCCACACGCATACGAAAATATACAAGTAAACTCACCTGTCGGCGCCGCCGATCAACGAACAGAGATTCTCGGAGAGCACCGCCGGGAGCATGTCGATCCTACCGTCCGTGAGGTACACCGTGGTACCCCTCGCGCGCGCCTCGAGGTCCAACACGGATCCCTCCTCGACGAAATGGGAGACGTCCGCGATGTGCACGGCCACCTCGTACCCGAATTTGTCATCCAGGCGATCAGACTCGGGGGAATCGTCCGCGTACTCGTACTCGCCCGTCTGCGTTTGACTCCCCATACGTTTTTTGACTGCCCCGTTGACGTCTCCACCTCGCGGCAGCCGCACGCGCCGCACCGACACCGCGTCGTCGACGTCGGTGCACCCGGGCGGGTCGATGCTCATGGTCCGGTGCGATCGCATATCCCTTCTCATCTTTAACTCGTCAGCCGATATTTTCCAATCGACCCGCGGCAACTCTTTCAAAGCGCCCTATACACAAAACACAACGTCAGTCCAGTATAATTGCCCGTACATACATAAAAAGAAACTCACCGGCGAAAACGCGTTTGTTTCGATGTCGTGCTCCGCTAACAGCGCGTTGACCTCTGCGTTTAAATCCCCGCACTTCCCGAGCGCCCTGACCACCCGCGCCTCCGGGTGTTTGCTGTGCGCCGGCCACCGCGTGATGCGAACGACCAGTCGTTGGCCCGCGAGCGCGTCGGCGCGGCGGGTCAGTAGTCGGCACCGGGGGAATCGTCGGTCCATCGGGATGACCAGGACGCTGTTGGATCTGGCGTTCTTCGAGCGTGTGCGTGTACCCTCGGGTGCTTCGTCCTCGGCGATGGTCGCGACGATGTCGGCGCCGCGGCGTCGCAGGACGCCGACGACCTCGGCGGTCGGGACCAGCCTTTTTTTCGTTCGTTTTTTATCCTCTGCCCCGGCTTCGTGTTTGTCCCCATCTTCTTCAGAGTCGTCAGAGTCGGAGTCAGAGTTACCTTCCGCCACCGTGTGCGCCCCTTCCGCCGGCACCCACCGACTCCGCGGCAGCAGACGCACGGCCACGCCGTCGCCGTCGAGTGCCCTATTCCGCAACGTTCTGGAAGGTACCAGAACGTCTCCGAACGTTTCCAAAGTATTATCATTTCCGTCGTCGTCCGCCGCGTCGGTTCGTTCCTCGTCCTCGCCCACCCTCACCGTCGCCTCCTCCGGCCTCCACCGACACACCTTGATCGTCCCGCGCATCAGCTCCCCGGACTCCAACCCGCCCACGATCGCGTCGTTGTCCCAGTGCGGAGCGAAAGCCCGAGCTCTATTTCCTCCTCCTCCGGCGTCAAAACCCAAACCCGAGAGCTTTCGTTCTTCGTCCGCTTTCATCGCCGCCTCGTTCGCCTCCCTCACCGACTCGAACGCGTTCATGACGTCCACGTCGTTCGAGTGGAACCGCGGGAAGTACTCGTCCGCGGCGAGGACCTCCACGCCCGGCGGCAGGCGCCTCCGCATCTCGCTCGCGAGATTAACATCCAGATCGACACCGCCGTTCAGCGTCGAGGCTCGATCGTCGGAGAGGACGACGACGGGAAATGCGCCGCGCACCTTCCCGGCGTACCACGCGGCGGCGCGCAACACCGGGTCGTGGAACACCGAGAACGTCGGGTTCGCCGGTGTGTGTGACACGCCCGCGTCTTCGTTCATTGACACAGCCGTGTCTGAGTCTCCCGCGAATTCTTTTTTCTTGGACGATGGGGCGAGCCATCGACTCGGCGCGCGTTCGTCACGCGCGGCGACGACGGACGTGTGCACGCAGTGCTCGTTCGGGAACAGCCGTAGACTCCGCCGTCGATCGTTGTACACGTCTCGCAGTCGTTTAGAGAGCCGGGTGTTTCCCCGGCGGTGCACTTGACGTGCCTCTGATTGCAACAAGATGATGTTCTTCGCAGCGTCGTGCATCTCGAGGAAGTCCACGTACTCCGCGATGCTCGTCGCGTCCGGGACGAGGTAATGCGTCGCGTCGGAGGCCAGCGGGGTGCCCACCGGGGTGCCGTCGAGCCGCCCGTCGCCGATCCCCGCGTCGTTGTCGCACGTCTCGCACAAAGCGCAGCCGCACGGGAGGTCGTCACGCAGGTGCGCATCCTCGGCGTAGTTGAATACGGTGCCGGTTCTGCGGCGGAGGCGGTGGCCGGACACGCGCGCCGTCGCGCCGTCCCACGCGGACGCCATCTATTGACGGCCACCGGGTTCTATCGAAACAGTCGCGGCATCGCGCCGATGTCACCCACGCGGCACGGCTCGCCCCAACGCCGGATAGGGGCTCCTAAGAAATGACAACTGACTTTTCTCAACCCTCGACTGTCGAGTTTCTTGGAGGCAGATCTGGCGCTCCGAGGGCAGAACACGAGCCGCGCGTCACGGGTGTGACCGGCGCTCGGATCGAACGAAAGCCCCGCGCCGCTCGATAGCACGCAGGACACCGGGCAGGCACCCGCGTCCCCCGATCGTCGCGTTCGTCTAGGACCGCGCGAGGCGCTCGACGGTTCGGTGCGCCCGGCGATTGGTGGTTAGGGCGGGAACATAATCGCGATGGAGCCACCGCCTCCGGGACACGAGGAGCCTCCCCCGCCCGGCGCCGAGCCCGAGGCGCCGGCGCTCGATCCCGCCAACCCGTACGCCGCGTACGACGCCTACGCCGCGCAGGCGTACTACCAAGCGCAGCACGCGGCCGCACCGCACACGACGCAGGCCGCCGACCCCGCGATCGCCACATCTGTCCCGCCGACAGCCGCGATGCCCCCGGGCGTCGCCGCGCCACCCGGGATGGCCGCGCCCACCGCAGCGGCACCGGCCGCGGGGTACGACGCGGACGCATACGCCGCCTACTACGCGCAGTGGGCAGCCGCGGAGGCTGCGCAACACGCCGCGTACTACGAGGCGCAGAGGGCGCATGAAGCCGCCGCCGCAGCCGCCGTCCCCACCGCAGAGCAGCTCGCGGCCGTGGCCAGGAACGCGTTCCAGGGTCTTCCCACCAGACCAGCGGTCGCCAAGGTGAGCGCGGCGGTGGCCAAATTTGAAGCCGCGGCGGCGGCGGGCGTCGGCGGATCTCCGTCGATGACGACGGGTGGGGACGCGTCGACCCCGGACATGGACACGGACGACGGAGCCGCGCCGCCGCCGTCGATCCCGCCGCCGCCGCCGTCGGCGCCGGACGTCCGCGACGACCTACCCCCACCACCCCCACCACCTCCTCCCGCAGTCGTCGCCGCGCCCAAACCCAAACCCATCGTCGACAACAAGAAGGTCATCGCGAAGCCCTCCGTGGGGAAAGGCAAGCTCGCGGGTGTCGAAGCGCTCGGTCGAAATACCAAGGGATCCGACACGGGAGGAGTACACACGATCGCGGCGCCGATGGGAGGAGCGCAGGGCGGCGGCACAGCTGTGTCGGCACCCTCGGCACCCTCCGCGGAGAAGCTTAAGAAACCCACGTGGCAGGAAACCGCGAACGAAGCGTTGGCGTCGAATCCGGTGTCGCTGTCCGCGATTGAGTTGGCGAAGGCGAAGATCGCGCGGGAACGCGAGGAGGCGCAACGTGAACGCACACACGGTGACAGGGACCGTGGTGACCGCGGCGGTGATAGGGAACGGGACCGCGGGAGGGATCGAAGAGACTCGAGGGACGGTCGGCGCAGACGGTCCGAAGGAAGCCGAAGGTCCCGGAGCGGAAGCGCCGGAGATCGAGATCGATCGGATCGACGCAGAGGTCGATCGAACCGCGGGCACTCCGGCTCACGATCACGCTCACGCGACCGTGCCAGGGATCGGGATCGATCGCGCGATCGCAAGTCCTCGCGCGGGCGCCGAGAACGAAGATCGGAAGATCGCGACTTGAAGGATCCAACTCCCGGCTCCCTGGACGGAGACGGCGGTACCAACAAGGATAAGCGCTACTGGGAAAAGTACTACGCCGAGAAGTTCGGCGTGGAAGTTCCCAAAGATACCACGACGAAGCAGGAACGCGACGAGGTGAAGGACTGGGACAAGTTCTATCAGGAGAAGTACCGGAATGACGCCGAGCAAGCGCTTCCGTCGAGTCGGAAAGAGAAGAAGGAAAAAAAGGAGAAAAAGGAAAAGAAGGAGAAGAAGGACCGGCGCGACAAGGGATCGCCGCAGCGAGCCGGCGGATTAAGCGCGGGCCCCGTGTCCTCCGCCAACAACAGCGGCGGCGGGGATTACGACACCTTCGTCGCCGCCACCACGGAGGTTCCACCGCCGCCGCCCCGCCCGAACGACGACAAAACAACCGATAAGGTGAAGGTGAACGGAGACGAACACAAGGACGGATCCGACCGAAAGCGACGCAGGGACCGTTCCCGTTCACGTTCGCGTTCCCGTTCCCGTTCCCGTTCGCGGGACCGCGATCGCAGGAGCAGACGTGATCGCGACAGGGATCACCGCGACGACCGCGACGACAGGTACCGCGACAGAGATCGCCAGGACAGATTTCGGGAAGACAGATCTCGCGGTGATCGCAGATTTCGCGCTGATCCCCCCGGCCCCAGGGACAACCGCGGTCCCAATCGCAACCAAGCCCCCGATTTCCGCAACCGCAAGCCCGTGCACCGCGGCAGCAGACTGGCGCACGTCGGTCGCAAGTGGGGACCAAACGGTGAGCTTCTTTTGTATTTCCGTATGGGCAATTCGAATGACGGTGTGTTTTGTCAACAGGGACGCCGCCGGAATCACCGTCGGGGTCGGACGACGAAGACGAAAGACACAGACGCGACGAACGACGAGCCGAGCGAAGCGGTTTCAGTCAGATTGCGCATACGCAGTCCGTCCCAGGGCACGCCCCCGTGGGCGCGCCGGGGACCAACGGGCTGGACGCGTTCGCATCCGCGGAGGAGGCGCAGGTGAGTAATTGTCCACCGCGATTTCCCTTCCAAATACCAAATACTTAATTACCACCCAATTAACGACCGATCACCGCCCTCGTTACCGATACAGGCGAGACTCGCGGCGCTGCAAGCCGCGGGGGTCAACGTGCAAGCCACGCGGCACGCCCGCCGGGTCTACGTCGGCGGTTTCCCCGACTCCACGAACGAACCAGAGCTCGGGGAGTTCGTGGGCAACGCGCTGGAGGCGGTGCGTTTATTTTTGGTTATTTTTGGTTATTTTTGGTTATTTTTGGTAATATTCGTACGGTCAATCAGACTGAGCAATTCGTGTTTTGTCACGTACAGGTTGGCGGAACGTCGCAGGCGTACGACCCGGGTAATAACATCACGTGCGTCCTCTCCGTGTACATCAACCGCGAGAAACAGTTTGCGTTTGTGGAGTTTCGAACCGTGGCGGAAGCGTCCAACGCGATGGTGAGTTTATTTTAATGCTCGTGTGTGTAGGCAATTAGACTGATGACGTCGTGTTTTGTGTACAGGGCCTCGACGGTACCGCCATGCACGGCGCCGCGCTTCGGTTCAGGCGTCCGAACGATTACAACCCGCAACAGGCGGCGCTGTTGGGACCCACCGGTCCATCCCCGCACCTTAACCTCGCCGCCGTCGGATTAACCCCGGGGTCTACGGTGCGTGTCCACAGCAGGCAGTTTCCCTTCCAATTACCAAATACCCAAATACCACCCAAACGCTGACTGATCACCACCCCTAAACACTGTACAGGCGCAAAACGCGGCGGCGATCCCAGGGCACATCCCGGGCATCCCGAGCACGCAAAACAGCGACGGGCGTAAGCTCTACGTCGGTAACCTGCCGACGTACCTGACGGAGGTACAGGTGTACGAGCTTTTACAGAGCTTTGGGCGTATTTCCGCGTTTAACCTCGTCGTGGACAAAGAGACTGGCGCTCTGAAGGGTTACGGGTACGTTTATTTTAACTCTCTAATTCTCGTATGGGCGTATGGGCAATTAGGGGACTGACGTCGTGTTTTTGGTACAGGTTTTTTGAGTACGCGGATGCCTCGGCGGAGGATGCGGCGATCGACGGCCTCACCGGCATGCGCCTCGGGGATAAGGTCTTAGGGGTCAAGCGCGCCACCGCCGATTACGGTATGCCCGGCGCCGCTTGGGTCCCGCCGATTGGATCCGCGCCTGGATTCGCGCCCGGAAGCCTTCCGGGCACGGAGACGGAATGCGTCCGGCTGACCAACATGGTGAGTTTATTTTGGTTATTTTGGTTATTTGGTTATTTGGTATTTTGGTATTTTGGTTATTTTGGTTATCGTACGTATGGGCAATTAGACTAACGTCGTGTTTTGTTAACAGGTCACCCGCGAGGAGCTCACGGATCCGGTCGAGGCGCGTGAGATTCTGGAAGATACGCAAGAGGAATGCGCGGGGTTCGGTAAGCTGACGCGGGTGCTGATGCCGCTGCCGAAAGGGGAAGGGTCGAGCTGGTTGGAAGATCCCGCGGGGGTCGGGGAGGTTTTTTTGCTCTTCGAAGAGATTGAGGGAGCGAGGCGCGCGGTGAAGAGTTTGAACGGACGCAAGTTCGCGGACAGGGTCGTGGCCGCCGGCTTCATCACGCGATCCGAGTTCGACAAGTACCTGTGAAACTCGTATCGTCCACGAACAGACGCGAATAGACGTTAATCGAAGAGAGCGTTCGATGATTGACGATCAGAATGTCATCGTGAAAACTCGAGAACTTAAACTCGTCTCTCCATCAGGCTCAGGCGGTCGCCACGCCGTCGCCGCCGTCGCCGCCGTAGTCCACCCCATCCTTGAACCTGTACACCAGCTCCACGTCGCTCCCTTTCTTCCACAAAAACTCCTTCACCGTCGCCAGCGAGCTCGACGGATCGCAAACCGTGTCCGCGCAGATGATATCGACAAGATCCTCCGGTTCGCCTCGCAGCGCCAATCGATTGGCGACGTACACGGCCACTTTGCGTATACCGAGGACCCGCGGGGCGGTGACGCGTCCTTGCGACAGCTTCGGCGCGTCCGGCTGGGTGTCGTGCGGCGCCAGGTGGAACGAAGTTTTCGGCGAGTCCGGCACCCTGTACACAAACAAAACACGCCGTCAGTCCAATCGCCAATACGAAAATAACCTTCAAAGGTAAAAAAGAAACTCACCGGTACTTCTCCGATAAAACTTCGACGATCCACTCGGGTAACGCCTGGTGCTCCTCCGCGCTGCCCGCCATCTCCCCCACGGGCATCAACGCCGCGCCCTCCCCATCGCGCTGCTCGCACACGAGGCTCGGCGGTCGTGACGGGAGACGCCACACCTTCGCGTCGCCGCACGGAGTCAGCGCGTTGACGTCAAAGTCCAAATGCGAATCGTCGTCTTCGTCCGATGAGAGCTCCCGACCGGCTTCGCACGCCATCGCGCGCAGCCGCCGTGCCTTCCATCCCCGGAGTAGCATGTGGATGGTCTGGACCCCGTAGTTACACTTGAGCTCGTCGTTGGCTCCGTCGACGCCCATGTCCAGCGCGTACGCCTCAGCCTGGAACGCGCCCGACGGCATCAACGACACGGCGATGGATCCGGTTCTTGTATCCACGGTGAACCACGACGGAACGGAGACGCGCGGGTTGACGTCTTTCAACACCTCAGCGAAGAGGTCATCACCGCCGGCGTCCCAACGCTTCACGCGCTCGCACTTAACGACGTCCCACAGGGAAATCGCCCCGTCGGTATCCTTGGCGAGGACGTGGAGCCTATCCGAGGTCTGCTTGTGCTCCACGATGGGCGGCGTGGACTTGATAGTCGCGCTCGGCTGCTTGTGAATCGGATCGACGTGAGCGCCGGTATGACCGCCCCCTTTGCCCCCCCACGCGTTGCTCATGCGCGCAGACGCCCGGCCCGGGGTGAGCTTTGGGGACACCGACATCGGCGAATCCTTGTACGAGCCGCTTGTACGGTGACCGTGAGCCCCGCGGCTAGCCGCCCCGGGGGTGTACACGTGTTCATCGTCGCGCCAGTCCACGTCCGCGGACCACCGGTTGATACTAGAACCCATAGTCGACGCCCAGAGCCCAGAGCCTTGGTTACCGCTGTCATCGGGCGTAAGCGATAAAACCCCTTTATCTTCCTCAAACAAAAGCACCGTGCGCCTATGGGCCAGATCCGTGGCGTACACCCGCCCGTCGGCGCCGCCGCTGTAGCACACGTGCCAGCTGGCATCCATCGCCGCGCTCCACACCGAACACCCGTGTACGCCTGAAATTGTCTGCACGCACCGCTGTTGACCCAAGTCCCACAGACGCAAAGTATGATCGCTGCTACCGGTGAGACACAGACGGCCGTCGGAGCTCAGAGTGGCGCACCGCACGTTGCCGTTGTGGCCCTTCAGCTTGGCGGTCCTCGAGCCGGTACGCGCGTCCCATACGCGAATCACGTTCCCGGTGCACCTGTGAACAAGTTATTAACACACGTCAGTCCAATTGCCTTATCGCCCACGCGAGAATTAGGGAAATAGGAAAAAAATAGACGTACCCGGAGACTAAGACGTCACCGCCGACGTCCATCGCCAACGCGTACGCGCTCTCTTTTTGCCCATCCATGTCCGTCACCAGCGTTGATTCTTGCGGAAGGAAACTCGGATCCCGTGAAAAGTCAGTCACCGCGGTAGCACGCTCGGCGTCCCACAGGAACAAGTTATCCGCCTCGCCGAGTCCAGCGCTGGCAAACTTGGTACTTACGGTTCCAGTAGACTGGTTGCCCGTACCCGCGCTGGCGAGTTTCATGACGTAGTCGCCGTGCCTTGTGAGCGACGCCACGCACCTGTGCGCGTTCGGGTCGTCCGCGTCGATGGGTGAGTCGATGGACCACACCTTGACGCTGCTGTCCGACGAAGCGGAGAGGAGAAAGTTACCCGAGCCGGTGCGAAGAGGGCACACGTCGTTGACCCAGCTGGAATGCCCTTCCCATCGCTCATCGCACGTGTCTGCGGATGCGCCGCGTTTGGCGAGTGATGACGTGTTCCACGCGCGGACGGTCCCGTCGCGTCCCGCGGTGTACAGCTGTGTGACGGCACCCCCATCGGCACCCCCGTCGGCACCCCCCCCGCGTATACAGGGCGCGAAGCACGCGGCGTTGACGCCGCCTACGTGCCTTGCGTCGAATTCTGGATGTCGGAGTAAGTAAGAGAGCTTGCGAGGTCGCCTGAACCGCCCGGGTTCCTCGTCCGTGTCCTCGCGCGTGCCGAGCTTGATCCC
>Ga0257106_1001539_pt1 | contig 11237 bp, 10 predicted proteins | sample LP_taG_3_FD_190177 | JGI IMG/M metagenome (GOLD analysis project Ga0257106, IMG submission 190177) | Marine microbial communities from Northeast Subartic Pacific Ocean, Canada - LP_J_2011_P26_10m | ecosystem: Environmental > Aquatic > Marine > Oceanic | place: Canada: Northeast Subartic Pacific...
CACCGCGTGATAGGCCTGACAACGATCCACCCAGCGGCAATTCACGCAGATGCACATGCACCCCACCTCTGAAGAGGACTCCATTCTGGAGGGGGAGGTCGGCCTCATGGCGCGTCAACTCATGACAAGGCTGCAGCCGCACCGCTGGCCGATCCCACTCGATCGTCTACCAGCCGGAACGGTGCTGGTGGGCGGAGCCGTCCGTGACGGATTGCTGAACCGTTTGCCCGAGCATCCAGATCTAGACATGGTGGTTCCAGCGGATGCGCTGGGACAGGTCCGCAAGCTCTCTCAAGAGTTTGGTGGTGCCTGCGTGGTGCTCGACCGAGACAGGGACATGGCCCGCCTGGTGCTGGGGCGCTGGACCATCGATCTTGCAAGACAAGAGGGTCATGACCTCACAACAGATCTCTTGCGGCGTGACTATCGAATTAACGCGATTGCTCTCACCCTCACAACTGAACCAAAACTGTTGGATCCCAGTGGCGGGATTGCTGATCTACGCGATCAACGCATCACTGCCGTCAACGAACTGAACCTGCTCGACGATCCCTTACGGCTGTTGAGAGCCCTAAGACTGGCTGCGGAGCTCTCGATGACGATTGACGAAGCCACTATTGAGATGATTGCGCGCCATCGCCATCACTTGCCCAAGGTGGCACCAGAGCGAATTCAGGCTGAATTGCTGAAGCTGGTTCAAGCCAACAACGCTGATCAGGCGATCCATTTGCTGCACTCCTTGCAATTGATCGCGCCATGGAGCTCCGATCAACCGCAAAGGACGTTCAACGCAGAAGCATTGACAAAACAAGAAGAACAACTCGCCTTACCGCTCGCACGCTTAACGCAGTTACTCAGCGATCAAGGCGTGAGTGATTTGCGCTTCAGCCGGAAGCAAATTCAACGCTGCTTGCGACTGAGAAGGTGGTGGATGCGAGATCAACAGCAAAGCGCTGACGCTCTAGAGGAGCGGGATCGCTTAAAACTGCATCAAGAGCTTGATGACGATCTTCCTGCGTTCACGCTGGCTTGGCCAATGGAGCGCCAAAAGGAATGGCTGAGTCGATGGCGTGATCAGGACGACAAGCTGTTCCATCCCAGTACACCACTCAATGGTCGAACATTGCAGGCGGAGCTTGGCTTGCCTCCAGGACCCCGACTAGGGGAACTCATTGATCATCTTTGCCTTGAACGAGCCTTTGGAAGAATCCACAGCCAAAACGACGCGATTCAGTGCGCACGCGCTTGGCTTCACAAGCCGCTGTGATTAACTGACTTGCCTTAACGACAGCGATCGGCCTGATAGGCAGTTTTCTTCTCTCTCTCCCCCCCCTCACATGAGCGTGCGTCTTTACATCGGCAATTTGCCGCAAACCTTTGAAGCCAAAGAGTTGGAGACCCAACTCACCAGCGTGGGGGAAGGAATCCGCTTCAAAACCGTTCTCGACCGGGAAACGGGAGCTTGCCGCGGCTTTGGTTTCGCCAACGTCGACGACGAAAAAGTTGCTGATGCTTTGATCGAGCAATTCAATGGCAAGGATTTCAATGGCAACACCTTGCGGGTCGAACGCTCTGAACGACGCGAGAGCAACGCAGTTGGAGCAGGTGGCCGTCGTAGCGGTCCAGGCGGCCCTGGCAACGCGCCAGGCTCAGCACGAAAGGCTGTAAACAAGGTCGTTCACAGTGACGCCAAAGCCGAATCAGCACCCGACCCACGATGGGCCGGGGAATTATCCAAGTTGAAGGATTTGCTCGCAGACCAGAAAACAACGGTCTGATTTAACTGAGCTTTGTGATCACTTAGCGAGACTGGGCGATCACAAAGCATCTGGGTAGCTCGAGCGCCTTGCTTAGTTTGCCAACAAAGGCGCGTCGATTGAAGACGTCGTAGTTGTTGCGTTCAATTGCGTCAAGAATCCCTCTATACATACGAAGAGAAGTCCAAACAGGCCAGCGCGCGTCTGCAGACAGCCAGCGAACACCTTCCTCAGAGCGAAAGAACCATTCTCTAGCGCGCGCCAGCTGAAATATCATCAGCTCAATCCATGCCTCGTTAATCTTTCCAGATAAAAGATCCTCCTCACTCACTCCAAATTTGCGCATATCTTCTTGAGGAAGATAAATACGACCGCGTGCACGATCTTCTCCTACATCACGGAGAATATTAGTGAGTTGGTTCGCAATTCCCAAAGCAACGGCTGAGTCAGAAGGATCAGGACACTGACTCCAAGGAGCAGAAGTGTAAGCATCGTCGAGACCCATAACTCCCTGGGTCATCAAGCCAACGGTACCTGCAACCCGATAACAATAAAGATGTAGGTCTTCAAAAGTGGGATAGCGTGTCCATGACAGGTCCATTCGTTGGCCTTCAATCATGTCGAGGTAAGGCTGAATATCTTGCGGATATCGCTGCAACGTATCCAACATCACCATGTCTAGATCATCCTTAACTTGACCAGAAAACAATGCCCGGGTCTTTGCTTCCCAGCGATCAAGGCGATCAGACAATTCGGTTACAGATTTTGACTGAGCTTCCTGACTATCCATCAACTCGTCGGTACGTCGGCACCATACATAAATTGCCCAAATGGCCTTCCGCTTAGCAAAGGGAAGGAGAAGAGTACCCAAATAAAAGGTTTTGGCCCACTCAGCAGTTTCTAGACGACAAGCCTCGTAAGCGGAATCCAGATCAGCAGAGCTACACGCCGCAATGGACATACAAGTGAGATTGTTCTTAAAATGGTAAAATCAGTTTACGACAGAATGAACTCAATTGGCGAAACTCAACGGAGAAAAACTTTTAAAGCAATAACCCCTATAAAACACCAAGAAAACCAAAACATATATTTGTCATTTATGACTCATAATCATCAATTCTAATGCCAACATAGGGCTACAAATCATCACGAAAGGTGTTTAGTGCAGAGTATTTCTCAGCCTGTTAAGGCTTGCTTTTCATAAATCAAGAGCGAGTGAAGTGATCGCTCCAATCCACATCAAGCAAGTTCTTGTGTAAATCTTTGGGCTGGCCTTGCTCATGCCCTTGTGACAGCCTCAGCACACATTTTGCCGCTCAACACAGCACCTTCCATAGAAGCCAAATAACGTTGCATGGTGTAATCACCTGCCAAGAAAAAGTTTTTAATTGGAGTAGTCTGATCGGGACGAAGCTGCTGACAGCCAGGCGTGGTTTTGTAAACAGATAGTGGAGTTTTTACCACTTTCGACTTACGAAGTTTCGCGGGGTTTTCAGTCCCAAAATGCATTGGAAATAACTTCAGGAGCTCTCCCATGGTGGCTTCAATGATGTCTTCATCACTACGTCCAATCCAATCCTTCGCAGGCGCGAACACAAGCTCAAGCATCGATCGATCAGGATCTTCGTACTCCTTACAGGCGATGCTCATATCGGCATAAACACTCAGCAGCGGTGAGCGACTGAAAAGCAAGTGATCGATGTCAGTGAGCTTTCGGTCAAACCAAAGATGAATATTGATCACCGGCACTCCACGGAGACCATCCAACTTTCGGAATACATCCATTTTCTGCCATGGCTCTGGGATCAACAGCTTGAAAGGATCCACAGGAAGAGCACTGACGTAAGCATCAGCAACGAGATCAAAACTTTCCTTACCCTTTACGCCTCCGATATGGAAAGCAGCAACACTTCCATCAGGGTTGAGCTTGATCTCTCTCAACGGGCTATCAAGATGCACCTCACCTCCAAGGGATTGAACATGCTCGACAATCGGATCACATAGCCGCTCTGGAGGTGCTCCATCGAGAAATGCCATCCGAGAACCATTCTTTTCCTGAAGGAACCGATTTAGAGCGGTCAGCAAGACCGTTGACGAGATTTCATCAGGATCAATAAAGTTCAATGCCTTGCTCATCGCAATGAAGACTTCGTCATTCACGCGTTCTGGAATGTTGTGCAGCTTGAGCCACTCGGTCCAAGAATATTTATCGCACTCTTCCACATAACCCTGCCCTCTGAGCATTGCAGGCACTAATCCAAGACCAAAGCTGATCTTTTCTGGCCAAGACAACATGTCGTTGTTGCCGAGAATTGCCGCGACACCATTAATAGGAGCCGGCAAATCTGGAAAATCAAAGCGGCTATAAGTGCCAGGCTCTTCTGGCTGATTGAAGATCATCGAATGGCTCTTCCATTGGAGCCTGTCCTCAATATTCAGCTCTTTGAACAACTGCAGCATGTTTGGGTAGGCACCGAAAAAGATATGCAAACCCGTTTCGTACCAGTCGCCGTCTTCATCTTTCCAAGCCGCAACCTTGCCGCCAAGAACGTCCCTGGCCTCCATGAGGATGGGGGTATGACCCGCGTCCGCCAGATATTTCGCGCAGGAGAGACCAGCCAGACCTGCTCCTGCAATGGCGATACGCATGCTTCAAACCACAATTTGAAAACAACCTTAAAAGGATCACGCCCCGGTTCGCTTCCTAAAGTCGAGACCAACCGCAAGCGCGGTGTCCTTACGCAATGCAAGCCCCCATGGCCGACACCCTGCTAAAGAGCACCACTCGCCACGTTCGCCTTTTCACAGCTCGCGTGTCTGACGGGAGGCTCCTCCCAGATCCCAATCAGCTCACTCTCGACCTGGATCCAGACAATGAATTCCTTTGGAACGACAGCTGCGTTCAAACCGTTCAACAACGCTTCCGTGAGCTAGTTGACGCCCACGCGGGCCAGCCTCTGAACGATTACAACCTCCGCCGTATCGGCTCTGAATTAGAAGGAACGATTCGCCAGCTCCTTCAGGCCGGCCAGCTGAGCTACAACCCTGATTGCCGAGTTCTGAATTACTCCATGGGCCTGCCCCGCACACCTGAACTTCTGTGAGCCGCTCCCCTTACGACCGCCCACGGTCCGGAAATCCACGTCGGCCTGATGAGAGCAGAGGAGCTCGTTACAGCCCACCTCCACAGGGCAACAAAGATGGTGGAGATGGAGGAGGTCGTTTCAACACCACCAGAATCGCTGTCCTCGCCGGAGTGCTGGTGGTGGGGATCGGCATCGGCAGTGCCGTCACGAGCACTACAGGGGGTGATCAAGGCAATATCGCCAGCAGCCAACAGTTGGATATGGCGGTGCCTGATCCTGAGTTTTGCAGGCAGTGGGGAGCGAGTGCTTTTGTGATGGACATTGAGATGTACACCACACTCAACCCATCCAGCAGCTTTGTCACGCAGCCCACCCTCCAGCCTGGCTGCGTGATTCGCCGAGAAAACTGGTCTGTTTTACGCAAAGAAGGCGCTGTCACCGCTGCTCAGGAAAGGCAGTGCAAACAAAGGATGAACACCTTCGCTTACATCGGATCCGTGAGGGACAAACCGGTTGTTCGCTGCGTCTACCAAACCGATATCACTCAGAACAAATTTCTAACCAAAGGGATCGCCGACGACACTGTTGGTCTCACACCGGAAGCTGATCAGTTTTAAGGCGTGTCGAGATCTGCGACCAGGGGCTCTGGCCCTTCGGCCGCAGGCCTTGGCTGACGCAAAGGACTATCGGCGCTGGCAAATACCGGCAAAACATCACACCGAAATGCTTCTGCAGCCCGAGAGCAGTAGCGAGCGGGATGGGTAATCAGCCTTAATTGGCGCCTCACTTGCAATCCCACCACTGATGGCTTGTGCAAACTTCCTGCTGTGAGCTCCCGCTCAATCGAAACCACAGGAAGGAAAGCAGCTCCCAAACCGGATTGCACAGCATTTTTGATGGCCTCTAGGGAATTGAGCTCCATCTCAATCCTCAATCTCTGCACATCCAAACCAGAACGAGCCAGGAGCTGGTCCACCATTTTCCGAGTGGTGGACTGAGCATCTAAACAAACAAAACCCAATCGGTACAGATCTTCCTTACTGAGTTCTGGCAAACGAGCCAGGGGATGCTTCACCGGAAGCACAAGCGCCAATTCATCACTTGCGTAAGGAACCACCTGAAGCAACTCATTCAACTCAGCAGGTAATTCACCGCCGATGATGGCCAGATCGATCTGACCATTCGCCACGCTCCAGCCCGTTCGCCTCGTGCTGTGAACATGCAGCTGCACTGCCACATCTGGAAATTTTTGGCGAAAAAGGCCAATCATTCGGGGCATCAAGTAGGTGCCCGTGGTTTGGCTCGCACCCACCACCAGAGATCCTCCCTTCAAGTTGTGCAAGTCATCCAAAGCACGACACGCCTCATGACATTGACTGAGAATTCGATCGCAGTAACTCAGAAGCAAGTGACCGGCTTCGGTGAGCTGAGCCTTGCGACCGCCACGATCAAACAGGGACACCTCAAGCTGCTTTTCCAAGTTCTGGATCTGCAAACTGACAGCTGGCTGGGTGACGTAAAGACTGTCAGCAGCTTTTTTGAAGCTGCCTTCACTGACGATGGCGCGAAGGATACGCAGCTGATCCAGTGTGAAAGGCAAATCGGCCATAAGCGACAGCCGACCCGGCAGGGATAGCTCCAAAACTTTAGAGGGGAGAAACCCACCGCCCGTCAGAATTACTTTTCATGCAGCAACTCTTTGGATGAGCTCCTAAGCGGCGGAATGCATCACTCCAGCTTGGTGATGCTCTTGCTGCTCTTGGTTTTCGCTGTCATTCACAGCGGTGGGGCTGCCCTTCGCACTCGCGCTGAGGCCAAAATCGGGGCTAGAGCCTGGCGAGTGCTTTTCGCCACCTTGAGCATTCCCTCTGCGATTGTCGTGATCGGCTACTTCCTTGCCCATCGGTATGACGGCCTCAGACTCTGGAATCTTCAAGGTGTGCAGGGCTTAGTACCCCTGATCTGGGTGCTAACAGCCATCAGTTTTCTGTTCCTATATCCAGCCACTTACAACCTGCTTGAAATTCCTGCTGTCCTGAAACCGCAAGTGCGTCTGTACGCCACCGGGATCATCCGGATTAGCCGACACCCTCAGGCCGTTGGTCAGGTTCTCTGGTGCTTTAGCCATGCCCTTTGGATCGGAAGCAGCTTCATGGTCGTGACCTGCATCGGCCTCATCGGACATCACCTTTTCGCGGTATGGCATGGAGACCGACGCCTAAAGGCTCGATTTGGTGATGACTTCGTAAAGCTGAAACAAAGCACCTCCGTGTTGCCTTTTGCCGCTGTTGTAGATGGACGCCAGACCCTGGTTTGGAGTGAGTTTCTGCGGCCAGCACAACTCGGTATAGCGATCGCCGTGGGAGTTTTTTGGTGGGCTCATCGCTTTATCTCACTAGGAAGCATCGCTTTCCTTCACTCACGTCTTGAGGGGCTTTTGAGCTGAGCTGCCTACACTCAAAACACTCTGCTTCACTCGGATGCCTTCGGCTGCCGATTTTGCCTGGCTGATCCCAGTGCTCCCTCTCGTTGGGGCATTGATCACAGGGCTTGGTCTGATTAGTTTCAATCGCACCATCAACCGGCTTAAAAAACCCGTTGCCTTGCTGCTGATCAGCTGCATTGGAGCTGCAGCGGTCATTAGTTACGCCGTTCTGTTCGAGCAGTTGGGTGGAGCTCCCCCCGTCGAGCATCTGTTCATTTGGGCGAGTGCTGGAGACTTCAGCCTTCCGATGGGGTACGTCGTCGACCCACTTGCAGCTGTGATGCTCGCCTTGGTGACAACGGTGGCGCTGCTGGTGATGATTTATTCCCACGGCTACATGGCCCACGACAAGGGTTATGTGCGCTTTTTCACCTATCTAGCCATCTTCAGCAGCTCCATGTTGGGGCTCGTGGTGAGTCCCAATCTTCTGGAAATTTATGTGTTCTGGGAGCTGGTGGGGATGGCTTCTTACCTCTTGGTGGGCTTCTGGTACGACCGCGAAGGCGCCGCTCATGCCGCCCAGAAAGCGTTTGTCGTGAATCGCGTTGGCGATTTCGGACTCCTGCTCGGCATTCTCGGGCTCTATTGGGCCACCGGAAGCTTTGGATTCCAAGGCATTGCCGATGGATTATCAGCAGCGGTCAGCAGTGGTGTGGTGCCTGGCTGGGCAGCGCTCGCTCTCTGCCTGTTCGTGTTTATGGGGCCAATGGCCAAGTCAGCCCAATTCCCACTTCACGTTTGGCTGCCTGATGCCATGGAGGGGCCTACACCGATCTCTGCTTTGATCCACGCAGCCACCATGGTCGCTGCAGGCGTTTTCCTTGTTGCCAGGCTGGAACCTCTTTACAGCCAGTTTCCCGCTGTAGGCACATTCATCGCCGTCATTGGCACGATCACCTGCTTCTTAGGCGCCTCGATCGCTCTGACCCAGATGGATCTCAAAAAGGGGCTTGCCTACAGCACTGTGTCGCAGTTGGGCTACATGATGCTGGCCATGGGTTGCGGCGCTCCCGTTGCTGGCATGTTCCACCTGGTGACCCATGCCTTCTTCAAAGCGATGTTGTTCCTTGGCTCTGGGTCTGTGATCCACGCCATGGAGGATGTGGTGGGTCACGAACCTGTCCTCGCCCAAGACATGCGACTGATGGGTGGACTTCGAAAAAAGATGCCGATTACGGCCATCACTTTTTTGATCGGTTGTGTTGCCATTAGTGGCATCCCACCCCTGGCTGGTTTCTGGAGCAAGGACGAGATTCTTGGCCAGGCCTTCAACAGTTTCCCGTTGCTCTGGGCAGTTGGCTTTGCCACTGCGGGCATGACCGCTTTTTATATGTTCCGCCTCTACTTCCTAACCTTTGAAGGTGAGTTCCGAGGGAACAATTCAGCTCTGCAACAAGAGCTCATGGCTGCAGCAGGCAAAAAAATAGAGGAGGGTCACGATCACCACGCCTCAGGAAGTGTCCATGAGTCACCTTGGTCGATGACGCTTCCGCTCGCGGTTCTCGCTGTTCCCTCGGCCCTAATCGGCCTGCTCGGAACACCCTGGAACAGTCGCTTTGCTGGGCTGCTGAATCCCGAAGAGGCAGCGGAAATGGCCGAACATTTCAGCTGGGGAGAATTCCTTCCGCTCGCAGGAGCCTCCGTAGCAATTTCAGTAACAGGGCTAACGGTGGCCGTCCTTGCCTACGCGCTGCGCCGCATCGATCTCGGTGAACTTGTTGCCGCTCGCTTCCCAACCATCAACGCCTTCTTGGCAAACAAGTGGTATTTGGATGCCATCAACGAGAAATTGTTTGTTCGCAGTAGCCGCAAGTTGGCCCGAGAAGTCCTGGAAGTAGATGCAAAGGTTGTGGACGGGGTTGTGAATCTCACAGGTCTGCTCACCCTTGGCAGCGGCGAAGGCCTCAAATACTTCGAAACCGGCAGAGCCCAGTTTTATGCCCTGATCGTGTTCGGTGGAGTGATTGCATTGGTGGTCCTCTTTGGCGCCCTGGGCTGACCGGATCCTCCGACTTCCAGACTTTCAAGAGTGAGGGTTATGTGTGTCAACGCCTATCGAGTGGATGCGCGTTCGCCCAAGATTTCTACACTCCGAGCAGTGGTGAAAGACCTGTCTCGTGCTCGAATTTGCCGTTAGTGCACCCTTAGATCCGGCATTCGACATCTCAAGCGGTATCGTTCCGGCCACTTTCCCTTGGTTGAGCCTTTCGATCCTGTTCCCCATCGTTGGGGCTTTCATCGTTCCATTCGTGCCAGATGATGGTGATGGCAAGAAGGTGCGCTGGTTTGCGCTCGGTATTGCCCTCACCACCTTCCTCATTACAGCTGCGGCATATCTCACGGGATATGACCCCAGTTACAGCGGACTCCAGCTGTCGGAACGGGTGAGCTGGCTGCCCAGTCTCGGGCTCACATGGGCTGTTGGGGCTGATGGCCTATCGATGCCTCTGATCCTGCTAACAAGCTTCATCACGGCCTTGGCAGTTCTGGCCGCATGGCCCGTGACCTTTAAACCCAAGCTGTTCTTCTTCTTGATCTTGGCGATGGATGGCGGCCAAATTGCCGTCTTCGCCGTCCAAGACATGCTGCTGTTTTTCCTCGCGTGGGAACTGGAGCTGCTTCCGGTCTATCTCTTGCTGGCCATCTGGGGTGGAAAGAAACGTCAATACGCAGCTACAAAGTTCATTATTTACACAGCTGGAAGCTCTCTCTTCATCCTTTTGGCAGCACTGGCGATGGGCTTTTTTGGCGGCGGAGTGCCAAATTTTGAATACAGCGTTCTGGCCCAAAAAGGATTCAGCAGTGGATTTGAGCTGCTCTGTTACGCGGGGTTGTTGATCGCATTCGGGGTGAAATTACCGATCGTTCCCCTCCATACCTGGCTTCCTGATGCCCATGGAGAGGCCACCGCACCTGTGCACATGTTGCTGGCTGGCATTTTGCTCAAAATGGGTGGCTATGCGTTGATGCGTTTTAACGCCGAAATCCTTCCCTTAGCGCATGCCCAATTCGCACCCCTGCTGGTGGTGCTGGGAGTCGTGAACATCATCTATGCAGCGCTCACATCCTTCGCGCAACGCAATCTCAAACGCAAGATCGCTTACAGCTCAATCAGCCATATGGGCTTCGTGCTGATCGGCATTGGCAGCTTCAGCGAGCTAGGTACAAGTGGGGCCATGCTTCAAATGATCAGTCATGGTCTGATCGGAGCCAGTCTGTTCTTTCTCGTTGGTGCCACATACGACCGTACCCACACCCTTCAGCTGGATGAGATGGGTGGTATTGGCCAAAAAATGCGCATCATGTTTGCCCTGTGGACTGTTTGTTGCCTCGCCTCCCTTGCGTTGCCTGGGATGAGCGGATTTGTAAGCGAACTGATGGTGTTCACAGGTTTTGCTACTGATGAGGCTTACACCCTCAGCTTCCGCATCGTGATTGATGGGCTAGCTGCCATCGGAGTGATCCTGACGCCTATCTATCTGCTGTCGATGTTGAGAGAGATTTTCTTCGGAAAAGAGAACAGCGAACTCGTCTCTCACTCCAATCTTGTGGATGCTGAGCCCAGGGAGGTCTACATCATTGGTTGCCTTCTGGTTCCAATCATCGGCATCGGGCTCTATCCAAAGCTGATGACTGATAGCTACAGCAGCACAATCTCAGCTCTTGTGAGGCGTGATGTCGATGCGATGGAAAGGATCACGAGACCAACAGCACCTTTAATCCGCAGCACTACCCCTGTCCCAGCTCTGTTCTCAGCACCAAAACTGACAGAGGCCATCCAGCCCATCTCGTAAAGATCTTCTTCCTTTCTCTGCGAATGCGATTCAGACACTGAATCGCTCCTTAATTTTTAGACGCTTGTCGCACACTCTGTTCGCCATGCGTCAGATCAATTTCAGTCTGATTTTC
>Ga0257106_1001540_pt1 | contig 11237 bp, 9 predicted proteins | sample LP_taG_3_FD_190177 | JGI IMG/M metagenome (GOLD analysis project Ga0257106, IMG submission 190177) | Marine microbial communities from Northeast Subartic Pacific Ocean, Canada - LP_J_2011_P26_10m | ecosystem: Environmental > Aquatic > Marine > Oceanic | place: Canada: Northeast Subartic Pacific...
CATTTCGAGTTTTTTCTTGAGCAGTATTGTTTTTGCAGCACCTGTAGATACAGGCCATGCTGAAGTTTCAATTATTAAAAGTGAACAATCTGATAATTCGAAGATAGTAAATCTTGGTATAAAAATGGATATGCAGCCAGGCTGGCATACTTACTGGATAAATCCAGGAGATTCTGGAGGCGTTATTGATATTGAATGGACTATGCCAAAAGGTAATACGGTCAGCGAAGTATCTTACCCCTCACCTCATAAAATTCCATATCCACCATTAATGACATTTGGTTATGAGAATTATGTAATCTTCCCAGTAACTTTATCTTTAGATAATCCTGATGAAGATATTTTGATATCAGCAAAAATTGATTTTTTAATTTGTGCAGATGTCTGTATTCCTGAAACAGCATTGATTCAAACTTCACTTAATACAATTCAAAGTGATAGTGAACTAAATCAATGGCTAGATAAAGTGCCATCAATTCTTCTACCAAACATAGCCTCCATTAATGGCAGCAACCTTGAATTAAGATTTTCGTTTAATGAAGCTATTGATGATATTTATTTTTTTCCTAAAAGTGAAAATATTTTTATCTACAATACTGATCAAGAACTTATTAAAGAAGAAAATAATTGGCTCTTAAGAATTCCTCTTATTAAAGATGGGCCCAGCAATGTAGATGGTATCTTGGTTATTAATGATGAGTCTTTTGTGATTGTCTCAGAACTTGAAGAGTCATCTCTTTCTGTCATGGAGTCTATTTCAGTATGGCAAGCCTTAATCTTTGCTTTTATAGGTGGGCTAATTTTAAATATTATGCCCTGTGTTTTCCCGATCATATCTCTGAAAGCGCTTAGTTTTGTTTCTATGGGTGGTGGCTCTACTAAAAAGGTAAGGTTGCATGCTTTGAATTTCTGTTTTGGTGTAATAATTTCATTTTTAACAGTGGCTATGGCTATTCTTTTATTACAAAAAGGAGGCACTATGGTTGGCTGGGGGTTTCAACTGCAGTCACCATTAATAGTAGCTTTTTTAGCTATTCTAATGTTCATTATAGGTCTTGTATTGTTAATGGATATAAATATAGGCACCTCGTTAACAAGACTTGGTTCTGTAGGAAGTAATGATTCATCCTACTTAGGCTCATTTATGACAGGCGTTTTAGCTGTAGTAGTTGCATCACCATGCACCGCACCATTTATGGGTGCTGCAATAGGCTATGCCTTAATTCAACCGTCAGCTATAACTATTCCAATATTTTTATCATTGGGACTAGGGTTTTCATTACCCTACTTGCTTCTAGCATTATTTCCTAGTCTTATAACTAAGATGCCTAGGCCTGGTGAGTGGATGAATACTTTAAAAGAATTTTTTGCTTTCCCAATGTTTGCAACTTCTTTATGGCTTTTATGGGTATTCAGTTTTCAAACAACAGCAGATAGTTTGATATCTCTTTTAATTACTATTTTATTAATATCAATAATTTTTTGGGTGGTTACCAAAAGTACTTCTAAAATTTCGAGAGCCTTAAGTTTATTAGCTGTCATTATTGTTATTTTGATACAGCTCAGTTCTATCAATACATTAAAAGCAAATACCAGTTCAAGTGAATCTGCTTCAGATGCTGATTCTGACGCATGGAGTATTAATATTGAAAAAGAATTAAAAGAATTAGATCAAGCATATTTAATTAACTTTACGGCTGCATGGTGTATTACCTGCCAAGCAAACGATAAGCTAGCTCTTTCAAGACCAGCGGTTAAAACATATTTCGAAGAAAACAATATTAAATATATTAAAGCTGACTGGACTAATCGCGATAATGATATCTTGGAAGTTCTAACTGAATATGGAAGAACTGGTGTTCCTCTATATTTATATTGGAAACCTGGATTAGATAAAACTCTAATACTTCCTGCGGTGTTAACAGAAGAGCTGCTCATAAACTCACTTTAGTAGAACTTATTTTTATATAAATAAAGTAGCATTTTTAATCAGCATAAATTAACATTATTTATCTAAATTAATACTTTCAGAGGTTATTAGTTATGGGAACTGCACCATTCGTTTTATTTGGAACCATCCATGTATTTTCACTTGCTCTTATTTTTGCAATAGTCATAGGTCTTCCTTATTTGGTTAATAAGTCTAGTGATGCAAATAAAGATCTTGTTACTAAGGTTATTGCTTTCCTTCTTTTAGCTCATGCTGTTGCTAGTCCTTATAAGGATTTATTTATTTTAGAAAATCCTTATCACTGGAAAGAGGTGTTACCTTTTCATATGTGTGATTTCTCAGAAATTATTCTAGCTTGGTTCTTGTTAGGTGGCCCAAAAATACTCTTCAACGTAGCATACTTTTGGGGTATAGCTGGAGCAACCATGGCTCTTCTCACTCCAGATGTAACAGTCGGAGGAGATCTGGATTATATATTCTTTTTTGCTGGACATGGAATGATAGTTATTGCTGTTTTTTATGCCATTCTTGCACTTGGAAATTTACCAACACTTAAGGATGCTCATCAAGTTATTTTAATAACAATCTTTGTACTTCTTCCAATCGTATATGTAATAAATTTAGCATTAGGTGATTTTGAGCCTTATGGTATAGATCCAGGTGGAGTTACTAATTATTGGTATTTAATGGCTAAACCAGATGGAGACAGTCTTTTAAATTTCTTCCCAGATCCGCCTTATCATATATTACCGTCATTAGTCATTACGGTATGTGTTTTTTATCTAGTGTATCTTCCAATCGGGATAAAGAATAAGTTAAATAGCAGGTAATTAGTGTCACAAGTTAATCTTGGTGATATTGAAGAGGCTTATTCAAGAATTAAAACTTATTTAGGTGATACTGATATAGTCTCAAGCCAAACTTTAGATAGAGCATTAAATGCTGAAATTTATTTAAAGCCAGAGCAGCTTCAAAGAACTGGTTCTTTTAAATTTAGAGGAGCTATGTCAGCAATGACGCTGCTCACTAAAGAGCAATTAAAAAATGGCGTTATAGCATTTTCATCTGGTAATCATGCGCAAGGCGTTGCATGTGCTGCTAAAATATTAAAAACATCATCGGTTATTGTTATGCCTAGTGATGCTCCTGAAATAAAAATAAAAAATACAAAAACTTATGGTGCTAAGGTAGTTTTTTATGATCGTCAGAATGATAATAGGGAAGAAATTGGAGCTAATATAGCTGCTAAAGAAAATAGAGTACTAATTAAACCTTTCGATTCTCCTGAAGTTATTGCAGGTCAAGGAACTGCTGCATTAGAAGCTATTAAATCAATCGAATTTCAAGATAAATTTTTTGATGCTGCTATCATTTGTGCTAGTGGGGGTGGCCTTGCTGCAGGTTCTAGCATAGCTCTTAAGAAACATAATCCGAATTGTGAAATATATACTGCGGAACCGACTCAATGGAATGATCATGAGCTATCTTTTGAAGCAAATGAAAGAATATCTATTAAAAATTCTATGCATGGAATTTGTGACGCTTTAGAGTCACCCTCTCCTGGTGAAATAACTTTTGAGATCAATAATAAAAACAATGTTAAAGGTTTATCCGTTGATGATGAGGCTATTTTCCATGCTATGAAATTTGCCTATCAAGAGTTTAATTTTATGTTAGAGCCATCAGGTGCAATTGCATTAGCTTGCCTTATGTCATCAAGATCAGCTTTCGAAGGAAAAAAAGTTTTAATCTTACTTTCTGGTGGCAATATCTCTGAAGAAAAATTTCAAAAATACATATCTATTTAATAACTCTCTAACTTTGCTATATAGGTCTAAAAAGCCTTAAAATAAGCAAACAATTTATTAGAAAATGATTATGGAAAATTTTATTAATTTATTAAGCGATGTTTGGAATAGAGGATTTTACGGTGTTAACCTCTCAGATATTATTATTTCATTAGTGGTTTTATTAGCGGCCTTTCTTTTAAGAGGTTTTATAATAGCAACTGTGCTTAATGCAATTGGTCGACTTGCGGCAAAAACTGAATCAAAAGTTGATGATGAGATTTTGTCTGCTTTAGAAAAGCCACTTGGGCTTGTTCCAGTTACTATTGCTCTTTATATAATTACTTTAATTCTTCCTCTTTCTGGTGCATTAGGTGACTCTGCAACAAATATTGTGAAAGCTTTTGTTGTTTTCACTATCTTTAGCGCTTTAGCAAATAGTATTAAACCAATTTTTGAAGCATTATCAACAAGCTCATGGCTTACAGCATCTATGCAAATGTGGCTTGAAAGAGCTTCAAGAGCGATAGTTTGGATTGTTGGTCTTGGAGTTATCTTAGATATTTTTGGTATTCAAATAGGTCCTTTGGTTGCTGGTCTTGGATTATTTTCTGTTGCAGTTGCCTTGGGTGCTCAAGATTTCTTTAAAAATTTAATAGCTGGTATTTTGATTATTGGTGAAAATAGATTTCAACCTGGTGACAGAATTCAGGTAAGTGGAAAGCTTCATGGGATAGTAGACACAATTGGTTTTCGCTCCACAGTTATTAGACAATTTGATACATCGCCAATGATTATTCCTAATAAGGATTTATCTGATGTAATGGTTATTAATCATGCAGGTATTATTAATAGAAGACTGGATTGGAAGATTAATTTAATTTATTCAACAAGTGTTGAGCAGCTAGAGGCCATCAGGACTGAAATTAAGGATCATATAATTCAAAGTGATGACTTTGTATCTGAAGGAGATCTTGAACCAGTAGTTAGAGTTATAGAGCTTGGTTCAAGTTCAATAGATATTATGATTGTTTGTTATTCTGACCCATGTGGCTTTGCTGCTTTTTGTAATACCAAGGAAACTTTAATTTTCAATATCATGAAGATAGTAGAAAAGAACAATTCTGAATTTGCATTCCCATCTACATCACTTTACTTAGAGAGTACGCCGGAAAAACCATAAATCGTTATGAGTGATCAATTCATATTAACTTCAACGCTTGTTGTCCTTCTAGGATTTTTTATTTGGGGTAAGTTTCGATATGATGCTATCTCAATGGGCGCGTTAGTTGTTCTAGTAATTCTAGGTGTAATACCTTCTGCTGATGCTTTTTTAGGCTTTGCTCATCCAGCAGTTATAACTGTTGCTCTTGTATTAATTATTAGTCAAGGGTTGAAGAATTCAGGTCTTACAGGCCTCGTTGGTAAGTTGATTGGGGGTAAAAAATTTACAGAATTTCAATTTTTGATATCACTTTTGTTTATAGCTGCATTTTTATCTTCATTTATAAATAACATTGGTGCTCTGGCCATTCTTTTACCTATTACTTTGAATATTTGTCAGCGTCTTGAATGGCATCCTGCAAAATTTTTAATGCCACTTTCTTTTGCTTGTATTTTAGGTGGTATGAATACTGCAATTGGCACACCACCAAATATAATTATCTCAGAATATAAAGCATCAATTAGCTCAATGGGATTTAATTTTTTTGATTTTTCTTATGTTGGCTTAGTTATAACCTTATTAAGTCTTATTTTCTTATGCATACTTGGAACAAAACTTATTCAACTTAGAGATCTTAAGGGATCTGGCTCTAGTCTTATTAATCTAAAGGGTTACTTATTTGAAGTTTGTATAAGTGAAAAAAGTGAATTGATAGGTAAAACTTTATCTGGATTTAAGAAGCTTGCTGGCGAGGATGTTGAAATCATTGGTGTAGTCAATGAAACAGGTGCTGTAAGCAAGGTAAAAAATAATACTAGAATAAAATCTGGTCAAATTTTGGTTATTAAAAGTCCGCCAGATGATATTGGTGTTCTGCTAGATAGATTTAATTTAACAATCCCTAAAGAACTCCATTCATTTGATGATGATGACTTAGAGGAAATTGAGGCCATGATAGTTCCTGGCTCAAGATTGATAGGCAGGAAATATGATTTTTTTCTAAAGTTAGCTTATGAAGAATTAAATTTATTAGGTCTTTGGAGAAAAGGTGCAAAATATAGAACAAGACTTACTAGAGAAACATTTAAATCTGGAGATGTCCTACTATTAGGTATAAGGGATTTGGATGAAGAGGATGTTACAAATAAGATTAAGCATCTTGGATTAATGCCTTTAAGACAGAGAGAACTTCAAACTATTCCTAGTAGAAGTAGATTATTAAAAGGTTTAATTTTCTTTACTGTTGCGATATGTCTAGTCGCATTTAACGTTCTTTCAACTGCTGCCGCATTCCTTTTATGCGTCTTAGGTTTTGCTAGAATTAAAATTATTGATAGTAATTTCTACAGAGATATAGATTGGCCCATAGTAATTATGTTGGCAGCAATGATCCCAGTAGGCACTGCCCTGCAGACAACTGGTTTGACTGATGTTATCTCATCAAGCATATCTGTTTTTGCAGGTGATCTTAGTCAATTTTGGCTTCTCTTCACTATATTAATAGTAACAATGGCCACTACAGATATCATTAATAATGCAGCTACAGCAGTCATTATGGCTCCCATATCAGCTGGAATAGCCATAGAGCTTGGCTATCCTATAGAACCCTTCTTAATGGTCGTTGCAGTTGGCGCTAGTTGTGCTTTTTTAACTCCGATTGGTCATCAATGTAATACTGTTGTAATGGGTCCCGGAAACTATAAATTTACTGATTATTGGAGGCTCGGCCTTCCTTTAGATATATTAATAATCACTGTATCTATTCCTATGATCCTATTTGTCTGGACTTAAAGCTTAGAACTTCAATCAATTCGTAAGAGTATGTAAATACTCATAAAAATCTTAATTATTCCTTATATATAAACTTTATATAGCAAATATTTATACATAGTTATTATAATATATATTGATAATTGATTATAAATAATTATAATAAAGCTAATTATTGATATCAGGAGCACCTAATGATTACAAACGTCCAAGAAGCAACAGTTGAAGAGACCCGTGAATGGTTAGAAAATGATTACTTTATGGCAATGAAATTTGATCCATTAGTTTTATTTGTTGTTATCCCAGCTGTTATCCAGATAGTGGTAATGGCATTCATGTTAGTTTCTATGTATATGAATGGTATCTTTTTTGGCTAGGTTGTTTAAGTTACTTTTAGGTCTAGGTGGAGCTGAAACTAACTTTACCCCTTCTCCTCTTAAAATTCTTGCGGTTGCTATTTTATTAGGTTTTTGTTTTCTAGCAATCGTAACAACCCTAATTATTATTACAGGACAATTTTTATGAAAAAACTATTACTACTTTCACTACTTTTGATTAACTTTAATGCTTTTACTGCCGACTATACTGTCAAAATGTTGAATCAGGGCGCTTCTGGCATCATGGTATTTGAGCCAGCTGTCTTGAAAATTAATAAGGGTGACACAGTTAATTTTATTGCAACAGATGCAGCTCACAACTCAGCATCCCTTCCTGGCATGATCCCTACTGGAGCAAGCACATGGACAAGCGAGCTGAGTAAAGATATTAGTGTTACTTTTGATGTAGAAGGTGTTTACGCCTATCAATGCACACCTCATGCTGTCATGGCTATGGTGGGCGTTATTCAGGTTGGAGAAAATCCAGCTAATTTGAATCAAGTTGCATCGAAAGCAGAAAATATGAAATCTATGTTTGTAATGAATCAAGACAGGTTAACTGACTACATTTCACAGCTCTAGAAATTCAAAATTGGTAGACCCGAATGGACTCGAACCATCGACCTCTGCAATGTCAATGCAGCGCTCTAACCAAAACTGAGCTACGGGTCTATATTTAGATTCTGCATTATACAGATATTTCTTATATGTTTATTACTAAGGTGATTTAAATTATCTTGTGGTGCTTATGAGGTCTAATAAATATTAATTTTTAATTAATTGCTCCATTAATATCGTATTTTGCAAAGAAAGACCAAATCTGATCAGTTGCACTTAAACTATGATTGTTTAAAGATGGCCAGGTATGACCCATGGTGCTATGCAGTATAAGTTCAACACCAACATTATTTGAACAGTTTTGATAGGAATCAACGAGGATATAACTGCCGTCATTTAAATCAGTAATAACAGATGAAGGATCTTCATCACATGCATTATAAGAAGACCAGTACTCCATAACATCTGGAATACTTAAGGACCATGAAGCCCCAGTATACTGAACGGTATTATCTTGCAAGCCGTGTATTTGCATAATAGGTATAGGATTAGCTGGCGAACAACCGTTATCTATTTCAGGAGTCATTGATCCTGTTACAGATGCAATAGCTGCAAACTTATTTGATTTGCATGCTAGTCCATAACTCATATAGCCGCCATTTGACATTCCGGTCGAATAAATGCGATCAGTATTAATAAAATATTCATTATCTATAATGTCTATAATATCCTCAGTAAAGCTAATATCATCAACTGTGCTTCCTATAGTCCAGCCTCCTACATTCCAATGCGTTACTCCATTAAGTAAAGAACCTTGAGGATAAACTAAAATATATTCATCTTGATTAGCAAGGCTTTCAAAGTTTGAGTAGTAAAAGATATTTGTTGCTGAACTGCCATATCCATGAAATATAAATAGCAAAGGTGCATTAGATGAAGGTGTATATGATGAAGGTACATATAGATAATATTCTCTTAATAATCCATTGTGAGTGAAGCTACATTTCTGAGTATTTGTTTGAAAGCTTCTACAAGCTAAATCTGTTGGATTTTGAATTTCAGGCGCAACTTCTGATGATGAAGAAGATCCTCCGCCTCCACACGCCGAAATAAGAACAACCGCAAGCAATGCAAAAAACGTATATTTATTTTTCATCATTTTATTTAACACTTTTTAATAAAATCAATCAATCAAGGAATGCATTTTCTTCAAATGCCCTAAAGTATCTTTTAAAATATTGGTTGTTTCTTGATCATCAGATTCGTCAAGTAACTTTGCGGTCTCATCTATTGAAGACTCAACATAACCCCATAAACCTTTGGTAGCAATGCGCTCATCAAATAACTCTTTATATCTATTTTTAAAGTCATCTGGAGCTTGTTCAAAATGCATTTGACAAATAATTCGTTCTGCAAAGATGCGAGTTCTTTCATCCTCAAAGTTTCTAGCAATTTTAATTCTATGCTCAGCTTCATCTGTAAGATGAAATTCCTGCATAAGATCTTTATCTTTATATGAAGGAAATCCACCAGAGTAGATGGTCTGTTCTATATGCTCTGGTTCAGGGAAACTCATCATTCTATCTGACATGGCTTGAGATACTTTTGTTTGAAAGTCTTTATGATTTTTAACTAACTGAGCTCTTCTATTTAATTCATCAAAATTAACATCAAATAGTGTTCTATCACTTAAGAGGTCACTATGACAAATAGGGATAGTTTTATTAATTTTGTATTTCTTTAAAGGCCCACTTCTACCCCCAGAATTAATTAGTTTAAATATTTCAGATAGCTCTAATTCTAAAATTTCCTCTGGATCATCAAAACCTAAATCAAAAAAAACAATCTCATTTGGCCTTGATGGATCACTGCCACAAAATACAACTGGATATCTAAACATCTGACGTCTAAATACTTCCCCTAAGGCTAAGAACCCATCAGTATTAAGTAAATTCATTACACCTGGTTTAGTTGATATGTTTAAAAAAGAATTAAAGACATCTGGTACTACTGCATTTATTTTTTTTGTAACATCTATCATCAAGTTACAGTCTGCAATTGCATCATGAGCGCTATCAGCACTTATATTATTTGCTCTAGCTATATCTTCTAACTTGAGACTAATTTTTGGTCCATCTTCAAATAAAGGTATATTTATTGCTTCAGGAAAGAAGCAAACAATATTGTGCATCATGAGCATCAAATCTAACCTGCCGTTTCCATTGGTATTAGTAGTATATGGTTCGAGCAGATTCCAAAAGAATTGCCTTCTTACCAATTCTTCATCAAATGCATGACCATTATATGAAATAAATATTCCAGGATTATCAAGAGTCCACTGTTTCCATTGTCTTTGAAGATCTAAAATCATCTCATAATGAGATACATTTGAATTAAATAGATTGGTTTTTTTGTTAGTTAGCATAGCTCTTGGATTTGGAATAACCCAAGGTAAAGGAGCGCAGCCTATATCTTGCTCACCTAAAGAATTAAAAGCATTATCTGTAAGCACTGATCCGCATTGAAGAATCTGACTGAAATCTCGCTGGATTCCAGTCGTCTCAGTATCATAAAAAATTAGATTGTTATTGTCAGACACCTAAATGCTAGCTTCTAGATATATGCGAAGACTCTACCTCACCAGCTTCATTGACTGTATATTTCCCTAATTCATGTCTTGCAACTGCTCTTCTGTGAACCTCATCAGGACCGTCTGCAAGCCTTAAAGTTCTCATGTGAGCATACATTGATGCAAGTGGATAAACCTGTGAAACACCTGCACCACCATGCATTTGAATAGCTCTATCTAATATGTCACATACAACATTTGGGGCAACAACTTTTATTTGCGCTATTTCACTAGCAGCAACTTTATTTCCAACAGTATCCATCATGTGCGCAGCTTTTAAAGTTAAAAGTCTTGCTTGATCTAACTCAATTCTTGAATTGGCAATAATATCCATATTTCCGCCTAATCTTGCCAAAGGCTTGCCAAATGCAACCCTAGACAAACTTTGTTTACACATCATAGCTAGCGCTCTTTCACCTAAACCTATAGCTCTCATACAGTGATGAATTCTTCCTGGTCCTAATCTACCCTGTGCAATTTCAAAACCTCTACCCTCGCCTAGTAACAAGTTTTCTTTAGGAACTCTTACATTAGTAAATTTCATATGAGCATGTCCGTGGGGAGCATCATCATATCCAAACACGTGCATCATTTTAACTATTTCAACACCTTGAGCATCCATAGGAACAAGTATTTGAGATTGTCTCTGATGTCTTTGGTTGTCTGGATTAGTAACACACATAAAAATGATAAATTTACATCTTGGATCTCCAGCACCAGAAGTCCACCACTTCTCTCCGTTAATTACATATTCATCACCATCGAGTACTGCTGAGGAAGCTATATTCGTAGCATCTGAAGATGCAACGCCTGGCTCAGTCATTCCAAAAGCTGAACGAATTTCTCCATTTAGTAATGGCTTTAAATACATTTCTTTATGCTCTTCTGAACCGTACCTTTCAAGAACTTCCATGTTTCCTGTATCAGGTGCAGAGCAATTAAATACTTCTGAAGAAATTCCATGAGCGCCCATAACTTCTGCTAAATGCGCATATTCAAG
>Ga0257106_1001541_pt1 | contig 11237 bp, 12 predicted proteins | sample LP_taG_3_FD_190177 | JGI IMG/M metagenome (GOLD analysis project Ga0257106, IMG submission 190177) | Marine microbial communities from Northeast Subartic Pacific Ocean, Canada - LP_J_2011_P26_10m | ecosystem: Environmental > Aquatic > Marine > Oceanic | place: Canada: Northeast Subartic Pacific...
ACGATCACGCGTCTGCGAGGCCTCATCCCCACCGAGAACATTCTCATTCTCACTAACGCACTTCAAGAGACTGAAGTGCGCAAGGTTGCCCACATGCTACCTCCCGAAAACATCTTTGCCGAACCTGCCAAAAGAGACACTGCGCCAGCCGTTGCCCTCGGCATCGGTCTTGTCTCCGCTCGTGATCCGGAAGCAACCATGGCGGTTCTTCCCTCAGATCAACTCATCAACGACACTGAATCATTTCAATCCGTCCTTGCAGACAGTTTTTCGATCGCATCGCAAACAGATTCTCTTGTCACCATCGGAATCAAACCAACTTGGCCCTGCCCTTCCTACGGCTACATTGAGCGAGGCTCGCCGGCCCAGCTTGAATTCAACACCACCCACGAACCATTCGAAGTCTCCCGGTTCCGAGAGAAACCAAATCCCGAACTAGCCGAACAATTCCTTCGCCAAGGAAATTTTGCCTGGAATGCCGGTATGTTTGTTTGGTCGCTCAAAACTGTCACTGCCGAACTACGCCAGCACACTCCGGAGCTAGCCGGCTTTATTGAGGAACTCGAATCTTCAACCGATGTCCATCAGACTATCGACGAAAAGTTCCCGTTACTCACGCCAATCTCCATTGACTACGCCCTCATGGAAAAGGCTTCTCGCGTTTTGAATATTGAAGCGACCTTCGACTGGGATGATGTCGGCTCGTGGATTTCCGTCGCCAAATATCTCGATACTCAGGGCGACAATAACCAGACCAACGATGAAATCACTGAAATCGAATCCCAAAACAATATTATCTTCAACAGCCGTAAAGAAGCGAGGATAGCCCTCCTTGGAGTTGACGACCTCATCGTTGTCCAAACCGACGACGCCCTTCTCATCGCTAATCGACATCAAGCAGACGATATTAAGAAGCTTAGCGACCAACTCCCTGAAAACCTTCTGTAAGAATTCCTAATGAACTCAGTGACCTCCCCGTTTTTAATTTTATTCTTCCCACCGGATTTTTTGGAGTCCTCGTCACCGTTTGGGGCGCTTACCACGGGCGGGACATTCTCGCTCTAGGAGAAATCCTCCTCGTTGCGTGCTATATTAATAGATTTGTAAGACTTGTAACATGACTCACCCCATTCTCGCAATCGATCATGGCGACGCCCGCATTGGTATCGCCGCGACCGATGCATTTGGAATTGGCACACACCCGGTTGAAACAATCGACTGCCGAGAATCTGAGCCCATCCCCCGTATTCTTGAAATAATTCACGAGCGGAAAATCGCCGCGATTGTGCTTGGCCTTCCCCTTCGCATGGATGGATCTGAAGGAACCTCGTCTGCTAAGATTAGAAAATTTGGAGAAAAACTTCGGGGACATCTCGGAGAAATCCCTTTAACCTTTTTCGACGAACGTTTCACGACGGTCACCGCAGCCGAAAAGCTCAGAGAAGCCGGAAAAAAGGCGAAACATCAAAAGGACATTATCGACCAAGCCGCCGCTCTCGAAATCCTGAGAGATTATCTTGGGTGGTAAACTCAACCACCTAGAAATTTAATGGTGGGAAATACAGATGGAAATCACGAACGCGATACCATCAGTCGGCAGCGCGAGCAACTGGTGCGCGAACGGCAACGAATTCAGTCGATAGGCGGCAGCTTGCTGGCGATGCACCGGATCCATATCACCGGGAATTTTCGTCAGGTATTGAGCGCAGACTATCGGGATTGCGAGAATAAGAACACATATCCTGAGTAAACTTTTTTTGCGCGCCACTTTGGGGAGTAGAGAGGGGCATATCTCCCTTGATTTGAGTTGGCGTAATTTCTTTCATTCCAAGATAGCGGCAGTGCCTTATAAAATTTCTATAAAATCACGGTGCAATTTTCGTGAAATACTTACGAACTAGCCAAACGTCTCAATTAATCCGCGCCTTGTCGGAACCTTATTTTGATTTTCCGAAGACTTTCTGCACCTTATCGAGATATTGATGAAGCGGGTCTTTACCGAACTCGTTTCCCTTTCTGAGATTTCTCTGCATCTTGAGGTAGTCCTCAAACTCACCGCTCTCCTTTTGGACACTCGACAAGTGATACCAGTCCATAAGATCAACGAGCTTCCGATGACGTTCTACTTCAGCAGCTCGAAATTCCTCGAGATTTCTAATCATTTCTTCAACCTCCTCTGTTTTTCCGTCTGCGACATCCGAAAGGATTTTAAGGTAACCCGCAATAACGGGGCGGAACGTTGGGAAACAACGAAAACTAAGGTGTGCAAGAAGATCATTAGCCGGCCTTATTGATTCAATACGTCCTTCTTTAGACTCAAGCCCTGCCACCTGACGCCACGATTCCAAGTTCACCCGCAAGGCCTCTTCGTTTTCGTTTTTTAGATGCAGTTCTAGAATTCCGCTCAGACGTTCATCGGTCTCCGGAATCGTCATAGCCTCACTTAACTTTTTTTCGGAAAGGGCAGCCACTTGCAACATCCACCATCGCTCCAAACCTTTAGACCCAAGGTTAGCCTGCGGAAAATGCGTCCTCAAAAGAATCATTTGTTCTCCCTCGAAAACGGCAACTTTACCCAAAAACTCGGCTAGGCTTTTTGCCCCCTGGTTCTGGGCGAGAAGCGCCATGACGAGAGCCCCGGACGAGGCACGGAAAAGCTCTCGACTCAGAACATCAAGTCCAGCGATTGCGGCGCGGTCTACCAGATCCTCTACTTCAATCCAGCCACCACTCTCCATCAGAGAAGAATACATGCGACGATCTCCCTTGCCATTTTTCCACTGAATAGCCTCGGCTAGGCCATCAAGAAGCCACGGTCTGACTTCTACCCTTTCTGCGGATTCTCCCTCAGGAAGCAACCGCAGGCTCCGTTCCATGACAAGCATTTGCAAGATGACCCTCTCAAATTTTTTTTGCTCAAAAGAATTTCCCCGCCCCAAACGAAGATAAATCTGCAAGCGATAGGGCCCTCCTCCCTCCGGTTTTAAAAACTCCAGCGAAATTTGGGACAGCTTTCCTTTCTCAAAAGGAAAGAGCTCTAAATAGATTGGATAAGGTTTTCCGGGAACCTCACCCACTAACCGATCGAGATCCGCGATCAAGTCATCGGCATCTTGAATCATTGCCACACGCAAGCTGGAGCCCCCCCCCAGAATAGTGAGACGCCCATCAATTGAACTCGATCTGCCCTCTTGCCCAGACGAGCAAAAAGGAAGAAGACAAAGAACGAAAAACAGAAATCTCACAACATAGAGAGCATTTCCTCTTTAAGACTCCAGAACAAGAGTGGAATTGAGCGCTTCCATTTTCTAAAGCTTCGCGTATTGGATAAGCGTCACTCATGAACAAGCTAGACGAAATCATCGCCTACAAGAAGAAGGAGATCGAATCCCTCATTCCTCTCACCAAAAAATTGCGGGCATCCGCCCTTATGCGCAATGACTTTGGAGGGTTCCGAGCTGCTCTCGATCAGGGGCCGGACAAACTCGGAGTGGTTGCCGAGGTTAAAAAGGCCTCACCGTCGGCCGGGATCATTGATCCAAACTTCGATCCTGTTCGTCAGGCCAAGCGCTACATCGATGGTGGCGCCACCTGCATGTCAATCCTGACCGACCAGAAATACTTTCAAGGGCACCTCTCTTTTCTTATCGAAATCTCAAAGATCTCCCCAATCCCGCTCTTGCGAAAGGACTTCACGGTCCACCAATGCCAGATTTACGAAGCCAGTGTCTCTGGGGCCGATGCCATCCTCCTAATTGTGGCCGCTCTAAACGACGATGATCTCCGCAAACTATATGATGCCGCGCAGGACGTGCAACTCGATGTCCTAGTCGAGGTTCATGATCTCCCGGAGATGGAGCGCGCTCTTGATCTTGGGGCAAACCTTATTGGCATCAACAACCGGAACCTCCAGACCTTCACCACCGACCTTACGACTACGGAAAAATTAGCCGAAGAGGTGCCCGACGATGTTATTTTGGTCTCTGAATCCGGGCTCAAAGATACTGCCGATGCTCAGAAAGCCCTTGATTCAGGAGCAAACGCCATCCTAATCGGCGAAACCTTGATGCGCCACGATGACCCTACAAGAGCGGTAGAAGAATACCTCGCTCTGCGAACAAACGAAGAATGAGTTGTGAGAGGTGACATATCACTTTCTAGCAACTAACTTTGGCATTTATTGGAAATACGACTAGGCGAATTGTGCCTGTTTAGCGGCGGCCACATCGAGCTCAATGGCCTCAACAACATCGTCTTCAGGATGAAAATCGGCAGCGTGGTAGGAACTCCGCACAAGCGGTCCACTTGCGACGTGGCGGAAACCTTTTGAGAGCGCAATCTCCTTCCACTCATCAAACTTCTTGGGAGTGACATATTCCACGACTGGAAGGTGCATCGGAGTCGGACGAAGATACTGTCCCAAGGTCAAAACAGTTACGTCAGCAGATCGAAGATCATCGAGGGCCTGCACAATTTCCTCGGGCTTCTCGCCCAAACCAAGCATGATACCACTCTTGGTCGCGACTTTTCCTTCGGCAATTTTCTTGGCCTTTTTGAGAACCGCAAGCGAACGTTCATATTTAGCCCTGCTCCGAACCAAAGGAGTCAAGCGCTCGACCGTCTCAAGGTTATGATTAAAAATATGCGGGCGAGCTTTCATCACCAGGTCGAGAGCCCAATCCTTGTCGTTAAAGTCCGGCACGAGCACCTCAATAATGATACCAGGATTGGTCTCACGCACTGCCTCGATAGTCTTCTGAAAGTGCTCGGCACCTCCGTCCTTAAGATCATCACGAGCAACCGCGGTAATAACCACGTGATTCAAATTCATGCGCTTAGTCGCCTCGGCAACTCGCTGGGGTTCGTCTGCTTCAAGATCATCCGGCTTAGCAGTTTTAACCGCGCAAAACCCGCAGGCGCGCGTGCACTTTTCACCCGCTATCATAAAGGTAGCTGTCCCCTGCCCCCAACATTCCCAGCGATTCGGGCACTGAGCTTCTTCGCAAACCGTCACCAAACTCAAATCCTTGATCATGGACTTAGTATCCCAAAAAACGGGATTATTCGGTAACCTGACCTTAATCCAGTCAGGCTTTTTATCGAGATGGAGAGAAGAATCCATCTTCATTCGAGGACCGAAATTTCTGCCGCTACCGCAACCACTCATTACTGCTAATTACCTCCTGATTATCCCAAGCGCAATGCCTGATCTCTCCGAGATCTTCTTTCAAAAAACAGTTCCTGACACTTTCCCAGCAAATATTGATCCTTCCACCGCCAAGCAAAGGGAACTGTCGCTCTGGCACTGGCATGCCCCAATTACCCCAACGAAGCTAAATAACTCCCTCAGATTTTGGCAAAACCGTATTAAAAACTAGCTCAAGGCCTAGACCATATCAGCAAGACGATAGCAAACCTCTTCAACATTCTCCCGCGAATTAAAGGCGGAAATCCGGAAAAACCCCTCTCCAGCTGCACCAAACCCAGCACCAGGAGTGACGACCACTTGGGCCCCTTCAAGCATCTTGTCGAACATCCCCCAACTCGTGATCCCTTCAGGACAACCCACCCAAACATAGGGAGCATTTTCACCACCCCAAACTTTCAGCCCCAGACCTTCACAAGCTTCGCGGAGCAATCTTGCGTTCGTCATGTAGTGCTCGACCAACCCGGCAACCTCGGCTTTTCCGGCTTCGGAATAAATTGCCTCAGCACCACGTTGAACAGGATAGCTCGCTCCATTAAATTTGGTGGAATGGCGACGCCCCCAAAGTTGTTTCAGAGGAACCCGCTCACCCGTAGCGGTTGAACCAGTGACCGCTTCAGGAATGACAGTGTAAGCGCAACGCACGCCGGTAAATCCACCGTTCTTAGAGAATGAACGAAACTCAATCGCGCACTGGTGAGCCCCTTCAATTTCAAAAATTGAGCGAGGAATAGAGGTATCCTGCACGAAAGCTTCATATGCAGCATCGTAAAGGATGACAGCGTCGTTTTCGAGCGCATAGGCCACCCAAGCTTCGAGCTGCTTACGAGTGGCAGTCGTTCCAGTTGGATTATTTGGATAGCAAAGGTAAATAAGGTCAACTTTTTCCTCGGGGATCGCCGGGACAAATCCATTTTCGGCAGTACACTTAAGGTAGACTAAACTTTCATATTCTCCAGCCTCGTTTGCTTCGCCAGTATTTCCAGCCATCACATTGGTATCGACATAGACAGGATAGACGGGATCGGTCACCGCGATTTTATTCCCTTGTCCAAAGATATCGAGAATGTTTCCGGAATCACATTTAGAGCCGTCAGACACGTAAATATCGCCAGGATCGATACCAAGTCCGGTATAAGCATTTCGCGCAATTGATTCACGAAGAAAAGGGTAGCCTTGCTCCGGTCCATAACCACGGAAACTACCGCGATCTCCGAGTTCATCGACCGCCTTCTTCATAGCCTCTCGAGCTGCAACGGGAACCGGCTCGGTGACGTCACCAATGCCACAGCGAATGAGTTGCTTGGCCTTCTCAGGCTCCGATTCAGTGTAGGCGTTGACACGACGGGCGATCTCCGGAAAGAGATAACCCGCTTTAAGCTTCTGGAAATTTTCGTTGATACGAGCCATGACGGGAGGGGAATAACCACCCTCTGCTCGACTCGCAACCGAAATCACTCGCTTAGGGAGACCTTTATGGGCGAGATCATCCGTCTTTCACGAAAGGCTCTTTGTAATTTCGTCAGCCCAGTGCTTCGCTAATCCAGCATAGTCATTATTTCCTTCGGCATAAGTAATCCCGCGCGAAACATTGATGACACTCGCCGCATTCCGACCACTTCCAGCCAAGGAATCAAGCGACCCTCCCTGAGCTCCCAATCCCGGAACCAAAAGCGGCACATCCGGAAGATTTTCGAGCACGTCGCCGTCGGCATTGGTCAAACCAACTACAAGCCCAGCAGTTGTCTTGCGACCCTCGGATTTTGCCCGTTCACAAAGCTCGCCCACTCGCTCGAAAAGTTTCTTTCCTTCACAGTCCCGCCGCTGAAAATCAAAACTCCCAGAGTTCGAAGTCACCGCAAGGAGATAAACTCCTTTTCCTTCCCAATCCAAAAATGGCTCAAGAGTATCATATCCTAGAAATGGATTGAGCGTCACTGCATCAACTTCCCAATTCTCAAAGTAACTTCGTGCATAGTATTTTTGAGTCTCTCCAATATCACTCCGCTTAGCATCTAGAATGACGGGGACTTCTTTGGGAATTTCACCCAACAATTGATCCAAAATCTCCAAACCCTGCAACCCCATGGCTTCGAAGTAAGCGATGTTCGGCTTGAAGGCCGCAGCAAAATCCGCTGTCTCACCGATCACACGACGAAGAAATTCCGGAATTGCATCAACTCCGCCATCCGTCATGTCGGGCCTCGGATCAAGCCCCACACAAAGAGCGGATCCAGTCGTTTCTAGGCGGGACTTCAAGCGTTCGGAGTAGGTCATGCCTCAACATTAGGCAGCCCAGTCTCGCTGGCAAGCCGTCGATGATACCAGACCAACCAAAGGACTAAAGAAGACATATAAATCAGCCCAAAATTCAAGGCGATTTTAAGAGGGTAATTGGTTGGAGCATCGGAAACTCCGTGGCACCCACACCTCAAATCCTCAATGCCAAGATTCCACGCGTATGCGAGGGCCAAATTGAATGAAACTAACATCCCTATTAACATGACCGCTCCTCCGACTTTGGAATATGGAATCAAAAGTGCAAGTGCCACCAAGACTTCTAACCAAGGGACAAGATAGGCAATGAACGCATCGGTTGGTGCATCAAAGAAATTACGAGTCTCGCCTGACCACGTCACTTTCCACTCAAATTGAAAATTCCCGACTGATTGGGTAAATGCCGAAAGATCCTGAAGTTTCTCATAACCACTCCACAAGAAAAAGACCGCAAGTGCGATGCGTAGATTCCATTCCAAAAACTGGGTCGATCGCATGGCTGAACACTATCACAACCGCAGCAACGCGGCCAAGCTCTCATGACCTAGACAAATGCTCCCTTTCCTTTTTTTGTCCAAGACACTATTTTACGACCCATGAAGCTTTTCAAGCATGTGGTCGCCGTTTTCGCAGCCAGTCTATCTTTGCTATCTTGTGGAGGAGACGTCGAATCAGCCAGGCTTGCAAGCGACAGTAGGGCGTCCGAAAAAGTCGCTCAAACTCTTTATAATTCAGCCATTGCTGCCGAAAATGCAGGAAAAGTTGGCCGGGCCATCAAAATATACGAGAAAATCGTCCTCCGCCATCCGCTCTGCCCAGCCGCTTCGGAGTCCGCTTTTCGTTGGGGCAAGCTTTTAGAAAAAGACGACGAAGTACTTGAGGCCTTTGAAGCTTATGATGCCATCCTCGTAAAGTATCCAGCCTCCCCTCACTACGCTGAAGCAATGCAGCGGCAGGAAATAATCGCCACTCAGGCTGCTGAAGGACAAATTAACAACTCGTTTATTGGCTTTAAAATTCGTGTCAGTTTAAAAAAGAGTGCTGAGATGCTAGCGAAAGTCCGTCAAAATGCCCCACGCGCCATATCAGCTGAGAAAGCCCAATACACGATCGGTAAAATTTACCAATCTCGTGGTAATCAAACCAATGAAGCAGCCCTCGCCATTAATGCTTTCCGCGAATTAACACGCGATTTTCCTGACTCGCAGTATGCCCCTGACGCACAATATCAAATTGGCGAAATCTTGTTAGGCCAATCAAAAAAAGGCAATCAAGACAGCGCAAACCTAGACCGTGCAAAGCGTGCCTTCGAGGATGTGCTCATTCGCTATCCAACTTCCAAACAGGCCAAGATGGCAAAAGCCCAAATTGCAAAGCTTGCTTCCGGCAATATCCAGCGATCTTTCGAAATCGCAGAATTCTACCGGAAAAAAGGCCAGATTTCATCGGCTCTTGTATACTACCGTGACACAGTCATGCGCTCAAATCCCGGACCGCTGCGAACAAGCGCACAAGGTTGGATCAACAAGCTCTATACCCAGTAATTCATGCTACACGTCGTCCTTCTGGCTCTCGGCCTCGGCTTCCTGACTTCATGCGCCGGATACCAATTTGGTGGAAATAAGCCCGAGCACCTGCGAGGCACTAAATCAGTTTCCATTCCGCTTGCTAAGAGCCGTGTTATTTTCCCCCGCGTAGAAGCTCTTGCCACCAATTCTATGGTTGATGCGCTGGTGAGCGATGGGACTTACCGGCTCAAAAAAAGCAGTGTGGCCGATGCAACGCTCGTGATCACAGTCGAAGCAATTGACTATCAGCAGGTTCGTTCCTCAACAGTCGATGTCCTCCGATCAGAGGAACTTCAACTCCTTGTGACGGTTTCATATAAATTAACAGATAATAACCATCTTGGAGTCGTCCTCGACGCAGGGCAGGAGCGAGGAAATTCGCGCCTTTTTGTGGATGATAATCTCCAAACCGCTCGTATGAATGCCCTCCCTGACGCTTTGCAGCGTGCCACTCAATCCATTATCGCTCGCCTCGCTGATGGCATCTAAAGACCATCGTCAAGTGCCCGTGGTCACTTTTGTCCCGACTCCCATCGGGAATCTTGGTGACATTACCCTTCGCGCAATCGAAACGCTTCGGGAAGTTGACCTTATCGCCTGTGAAGACACTCGACATTCCCTTCGCCTCCTAAACCACCTTGAGATTTCACGCCCTCTCATTTCGCTCCACGACCACAACGAGCAGCAAAGAATCCCTGAGTTAATAGAACGAGCACGCAAAGGAGAAACGATCGCCATCATCTCTGATGCTGGCACACCCTGTCTCTCTGATCCTGGCCACCGATTCCTTAAAGCCTGCCGCGATGAGGAGATTGAATTCACGGTTTTACCGGGCCCATCCGCCATCACAACCGCTCTTGTAGCATCGGGATTTCCCCCTCATCCGTTTTCTTTTCACGGATTCCTCCACGTGAAAAAAGGCAAACGTGGAAAACAACTTCAGAGAGCTCTCGAAAGTAGTGAAACCACCCTATTTTTTGAATCTCCCCATCGGCTACCCTCCACCCTCGAGATCCTTAACGAACTGGCTCCAGATCACCCCATCTGCGTCGCAAGAGAACTCACCAAGGCCTTTGAGACATTGCATCATGGCACAGGTCGTGAAATCGCAGCTTATTTTTCCGAACGAAAGGTGAAGGGTGAAATCGTGCTCCTCATCCCTCCAACTCCTCAGAAAAATGCGCGTCGATAAATGGCTCTGGTCGGTCCGACTCTACAAGACACGGAGCCAAGCCTCCCACGACTGCTCAACCAGCAAGGTGAAGCGGAGCGGCAAAGCGCTCAAGCCCAGTACAACTCTTAAGATTGGTGACACTCTTGAGGTCCCCTCGTCAGACAATGCCTACAAACGCAATATCGAAGTGATTCAACTCATCGACAAAAGGGTCAGCGCACCACTAGCGCGCGAAGCTTACCTCGATCACACTCCAGCAGAGATTCTTTCCGAGGCAGAAAACCGCCGGTTGGCTAACAAGGAAAACCGCCAAACTCGTAAAGAAGGCGACCAAGGCCGCCTCACTAAGCGCAACCGGCGCCAATGGGAGGAAGGCGGTAATAAATTCTTTTAGAACTCGACCGCTCATCCGCCCCCTTAAAACAAGCACTGGTGATAAGCTTAAACTCAGCGTTGAGGCGTCTTTTTTCGGTTCGTTTCTATGCAAATTCGAGGTTGGGTATCCTTTCAATTACCTAGCTCACGGAATCACTCAAGAAATAGCTCCACTTTCTCAGATTACTTTCTTACCCCATAAACGGAACCCCATGGTCTGAGCGACCACGGGGTTTCGAGAAAAATGGTAGCAACGGGTGGATTTGAACCACCGACAAAAGGCTTATGAGTCCTCTGCTCTACCCCTGAGCTACGCTGCCGCTGGGCGGTGAATTATCGTCGAAGCACGGTTCTGTCCAATAAAAAAAGCCTCAAGATTGATTCCACTAGCACTTCCATGGGAATTCAGCCCCACCCCAATGCTGCCTTTCCACTTACGCGACTCCGCTCTCAAAAGCAGCCCTATAAAGAAAACCCGACTGATTACTCAGTCGGGCCTCTTGAAAGTAATTGAAATTCGAAAATTCTAGAGGGAGTCGCCGAGCATCTTCATAGCGTCAGCAGCACGGTTGGAATAACCCCACTCATTGTCATACCATGAGCAAACTTTCACCATATTACCGTCGATAACAGTGGT
>Ga0257106_1001544_pt1 | contig 11217 bp, 6 predicted proteins | sample LP_taG_3_FD_190177 | JGI IMG/M metagenome (GOLD analysis project Ga0257106, IMG submission 190177) | Marine microbial communities from Northeast Subartic Pacific Ocean, Canada - LP_J_2011_P26_10m | ecosystem: Environmental > Aquatic > Marine > Oceanic | place: Canada: Northeast Subartic Pacific...
ACCTCCGCACCTTTACCGCATCCCTATCGACCCATCACGTCGCCGTTCGACCGTACCACGACGAAGATGAACTCGACGATGAACTCGACGACCCGATGGCGGCGCACGTGGACCACCCGGACGAACTCACCGAAGTCATCCACGAGACGTTCGCGGACCTGCTGCGCGACGCCGTCAATTCCATCCACGGCGTCGACTCCATCGCCCGACTCTTCCACGAGGTGGCGCCCAGATCTAAACACGAATCGGAGATGCGCGGGCTCAACGACGACGATCCCGAACGGGAGTACCAACCCGATCCCTTCCCGGAAGGCCCAGGCGCCGCGGAGGAAGGCAGCGCCCTCGGCGTCTTCCTTCGCCGGTGCGTCGCGGACTTTGAACGGCTGACGTTCGAAGGGAGCGTGTCAGTGTTTGGCCGGTTCGCGTCGTACGTCGCGGAGGGCGCGGGTGTTTACGATGATTTAGATCAAGCGAAGATGAGGGACGAGGCGGATGCGGCGTCTAACCGGCTGCGCGTGGATCAGAGGCAGGCGGACGCGGAGGTCATAGGGAGGGTGGACGATTCGGACGACGATGACGACGATGTGTTGCTCCGTCGCCTCGGCGCGCTGCACGGGTCGCACCTCGGCCCGCTGGTCCTCGACAATCGACAATTCGTACCGGACTCGACCCTCTCGGCGAATTCGCTGACGCAAATCACGGACGGTTTAAGTGACGCGTCGGTGCGGTTACCGTCGACGCTGCACGCGTGGGTGGCGCGCAGGGTCCGCGGGGTTGACCAACGCGGCGGGTACGAATCGTGCGTGGAAGTCGAACGGTCACTGGATGAAATCGCCCGAGTCGCGCCGAGACTACCGGGCGCCGAGCTCGCGAGGCACCTCGCGCACGTCTCCAATCGGGACTTTGCCTCCGCGATGGAACACACGCGACGGCACTTCGACTACCTCCCGGACGAGTCGGGGCCGGGCGGCGGCGACGGTTCGTATTCCAACGGCACGAGCGTGTCTCTCGACGTCGGCGCCGGCGCGTCCTTCGGCCTTCCCGTCAATCCCAGGCAAGCCGCCGAGCGAGGTCGAGAGATACCCGCCGATCCATCCGGTTTGAACGATACCAATACCTCAACTCTGGGTTCACACCAACCCACGCAGGAGCAGGCGGACGCGGCCGCCGCCGCGCAACGCGCCAGGCTGCAGTCCGCGTTGTTAACCCTGGGCGTCGCTCACTTCCAATTCAGCCACGGCCGTGAAGCGTTGAAATCTCTGAACGAGGCGGTTCGAACCGCGCAGCAGAACGGTGACGAGGCGTCGCTAGCTCACGCGCTCGCCGCATTCACCGCGTTGTGTGCCTCGACGTCTGGATCGCTGGCGTCCACCGAGGGATCACCCGCGGTGGACGAGTGGGTGGGTGACGAGAGCGACGGGCTCGTCGCGGGTGTCGGCGCGCGAGGCGGCGCGGGGGGGTACCAAGCGGCGGACGACTCCCGTCTGTTACTCCGCCGCCTCACGCGGCAGGCGCACACGCTGCGCATCCCGCACCTGATGGCGTACGGTGAGTTGGCGAGCGCGAGGCACAGGGCGTCGAGGCCGCCGTGCGGACCGGCGCCGTGGGGACGCAAGCTCGACGGGGATGTCGACAAGGGAAAAGTACCCTCAAGTACACACGCGGACAAGACGACCACCGCGTCAATCGCGGATACCGCCGCGGCGTTCGCGAGGGTATCGGATTCACCCCCCGCGACGGTCACCGCCGCGACGCAGCGCGTGGAGTCCTTACGTCACGCGGTGTCCCTCGGCGCGGCGGCGCCGCAGACGGCGGCAGCCGCGGCGGCGGCTGCGGCTGGCCAGCGAGAAAACGCGGGGAACGCGGTCAACGCTCACGATTTATTCCCCCCGCCGAAGGGTTTATCGTTAGCCCCGGCGTCCACCGTGCACGGCAGCGAAGCCGCGATGGAGACGCTGTCCGGGGCGAGTTCGGTGTTATCGTCCGCGGTGTGGGACGCGCACGGGTGTCCGACGATGGCGAGGATGCACGCGCTTCGACACGTTCGATGCGACTCGACCCGAATAAATCACTCGAGTCGCAAAAATTCACCCGGGTACAAGCTCGACGATTCGTACAATACCCCGGCGTCGCTCGAAGATGCGGACCTTGCGGACGGGGCGGCCGCGGCGGCTGGGGATACCGCGACGGCGTTGGCGCAGCTCGCGAGGCACGCGTCGACGCACCACGGCCCAGACGCCGCGGCGGATGTCTTCGCCGCCGCGGCTTTTCGATTTCGATACGGAAACTTTTTAGCGACGAAACCCGCGCTCGCGTCCGCCGCCGCGGCGACCGCGCACGATACCGCGCGCGCCAGGGGCGACGGCGACGCGTGCGACGTCGCCGCGCGTCGCCTCGCGTCACTCGCGCCGGCGTCCGAGCGTGTGGACCCGGAGTCCGGGGTGGAAGCGCGGCGGGCTCGCGCAGACGCCGCGCTCTTATCAGGTCGGGTCGGCGACGCCAACGCTATAGCGTCGATTTCATTCGCCAGGGCGCAGGGCGAAGGGTTGACGCACGCGGCGCTGCGCGCGACGCTGACGCTCGCGGAGTCGCACCTCGCCGCGGGTGCACCCGTGTGTGCGCTTCAACACGCGCTCGCGCTGGAACACTCGGCGTCTGCGTTGCGACTGGACGGGCTACGCGCGGCGGTGGGTTTCTTTTTATTTCCATATTTTTTGCAAATTGACTAACGTCCTGTGTTTTGTTTACAGGCGATTGTCGTCCTGGCGGAGTGCTGGCTCGCCATGTCCGCCGCGCAGGGTCCCGACGGAGGAGGTATGAGACGCGACGGGTACGCGGCGATGGCGAAGGAGGCGCTGGACGCGCACGCCCCGGCGCTGTTATCCAGGGGTGGGCTGGCGCTTCGGGCCAGGGCTCGGATGGCCGCCGCTCGAGCCGCGCTGGCGTGCCGCGCGGACCATACGGAGATGGATTCGTGGGATGATGTGCTGGTGCCGCTGGAGGATGCGGCGGCGTGTTGCGCGGCGCTGGGTGCGCACGCGAAGGAGGCTGAGGTGTACGAGATGACCGCGAAGGTGTACGCTTCGATGGGTGAGAAATATATCGGACAGAGGAACGCGGCGGCGAGGAAGTGGCGGGAGTGTCGGAGAAAGTCGACTCGGTTGGCGAGGATACGCGCGGGGGCGGGTGGTGACGCGTCGGTGCACTTCGGCGGGGTCGGGTCGTTCCCGGCGCCCACGGCTGTGGCCGTGTGATACGTAGAACGGTTTTGAAACGATCCACTCTCGTTGTTATGATATTCTCTTGGACCTTCCGAAAGTGATTTGAAAGCAACGACCGAAGGCACCCCACGCCGCCACTTTCGACGGCGCCATGGCCGCGAAGAGAAAGAGAGACGTGTACGAGTCCGATACCGTGACGTACCTGCGTCGCGGGACCCTCGATATCCTCGAGGCCGTCGCTGTGCAGCTGCCGGACGTGTTCTACGGCGAGATACTCCCGAAGCTCGACTTAGAGGATACGCTCAACTTGGCGCAGGTGAGCAAGGCGTACAGGGACGCGGTGTGGAGCGCGGACGGCGTTCGGTCGTTGAAGGAGAAGATCAAGACCCACCTGGTTAAGATTGAGAAGATTAAGGGCTGGACCACTGAACCATATTACTGGGCGGCAGAGTTCGGCAACGTGCCCGCGGTCAGGGCCTGCCTGAAGTCCGGCGTGGACGTGGACAAGGTTCTGACTCAAGATAACAAGACAACTCTGCACGTCGCCGCTTGGTTTGGCCACGCGGCGGTGGTGAAGGCACTGATAGAAGCAGGGGCTGATGTGAACAAGCCCTCATCAGCAGATTCTGTGGAACCGAGTGGAGAGCTGAGCGTATTCCACAACGTTACGCCTCTGTACTACGCCGTCGAGAAAGGCCACACGCACGTCGTCATGGAGCTCATAAAGGCGGGCGCGGATGTGAACCTGGCGAACTCGTCCGGTTACACCCCACTTTACGTAGCCGCTCAACTAGGACACGAAGTATGTGTGGCCTCGCTTATCCAAGCCGGTGCAGACATTCACAAAGCCGCTAATAATGGTCGGACGCCGTTGGCTGTTGCCGTGAACGGAAAGCACGAGAAGATAGTCGCGATGTTGAAACACTTTGGTAGAGCGTGATGAAACGTAAGTCTAGAAAAATCGTCGTCGTGTGTCCATCCTCGTCGTCCAGCTCACGTCCCATCACTCTCCAACCTGCGGCATCACCGTCGGCAGCAACGACGCGAAATACCGCCCGACCCTCCTCGGCATCAGCTCCGGGTGCGCCCCAGCCGCCGCCGCTACCCTCGCGAGAGTCCTAGCCGTCTCCCCGTCCCTCCGCAAACTGGCGATGGCCCTCGCCGCGCTGCCCGGCTCGGCGAGAAGCCTCGCGACCAGCATCAGCGCACTCTTCACACGCCTCTCAGCCTTCACCCCGTCGGCAGTTGAAGAACCCGAACCGACACCGTTTGAACAAGCCGCTCTGCGCCTAAACGCTGCGTCGCACGCGTCCACCGCGGCGGGGAGGATCGCGTGCGCTCTCACGGCGTCGCCCCACCCGCGCCAGTCCCCGTGTGACAACGCGTGAACCACGGACAACGCGGCGTCCGACACCTGCACGGCCGTGTCGTCGTCAACGGTCGCGTTTTTTTCATCGCCGGCGGTGAAATCCGCGGCGCAGCACGCGACGACGGCGGCGAGAAGCGGCGACGGTTCGTGTTCCTCGCGATCGCGATTCTCGCGGTCGCCAGTGCCCGTTTGCGTGCCCGTCGGTTCAATCCCCGTCAGATCCACCACGTCGTTGTTCGCGGCGGCGGTACCGGCGGTGGATTTCCCGGTGGATTTCCCGGTGGATTCCCCCGCCGTCGGACCCGCGCCGCCTTCATCGTCGAGAAACGCGGCGAATGCATCCGTCGCCGCGAGTAGCCTCGCGACGACGAGCGCCCGGACCCTCAACCCCGGCGGCGGCGTCCGTTTACTCGCCGCTGACGTCGACTCGTGGGCCCACGCCGCCGCCAGCGCGTTTGCCGTTTTGATCGAACGCGATTGCCCGCGCTGGATTCCGTCAGACGGATTCCGCTTGTGGGGCCGGCACGGCGCGAGGCACCGCTCCAGGTGCCCGTCCGCGACACACGCCACGAAAACGCCGCGGCCTTCCATCGCGGGGGATGCCGCGACGCACCGCGCGAGAAACTCGCACGCCGCAGTCGCCGTCGCCCACGCGCCCGTCGCGGTTGACGCCGCCAGAATCGCCAACACATTTTCCAAAAGTGGCCCCGCGTGATTCAGACCCCAAACACCGTTCTCACGTAAAACCCGCGTGCCTCCCTCGGTGTCGTCAGGGCGCTCGATCAGCGTCTCCGCCGCCGCCGCCGCCGCGATGTCCGCGACGGTATCCCCGGGCGCCAACGCGAACACCCGCGACGATCGGCCCGGGACGTCGGGGTGCGGCACCAGCGCGCCGACGCCAGACGCCGCGGGTATACCCGCGAGCTGCGGCGGCGGCGCGCGGGGTGCGACGGAGGTGGGTACCGTCGCAAGCGGCGCGCCGCACAGCTGTAACACGTGCGCCGCGACTGATTGGTCCGCGGCGACCGCCGCGGATAACACAGACAAGACCCCCGCGATGGAAATACCCCCGCTTTTCTGTTCGATGGAATTACCCCCCCCGTAGACACCCGGTGACACGTCGTCGTCGTCGGGAAGCCCGTCGTCGTTTCTAGATTGTTTCGAGAGGGATCGCTCCAGGTGCGTGCACGATTTCACCGCCGCGTAAGGCGCATCCGCCGCCGCCTCGCAAACGTCGGCGCACGCCGCCGCCAACGCCCTCGCGTCCCCGACGTCAGCCGCGAGGTTTCTCAACGTTCTAGAAACATTCTTTATCGTTTCCAGAAGAACCGCACCGCCCTCGACGTCGTCGGGTCCCGACACGTGTAAACCCAGCGCCGCCGCGTGGACGTCGTCGCCCAGTAACGCGCAGGTCTCGCTCGGGAAGCGAGCGGATATCGCGCCGACGAGGGCGGAGGCGGACAGACGAGCTCCGTAAGACGTCGACGCGTGCTCCGCGCTCGATGCGTCGTTGGTTCGTAACGCGTACGGTGGGGGCGGGGGAAGCACGAGGGTCACGGGCGGCGGTGGGTGGTCACGTCGCATTGGACCGCGTCGCGAACGACGATCGTCCCCGTGAGAATCGCGAAATCGATTTTCCTCGTCAATCGCACCCGAGTCTCCGGGTTCCGCCCCCCGGTGACGCTTCGAACTCCTGGGATTCGAACCGTCACTGTCCTCTGATGCGCGCTTAACACCCCCGTCGTGGGTCCCCATTTGCTCCGCCCGGCGCCGCTCGCTTCGAACTTCGGCGGCGAGTTTCATAGTCTCCGCCTCAGCTCTTTGCAGCCGAGCGCGTTGGTCGTCTTCGCGCCTTCGAGCCTCGTCGGCTTCCTCCTCGCGAAACGCGACCTGCGCGCGGAGTCTGGCGACCTCAGCCTTGGTCTCGGCGAGCGCGGCGGCGTTGGAGACGTCCCGCGCGTTCGGCCCGGCGTAGTTAGATCCGTTGTTGTTGTTGTTGTTGTTGTTGTTGTTGTTGTTGTCGTTGTTTCGATTGGTGTCGCCGTCCGAAGCTGGGTTGCCACCGGCGGCTGCGAGTCGCGCGTTCGCGGCGTCCAGCTTGCGCCGCATCTCCTCCGCGTCTCTGTCCGCCATGTCCAGCCTGCTGCGGAGCATGCGGAGGTGCGCGTCCTTGGTACCGAGCTCGAGTTCCTTCTCCTTGAGGACGTGTTCGAGGTTGGCGTCTTTCGCGCCGAGCATATCGACGGATCCGTGGACGCGGGGCGGTGGGGTCGGTGGCCGGCCGGATCCGCCAGAGTTTGGCGGCATCAGCGGGTAGGACGAGCCGGGTCCCGCGGGCTCGCCCTGGGACTTGGATCCGTCCCGCGCCTGTCGCTCCATCTCCTCGATGGCCCTGTGTCGACGTGGAAAGGGAAGGTGAGTCGGGTGGGATGTGACGATGCACAGCTGTGGATCTGGAGGGTGCCCAAAGTCGCGACGACGCGTTGGCGGGGGTGGGTGGGTTCGGGCGTGTGGTGCGCACCCCATGGTCGTGGCATCCGCCCAGAAGTCATCGTCGTCGTCCTCGAATCCGACGGTGAAACCCATGGCTGCGACCCGGCGGCGCCCGCGCGCCCAGACGGAGTGGAGAGAGCCCGCCTTCGATCATTTCAAAAGTCGAGCCTCGTCTCGTCGACCCGTCTCTCCGAACGAGTGGTTCCCGCGAGTTTTGTGACTGTCCTCATTGCGCCCCGGGCGTCGCCGCGGAAGGCACGACACGGCCCCGGTGCGCGCGCCCGCGTTCACGTCTGAACTCGGATACAAACGTCGGGATGGCCTCGACGCGGGCGATGGCGCCGGCGACACCGGCCGGCGCTCGCGTTGTTAACGATGCCGGGCTGCGGATAGAATCTCAGACGACTTCTCGGAGTGGTCGAGTCGCGGCGACTCGAGCGGCGTCGAGCTCGGTATCCAGGCGCCGCATGAAGCTCGTGGCGTCCCCGACGGTCGCTCCCGCCATCTCGGCACCTTCCATGACGACCAGGCGCTTCCACCCCGTGCCGGCGTCCATGCTCGACGACCCCATCGAGGCGCGCCCGCCCGTCGGTTCCAGCCCCAACCTCCTCAACGACGATCTCGCGCCAGTCGCCCTACCCGACAGGACGTTCACCACCTACGACATCGCCGCCCTGTGGATCGGCCTCGTCGTGTGCGTCCCCGCGTACACCCTCGCCGGGTCCGTCATCGACCTCGGCATGTCCGCCTTCCAAGGCATCGCATGCATCGCCATCGCAAATCTCATCGTGCTCCTCCCAATGGTCCTGAACGGCCACGCGGGATGCAAGTACGGAGTACCCTTCCCAGTCTTGGCACGATCCGCGTTTGGAATCAAAGGCGCCAACGTACCGGCGGTCATGCGCGCGCTCGTCGGATGCGGCTGGTTCGGCATCCAGACCCACGTCGGGGGGCAGGCCATCTTCGCCATCGCGTGCGCGGCGGCGAAGTTATCGACGGTGACAATGGCGGCGTCACATTTCATCCCTGCGTTGGGGATAAGCTCGTACGAACTCGCGTGCTACGGAGTGTTCTGGGCGGCGCAGATGGCGGTGGTGGTCAAGGGTATCGAGTCCATCCGCGTGGTGGAGAAGTACGCGGCGCCGGTGTTGATCATCCTGTGCGTATCGCTGTTCGTATGGGCTTACATCGCGGTGAGTTTCTTTTTATTTCTACACGGGCGATTTGATTGACGACGTTTTTTGTTCACAGGCGGGCGGATTGGGAGCCATGTTGTCGACGCCGAGCGCTTTCGCGGTGGGTGGACCGAAGGAGGGCCAGTTCTTGTGTATCTTTTTGCCGATGATCACCGCGGTGGTTGGTTTCTGGGCGACTCTCAGTCTGAACATTTCCGATTTTACCCGGTACGCCACGAGTCAGGATGCGCAGTTCAAAGGTCAGACGCTCGGGCTGCCCTTCTTCATGGCGGCGTTCACGTTCATGTCGGTGGCGATCACGTCCTGCTCCGCCGTCATCTACGGCGTCGCCGTCGCGGACCCGGTGGCGCTGCTCGCGAAGGCGAACGGCGGGGTCCTGACCACGGCGGTGGCGATGGGCGGCTTGCTCATCGCTACACTGAGCACCAACATCGCCGCTAACATTGTCGCTCCCGCCAACGCGTTCGTCAACTTGGCTCCGAGTAAACTATCGTTTCGTCTCGGCGGGATCGTCACCGCGGTGCTCGGTACGGTGATCTGCCCCTGGCGGCTCATGGCGGACGCCGGCGGGTACATATTCGTGTGGCTGATTGGTACGTGTATTGGGTGGTTCTCGTATGGGCGATTAAACTAACGTCGTGTTTTGTTCAACACTTACAGGCTACTCTGCTCTTCTCGGGCCAATCGCCGGGATCATGATCGCGGACTATTTCTTGGTTCGTAAACGGACCTTAGACGTCGACGCGCTGTACCAGAGCGGTGAAGGGACGGCGTACTGGTACCGCGGCGGGTTTAACACCGCCGCGATGTGGGCGTTCGCCGCGGGGGTTATACCCAACGTTCCTGGGTTCGTTTTGGCGGTGAGTTTATTTTAATTCTCGCATGGGCACTTAGACTGACGTCATGTTTTTTTTACAGGCTGGGATCGTCCCGGCGGTGAAGGAGGCGAGTCTTCGGGCGAGTTTCGGTGCCTTGCTCGCGGTGTTCGACGTGATTTACGGTTACGCGTGGTTCGTCGGTTTCTTCGTGGGTGCCGGTCTGTATTTGACGCTGATGCGGGACACTAGTAAGGCGGCGGCGGGGAAAGGCAAAGGCGAGGAGACTCTGTACACATTCTGAACAGTCGCGTCAAAAACAGACGACCGAAAAAAAGGGTGCCGTTGAGGCGCCATCAAACGTCTAGTACCGCTTCTGCTAACTTACGTAAAACTCAGAAACCGAAAATGTAATTAGAAAGCTAACCGAGCAAACCCACGCGCGCCAACGCCGTCCTCCACGACTCACCCTCCGGATCCAGCCCCCGTCCCTTCGCCCCTGGGTTCGACCCGACGTCCAACGCCCAGGCCAGGTTCACCGCGCGAAGCACCGTTTGAACGCCGACGCCGTTTCGCCAAATACCGTCGGACACCAACGAAGCCGCCTTCGCCGCCGGGTCCATCGACGCATCAGCGACGACATCTCGCGGTTTCGAACCCTCGAACGCACCGGACGCGCGTAGGACGTTGACCGCCTCGATCTGGGACAGCGCCGGGACCTCCACCTGGGCGTGAAACGCGGACGCGAGGCCCAGGGCGTGAAGCGCCTTGGGCGAGGACGTGGTGGCGACAACCGCGAGCCTCCTTCCGGGCGGAGGTGGCCTTCGTAGGAGCGCGAGGAGCGCCCGGGCGGCACCCGACGCCGTCCTCGAGTCCCCCGCGGGAGCCGCGTCACCCGGCGCCACCCCCAAGAGCGTCTCCACCCCGTCCACGACGAGAAGCGAAACCTTGGATTTAACGGCGTCGTCAAATGCCGCGCGCAGTTGGTGCTCCACGTCGCCGCCCGACGCCGCCGCGACGTCCGCGCGGAACACCCGGACGTGTGGGAAGAGCAAGTCGCCCTCCTGGTCCTCGGCGTCGCCCCTCTGCGCCGCGGCGGCGACCGCCGCGGACTTTCCGGATCCCGGCGGACCGTGCACCAAAATCGCCAGATGATCCGGCGACTTATTCCCAACCGACTTATGCACTGACCCGCTCACCGAACAAACCTCGGAATCATCACCACCTCTGTGTGCCACCGCGCGGAGTAGCGGACCGATCGCGTCCCTCGCGCGTTTATGCGGTGACACCTCGGACGAGCCGGTGGTACACGAGCACAGGACCCCGAGCGGCCGCATCGACGCCAGGGCTTCCGTGTCCGCGCCCATCGCCGGCCGGACCTCCCGCATGGCCCGTGTGAAATCGTCCATCGTCACGTTGAGCTTCTCGTTCGGGTCAATAGAAACGGTTCCAGACGTTCCAGACGCGTCACCGGTCACGGCGTCGTCCTCCGCGTCCTGTAGGTACCTGGCCAGCGCGTGCGACTGCGCCGCGCCGACCAGGCCTTTGATCTCAGCTCCGGAATAGTTGCCGGTTACCTCCGCCAACGTCTCGACGTCCACGTCGTCCGCGAGCAGCCCCTCGCTTCGCATGCGGGCGGTGTGTATGTTGAAGATCTGTCTTCTGCCTTTCCGATCGGGCAGACCGACCTCCACCTGAAGCTCCAGTCGACCTGGGCGGAGCACGGCGGGATCTAACAAGTCCCGCCGGTTGGTGATGCCCACGACTAGGACGTTATCCAGTGATTGCATGCCGTCGAGCTTGGTCAGCAGCTGGTTCACGACGTTATCGTGGACCACGGACGCGGTGGCGCCGCCGGACCCGCGGGCTTTCATGATGGCGTCAATCTCGTCGAAGATGATGACGTGGAGCTTTGACTTTTCCGCTTTACCCTTCCACTCCTTCTCCGCGGGCGCGAAGAGCTCGCGCATGTTCTCCTCGGACTGCCCCACGAACCGCTGGAGGATCTCCGGGCCGTTGACGATCTTCGGCGGGTGCGCGTTGAGGAGCTTGCCGAGCTGCCGCGCGACGAGGGTCTTGCCGGTGCCCGGGGGTCCGTAGAGAAGCATGCCTTTGACGTGACG
>Ga0257106_1001545_pt1 | contig 11216 bp, 12 predicted proteins | sample LP_taG_3_FD_190177 | JGI IMG/M metagenome (GOLD analysis project Ga0257106, IMG submission 190177) | Marine microbial communities from Northeast Subartic Pacific Ocean, Canada - LP_J_2011_P26_10m | ecosystem: Environmental > Aquatic > Marine > Oceanic | place: Canada: Northeast Subartic Pacific...
AAAGTCTGGTGTTTCGCTCAGGATGCCATCCATTGCGTCTTCAACCTCTTGGGCCAAACCTTGGGCCTGAGCCTCGAGAATATCTTCCATTGAAGATTTGAATCCTTGGTTCATCGATTCTAATCCAGGCTTACCTCTGCCGAGGGATTCACTTCGTTGGATGTCTCCAAAGGAGGGCGTTTGGGATGTTGGTTGCCCAGCGCCCTGCCCAGCAGGGCCTCCAAGAGGTGGCATCAAACCCGTACCGTCGGCCTCCCCAACGAGTTTGTTCAGAGCCAAACGAAGCATGGCCGACATCGTTGATGGGTCCAATTCCTCATTGACTTCCAACCCTTCTTCACCCATTTGGCCAAGGATTTCATCAATGAACCCGCTGTCAATTTTTTCTGGACCAACCAGGCCTTTCAGCATAGGAAGCGCCCATGTGCTGTCGCCCATTGTCATCGATACATCGAAACTTCCACCTCTGGCTCCAGCAACGTTGACTTCTGCCGGTGGTGGAACGAATTGTTTTCGAGTGTGCCTGTGGAGTTGTTCAATCAGTGCCGACATGTCGATCGGTTTGCCCATGACTTCTGCGACACCTGCCTGCGCTGCACCTACGAGGTATTCTTGACTCGTGTTTCGAGAAAGAATGACGATTCGGCATTTGAAAGCAAACTCCGGGTCGGACATTAACCGCTGTGAAGCGTCAAAAGCATCGCCGTTTTTCCATTCACTGTCAAACAAAACCACTTCTGGCATGACGGCCAAAGCAGTGCCTTCTGCTTGCCGAAGAGTCCCTGCACGGGTGATTTCGAAGCCCTCGCGTTCAAGGGTGTTGGCAAGGAGGCTTCGACGGCCTTCGTTTTCATCTGCGACGATTACCTTGGCCATGTTCTCCCCCCTTTTCCCTCAAGGGGTTGCTGAGGAGTCTTGAACCTCACCCTCCATTCTGGCCATACCACGATGATTGGCAGTGCGCCGGTTGTCAGCGGGGTCCGAGTCATTGAAGAATTTCTTCAGGGTGGGCGGCGTTCCATGCCAAAATACCACCATCGAGGTTGTACAGGGTGCTGCCATCCATGCCTGCTTGCATCAACAGCATGGCAGCCGTCTGGGATCGCATGCCACTCTTGCAGTAAATCAAAATGTCACGATCTTTAGGCAAAACATCGATTGAATCAGTGACTGATTCGTGTGCCACGTGATGGTCGCATGAGGCAACATGAGCCTGTTGGTGTTCCATTGCCGAACGTACATCGAGAATGAAAGGGGCCCAGCCTTGGTTTCTTCGTTCAATAAAATCCGACATGGATATGCGCTGGAACATTGACCCTACATCGGAGGCTTCACCCTCTTGAATTGAACGCTTAGGGTCGGCCACTGCACACCATTCAGGTGAATTGAACATAGCTGTGGCAGCGTCCAATGTGGTGATGGTTTCACGATCCTCATTGCGACTGAAGCGAAGGGTGTTGAAGGCCATTTCTTCCGCATCGTACAGCAGAAGACGCCCTGTGAGTACTTTGCCAAGATCGAGGATGATTTTCAGCGCTTCATTCGCTTGTAGTGAACCGACTACACCAGGCAAAACGCCGAGTACACCGCCTTCGCTGCATGATGGAACCGCACCCGGTGGGGGGGAGGTGGTGAAAAGGTCACGGTATGTGGGCCCACCTTGATAATTGAAAACGCTGACTTGGCCTTCATATCGATATATAGAACCGTATACCCACGGCATATTTAGTAAACTGCAACAGTCATCTACAAGGTAACGTGTCGGAAGATTATCGGTCCCATCGACAATCAAATCCCATCCTTCTTGGAAGATACCCAATGCGTTTGAAGGCGTGAGTCTTGTGTCATAGGCTACAACTTCGACCTCATCGTTGAGTTCCCGGAGGCGATTTTGAGCAGAAGTTACCTTTTTTTCTCCAACGGCTCCTGTCGAATGGATGATCTGACGCTGAAGGTTTGAAAGAGCAACTGTATCATCATCAACAACACCCAATCGGCCGACGCCTGCTGCTGCAAGATAAAGCAATACAGGGCTACCAAGGCCGCCTGAACCAATCACAAGAACACTCGCTGCTGCAAGTTTTTCTTGGCCTTCCAAGCCAACCCCTGGCAGAGCAAGGTGACGGTTATATCTCTCATTTAGGCCCATCATCACACCATCAGAAACCATAAACAAGTAACATTGCGACGAAGAGACCGAGCAAGACAAGGCTAAGAAGAAGAAGACCAACTAAAATCCCAGATATGATTTGCGCAGCTCGTGCGATTCCATGATCTGGATGGCCTGGTGAAGCCTTGGTGATTTTGAGGGCCTTATTAGCTAAAATCAAAGATATTGGAGACAGCAAAAAGCCAAGACCGCCGAAAAAGAAACCAGTCACGATAGAAATGATGGATATAATCAGCGCAACTTGTGCTTGAGTGCCCTGATGCGGCAATATATTCAAGCCGCCCATCGGTGAGCCATCCGAGCCTTGAACGATTTGTTGGGGGCTGCCGTACAAAAGTGGCTCCGAATTATTTCCAGATTCTTCAGGAGCAGGGTCCCACTTGAAGCCTTGAGGGGGGCCGTCGCCGGATGTCATGCCCCTTCCAAGACCCGTGGTGAAATAAAGGATATGCAAGCATCAAGCATGGTTGTCTTCCAACCACTTTTCCACATCAATGGCTGATTGGCAACCCATGCCTGCTGCTGTGATGGCTTGTTTGTAGCGAGTGTCCACGACATCGCCTGCGGCAAACACGCCCTCGGCTGAGGTCATGGTGTGATGCTTGTGAAGGATGTAGCCTTCTTCATCGGTTTCAACTTGACCATCAAGGAATCCTGTGATGGGTTTGTGACCGATAGCAATGAAGGCCCCAGTGACGTTAATCGTCTCAGTGCTTCCATCGCGAGGGTCCTCAAGAATGGCCCCTGAGAGCCCCTTTTCATTCGATAGCCAAGACTGAACTTGACGGAAGGTTTTGATTTCGATTTTCTCATTGGCGGCAGCGCGCTCATACATGATGGTGGAGGCTTTGAAGACATCTCGTCGGTGAACGAGGGTGACCTTTGAAGCGAAACGGGTCAAGAAAGTCGCTTCTTCGCAAGCTGAATCTCCGCCACCGACGACCATGACTTCTTCGTCCTTGAAGAAAGCCCCATCGCATGTGGCGCATGTGGAAATACCGCGCCCCTTTTGCTCTTCTTCACCGGGTACATTGAGCCAAATGGATTCGGCACCAGTGCAAACAATGATTGCATGGGTAAGGAAGACTTCGCCTTCCACGACAACCTTGTATGGGCGCTCAGACAAGTCGACGGATTCTACATTTTGATCTCGAACTTCCAATCCAAAGCGCTCGGCTTGTTCGCGCAATTCAGTCATCATTTCTGGCCCCCCGATGCCATTCGGATAGCCGGGGAAGTTCTCTACATCGGAAGTAAGCATCAACTGACCCCCTGACATGTACCCTGCAAACATCAGGGGATTGAGCATGGCGCGAGCAGCGTAGAGACCTGCGGTGTACCCAGCTGGTCCGGAACCGATGATGATAAGATTGTGAATTTCAGACATAAAGATGCACTCCAGCAAGTCTACATGGGTGGGAGTCGCCATTTGAACATTCACATGCATTCACATCAAAGTGAAGGTCACTAACGCTGAAGAAAAACACGCTATTTGCTTTCGCTTACCACGTAGATTTGTTCGTTCAGAGCATGCTTGCGATGGCTGCCACAGCCGCCTTTGCATGTGGCTCAAGTCTTGGTTCAATATGTTCAGGTTCGGCGCCCGGACCAATTATGCCGAGGCCAACGGGCTTTTCATGAACCAGTTGAAGTTCAATAATCGATTTAATCACGGCTTGCCCCATGGCCAACCCGTGTTGAGTTTGGCCCCGTTCAATAATGCCCAAACACGCTGCTGCTGCAATGTCTTCTCGGCCGAGCAATCTGTCGATGGCCAATGGAACTTCCATGGCTCCTGGCACCCAGATCACTTCAATCACCTCGAGATCGTTTTGCTCAGCTTCTTCTTTAGCCCAAGCAAGCATGCGTTCAATCTCGTTTTTGTGGAATGAACCACAAACCAATCCAATGGGTACTGCCATATTTTCATGCTCCTTTTTGTTGAGATAAATACCGTTCGACGGTCTCGACGATGGTTTGGGTGGTTGAATCAATTTCCAAGTTGACTGCGTCCCCTACTTCGCGCTGACCCAGCGTAGTGAGGCGGAGCGTTTCAGGAATGATGTGGAGGGAAAAACAGCCATTTTGCACCGCACCAACGGTCAGCGAAATTCCGTCAATGCCAATATAGCCTTTTTCGAGAATGAATTTCCGAAGTTCTTCAGGCACCAAGATTTCCAAGTTCATGCCTTCGCCGCTGGCATCGACAGCATGCACTAACCCGGTCCCCATGATATGGCCGGAAAGAAGATGCCCGCCAATTTCATCACCAAAAGCAAGAGAACGCTCAATGTTGACCATGCAGCCCACATCAAGTTCCCCGGTGCTCGTTCGTTGAAGGGTTTCTTCAATGACATCGAAGTGGACGCGATTGGATTCGATGGTGGTGGCCGTCAAGCAAACGCCGTTGATGGCTACACTTGCTCCGATGGCAAGATTCTCCACGTTTGGCAAATCAATGACAAGCGTTCGAATGGTTTCTCCATCGTTGATTGAAAGAACCGTTCCAGTGCCCTGGACAATACCTGTGAACATCAAGCATCATCTCCCGTTGTACGAGCAAGTTCGAGGATTCTTGCAATAATTTTGCGAGTTCCATCGAGGTCTTCCGAGAGGCCTTCGACCCTTGTCACTTCGATATGCTCGTAGCCAAGATCCTTGAGTTGTGCGCGTATTCTGTCCTCTGCGTGTTCTTGGTCATAGCCAAGAGCAATCACGTTTGGATTAATCGAAGGAAGAATATCGAAGATTGGGACATCAGGAGGGTTTCCAATCACTGCGCTATCCACTGGTTTGAGACCTCGAACCATGCGTAGCCGGAGGTCTTGGCCCGTAACAGGTTCATGCTTTCGCTTTCGTACCGTGTCGTCGTGAGCAACCACTACAGTCAAATGATCGCCGAGCGCTTTGGCTTGTTCCATGTAATGCAAATGACCTGCATGCAAGAGGTCAAACACACCAACCGCCATCACGCGCTTCATTGCCTCACCAATTCTCTTCAAAATGCACTTGCACAAGGTTCTACCGGCGGTGTTCAAGCACCAAGCGCCTCAATCAGTTGGGCGCCTTCAAGGAAGGGGATACCGCGCTCAGTGGCCCAAGCACGGGCATCATTCACCGAAAGGGCATGGTCACCATCAGGCTGAAGCATTTCCGCACCGATGACAACAGGGGTCATGCCGGCAAGTCGGGCCAGTCCCACGGCCAATTCCGTGTGACCTTGTCGACGGGACAATCCACCTTCAGTTTCCCGGCACACTGGAATGTGGCCTGGTGTTCGGAATTCAACGCCAAGCGCTTTTTGCGCTGCTTGCCCTTCAGTTCCCGATTCAATGAGTTCAGCAGTGAGTTCGGCGAAGCGTCGGGTGGTTAAGGCTCGGTCATGATCGGTAATCCCAGTGTATGTTTCCCGGTGGTTGAGCGAGAGTGTGAAGGCTGAGCGGGCATCATAGCGTAGATCATTGGTGACCAAGTGGCTGAGCACTTCATGGTCTTGGACCAAACTGGGGTGGGTGTGAAGATCTTGCAAAAACGGCAGTGAAAACCGCTCACCAACGTCATGGCCAATCGCCAAGAAGAGCAAACCACCGCAGTCGAGGCGAAGTTGACGCATTGTAGCAGGTTCAGCGCATTGGCCCGGAAACAACAGGTCGGTTTCTCCTTCTCGCTTTTCAGAATCGAAAAGGCAGACCGGATTGCCGTGCTGAAAGGCTTTGATTGCGGCTTGAACTTGCTCGTCCATGTCAATGCGTCACCGGCTGGAGTTCATGAAGGGTCGTATGGTATCACCTTCAGCAGGGGCTGAGAAATCGCTTGATTTTGCGGACAGCCAACGGAAAGGGATTATCATAGGATGTCCCTTGGCTTGAACCTGCGGGGATGCCAAATATGCCAGTAAAACTCGGACCCGCAGGTGTACCTTTGTCGTGCAAAGGACGAACGATTGTCGAAGGAATGGACGATATCATCTCCCTTGGCCTCGAAACCATGGAAGTCCAAACCGTTCGCATGGTCGCGCCACATCACTTCGAACAATACTGGCAAGCCGGTGTTTTGGCAAACAAAACCGAGTTCGAAATGAACATCCACGGACCTTACTACTCTGAACTGCTTGGCAACCGAGTTGAACGAGGCCGATCGTTGGCTAAAATTGAATCCACCCTTCAAGCGGCCAGAACAATCAACGCTCGCCACATCACACTCCATGCTGGCCACTACGGCGGCATGAGCCCAGGCTCAGCAGCCAATGAACAGGTCGCAAATGTATTCGCTGGTGTCGTTGATCGTGTCGCTGAAATTTGGCATGACGATGAAGATGAATTCCCAGTGTTTCCTTGGATTAAAGATGGAACTCCTTCGAAAATCGGCGTTGAAACCTCAGGTCGCCAAGAACTGTGGGGCAGCCTCGAAGAAGTTCTTGAAGTGGTCAACCACGTAGAAGGCACGATTCCAGTTCTCAACATCGCTCACATCCACGCTCGTGGCCACGGCAAAATGCGAACCTCCGAGGATTATGGCGAATTGTTTGACCAAGTCCGTGAAACAATCGGGACCAAGGAATTCTATTGTCACTTCTCAGGCGTTGAGCACAGAACTGGAAACGCCTTGCATTACACTCAAATCAAGAAATCCGACTTGAACTTTGAACCGCTCGCTGAATTCATCGTCGAAGATGGTGGTTGGTTGGACATCACCCTCATTTCGGATTCACCTCTTTTGGAGCACGATGCAATGTACATGCTTCAGAGCATCGAGAAGTCCCGCCACCGACAACTTGAGCGAAAAGCACGTGAAAACCGACGCCGAGCTCTCGCTGCACAAACTGGCACAACCCCTGCTGCATTGGCTGCTAAAGAGGCACAACAAGCAGCCCTTCGCCCCGATGCACAACCTGGCGCAAAGAAAGCAGAACCTGAAGCGGTTCTCGAAGAAGCGCCTGCCGCAGTTCCTGAGCCCGTTGTTGAACCAGTCGAAGAAACGCCTGCCTCAGATGCTGAGCCTGCTCCAAAAGCAAAGCCTGCAAAGAAGCCCGCTAAGAAGAAGGCAACCAAGGCAAAGGCCGAAGAGAAAAACGACGATGTCTTTGATTTCGAAGAAGAAGACGAAGACCTGTTCTAAACCGTACGACGCTCGTTGAAGGCTCGCAAAACCCCCTTTGTGGCATCGCAAATCGTGGGAATCAAGATAAATGAAGTGGACCGCGTTCGATTTGATCGCCATGGCACACATCGCAATTCTTGGACTTGGAAACTGGGGCACTGCAATCGCACGCATGTGGCTTGCTGACGGCCACAGCGTCAAAGGCTGGACCATTGAACAAGAAGTCTATGAGTCCATTACGATGGAAGGTGTGAACAAGAAATACCTCCCCAACCATCCTGTCCAAGGCATGGAAGCAACCATGCATGTAGAGGAGGTTTTGGACGGCGTGGAGATCGTGGTTCTTGCTGTTCCATCATCGGTCATTCTCGATGTCGTCGATCAAGTCATTCCTCATCTGCGTCCCGGACATGTGCTGTTGGATCTGGCCAAAGGCCTTGCACCAGGCAACCAACTGATTTCTGAGGCCATTCATGAAAAACTCCAAGCCGCTGGAAAAAACAACCCTCTTGCAGTCGTCACAGGGCCAACAATTGCACCGGAAGCCGCAGGTGGCGTCATGACAACAGCTCTTGTTGCTAGTGAGGATGTCTCTGTCGCTCAGCATCTTGCTTCAACCTTGACCACGCAGACGTTTATTCTCCACCCTGCTGCAGATCCCGCAGGAGCTGAATTGTGGGGGGCGTTCAAGAATGTCGTCGCTCTTGCTTGCGGGTTAGTTGACGGATTGAAGCAGGTTGGAACCCTTGGTGGTGACAACCTCAAAGCAGCCATTTTCATGGCTGGATTCAAAGAAGGCTGTATCTTGCTCCCTCAACTTGGTGCACGGGCAGAAGTGGCGTTTGGTCCTGCAGGTCTTGGGGACTTGTACGTCACAGCCACTTCACCGCACGGACGAAATCGGTCGATGGGGGAAAAACTCGGAACGGGACTTTCTGTGGAAGAAGCCCTTGAAGAAATGCACATGGTTGCGGAAGGCGTTCGAGCAGCACAAATGTTTGGAGAGCGGGCCGAAGCGCTGAACATTCAAATCCCTTTCACGAAGGCGCTAAACACCCTTTTGGATGGTTACATCGATGCAGAAGAATGCTGCCGACGAATGGTCGCTCTCCACTGAGCAGCCTCTCTTAGCCACCCAATTCTCATCGGTGTTGTTTTCACCTAAGCCCCCTTCGCTTAACCATGGCGGCTGAACTGACTGAACTCGAAGCCCGAATCTTCGAATGGATTCGACAGTCAGATTTCGAGACCGTGCCTTGGTCGACACCAAAGGCTGCTCGGTCCTTCAAAGTCAAGCAAGATGAAGTTTACGAAGCAGTCGCTGCTCTCACTCGAAAGGTCCCAGACAGGATTCAAGTGTTTTACAAAGATGGCTCACTTCACATCGCTGCTGAATAACCGCTTCATTCGATGCGAAGCCGGACCGCCTGAGAAATCACTCTGCGAGCCAATCGAGGACCAACGATTCGGCAAAACGATCTGAAGACAGGCCTGGATGCAGAATTGGACGTACAACAATCAGCATCTGAAGTTCACCTCCAAGATTGGCTTTGGCCACACACAGCACCTCCCCAACTTGCGTGCCATCGGATGAGGTGCTGAGCAAACTCCGCAATTCAAAAACTCGAACTTCAACGCGCTCGTCAACACCAAGGGCGGTGGAAATGTAGCGATGGGACTCTTCGGTACTGGCAGCCTTCAAATCCATTTCATCCGGGTCCAGCGATGCTCCAGTGATTTGCTGATCAAGCAACTCAATCGCTTGGCGCATTCTTCCGTTTTCCATACCAAACAGTTGGGACACATCAAGCGCTGATGAAGAGGCACCAATCGTTCCGTATTGGTAGGGGAGCCTCATGCTGATGGATTGAACGATTTCTACATCAAAACCAGCTTTTTCAGGCAGCATGAGCCAAGTGTATTGCTCGCTGGCAGGATAGACCGGAGCGTTTGGATTTTCTTGTAACAGCGGTTCACCCCACGCAGCTGGAGCAATGGGTTGGCCAACGGGCACCAGACCCCCTAGTAGGATCATTGTGATCAGGCAGGTGGATAGCGTGACCCGCGCACGACGATGAATGCGCCAATCTTCCCGACCTGCTGGACTCAAAGCCGATACAAGGAGCAACGCAGGCAACACAATGAATACGCCCCACGGCACAACCCAAAGAAGAAGAAAACCGCCAATCACCGCTTCAAGCCCGTATGGACCCAAAAGGGGGCGGATGTTACGGGTTGCGTCTTGTTTGTCAAGCCCCCTTCTCAACCACCAAACGGTCATGAGGACACCAAAGAACACCAACAGAGAAGGAACAAGGTTCCACAGTTGGCTCATGAACACTGGTGCGTTGTTGCCGGTCAAGAGGGTTGGGGTTCGAGAAGGATTCTAACGGTATGTTGTCAAGTCATGACCTCATCGCCGTACCATGGAGGAAGGCGTGCTTGAACTCAAAGGCGTCACCTTTCGTCATTTGATTCATGCTCCAACGCGCATGAAACCATGGAGAAAACAGCCCGGTCCGGGGGTTTTAGGTGTTTCTTTGATGCTGCAGCCAGGTGAAATTCTTGGCCTTGTAGGGCCAAACGGTGCTGGAAAAACCACCTTGCTGCGTATGATTGCAGGAGTATTGCCGATTGAAAAAGGATCGATTGATTTGGAAAAAAACGGTACTTTGGAGAGGCTTGATGCTTCCTCTTTACGCACCATCGTCGGTCACATGCCGGAGCAGGTTCGTTGGCAAGGACGGCAAACCGTGGAGGATGCTTTATTGGAACTTGCACAGATGCGAGGAACTTCACTCAAGAGAGTGAAGGATTTACTCCGTCTGGTCGGTTTATCAGAACGCACTGAAACCCCCCTTTCCAGTTTGAGTCAAGGGATGAGGCAGCGCCTCACCTTAGCCGCCGCCTTGTTGGGCACACCGAAGTACCTGCTTTTGGATGAACCCTTGAACGGCCTCGATCCCGTAGCTGCTGCGGCCTTCATACGATTGTTGAAGCAATTAACCACAAAAGGAGTTTCGATTGTAATCTCATCCCATCAAGTCGAAGGCCTACAGGCGATCACAGATCGAATTGCGTTGATGCATCGCGGTCAAGTCTTGGCCAGTGGTACGCTGGAAGCCATTGCCCAAAACCTCGAGTTAACCAGCACAATCGAAGCAAGGGGGAATGGAGAGGCACCAGATTTCTCTTGGTGCGACCCCTCTGAAACATCAGAGGAAAACGGACAGTGGACTGCAATTTTACACGACAACCAAACCAACCTGCTGGCTGAAATGCTCAACCGCGGGATTGACTTAACCGCCTGGATTCCTAAACCACCCGGCATCGTGGAGATGTTGTGTGCTGCAACTGGCATGGACGTCGAAGAAGTTGGATTGGACATTGCGACAGCAGCAATGCTCCCGCATCGACGCTTAGGGGGTGAGGAAGAATGAACGACGGAGTGCGTATATTGACCCTTGCTCGACGCGTGTTTTTGGACCGTGTAAAATCAACGCGAATGATGATTATGCTCCCCATCTTAGTGCTCTTTTTGCCCGGAATGGCGTGGGGCTTTTCTGACCCTGACATAATTCTGCCAGGAGGCCACCAACCTGATGAACCAATGGAAGTTCTGTTTTACGCAAGCCTTGGCGTTGTGTTTGGCGCAACCATGTGTGCGGTGTTGCTCGCCTTTGATGGCGTGAGCAGGGACCGAGCAAGTGGCGTGTTTGAATTGAGGCTCTCGCAACCAATGCCACGCACGCACCAAGCAATTGCCCTGGTTCTCGGCATGTGGCAAGCCATATTCATTCCAGTTGCGATTTTAATTTTCATCTCGATTGCCATCATCCGTTGGCGTCTTGGCGAATGGGCGAGCGTTGGCGATGCATTGATGCATTTGTTCGCAACGAGTCTAATTTTACTGTGGTATGTAGTGTTCACTCTTTTAGCCTCTTCG
>Ga0257106_1001548_pt1 | contig 11214 bp, 13 predicted proteins | sample LP_taG_3_FD_190177 | JGI IMG/M metagenome (GOLD analysis project Ga0257106, IMG submission 190177) | Marine microbial communities from Northeast Subartic Pacific Ocean, Canada - LP_J_2011_P26_10m | ecosystem: Environmental > Aquatic > Marine > Oceanic | place: Canada: Northeast Subartic Pacific...
TTGAGTTGTAATGTTGAAAATATCTAGTGCTATCCAAGCTCGCTTTGCGGTCCAACGCGTGCCGTCTAATAACTAACGCGCTACGTACTAGAGCTAGTTCGATTCCTCGCTAACACCCTCCTCCTCCTCCTCCTCGTCGTCGTCGTCGTCGTCGCTACTCGTGCCGTCATCATCCTCCAAAGCCCCGAGCGGGATGAGGCACGTACGAATCGACTCCGCCCACTCCCTCGCCACCGTCAGCACCCTCGGCGACTTTCCCCGCAGATCGATCACGCACGAGCACCCTGTACACACACAAAACACAAGGCTTCACTCAAATTGCCCGTGTGGAAATATCACAAAAAGACACTCACCGGTGAACTTGATGTCGTTCTCCACCCCGACTCTGTTTGCGCACACAAACACCGGAGACTCTTTCTTACCCATGAGCGGCGCGAGCCGTGCGACCCAGTACGATAGGGTCTGGTTCACGTCGATGGGCGCGCTCTTCGCCTCGGTCGTGTCGTCCGGGTGCGCCGACGTCCACGCGCTGGAGAAGAGGATCTGCGATGAACATGACACGGCGACGTCAGTCTAGTTGCTTGTGCGAGTTACGCGAATTAAAATAAACTCACCAGATCCGATCCGACGGATGCGGTCGCGAGTTCGTGCGCCTCCCACGGCGCCTCGAACCTGTACGGGTTGATGTCCATGCATATGGCGTTGGTGACCGTGACGTGCCGTCGTGTGATGGCACGCGGCGTCTCACCGCCCGGTTTGAGAACCTTGAGCGCCAGCTGTGTCTGTTTGAACCCGGTGTTGGACTCGACCGCCCACTTTTCGTCCATGAAGTAGAGGTGCGTCTTGTCGTAGCGTGCTACGACGGCGCCGGATCCGTCGACGGTGGTCTGCGAGTTGAACATCTCGCCGGTGTCGGGGTCCAGGCGCACGTGCCCGACGCAGACGTGGCATCGCAGCTTTCGCGCCGTGGCGGCCGCCCACGCGAGGATCATCGGCGCATCCCCCGCCGCGTGCTTCGCGCCTTCCGTGTCGAGGGTGTATCGCCCGAAGCCGATCTCGGGCGCGATGAGGAGCCCGAGGGTGTCGCCCGCATCCGCGACGAGGTCATCCACCAGGACACTCGCGCGCGTGAGGTTAACGTCGGTGGGACCGAGGGTCGGGTCCGTCTGAAGGACCGCGACGTGCAGCACGTCGGGCGCCATTGCTTGCCCTCTCTGAAGTTGAGCCGGTGCCGAGTTCACATTGGGCCCGATTTTTTTCACCGGGGGTTCCTGCCAGGGATCGAACCCGGAATCTCGGGTTCCGAAATGTTAATCAGTGAGCATTTAGTGTGCACTGTTTTGCAAAATAAGTTCACATTGGATTTTTTTTTGGCCGAAAGGCCGTGAGTTCAAATCTCACCTTTTTGCCAGGGATCGAACCTGGAATCTCGGGTTCCGAAATGTTAATCGGTGAGCATTTAGTGTGCACTGTTTTGCCAAAATAAGTTCACATTGGATTTTTTCTTTTTGTGGCCCAATGGATAAGGACTGATATTCAATGAATTCAAATTTTCCTCGGGCCACGTTTCTAACCTGTTTTACTGTGGCCCAATGGATAAGTTTATTCATTTGTTTTTCGTGACGACCAAATTATTGTCCGAGTCATCCTCCCCGAGAGCTCCCCGAGAAGAATGCCCATCCATTCGCCCCATCGCGCGTCCCTTCCCTCGATATGCCGCGCGTCGTCGAGGGTTTCCACGTCTCAAAGTCCCACGCGGGCGCGCGCATTTACCACCAGTCGTGGCACCCCGACCCGTCCGTCGAGGGCGACCCGCACGGCGCCACCGCGCCACTCGCGGCGGTGGTCTGGGCGCACGGCGTGCACGAGCATTCCGGGCGATTCGCGCGAGTCTTTGAGCACCTCGCGCGGGCGGGGGTGGCGTCGCACGCGTGGGACCACGTGGGCCACGGACGCAGCGACGCGTGCCCCACGGGAATACCCCACCAGTTCGCCAACGGCCTCGACGCCGTCGTCGAGGACGCCGCGCAGTACTTCAGGTGAAGCAGCGCTCTTAATCAACCCCTCGCCTCCTCCCGTGTTCATTCATGATTGCCTTATGATTGGGTAAATAACTAACTCGTTCCCTCGATGTCCACAGGAGCGTGCGTCGTATGTACCCACCCGAGGTGCCCGTCATGCTCGCGGGTGTCTCCATGGGCGGCCTCGTCGCAACCCTCGCCGCCCTCGACGGGAACATCGAACCTGACGGGCTTCTACTCCTGGCGCCGCTAATCGATGTGCACTTGTCGCCGGCGATGAAAGCTCAAGCCGCGGTGGGTTCCGTGCTCGCCAGGTTAGTCCCACACGCGCGCATCACACCCGGGGTGGAACCTTCGAGGCTGTCCAAAGACGCGGAGGCGGTGCGGGAGTACACCGAGGATCCGCTCGTGTTTGTGGGTAACATTCGTGTCAAGCTCGGGTACGAGTTGTTGCGGGGATTTACCGGGATGCGGCGGCGTTGGGGGGAGGTCCGCGTGCCTCTGTTGGTGCTTCACGGGACGGAGGATGAGGCGACGGACCCGGTGGCGTCCGCGCGGTTCGTGGAGGCGGCGGGGAGTGTCGATAAGAGGTTCGTATCGCTGAAGGGTGCGTGCCATTTGATCTGCCACGAGGCGGGCGCGGCGAGGACGGTGGCGAATGAGATTAAGGATTTCGTGTTGAGCAGGGCGAAAGGCGCGGGGGAGTGGGCCGCCGAGGCACAGGGCGGACGCGGTGACCGGGGCGTCAGCGCTAATGCAAGAGCGGCGCGGTCTTCGTCGATGGGTGGGTCTTCATCGATGGCGGGTGGTGAACACGCGTACGCAATGCGAGCCGCTCGCCTCTGAGCTTTGTAATGAATGTCACCTTTTGGAACTTTCCCACTTCCTCGTTGTCACAAACAACAAAAACAACGTTTGGAGGGCTCCAAGATCGGGATATCATATGAAAACCAAAAGTCACTTTTCGCTGACTGGTTTCCGTTGATATTTGGTGAGGTTTTCAAATATCGCCTTTGGAAATATCTCCGGGGAAATTAATCCCGAACCACGCCTAAATCTCGCGAGGGATAAAATCCTGAGTTAATCCTGAGTTAATCCAGTAAGAAACCACGTCAGCAGAAAGTGACTTTTTTCAAGCGAAAAGGGGCTCGTGTGCCAATTGAGCGCCGCCTCGTTTGCCACAAACGCGCGGCGCACTCACGACACGGACACGCCGCGCACCTGATGTCAGAGTTCCTGACGTTGGGTAAAGCTCAGACGCTACCGAAGTTGGAGGACTTCGAGCACCGCGCCATGACGTCGCCGCCCGTTCCCGGTTACTCACCCCCCAAAGCCGAAGCGCCCAGTCAGCGCACCCTTGGGGGGTCGCCGGGGGGACGGGCGGCGTCCCCGTTGGGTCCGAAAGGATCGATGAACGACACGAGTTTGGTCAGGCCGCCGCTTCATACGCTGGAGAACGCGCGGGAGGTGTTCATGGCCGAGTTTCAGGTGCGCGCCGCGACGCATCGCGCGCCCAATGCGCGCGCTTTTGCCCGCCAAAAAATAAGTTAACGTTTCGCCCCCGCGGCTCCCGCCCCAAATCGCCGCCTCCAAGCGCCTTCTGACCCCTTCCCTTCCCCCGTGTACATCCCAATCCCCAGGCTTTCCACGAGGGCAACGGCGAGGCGTTCGACAGGCTCACGCACGTCCTCAACCGACGGCTCCAGCGCACGCACAAACCCTTCGACATGTTCGGCCTCTACCGCGCGGTCACATCGCGCGGAGGATTCATCGATCGCCCGCACGCCAGAAAAAACCTCAGCATGGTGGAAGTCTTCCGAGAGATGGATAACCACTACGAAGGACACACGTACACCGACATTGGCACGCTTCTACTGAACACGTACCAGAAAACCTTCTCGGAGTACGAAGACGAGCACCCGCAGGACAGGAACGTGGTCAAGTGCGACAAGTGCGACGAATCTCCGAGCCGCGATCGCAAAACGGGCTTTGGATGCGAAAGCGCTAAATTCGTCACCGGAGACGCTTCCAGAGACTGGTGCGGGTGCGCGGAGTGCGGGGTTCTGACGCACACCAAGTGCTGCGCCCCGCCTTCAGCTCCCTTCGACTCCACCACGCGCTTCAAGTGCGACGCGTGCCGCAGCGGCGCCACCGCGAAGAAGCGGGACGAACGGAGACGCGCGAGGGACGCGATCGCCGGCGGCGGCGCCGGGAATCGGCACGCGGCGGGACGGCGCGACCGCGAGCGCGAGAAGCGCGATCGCGAGAAGCGCGAGGCGGATAAGGTCGTCACCGGTGTCGTCAACGGCGTCGGCGTCGGCGTCGGCGTCGGGCCCGGGAAGGATTCGTCCAAAGGGAGCCAAGGGGCGGCGGAACGGATTCATCAACCGAGCGGCGCCGGTCCCGCCGCCAAGAAGCGAAGCCGCGGCGGCGAGCAGATTGTTTTCCATCACCCATCCCGGCACCATCCCGCCGGCCTTCCCAACGTCGAGCAGGCTGTCGCGGAGGCTATGGCGGCGCAGATCGCGGAGGAGAGCGCCGATCGCCGCCGCGCGGATGCCGCGGTGAGCGCGGCGGCTGCTCACGCGGTTGTCGCCGGCGCCGCGCCCATCGGCCACGGATTCTCCAGGGATTTCGGCTACCACGGGTTCCAACACCAGATGCATCAGCACCAGCACCAACACCAGCACCAGCATCAGGGTAATGTTACCTACGGAACCCCGCAGTACGTCCAAGGGTACTCGCAGATGACCTACAACGCCTTCCCGTCGCAGCAGCAGCAGCAGCAGCAGCAGCAGCAGCGGGGAGCTCAGATGCTCCCGCCCGGCTCTCAGCAGTGGCAGAGCGCCGCCGCGCAGACGCTGCGAGAGCAGGACGAATGCCTCATGCGCGCCTTCAACGCCTCGGGGGGGGCGAAAAACAACGCCTCTGATGGGAATTCACAGCCCCTGAACGTGGACCCGCAGTGGGTGCGGTACTCACCCGACGGTACTCACCTCCCGTCTCAGTCCGCCGGTGACAGCGGCAACGACACCGGCACGCACCAGGGAACCAACTCTGGGTTAAACCACGGTCCATCCGATCCATCCGCGGGGTCCCGGGGCGGGTCCAGCGATCGCATGCGTCGCATGGTGCTCCAGCCCGACGGCGGCTTGGTGGAGACAACTGAAGGCGGCGGGGGCTTGGCGGAAAACACCGGTGGCGACTCCGGACCGTCTCCGGGCTCCATTCCGGACTCCATGCCGGACTCCGCGGACCCGGGCATGTCGGTGCTCACGTCGCTCGCGACGGCGCCCGGTGCGTGGATGCCCTCCGCGTCCGAGGCTAACTTGCTCCAACGGCTCAACGATGAGCTCAAGGAGACGCGGGCGGGCGCCTCGCCGCGTTCGGGGGACGTTTCACGTAAAGGGTCTGATCCGAGGCTTGTGATTTCCGGGGAGATGCGGGGTAACCCGTCGCTGACGCGGTTCGGCGAGATGGAACGGAGCGATTCGCTGTGCTCGCTCGGGGTGTACGACTCGCAGTATTGGAACGCGGTGCTGGACAACGGCATGGGCATGGACGGGCTGGGATCCGACCCCGCCGCGTGAGCGCCGCCGATGTATACATAAATATTACCTACACCATTGATGAGAGAGAAAGAGAGAGAGAAAGACGCGCCAGCCGCGTGGTTCGGAACAAGACCCGACACCGCAGGGGCGCGCAAAAGGAAGTTTACTACTGTATTCTACTATAATAACCCTTGTAACGAGGATGTAAGCCGCCTAAAAGTTATATCATTCGCCGTCGGATTCGTCGGAGTCGTAATCGCCCAATAACGGCCTCGCGGACGTCGCCTCTTCGTCGTCCCCCAATTCGTCGTCGTCGTCGTCGTCGCGTGTCCTGCGTCTCGTCTTGGGCCGCCGCCCGTACGACGGCGTCGGGGTCTCCTCGTGCCTGTCGCGAGGAGAAGTGCCAAAGGAGAAACTCGGCGGCATGGACGTCATCGCGTGGACGCTTCCTGACGCGAGAAGCAAGTCTCCGTCGTGGTGCTCCTCGCCGTCGATGCCGCCCCACGGCCCGGCGTATCTCTCACTTTCCAGAAGAATCTCCGGAGACGCGTCCAGGGTCCAGTTCATCCCGCCGCCGATGGAGCTCGCCATCGACGCGCCGCGGTGGTGGTGCCCGACGGAGCTCGGACCGATCTGCGGTGCGCGACGAGGGGTGATTGGTCAGTATTTGAGTGGTATTTGAGTGGTATTTGGGTGGTCAAATGGGTGGTACTTGGGTCCGGGAGGGAGAATGGACTGTCGACACTCACCATCCCGAGCGCGGACGCCTCCGCCGCGTCGATACCGGCGCCGAACTGCGGTCCGCCGCCGCCGCCCGAATCCCGACCCACGCCCCCGCCGCGCATCCCAACACCCAATCCCCCCCGTCCCCGGGACGACGCGTTCGCCAGGTACGAACCCCCGTTCATTCCGCCGCCGCTCCGTGAACCCCCAGTCCCGCCGAACAAGGTCTCCACGTGGGGCCGTAACACGAGCACGCACAGCACGATGTCCGCGCACGCCACCTGCGCGGGTGTACCTCGAAGGTTCATGAAAGCGGCCATGACCTGTGAACAAAACACGACGTCAATCTAATTGCGCATATTGAAATAAAAAGAAACTCACCGCCGCGTGAACAAACGCGGAGACTCGGATGATCTTCACGACTGTCGCGAGGAGCCGCCCGTCGGACGCCTTCTTAGCGGCCGGGCGTGTCGTGCCCCGGCTTCCAGTGCCGTTGACGACGTTAACGTTTGAGTTCGCGTCTTCGATCTGTCCTTGACCCGTGTCTTTGACCACGGCGTCGTGGCTGCCGAAGAGTCCATCCCCCGCGCCCGCCACGTTGTCCAGGTGAAGGCACAGCAAGTTGTGCTTGTGCACGAGGTACCTCACGGCGAAGAAGAGAGTGCCGGGTACGAGTAACACCGGCGCGAGTGCCGCGTAGGCGAGCGCGCACGCGAGCACGGTGACGTTGAACGCGTGTTGGCCGGGGAGGTCAAACGCGGGTCGAAACACGGGGGTTTGGTACGAAAGGTCCCCGGATCGATCCCCGTCTGGACCTATTCTTTCCGGCGTCGCGGTCCCGCCCGCGTATTCGGACCCGTCCTCCGCGCCCCAGGGACCAAACTCCGCCTGGCTCGACGTATTCCGCGTCATCCCGGTTGAATTAAGTCCACCCCCGACGGAGTTAAGTCCCTTACCTTTCCTCGCCAGCTTCGCCGCGGCTTCGCACCGCGCCCAGGACAGAAACGATAACAGCTCCCACGCCGGTCCCAAAGTGCAGCACGTCGCCAGGAAACCGCAGATGCTCATCGCGGAGCTCGCGACGAACGAGTCGCCGAGTATGCGCAAAAACCGGTCCTCGCACGCGTCGGGGGTGGACCGCCACTGGCACTGCCGCACCTGCTGCACCGTCGCGCTCAGCGCCGCCTTGCCCAACGCCAACAACAACAGTATGTTAATCAAAAAGAACCAAAACTCTTTCGACACCAAACTTCGAAGCGCGCCGCTGCGCGTGAGGTGCCGCTCAGCCCGAGTCGCGCGTTCCATCACCTTCGGGATCAGCAGGTAGATGACGATGAGCACGCCGAGGTTGGGAAGAAACTGGAACACGAAACCGGCCAAGTACCCCCGACCTTTCGCCCACGCCACCCACTGATCCCACTGGAAATCCATCTCCGGGTTCAGCGTCTTGGCGGCGTCGTTGACGAACGAGAAGAGCGCGAGTGGACTGGAGACGAACACCAACCCCAAGAACAGCGAACCGTTCACCGCCCACAACCGCGCGAATCGAGACTGTAAACAAAACACGACGTCAGTCAAATCGCCGATACAAAGATAAAAAATAGACTCACCAACGGCGACGTCCCAACGTTGTCCCAGAGGACACCGGCGGGGGGCGGCGCGTGGTCCACTCGCCAGTTGTGCACACCGGCCCCGATGGCCAACGCGATCGATGACGGCATGCCACTCGGGTCGAACCGCGCGCCCGCGAAAGCGTCGAAGCTCAAGCCGTCCTCCTGTAAGAGTTGAACACGACGTCAATCCAATCGAATAAAAAATAAAAATAAACTCACCGTCGATCGCGTCGGCGGCGCGAACGTTTCACCGACGATCAGCGGCTCGGTCAGGTCGAGGTCAGCGTCGTCGTCAGCGGACATGCGGTCGGTGTTTGTGTTGAGACGCGTGTCGCGCCTCGCGGCGTCGCGTCGAGCCGCCGCGGCCGTCGCCCTGCTCTCGTCGGCGTTACCCCCGCCGTTTGAGTCCCCGCCTTTATCGCCGCCGAAGCCCGGGCCGAGCGCCCACGCCGCCGCGAACGGCAGCATCCACGCGTGCCACGCGAGCGCCACCGACGCGCCGCGGTGCGTGCGCTTGAGCGCGGTCAGCGCGCGTCGCGCCGTGAGCGGGTCGCGGAACACCGCGAAGGCGCATCCCGGCGGCGGCGGCTTCGTTCCATCCCCGCGTCGACCGTCGGATCCAACCCTCAGACGCACGAGGTCCTCCTCAGCTTTGGCGGCGGCGCGGACGCGTGCCTCCAAAACGTTCACGCCACCCGCCGCGTTCACGTCCTCCTCACCCGCGCCGAAGAGCAACGACGACGCCTGCGGGGTATCTGACAGCTGGACTCCACCTTCTCCCACGCCGCCGCTACCCCCGGACGTTCGACCCCGTCGTGCCCTCCTCGCCGCCGCGAGCCTCGCGCGCGCCGTCGCGAGCTTACGCCGGGCGCGGGACTCCGCGCCGTCCCGCGGGACCACCACGCGGTGCACACGGCCCGGGAACCGCGACTCCAACGCGCGTTCCAGCGCCGCCGGATCGTCGGTGACGCATCGCGGTAATCTTCTCAACAAGATTGTCGTCCCCGCCACCGACGCCATGAGCTCGGCGCGCGCGTATCGCATGCGCACCAAGGACACGGATATCTCATCTGCGATCCACTCCACGCACACGATCGCCACCGCGGAGGTCAGCACCACCGCCCAGAGGTACGGTGAATCGTTCGGTAGGTGGTGCACGGTGGTCCTGGCGAAGAGATTTGCTTCGTCGAGATTTGCATCGGCGATGTCCGCGCCGCTCCCGAGGTGCATCGCGACGGGCAGGAGGATGCCGAGCCCCGGAACGCACGCGCCGAGGAGGGCGCATAGGATGAGTCGCTGGACGATGAGGTAATCGCGCGCGTCCGCGCCGCACCGGCGGGTCACCTCGTCCCCCGGAGCGTTCCACACCCGGTACAGTTGCCGGCAACGCGCGGTCACCCCCATCCACCGTCGCCTTCTTCCGCCGTTGACGCCGCCGGCGTTACCTCCGAAGCCGCCGCGGTTGGACGACCCACCCGCGACGTCCGCGAAGTGATCCAGGCGCCAGAAGAACCACAGGAGCACCAGAGGCACCGCCAGCATCACGTCGAACTCGAGCGTGTACCTCAGAGATCCCAAGATTAGATGCGGTATGGACGGGGGACTCGGGGGTGGCGACGGCGGGGGCGCGTCGGGCGACGGCGGGGGGTGCATGGCCTTCCCCACAATCGACGCGTCATCAGTCGCCCCCGCGACCGCCAGCAGGAATCCCAGCGCGTTCGCCGCGATACCCATCGATACCCGCGCGCCCTTCTGATGTCCCGTCGCCCCGCTGACGAGGCTTTTGAAATAACAGCGTGAATCTCATAGTTTGACTTTGCCGGCTCTTCGCACTTCGAGGGGCGCATGGGTGGGACGACGGTGTGGCGGCCCCACGTGAGGCAGTCGCTGCCGGATACTCACGAGGTCGAGGTCAAGGTCGGGGCGAACGAGCAGGATGGGGTGAAGCAGGGCGTGAAGCGGAAGAGAGGCCGTCCCACGAAGGGGCCATGCGAGCACGGGGTGAAGCATCGCTCGCTCTGCAAGGAGTGCAGCGCTTGTCCGCACGGTCGTCAGCGCTCTCAGTGCAAGGAGTGCGGCGGGAGTGGAATCTGCGAGCACGGACGTGAGCGCAGAAAGTGCAAGGAGTGCGGTGGGTCATCATTCTGCGAGCACGGTCGTCAGCGCTCTAGGTGCAAGGAGTGCGGTGGGTCATCAATCTGCGAGCACGGTCGTCGGCGCCATCAGTGCAAGGAGTGCGGCGGGTCAGAAATCTGCGAGCACGGTCGTCGGCGCTATCATTGCAAGGAGTGCGGGGGGGCATCAATATGCGAGCACGGTCGTCAGCGCCCTCAGTGCAAGGAGTGCGGTGGGTCTGCAATCTGCGAGCACGGTCGTCGGCGCACTACATGCAAGGAGTGCGGTGGGTCACAAATCTGCGAGCACGGTCGTGAGCGCTATCGATGCAAGGAGTGCGGTGGGTCACAGATATGCGAGCATGGTCGTATGCGCCCTCAGTGCAAGGAGTGCGGTGGTGCGTCAATCTGCGAGCACGGTCGTCAGCGCCCTCACTGCAAGGAGTGCGGTGGGTCACAAATATGCGAGCACGGTCGTGTGCGCTCTACATGCAAGGAATGCGGTGGGTCACAAATCTGCGAGCACGGTCGTGTGCGCTCTCAGTGCAAGGAGTGCGGTGGGGCATCAATCTGCGAGCACGGTCGTCAGCGCAGTACGTGCAAGGAGTGCGGTGGGTCTGCAATCTGCGAGCACGGTCGTGTACGCTCTGTATGCAAGGAGTGCGGTGGGGCATCAATCTGCGAGCACAGTCGTATACGCTCTCAGTGCAAGGAGTGCGGTGGGGCAAAGGCTCTGATGTCACTGGCCAACCTGTGATAAATAAATAACTCTTAAAATAAATAAATAAATAACAGCGTGACTCTGAAAGCGAGTTTGACTTTGCCGGCTCTTCGCACTTCGGGGCGCGCGTATGAGGACGCTACGACGGTCCAACGTGAGGCAATCACTGCCGAGTACTCACGAGGTCGAGGTCAAGGTCGGGGCGAACGAGCAGGATGGGGTGAAGCAGGGCGTGAAGCGGAAGCAAGCCCCTCGCACGAAGGGGCCGTGCGAGCACGGGATGAAGCATCGCTCGAAGTGCAAGGTGTGCAGCGCTTGTCCGCACGGTCGTCGGCGCCGTGAGTGCAAGGAGTGCGGTGGGTCATCAGTCTGTGAGCACGGTCGTCATCGCAAACAGTGCAAGGAGTGCGGTGGGTCTCAAGTCTGCCAGCACGGTCGTGTGCGCACTAAATGCAAGGAGTGCGGAGGGGC
>Ga0257106_1001549_pt1 | contig 11214 bp, 9 predicted proteins | sample LP_taG_3_FD_190177 | JGI IMG/M metagenome (GOLD analysis project Ga0257106, IMG submission 190177) | Marine microbial communities from Northeast Subartic Pacific Ocean, Canada - LP_J_2011_P26_10m | ecosystem: Environmental > Aquatic > Marine > Oceanic | place: Canada: Northeast Subartic Pacific...
GCTCTTATTTAATAAATGCTAGAAATTATAAGTTTAATACAGTTTTAAACTCATACAGTGAGTCAATAAAATTTGAGATTGATAAAAACTTAAGAAAGGAAGAAGGTAAAAAAATAGCAATCTTTAATAAAGCTAATTTTTTAGAACTAGCAATATATAAAAGTAATCCCTCAACTACTGGTGGAGCTAGCAGTTTATTTGGACTAAAATATGGTGATATAGTTACTATAAAGTTTGATTAATTTTCTTTATAAACTGTTAATAAGATTGTTTTTCATTAACATTATATTCTAATATATTTACAATATTTACATATGATTATGAAATTCATTGTTTCTAGTTCCTTACTTTTAAAAAATATACAAGTTTTAGGTAGTATTTTAAACACTAATAATACCCTTCCAATATTAGATTATTTTTTATTTGAAATTTCTAAAAACTTATTAAAAGTTACTGCATCTGATTTGGAATCTACTCTTTCATCAGATATTGAAATTGAATCCAATAGTAATTCAACAATAGCTGTTCCAGCTAAATTATTAATTGATACATTAAAAACATTTCCTGAGCAACCTTTAACTTTCAATATATTAGAAAACAACACAATTGAAATCAGTTCAAATCATGGAAAATATTCTTTAGCCTATGCAAAAGGAGACGAATTTCCAAAAACATTAACAATCGTTGATGCTTCTAAATCAATTATTTCATCAAAAGTTCTTTATCAAGCTATAAATACAACGATTTTTGCTTCAGGTAACGATGATCTTAGGCCTGTTATGAGTGGAGTGTTTTTTCAGTTTTCAAGTGAAAATTCAACATTTGTGGCTACTGATGCACATAAACTAGTAAGATATGTAAGAACGGATTTTAAATCTGATAAATTAGTTGAATTTATTATGCCAAAAAAGCCTCTGAACATATTAAAAGGAATTTTAATAAATGATAATTATGATGTTGAAATAGAATATAATGAAAGTAATGCTAAATTTACTTTTTCTAATTTATCAATAACATGTAGACTAATTGATGGAAAATATCCAAATTATGAAGCAGTAATACCAAAGGAAAATCCAAATATATTAACAATTGACAGATCATTATTCTTAAATTCTACTAAGAGAGTTAGTATTTTTTCAAATAAAACAACTCATCAGATTAAACTCAAGATTACTGGGAACGAACTTGTTATTTCTGCTGAAGATTTGGATTATAGTAATAAAGCTGAGGAAAGACTTAATTGTAACTATAATGGAGATGATATAGAGATTGGATTTAACTCTAGATTTTTAACTGAAATGTTATCCAATTTAAGCTCTGAAGAAGTTAAACTAGAGATGTCATTACCAAACAGAGCGGGAATTTTAACACCAACAAAATCTGTTTCTGAAGCTGAACAAATAACTATGCTTGTTATGCCAGTAATGCTAAACTCCTAAAGATAATAGTCCGTTCTAATAAAATTTGATTTTTTGGAATCAATCATGTCCCTTAATATACTTTTGTTTAATTCATTGTCCTTAGAAGCAACAAATGTTCTAATAGAAAATGATCTTAAGGCATCATGTACACTAAGAGTTGAAACAGCTGAGTCTTTTCTTCCAGTAAATGGATAAATATCAGGTCCTCGCTGACAAGCACTATTTAAATTTACTCTACAAACTAAGTTTACCAATGAATCAATTATTGGACCCAAAATACTTGCATTTTTTCCAAAGATACTTACCTGTTGACCATAGTTAGATGCAGCCATATAATCAATAGGTTTTGAAACATCAGTGAAAGAGATAACAGGAATTACAGGACCAAATTGCTCTTCTTTATAAACTTTCATTTTATCATTAACAGGAAATAGAATTGCTGGAAAAACAAAATTCTTTTGCTTATTACCACCTTTTTCATTAATAATTTTAGCACCTAAGTCAGTTGCATCATCGATTAAATCTGATATATAATTAGGTTTTGAAGGTTCTGGCAAAGGAGTTAATAGTGTATTTTCCCAAGGCATTCCTAGTTTCAACTCGTCAACTTTTTTAGAAAATTTACTTAAAAACTCATCTTTTACCTCTTCATGAACATATAGTATTTTAAGTGCCGTACATCTTTGTCCATTAAAAGAAAGTGTTCCAGAAAGACATTCATTTACAGTTAAATCGATATCCGCATCTTTTAAGATTATTGCAGGATTTTTCGCCTCTAAACCTAAAACCAATCTTAATCTATTTTTTTGAGGATGTAAGTCTTGTAACGAAATTGCTGAGGAGCTATGTCCTATCAATGCTAATACATCTATTTTTCCAGATTTCATAATTGGGCTAGCAATCTCTCTTCCTCTTCCAAATACTATATTAACTACTCCGGGGGGAAATGATTTTTCAAAAGCCTGTAATAATGGAGCAATTAATAAAACACCGTGTTTCGCAGGTTTAAAAATAGTAGTATTACCCATTATAATAGCAGGTATAAGTAATGCAAATGTTTCGTTTAAAGGATAATTATAAGGTCCCAAACATAGAACCACTCCTAAAGGACCTCTTCTAATTAATGCTCTAACTCCTGAATTATTTTGAAAATTAGCACCTTTTCTATCTAGGATTTTATATTCCTCTATTGTATCATTTATATAATCCACAGTTCTATCAAATTCTTTTTCTGAATCATTTAAATTTTTTCCAATTTCCCACATCAAAAGTTTCACAATCTCCTCTCTTTTTAAGGTCATCATTTTAACAAACTTTTTCATACAGTTTATTCTTTCATAAACTTTCATTGTTGGCCATTGACCCTGTCCTTGTTTAAAAGCATTTGAAGCAGAATTTAAAGCTTCTAAAGCTAAATCAGCGCTCATTTCAGGTGTTTTTCCTAAAAGAATAGGTTCTTTATCTTCTGTATCACAAAGAAGGGTAGAAATTACATTTGCTTGCTTTCCTTCCCATATTCTTATTTCTCCATTAATTAAATACTCTTTGTGATTAATGGTTTCATTAATTTTATATTCTTGTGGTATATTGTTCATTTTTATTTATTATATCTGTTTCATTGAAGTCATTGAAGCTCTTAAATGTTTTCCAATAATTTCAACAGGATGGTTTCTTATTATATCATTTATTTTAATCAATTCTTGGTTATTGATTTTATTTTCCAAAGTAAAAGGATTACCAATATGATTAGAATTAATATTTTTCATAAAATCAGAAAGCAAAGGTTTACATGCATGATTGAATAAATAACATCCATACTCTGCTGTATCTGAAATGATTTTATTCATTTCATAAAGTTTATTTTTAGAAATTAAATTTGCAATCAGTGGTGTTTCGTGTAATGATTCATAATAAGCAGATTCATCTATAATACCAGAATTAGTCATTGTCTCAAAAGCTAACTCCACTCCCGCTCTAATAAAAGCAACCAATAAAAGTCCATTATCAAAAAATTCTTGCTCTGATATTTCCTCCTCTTTTGATTTAGTTTTTTCAAATGAGGTTTCTCCAGTTTCAGATCTCCATCTTAACAAATCAGTATCATTATTCTCCCAATCTTTCATCATTGTTTTAGAGAAATGACCAGACATTATATCGTTCATATGTTTTTCAAATAATGGCTTCATTATGTTCTTTAATTCCTCTGAAAGTTTAAATGCTTCAATTTTGGCTGAGTTATTTAATCTATCCATCATATTAGTTACTCCACCATGTTTTAAAGCTTCTGTAATAGTTTCCCAACCATACTGAATAAGTTTTGCAGCATAGTGTGAATCTAAACCATTTTCTATCATTTTATTAAAAGAAAGTATAGATCCTGTCTGTAAGACACCACAAAGTATTGTTTGCTCTCCCATTAAATCAGACTTAACTTCTGCAACAAATGAAGACTCTAGAACTCCTGCTCTATTACCCCCAGTTGAAACTGCATAAGCTTTAGCATACTCTAAACCATTGTTATTGGGATCATTTTCTGGATGAACTGCAATTAAAGTTGGAACACCAAAACCTCTTTTATATTCTTCTCTTACTTCGCTTCCTGGAGATTTGGGAGCTACCATAATTACTGTAATATCTTTTCTAACTTGTAATCCTTCTTCAACTATATTAAACCCGTGTGAGTAAGATAATATAGAATTATTTTTCATTAAGGGCATTAGATTATTAACAACATTCGTATGATTTTTATCAGGTGTTAAATTAAGAACCATATCAGCATCTGGAATAACCTCTTCAAAAGTTCCGACTACAAATTGATTTGAAGAAGCATTTAAAAAAGAATCTCTTTTTTGATCTATAGCAGATTGTCTCAAAGCATATGAAATATTTAAGCCTGAATCTCTCATGTTTAGACCTTGGTTTAAACCTTGTGCTCCACAACCAACAATAACAATTTTTTTATTTTTTAAAATATTAACTCCGTCATTAAACTCTAAAGAACTCATAAACCTACATTTCGCAAGTTGTTCTTTCTTTTGACTAGATGTTAATTGATTATAATAATTTTTCATAATTTATTTTTCAGTATTTAAACCCAATATATTTGATATATTCATAGGTTTTTTAGAAACAGAAATTCTTCCAGATCTAACAAATTGTAATAAACCATATGGTTCTAATGAAACATATAGTTTCTCAGTTTCTTCTCTCCAACCAGTTTTTTCGATTACAAAATAATTTGGAGAAACAGTTACAATATTGGCCTGACTGTCTTTTATAATTTTTTGAATATGTTTTTCATCAAATAAAGATTTTGATTTAACTTTATATAAAGCTGTTTCCAAAAAAATAGTTTCCTTGTCTGTGTGATAAAATGCTGCTATCACTTCAATTTGTTTTTCAATTTGTTTAATTATTCTTTTAATTTTTGATTCCAGTACTGAAACAACAATTACAAACCTAAATATATTATCAATTTCAGATTGTGAAGTTGTTAAACTTTCAATATTGATATGTCTTTTCAAGAAAATAGCAGAAATTCTGTTCAATAAACCAATATTGTTTTCAGTGTAAATAGAAAGCGTATATGTATTTATTTTATCATTCATAAATTATTCTAATCTTACTTCTGATACGGAAGCTCCAGAGGGTATCATAGGAAAAACATTTGCCTCCTTTTCAACTTTAACCTCTAAGAAATAAGGTTTTTTTGAATTTATCATTTTTTTAATTGACGACTTTAATTCTTCTCTTTTTGTAACTTTTTTAGCATCAATATTATATCCTTTAGCTATGGTTATAAAATCTGGATTAATCATTTCTGTAGAAGCATATCTTTTATCAAAAAACATTTGTTGCCATTGTCTTACCATTCCTAAAAATTCATTATTTAAAACTACAATTTTAACCGCACAACCTGTTTGAAAAATAGTTCCAAGTTCTTGTATAGTCATTTGGTATCCACCATCTCCAATTACTGCAACAACTTCTCTACTTGGAGCACCCATTTTAGCACCAATCGCAGCTGGTAAAGCAAAACCCATAGTACCCAATCCACCAGAGGTTACATTAGATTTTGATTTATTAAACTTAGCATATCTACAAGCTACCATTTGGTGTTGACCTACATCTGTTACAATAATAGCGTCACCTTTTGAAGCTTGATTAATTTCTTTTATAACCTCTCCCATAGTTAATCCTTTTTTTGAAGGATTTAAGTCGTCTTTTATAACTTTTTCATATTCTTTTTTGTAAAAGGAATGAAATTTTTTAATCCATTTTGGGTGTGTTTTTTTATCAACTAGTTTTGTTAATTCGGGAATAGTTTGTTTTACATCTCCAAGAATTGCAACATCCACCTCAACATTTTTATTTAACTCGGCAGGATCAATTTCAAAATGAATTATTTTTGCTTGTTTTGCATAATGATCTAAATTTCCAGTAACTCTATCATCAAATCTCATTCCTATTGCTAAAAGTAAATCACATTCATTTGTAAGAACATTTGGACCATAATTTCCGTGCATTCCTACCATTCCTACATTTAATGGGTGGTCAGTGGGTAATCCAGATAATCCTAGTATAGTCCAAGCTGCTGGAATACCAGTTTTTTCAATAAAGTTTTTAAATTCATTTTCAGCATTTCCTAAAATAACACCTTGTCCCCAAACTATGAATGGTTTTTTCGCAGAATTAATTAACTCAGATGCTTTTTTTATTTCTCTAATCGAATAATTCGGTACTGGTTTATAGCTTCTTATAGATTTACATTTTTTATATTTAAATTCCATTAATTCAAATTGAGCATCCTTAGTTATATCAACTAAGACAGGTCCAGGTCTTCCTGATTTTGCAATATAAAAAGCTTTCGCTAAAACTTCTGGAATATCAGCCGCTTTAGTAATTTGACAATTCCATTTAGTTACGGGTGTTGAGATACCTATGATATCGGTTTCTTGAAAGGCATCAGATCCAAGTAAATGAGAGGCTACTTGACCAGTTATACATACCATTGGAGTAGAATCAATTTGAGCATCTGCTATTCCTGTCACCAAATTAGTTGCTCCAGGTCCGGATGTAGCAGTGACTACGCCTACTTTTCCAGAAACTCTAGAATATCCTTGAGCAGCATGAGTAGCACCCTGTTCATGCCTAGTCAAAATATGTATTAATTGATCTTGAAATTTATATAATTCATCATAAATTGGCATAATGGCACCACCAGGATAACCATATATCAAATCCACTCCTTCTTCTAAAAGGCAACGAATAACAGCTTCAGCACCAGATATTTTATTTGAATTATTCATTTATGTTTCATCAGTTACACAACCCATTGAAGCATTTGATACATTTTTAGCATATTTGTATAAGACACCTCTTTTAAACTTAAGTTCTGGAGCAATCCAATTATTTTTTCTTTTAATTAATTCTTCATCAGAAACACACAAAGTTATAGTGTTTTTCTCTGCATCTATAATTATTTTATCATCATTTTTAATTAAAGCAATATTTCCGCCGTTTTGAGCTTCTGGGACGATATGACCTACAACAAAACCGTGGGTTCCACCAGAAAATCTACCATCAGTTATTAGAGCTACATCTTTTCCAAGTCCAGCTCCCATTATTGCTGATGTTGGTTTTAACATTTCTGGCATTCCAGGTCCTCCTTTTGGACCTTCATATCTAATTACTATCACATCCCCCTTTTTAACAATTCCATTTTTTATCCCATCATTTGCCTCAAACTCTCCCTCGAACACTTTTGCATGACCTGTAAATTTCAATCCTTCTTTTCCTGTAATTTTAGCAACAGAACCATTCAAAGCTAAATTTCCATATAAAATTCTAATATGACCGTTTTTCTTTATAGGATTATCGAAATTTTTTATTATTTTTTGATTGGAATCCAATGGTTTAATATTTGACAGATTATCTTTTAATGAGTTTCCTGTAATTGTTAAACAATCTCCGTGTAAATGATCATTTTCTAACATATATTTCATAACAGCTGGAACCCCACCTATATTATGTAAATCTTCCATTAAATATTTTCCACTAGGTTTTAAATCAGCTAAAAAAGGTGTGGATTCACATATTTTTTGAAAATCATCAATTGTAAAATCTATTTCTGCACTTTTAGCTATAGCTAATAAATGTAAAACTGCGTTGGTTGAGCCACCAAGGACGGTAATTACTTTGACCGCATTTTCAATAGATTTTCTTGTAATAATATCCTTAGGTTTAATATCATTAACCAATAGATTTTTAAGAACATTTCCTACTTCAAAACATTCTTCTGATTTTTCATTGCTAGTCGCTGGATTTGAGGAGTTGTAGGGAAGTGCCATACCCATAGCTTCAATAGCTGATGCCATAGTATTGGCTGTGTACATTCCACCACATGCACCAGCTCCTGGACATGCATTTTTAACAATTGATTTAAATTCTTTATCATTTATTTTTCCAGCTACATTTTCACCCCATGCTTCAAAAGCAGAAACAACATCTAATTTTTTACCGTTATGACAACCGGGAGCGATAGTTCCACCATAAACAAGAATACTTGGTCTATTTAGCCTTAACATGGCCATTAAAGCACCTGGCATATTTTTATCACAACCAACAACTGTGACCACGCCGTCATATGACATACCTTGAACAACGGTTTCAATAGAATCAGCAATAATATCCCTGGATGGTAATGAAAATCTCATTCCTTTTGTTCCCATAGAAATTCCATCGCTCACTCCGATTGTATTAAAAATCAAACCTACTAGGTCTGATTTATTAATACCATTTTTAATTAACTTTGAAAGATCATTAAGATGCATATTACAAGGATTCCCCTCGTAGCCTGTACTTGCTATTCCAATTAATGGTTTTTTAAAATCCTCTTCAGTTAGTCCAATAGCATGTAACATTGCCTTTGCAGCAGGTTGAGTTGGATCCTGAGTTACCGCTTTACTATACTTATTAAGACTCATCTTACATTTTAAAAAAAAACCTTCTCTATAATTGAGAAGGAATGGTTATCAAGAAAAATTGAAACTAAATTAATGTTTATTAGATATAAATAACAACAAATGTATATATAAATTGTTTTTAAGCATTTTATAAATTGTATTTTTATAAAATCATTAAATATTAGTGTAATAATTAAACAATTTTTATGAAAAATTCAATAAAAACTGTAATAGATAATCAAAAAATATATTTTCAATCAAAAAATACTTTTGATATTTCTAAAAGAAAAAATTATTTAATCAAATTAAGAAAAGAAATAAGAAAAAATGAAAGTGAAATTGAATTAGCACTTTTTAAAGATCTTGGAAAATCTGAGGGTGAAAGTTATTTAACTGAAATACATTTTGTCTACGCTGAATTAAAGATTGCTATTAATAATATTGACAAATGGGCAAAAAGAAAATCTGTAAGATCTTCACTTTTAAATTTCCCTTCGTCTGATTATATAATTGCTCAACCTTTTGGAAATACATTACATATTTCACCATGGAACTATCCTTTTCAGTTATCTATCGCGCCTCTTATTGGAGCTATAGCTGCTGGAAACACCGTAGTTTTAAAACCATCAGAATATTCTAAAAACACCTCTAATATTTTAGAAAAAATAATTTCTAATGTATTTGAAGAGGAATTAGTTAAAGTTTTCTTAGGTGGTCCTGAAGTTGCAAAGGAACTTTTAAATCTTAAGTGGGATTATATATTTTTTACTGGAAGCGTTAGCGTTGGAAAAATAGTTGCCAAACAAGCTGCAATAAATTTAACCCCAACTACCCTTGAACTTGGTGGTAAAAACCCATGTGTTGTAGATGAAACTGCTTCTATAAAAGTAACAGCAAAAAGAATAGTTTGGGGAAAATTTATTAATTGTGGACAAACCTGTATTGCTCCGGATTTTTTAATTGTAAATAAAAAAATTAAAGAAAAATTAACTCTAGAAATCATAAATCAAATAAAAATAATTTATGGAAATAACCCTGAAAAATCTGATTCTTACGGAAGAATAATTAGTAATAAACATATCAATTTTTTAAGTTCTTTATTAAAAGATCAAAAAATTATATATGGTGGAAAAATTGATGAAAAATTAAGATATTTTGAACCTACTCTTGTTGAAGTAGGTGATTTTAACTCTGATTTAATGGAACAAGAAATTTTTGGTCCAATTCTTCCCATATATGAATACGATAATTTTGATGAAATAGACCAAATTATTTATAAGTATAAAAACCCCTTAGCTTTATATATTTTCACTAAAAAAAGATCTTTCGGTGAAAAATTTCTAAGAAAACATAGTTTTGGTGGTGGAGCTATTAATGATACAGTCGTTCACATCATTAATGATCGTTTACCATTTGGAGGCATCGGAAATAGTGGCATGGGCAAATACCATGGAGAATCAACATTTAAAACATTTTCTCATTTTAAGCCATACATTTCAAAACCTTTATGGATTGATATTCCTCTTAGATATCCTCCATTTAAAAATAAAATTAATTTATTAAAAAAAGTACTCAAGCTTTTACAGTAAAATATGAGAATATTGCCATCTTTAATGTTATTAATTAGTTTCTCATTAATTAATAATTTTTCTGTAAAACCAAATCAAAATTTAAATTTTGAGTTAGAGATAATTTTAACTAACATAAAAAATCCTGGAAATGTATTTATTGCTATTTACAACAATGCATTGAATTTTAATTCTGATGATGATTCTTCCATTAGAATAACTTATCCAATAAAAGAAAGTGTTGTAAAAGGAAGTTTTTTAAAAAAAGTTATTTTAAAAAAAGGCACTTATGCTTTTAAGGTATTTATAGATAAGAATAATAATAACAAATTTGATTTTAATTTTTTTGGATTTCCTAAAGAGCAATATGGGTTTTCTAACGACAAAATGGGTGTTTTAGGTCCTCCAACTTTCCAAGAAGCATCTTTTAAATTAAATTCTAATACAAGTATTAAAACTAAAATGAAATAAAATGGAAAAAACAGTTTCAGAAGCAATAAAAAACAGAAGATCTGTAAGAATATTTAAAGAAAATAAAATAGATTCCAATAAAGTAAAAAAATGTATTTACAATGCCACACTAGCTCCAAATAGCAGTAACCTTCAACTATGGGAATTTGTTCATGTAAATGACCCTTTATGTTTAAAAAAACTATCTAAAGCCTGTATGAATCAAAGCGCTGCAAAAACTGCATCACAAATTGTTGTGGTGATAACAAGAAAGGATTTATGGAAAAAAAGAAGTAAAGAAAATATAGAATTTTTAAATACCCAATACGATAAGAATTTAATTACAGAAAAAAGACATAAACACGCATTAAAATATTACAAAAAATTAATACCGATTTTATATTTTGACATATTAGGATTACTTGGTTTTATTAAATATTTAATATTTCAATTTATCGGTTTATTTGTCCCTGTTGTAAGACAAACTACTAGAGCTGACTTAAGAATTGTTGTTCACAAAACAGCTGGCCTTGCTGCGCAAAACTTCATGAACAGTATGTCTGCTATTGGTTATGATACATGCCCAATGGAAGGTTCCGATACATTGTTGGTAAAAAAAATATTAAATATTCCCAGAGGAGCTGAAATAAACATGGTAATAGGCTGTGGTGAAAGATTAGAAAAAGGAGTTTTCGGTCCAAGATTTAGAGTTCCATTTGAAAATGTTTATAGGTATATTTGAAAATATTTATAAAAATGAATGAAAATCTTTTTAAAGAAATTTGTGGTAATTATGCAACTGGAGTTACT
>Ga0257106_1001550_pt1 | contig 11208 bp, 12 predicted proteins | sample LP_taG_3_FD_190177 | JGI IMG/M metagenome (GOLD analysis project Ga0257106, IMG submission 190177) | Marine microbial communities from Northeast Subartic Pacific Ocean, Canada - LP_J_2011_P26_10m | ecosystem: Environmental > Aquatic > Marine > Oceanic | place: Canada: Northeast Subartic Pacific...
AACGGCATCAGGTAAGACAGATCTTGCAATAGAGATTCACCAATCATTGCCAGTAGAGATCATCAGCGTAGACTCTGTGATGGTTTATAAAGATTGCAATATAGGTTCAGCAAAACCCACTCACGAGCTCTTAATAAAACATCCACACCATTTAATAGATGTTATCGAACCAAATTTAATATTTACCGTTGTAGACTTTTGTAATGCGGCAATGGAGCTAGTAAATAAAATTCACAGCAAAAATAAAATGCCTCTATTTGTAGGTGGATCTATGATGTATTTCAAGTCACTGCTTACTGGTTTGAATGAATTGCCTGAAAGAAACGATGAGTTAAGAAAACAATTAGAATCCATTAAAGAGAGAGAAGGAGTAAAAAAATTATATTCTATGTTAAAAAAAGAAGATCCTATTTATGCTAATCGGATTCAATCAAATGATGAGCAAAGAATTATTAGGGCACTCGAAGTAATAGAAATATCTGAAAGTAGTTTTAGTTCTCTTATTGAAAGTAACCCTAAAAAAAATATTCAAGATGATTTCAATATTTACCAATATGGAATATTTGAAGAAGATAGATCTTTATTACATTCAAGAATTGAAGATCGACTTAATACAATAATAAGTGCAGGCCTAATAGATGAGGCTCATCATATCTTACAGAAATATCAAATACCGGAAAATCATCCAATAAGAAAAGCAGTTAATTACAAACAAGCAATAGGATTCATTAACAATGAATATAATGCTGATGAATTTTTTAATAGAGCCTTATATGCGACTAGACAATTAGCAAAAAGGCAATTAACTTGGTTGAGATCATGGGAAGAACTCAGTTTATATAATATAGATTCAAAAAATAAGATAATAGAAGAAATTAAAAGCTTAATTTAACTTTAAATATATCTATATGCCCATACATAGAGTTTATAATAAAAGAAAACTACGAGGTAATATTATTGTGAATTGGGATAATAAAGACAAAGATCCATGGGGCGGAAAAAATGATGCTCCTGATTTTGATGAGCTAATTAAAAAATTCTCATCTATATTGGGTGGTAAAAAGTCATCTTCAAATGGCACAAGTGGAGGGTCAGGAGGTAATGGTTTCAAATTTCCAACCTCCAGAATGTTCTTATATGGACTATTCGCTTTTCTTATAGTTTATGCTTCGCAATCTATTTATCAGCTAGATGCTTCTGAAAGAGCGGTTATTTTGCGATTAGGTAAATTCCACGAAGAGCAGCAAGAAGGTCTTAATTTTAGGCTTGCGGGAATCGACGAGCGCTATATTGAAAATGTTACTTTAACAAGAAGATATACTCAAACAAATAGCATGCTTACCAAAGATGAAAATATAGTAGATGTTACTGTATCTGCTCAATATAGAATTGCTAACTTAAAAGATTTTGTTCTAAATGTTAAAGATCCTGAAGCTAGTTTAAGGCAAGCAATCGAAAGTGCTTTAAGACATGTTGTCGGAGATAATACCTTAGAGCAGACATTAACAGTTGGAAGGGAAAATATTGCTCAAGAAGTTCAAGTAAGACTTCAAGACATTCTTGACGGTTACGGTACTGGATTATTAGTTCAGCAAGTAAATATTGAAAAAACTGATCCACCAGCTGCTGTTAAAGATTCTTTTGACGATGTCGTGGCAGCTAGAGAAGATAAAGAAAAACTACAAAATGAAGCAGAACGTTATGCCCTAACGATTGTTCCTGAGGCTAGGGGGCAAGCCCAAGCAAGGATTAGGAATGCAGAAGGGTATTTGTTAGAGGTTGTTGCTAATGCTGAAGGTGAGGTAGGAAGATTCACCCAACTCCTAAGAGAGTATGAAAAAGCACCTGAAGTTACTAGAGACAGAATGTATATCGATGCAATGCAATCCGTCTTATCTAACACAACAAAAGTAATGATAGATATTGATAGTGGTAATAATCTAATGCTACTACCTTTGGATAAAATGATGGATCAAGGAAATTCAGTTCTATCTAAACAGCAATTAAGAATATTAAGAGGTGATTCAGATGAATAAGAGTACATTTATATTAGTTTTTTCTGCTTTGATAATTGGAATAGCTGCAAACAGCATTTTTATTGTCAATGAGAAAGAAGAAGCAATTGTTTTTCAATTCGGTGAAGCTGTAAAGACAGACATAGAAGTTGGATTTCATTTTAAACTTCCTATTATTCAAGAAGTTAAGAAATACGATAGTAGAATCCAAACATTGGATGAAGAGCCAGATAGAATTCTTACTGTTGAAAGTAAGTATCTGCTAGTTGATTCATTTATTAAATATAGAATAGCTGATGTATTAACTTTTTATAAAGCAAACAACGGTAGCTTCAATAGTTTAAATAGTCTATTAGGCCAAAGATCAGAATTTGTTTTGAAAAATAACTTTGGTAAGAGGACAGTGAAAGAAGTTGTTTCTGGTGAAAGAGATGAGTTAATGAATATTATGCTCAACTCATTAAATGACTCAGTATCAGATCTTGGTGTCGAAATTATTGATTTTAGAGTCAAGAGAATCGATTTACCTTCAAATTTAAGTAATTCTGTTTATGAAAGAATGAGAACTGAAAGAAATAGACTTGCTGAAGAGTTAAGATCTGAAGGTAAAGAGATTGCCAGAGAGATAAGGGCTATAGCTGATAAAGATAAAGTAGTTATTCTAGCTGATGCATATAAAAAAGCTGAGCTCCTTCGAGGAGAAGGGGATGCCTCTGCTGCAAATATATATGCGGAAGGTTTTTCTCAGAATCCAGAGTTTTATGAATTTACAAGAAGCATGAGAGCTTATGTTGAAACTTTTGAAAATAAGTCCGATGTTCTTTTAATAGATGCTAATTCAGAATTTTTAAAATACTTAAATCAGAAAGAAATAGCCAAATAGGAATACTAGTGGCATCAAATACTCTAATACTAGGGCTCCAATGGGGAGATGAGGGTAAGGGTAAAATTGTTGACGCTTTAAGTGAAGAAGTCTTTGCAGTCTGTCGTTTTCAAGGTGGTCACAATGCTGGCCACACTATAAAAGTAAATGGAAATCAAACTGTCCTTCATTTAACGCCATCCGGAATTCTTCATCCCAAAGTTAATTGCCTTATAGGCAATGGTGTTGTCTTGTCTTTAAACGCATTGGATAAAGAAATTAAGGGCTTACAAGAAGCAGGGGTAGATTTTACAAATAGATTTTTCGTCAGTTCGGGTTGTGCATTAATTCTTCCAAGCCATGTTAGCATTGATAGAGTAAGAGACAAAAAAGAATCCATTGGAACAACTGGAAGAGGAATAGGACCAGCATATGAAGATAAGATTTCTAGAAGAGCTGTTAGATTTGGTGATATTGGAGATGAAGAAATTTTAAGACAGAAAGTAGAGCTCCTTGTCTCATATCACAATAGATTGTTAGTCGAGCTCTATGGAGAAGAGCCCCATGAAATAGAAGACGTTATTTCTGAAGTTATGTCTTTTAAACATTTGTATGATAGCTATTGTTCTGATACCCAAGACCTTTTATATAATTGGGTGAATGATGACAAGCCTCTATTATTTGAGGGCGCTCAAGGAACATTATTAGATATAGATCATGGCACATACCCCTTTGTAACATCTTCAAGCACTACTGCAGGAGGAGTTTCTACTGGACTTGGTATGGGACCTAAATACATAGATAAAATTATTGGCATTTCAAAAGCTTACTGTACCAGAGTGGGTGAAGGTCCTTTTTTAACTGAATTATTTGATGACAATGCAAAAATGCTTGCTGAAAAAGGTCATGAATTCGGGGCAACTACTGGAAGACCTAGAAGGTGTGGATGGCTTGATTTAGTAGCCTTAAAGAAAGCAGTATTTACTAATTCTGCAACAGATATTTGTTTAACAAAATTAGATGTAATGGATGAATTTACTTCCATATCGGTATGTATAGATTATGAAGATAATAATCCTATATATAAAACATTTGAAGGCTGGCAATCATCAACTGAAGGAGCTACTGAATTTGATAGCCTTCCCTCAAAAGCTCAAGAATATATTAATTTCATAGAAGATTTTGTGGGATGCCCTATCTCTTTTGTCTCAACTGGCCCTAACAGAGATCAGACAATTTTAAGATAGTTATTTGAGTTCTTTAGATGGCTTTGATTTTAAAAACTTATCCAGATTAGCATTTATAAATTTAAAGGAATCTGGATTTGAAAACTTTTTAGATAATCTCAATGCCTCATCAATAACAACAGGCTTATCAAGACTGCCATAAATCATTTCATTCAACGCAAAATATATTATAGATTTATCCATTAGATCCATATTAGAATCTTTAACACCAAGTTCAATCAAGACATTTTTTATATCACTTTTATTTTTATTAACTGACTCAAGTGATGATGAAAATAGAACAAAATCTACTTTTTTATTTTTATGTTCATCTTTAAATTGATCAATAATATCTGATATATCTTGTTCATTAAAAAAGAACTGAAAAATAGCTTGAACTAGATATTCCCTAGTTCTTACTGCAACTTTATGATTAGCTAGACTTTTCATCTATTAAAGCTCTCAAAGCAATTGCGTTATTTTTGGTATTGGTTTCAATTCTCTTTAAAAGCTGATCTTTGTTTTCTACGCAGATAATATTATTTATAAAAGCAATGTTTGGGTATTCCATGGAAAGGCTTCCAATAGACCTAAACGCCTCATTTGTAACCAACTCATAATGAGTAGTTTCACCTCTAATAACAATTCCTAGAAAAAGGACTCCAGCAAACTCTTCTTTAGATTGGATTATTTTATATTTTGCTAAAGATGCAAGCTCAATAGCTCCTGGAGCGCATGATAGCTCAATTGCATTATCTGGTGAAAGAATTACTGATGCGGTGTTGGTCATGCTTTTAATATAATCTTCATACCATGAGGTATAAACTATAAGTATCTTATTCATTAATAAATCCAGTAATTTCTATATTAAATCCAGACACAGCATTATATTTTGTTGGAGTTCCAAGAACTGTTATTTCTTTAAGATTTAATGCTCTTAATATTTGAGAACCAACTCCAATAACTCTTCTATTTCTTTTTGGCTCAATTTCTTTATCGTCTAAAAGATTTAACCAATAACTTTTTGCATCTCTATGATTTATAAGAACAAAAAGTCCAGCTTCCTCTTCAGAAATTCTCTCAAGAGACTTTCTTATAGACCAATTTTTTCCAAGCTCCTCAATACCCAATGTATCTTGCAATATGCTTTGTGTTTGAACCCTTACAAGAGGTGATTTTACTTTGGTGAGATCACCTTTACTAAGAGAGAAGTGATATTCATCATTAATAATATCTCTCCAAACAATTAATTTAAATTCACCGAATTCATTTGATATGTCTCTTTCATTCACAGCTTCAACAGTGGAGTCTGATGAAAGCCTATAATCAATTAGATCTGCTATTGTTCCAACTTTTATATTATGTTCCTCACCAAATTTAATTAGATCATCTCTTCTAGCCATTGTTCCATCATCATTCATTATTTCGCATATAACACCAGCAGATTGAAGGCCTGCAAGCTTGGCAAGATCACATGCAGCTTCGGTATGCCCAGCTCTACTTAATACGCCGCCATCCATAGCTTTCAGTGGAAATATATGACCTGGCTGAACAATATCCGATGCTTGTGAATTTTTATTAACAGCAGTTTTAATTGTATGAGCTCTATCAGCAGCAGAGATGCCAGTAGTTATGCCTTCTGCAGCTTCAATAGAAACTGTAAATGCTGTTCTGTTAGCCGCTTTATTATTTTTAGTCATCATCTGAAGGTCATACTTAGTAATAAGATCATGATTCATTGGTAGGCAAATTAAACCCTTTCCTCTTGAGGCCATAAAATTTATTATTTCAGGAGTAACTAGATCGGCAGCACAAACCAAATCACCTTCATTTTCTCGTGATTCGTCGTCAAGGATGATAACCATCTTGCCATTTTTAATATCTTTTATTATGTCTTTAATATTATCTTTTAACATTTTTGTAAATTTTTTTCGAATCAGATTCAATTTTATATGAGGATTCTAGTTTAAAACCTAGCTTTTCAACAGCATTATCTTCCTTGAACCAATTTACCCCTTCTGGTCCAAGTAAGTTTGGTGATTCATAGATGATGAGCTCATCAACCAGACCTGATAAAAGGAAAGAATTTACTAGTTGTGGTCCAGCCTCTACAAGAATCGAACAAATATCTGATTTGTTTAGACTCTTGATTATTTTTTTGATGTTATTTTCTTTGATAACTATAACGTCAGAATTTATAAAGAAATTATTTTTATAATCTAAATCTTTCTTGCTAGTTAAAAGTATCTTTTTTGGTTGGTTCACAGCAAACTTTACTCTTGCATTCATTCTTGGATTATCGTCGACTAGAGTATTGCCACCTGTAAGGATGGAATCATGCATGGCTCTAACAATTTGGACATCTTCTCTAGATTCTTTACATGTAATCCAAGTACTGCTTCCATCCAGATTATGAGATTTACCATCACTTGAGCTAGCTATTTTTACCGTAATATAAGGCCTATTATTCTCATGTTTAAAAAAGAAGAATTTGTTCTGCTCTTTTATCAGCTCTTCATGCAAACCTAATTCTACTTCTATATCGTTATCTATTAACTTTATAATGCCAGTACCGGCAACTTTTGGATTAGGATCCTTACAGCCAATTATTACTTTCTTAATACCAGATTTAATAATTGCATCAGAACATGGGCCAGTCTTACCAGAGTGATTGCATGGCTCAAGAGTGCACAATAATGTCAATTCTTCAAAAGATTGGAAAGTTTTACCTATATATTTTTTAGCATTATTTATTGCATTTACTTCTGCATGTTCCATACCATATTGTTCATGAGCACCTTCAGAAATTATTAAATCATCTTTTACTAGGATGGCACCGACAACTGGGTTTGGTTTAGCAGTGTATTTATGAATACCAGCGAGAGAGATAGCTCTCTTCATTAGATCTGCATAATTCATTTTTTTGTTTTTTTATTAGCTGGCTTTTCTTTCCTTAGTGAATTAATTTCAGCTGAAAAATCTTTTATATCTTGAAAGTCTCTATAAACAGAGGCAAACCTGACATAAGCAACACTATCAACATCCTTTAAAGCATGCATCATTATTTCACCAATTTTTATAGATTGAATTTCTCGAACACCGCTTGTTCTTATTTCATTAAGTATTTTGCCAAATACAGTATCAATTTCTTCAGAAGATAATGGTCTTTTTTCTAGTGCTCGCAGCATTCCTCTTTTTAATTTCGAACCATTAAATGGCTGTCTCTCCCCATTATTTTTTATAACCCTCGGCAGAGCAAGATCAGCTGTTTCAAATGTAGTAAATCTAGATTGACAAACTTCACAAGATCTTCTTCTTCTTGTTTGTGAGCCGTCAGCAACAAGCCTTGAATCAATAACATTAGTATTCTCAGCTTGGCAGAATGGACAGTACATCTATAAATTATAGACCGGATATTGATTTGTTAGGTTGATAACGCTATTTTTTATTTCTAACATCTTTGCTTCGTCATCGATATTCTCAATTACATCGCAAATCCAGTTTGACAATAATGCAACCTCTTTTTCTTTAAAACCTCTAGTAGTCACTGCTGGAGTACCTAATCTTACCCCAGATGTAACAAAAGGAGACCGTGGATCATTCGGAACTGCATTTTTATTAACAGTTATATTTACATCGCCTAATGCTTTTTCTAAATCCTTACCTGTTATCTCTTTTTTTCTTAAGTCTACCAATACGATATGATTTTCAGTTTTGCCAGTTACAACATCAATACCCCTTGATAATATTGTCTCGCACATAATTTTTGCATTATCCATTACTTGCTGAACATAGATCTTAAATTCTGGCTCAAGAGCTTCTTTAAAGCATATAGCTTTGGCTGCAACCACATGCATTAGCGGTCCTCCTTGAGAGCCTGGAAAGACTGCAGAATTTAATTTTTTTTCTATTACATCATTTTTTCTAGCTAAAATTATTCCTGATCTTGGACCTCTTAATGTTTTATGAGTTGTAGACGTTACCACATCTGCAAATGGGACAGGAGAAGGGTACAAGCCTGCTGCAACTAAACCAGATACATGAGCCATATCAACAAGAAAATATGCTCCAATTTCATCAGCAATCTCTCTAAAAATTTTCCAATCAACAATACCTGAGTATGCTGAAAAACCAGCTATTATTAATTTTGGATTGTGCTCATGAGCTAATTTTCGAACTTGTTCATAGTCAATTTCATTTGTTTCAGGATGAAGACCGTATTGAATTCCATTATAATTTCTTCCAGAAAAATTAACTTTTGCACCATGCGTTAAATGACCTCCGTGATCTAAACTCATACCAAGAATAGTGTCATTAGGTTCAAGGAGTGCTAAAAATGCAGCAGCATTTGCTGACGACCCTGAATGAGGTTGAACGTTTGCATAATCAGCTTTGAAAAGCTCTTTCGCTCTTGATATTGCTAATTCCTCTGCAATATCAACAAACTCACATCCACCGTAATATCTTTTTGATGGATACCCTTCGGCATATTTATTAGTTAATAGAGATCCTTGAGCTTCAAGTATTCTTGTACTTGCATAATTCTCTGAAGCGATAAGTTCAATATGATCTTCTTGTCTTTGCGATTCATTTATCATTGAGCTCCATAGCTCTTCGTCATATTCTTTTATAGATTCAGAATTACTAAATATAGAGTCACTTTTAGTGATTATTTTCTTATTAAATATAGATTTCATGGGTTATTACTATTTGCTTTTTTAGCAAATTATTCATACTGTTGAAAAGACATATTCTAAATCATCTAAGGCTTTTTGTGTGCAAAAGGCTTAATTCTTTTTGGATAACATGTCTTGCATACAGAGCATTTCAATCCATAACAAGCTTTTGCTTGGCAAAATTCTCTTCCCCAAAAAATAATTTGTAAATGAAGCTTGTTCCATATTTCTTTAGGAAATAATTTTTTTAGATCAGCTTCTGTTGTTTTAACATTTTTTCCATTTGTTAATCCCCATCTCTGTGCAAGTCTATGTATATGAGTATCAACTGCAAAAGCAGGGACGCCAAAACCTTGACTCATTACAACTGATGCTGTTTTATGGCCCACACCAGGTAATTTTTCAAGTTCTTCAAAGTTACTTGGAACTACTTCACCAAATTTTTTAACAAGAATAGTTGATAATTCTTTTATAGCTTTAGATTTTTTTGGCCCTAATCCGCAAGGTTTTATAATTTTGTATATTGTTTCTTCAGAAAGCTTACTCATGGGCAAAGGTGTAGAAGCTATTTTAAAAAGACTTGGAGTAACTTTATTAACTCTTTCATCAGTACATTGTGCTGACAAAAGAACAGCCACAAGGAGTGTAAAAATACTTGAATGGTCTAATGGAATTGGTGTTTCTGGATAAGTTTTCTCAAGTATTTTAGATACTATTAATGCTCTTTCAGATTTCTTCATGTCGTCAAATGTAGCATAATAATAGCTTAATTATGAACACTAAAAAAATACAAGAATATATTTTAAAACTTAAAGAAAGTTTTCTTGAAGAATCAGAAGAAAATAAAAAAATGTTAGATATTTATATGAGATATGCTGAGGGAAGTGCTTCAAATGAAGATATAGATCATGCAAATAAACAATTAAATCAAATATTTAAAAGTCTAGGATTGGGTGTTTTAACTATTCTTCCATTTAGTCCAATCACCATTCCTTACATCATAAAGAAAGCAAAAGAATTGGGAATAGATATAATTCCGAATTGGTACAAGAAGCTTTAAGTACTGAAAAGGATAGATTAGAATGTCTTGTAAATTTTTTATTATCAAACGGAGAAATTATGAAAAATGTAGTTATAGTCGATAGTGTAAGAACGGGACTAGCTAAATCTCACAGAGGTGGCTTTAACATGACAAGGCCAGACGATATGCTTTCTCATATTATTAATGCTTTGCTAGAAAGAAACCCTAACCTTCCACCTGAAGCAGTTGAAGATATTATTATGGGTTGTGGAAATCCAGAAGGTGCTCAAGGTCATAATGTAGCTAGAAATGCTGCCGTTTTATCAAACCTTCCTATGTCAGTAGGTGGAACAACCATTAATAGGTATTGTTCTTCTGGTATGCAGTCTATTTCTATGGCGGCAGGCCAAATAATGGCAGGTTGTTACGACACAGTTATTGCTGGTGGAGCAGAAACAATTTCTATGATGAATATGAATTTAGATAACTTTGTGAATGAAAAATTAGCTGAACAATCCCCTGGAATTTATTATCCAATGGGTATGACAGCTGAGGTAGTTGCAAAAAGATATGATGTTTCTCGTGAAACACAAGATGAAATTGCTTTTGAAAGCCAAAAAAGAACAGCAGCAGCTCAAGAGGCTGGATTATTTGCAGATGAAATTATCCCAATGCAAACAAAAATGCTATTAACTAATAAAGAAACTGGTGAATCTAAAGAAGTAGATGTAACTGTAGATAAAGACGAATGCAATAGACCAGGAACAACAATGGAAGCCTTAGGAAGCCTTAAGCCTGTATTTGATCCTGAAAATGGATCAGTAACTGCTGGGAACTCTTCCCAATTATCTGATGGAGCCTCGGTAAATTTAATCATGTCAGAAGAAAAAGCGCTTGAGCTTGGATTAAAGCCAGTTGCATATTTTAGAGGATTTACTACTATGGGCTGTGAACCAGATGAGATGGGAATTGGACCAATTTATTCTGTGCCAAAACTTCTTAAAAATTACAACATGTCTATGGAAGATATCGATTTATGGGAGCTTAATGAAGCTTTTGCAGTTCAGGTTGCCCATTGTAGAGATACCCTAGGGATTTCTATGGATAAATTGAATGTTAATGGAGGATCTATATCGATTGGTCATCCATTTGGAATGACTGGCTCTAGATGTGTAGGTCACTTAACAAGAGAGCTTGTTAGAAGTGATAAGCAGTTTGGAGTTGTTACCATGTGTGTTGGCGGCGGCATGGGTGCTTCTGGATTATTTGAAAGATACCCAAGTTAATTTTTGGCTTCTGAATTTGAGTTAATAGATCTATTCAAAGGCATTGGCTCAGAATATTATAAAGAAAATGGTGTAATCATCCCGCCAGGAGATGATTGCGCCATTATTGATTTATCACAACC
>Ga0257106_1001553_pt1 | contig 11205 bp, 7 predicted proteins | sample LP_taG_3_FD_190177 | JGI IMG/M metagenome (GOLD analysis project Ga0257106, IMG submission 190177) | Marine microbial communities from Northeast Subartic Pacific Ocean, Canada - LP_J_2011_P26_10m | ecosystem: Environmental > Aquatic > Marine > Oceanic | place: Canada: Northeast Subartic Pacific...
TTGATGGCGTGGAATACTACGCAGTGGTTGTTGTCGAGTACGATGATGGGCGCCTCGGTGCCCCGTCACAAGTCCTCGGTCCTGCCACCCCAAGCGATGAGATCCCCCTCCCTCCAATCTGGGCCACAGCCGGGCCTCATGAAGGTGGAGAAGACGGTGATCTTGATGTCGAATGGGCCCGTTGCACAAGCCTTGATTTGACGCAAACCAACATCTACACTTCGACTCAACCAATGACCGATGTGTTGGGGTTGTCCCCCGAAGCAGAAGTGATGAGAATGGAAGGCAATTCTACTGTGCTTTCCCTTGAACCAGGCCAGCCCTACTGGCTCGGCCTAACCTGCGTGGACGAAGCCGGTCAAGAAGACATCATGAACGCCTTAATCGTTGGACCATTTGTTCCAACAGGTGGCCTCAATGACAACACTGCTCCACCAAAGATGGAAAATGTAGCTGCCATTGATACGCCTGATGACGACGGTGGTCAAATCACAATTTCCTGGGACGAGAACCCTGCGGAAGACTGCACTTTCTATGCTATCTTCATTCGATTATCTGCAGGTGGATTTGATGGCGATTCGATTCCGTCTTCTTCGGTTGAAGGCGATGAGTTTAGCCAAGCGAAAATCATCGATGACTGCGCAGAGACTTCAACCACATTGACCAGCATTGATGGCGTTGCATTGCAAGATGGACAAGCATACTATGTCGGTGTTGTTGCTTACGATGATTGGCTGAACGCAAACCTCGGCGATGTTGATCTCGTTCAAGTAACGCCGCTTCGAAACACTGCAGGAAGCGGTACAACACCAGAACGAATCTCAAACGTCCAAGCCTTTGACCATCCTGATGATGATGGCACATCGGTCGATGTGCTCTGGTCAATTTCAGACGCTGATGATTTCTCCCATTACACCGTATGGGCGGCCGACCAGCCCCTCACTGACCTCTCGGCTGCGTGGGCTGCATTTGGCGAGAACCCGGAACGCTGTGGATGCTTGAAAGTCAACAAGCAATGGGTAGATGAAGAGTTCAACCCAATTGAGATCACGCTCACCACAGCGCTTTACGGAAGCGAAAGCAACATGATGAGCATCACGCAAGCAACGCCTCAGCAAATTCAACCAGATGTGGAACTCTATGTTGTTGTCACCGTGCACGACTTTGCAGGAAACGTGCACCTCACGGATTTGACGCAAGCAACAGTGATTCCAATGAACAATGAAATGGATGTCGAACCACCGGTTCGCCTCGAACTGGAGGCACTCAATTTGTACGACCGTCCTGCAGACGATGGCAGTGCGCTCTTGCTTGACTTCGAACTCAGCGACGCAAGCGATGTCGGTACCTACGAAGTCTATGCAGCCACTTGGTCATTCACAAGCGTTGGTGTTGGTACACTCGGCCCAAGCACTCCAATTGCGACCCTTGACCGATCCCCTCAGCTTCCACTCTCTATCGATGTGGTGGCCGGTGACACCCCAGTTATTCCAGGCCAAGAAATCTGGGCAGTGGTTGTGGTTCGAGACACGTCTGGAAACGCATTCACCACCGACTTAGTGGCCGTGTCCGCTCAATCGGTTGACGATGGCGTGGATGCGAAAGGCGATTACCTCCCCGATGTCAGCGGCGTAACGCTGACATGGGTGGATGAGCAAAGCATCCTTGTTTCATGGACGCTTTCTGACGACGATAGCATTGAAAACTATGTGATTTACATCGCAGAAGAAGAATACTCGACAACACTTGAAGCAATATGGGTGGCCGACGTTAGGAGCTCGAACTCGTTCTTAATCACCTCGGAAAACTTTGAAGATTTAACGAACGCCACGGCATGGTACGTCGGCGTAACCTTGCAAGACTCGTTGTTCGAAAAACAGGCCTTAACCCCGGTGAAGCTGGCTCCTTACGGCGCTGACGGAGGCAATGATGGAGATCTGGTTGAAGCAGATGAAGGCGTAGATTACTCTTCGTTGTTGACCACACCTAACCTCTTGGCTGCTGGATTGTTCCTCACAGCGATCATTCTCTTTGTTGCGGTCGTCCGAACGAGGGGCACACAACGGAATCGCTCGAAGTCTTGGGAACTTCAAGAGGCAACATGGGGCATTCAAGACGATCAGGGTTGGGGCGATGCTGCTGCACCGCCTGCTGCCCCCCCTGCTGGCGCCCCACAACAGGCCGCTCCTGCTGCGCCCGCACAACCTGCTGGTCAAGCCCAAAACATGTATGCGCCACAAGCAAATCAGGACATCTATGGAAGGCCCGCCTACCAACCTTCACAGCCTGTTATGCAACCTGCCCAAAACAACGACTTGATGAGCGATCTTGGCATTGGTACAACACCAACGCAACCTTCGAACGCCATTGACACATCCTTTTTGGATGACTTGCTTTGAGGACGGACGATGAAGAAAGACAGCACCCCTAGTCCGAGAAACGCCGTCTTCACGACGGTGGTATGGGACGGAGGTAGTCACCTGGCTGATCTCGAGGCCCATCTTGACAGGATGGAAACCCATGCTCAGCGCCTGAGAATTGCTTGGCCTAAGCACATGATGAGTGAAATCAACAGGGAGTGGGTGAAAGGCATCGAAACACGAGAAGTGGATACTGCTCGAACCCCTTCTGGTTTGATCCGTTTAGAACTGACGCGTGCCGGCGAGATTTCACTCGAAGCCCGCCCCTTCATCTTGAGAAATGAAGGGATTGAAGCCGTGACGGTTCCAGCGCCCCGGTGGTCACCGAAAATCAACGGCACCAAGCACGGTGATTGGAGCCCTTATGTTGACGCAATGCAGCATGCGGATACAAAGGGAGCTGATTTAGCGCTCATGGTTCATGATTACGCCCTCGTGGATGGCGATCGAGCCACACCGCTTGTGATTGATGAAGATGGCACGGCTTGGCTCGCTGCAGCCGCTGAAGGCGGCGTCATGGGAATCACGGCGGAACTGCTCGCACCGCTGTTGGAACAAGCAGGCGTTCCTGTTCATCGAGGGCGATTGAATGAACGCCTCGTTGCCCGAGCGTTGGAAGTGGTTGCTCTCGGCAGCGGCATTGGTGCCTCTCGAATTGAATCGATTGATGGCGAACCCGTTGGTTCAAATCATGAGTTTTCAGAAAAATGCCAGACGTTGCTGACCCAACATTATGAAACCAAGAACGCTTGGACTCATGTGGGGGCGTGACCATCGAAGACAGCATGCTCTCCCTCGTTGCCCACCTCAAGCATTCGGGTTTGTTGGGCTCTTCTGCTTTCAAGTACGGCGGGCCAGATGAATTGCTCCTACTTTCGGGAGGCCCTGCTTCACACCTTTCGAAGCATTCGATCCTCTGTGGCCCATCTCGAAGACGCTTCATTGTCCGACAACCCACCATCGAGCCCGCACCATCCCATCGCCCAAGCCAAGGCGAGGTTCAACTGGTTGTGCAGCCAACACAACTTGTCGGGCGCATTGAAGAATGGAAGCATGGTTGCTGGTATCATGCCACCTCAATATTTGATGAAACTCTGTCTGGTCTGCTTGGAAAATTGAAAGCGTTTTGTGAACCTATTCCCTTCTCAAACCAACCCCCAGAAGGCATGCCTCAGCGACCGTTCTGGTCAGGAAGCTTGGCCTATGATTTGCTGCAATGGACACAACCAATCGCTTTGCAGCATCCGCCTCAAGAAGGAGCCCTGTTGGCCGTTCTTTGGCTGGTTGAACGTTTTGTATGTGAAACCAAATCCTCTGGTGAGGTTCAGGCTTTCGCTCTTCCAAGCGATGACTGGGCAGACAGGTTTGAGCAATTGGATGCGGCTCCTGCACTTGCTGAAATGGAATTGAGTCACACCAACCCTCATCCTGAATCATCAAGCATGACGGATGAAGTGCACGAACATGGTGTAGAGATCATTCGTGACAGCATTGCTGCTGGCCAAGTGTATCAAGTCAACTTAGGAAGGTGGTGGGAAGGTTTGCTCGATCAGCACCCGTCTGAAGTTTTTCAACGGCTATGCCAATCCAATCCCGCTCCATTTTCTGCCTACCTTCACGCTGAAGATCTTGGCTTTTCCTTGGTGAGTTCATCGCCAGAATCCTTGCTTACATCCAATGGAACAAAGTTGACAACCGCTCCAATCAAAGGAACACGCCCGCGTGGGATAAACCCCGATGAAGAACTGGCGCTTCGCCTTGATCTGCTGAACGATGAGAAGGAAAGAGCAGAACATCGGATGCTCGTCGACCTTATGCGCAACGATTTAGGATCGGTGTGTGCGGTCGGGGGTGTTCAAGTGGAACGCTTTGATGTTGAAGCCTATGCCAATGTTCAGCACCTCGTTTCACAGGTGGCTGGTGATTTGGATGAAGGTGTAACCTCCCTTGATGCGTTGCAGGCGGTGTTTCCAGGGGGCAGCATCACTGGGTGCCCGCGAACTGTAGTCTGCGCTACGATTGATGAACTCGAAAAACGACCTCGCTCTTTTTGGACGGGATCCATTGGATGGTTCGATTCACATTCAGGCGCAAGCGCTTGGAACATTCTCATTCGAACGCTCATCGCTCAAAGAGAAAAAAAGCAGTGGTTTGGCGCTGTTGCTGCAGGCGGTGGAATCACCATTGGGTCGAATCCCAGCGATGAAGTTGATGAAGCAAAATGGAAAGCTGCCGCACTTCGTAAGGCGTGTGGATGGGCTGCAGATGAGGGGGGGCAACTCCCTCAAGGTGCTTTAGAAATTCACAACCTCAAGCCAGAAACGACTCCCAGAGCGTTTGATCCCGGAACAATAATTTCCGATCATCAGGAATTGGCCACCGAAGGCTGTGTTCTGCTGATTGACAACCTTGATTCATTCACCCAAAATATCGCTCATGCAGTCGCTGGACTTGGCCACACCGTCGTGGTTCATCGAGCACGAACACCTGTTGAGCACCAAATTTCCCCAATGGGCGTGCTGGTCTCTCTTCTGGAACGACTAAACCCCACGCACATAATTCTCGGACCAGGCCCCGGCACACCTGATGACTCACCACTGACCATGGAGTTTGCACGAAAGGCATTGAGCGGTGAACTCGATATTCCATTATTAGGGATCTGCCTTGGCCACCAAGCGATCGGTGTGGCTGCTGGCATGGATCTCATCCAAACCCCTTCAGGGCCGGTTCATGGTTCGCCACGCTTGGTTGCTCATGATGGGTTGGGCTTATTCAACGGCTTAGCCTCACCGCAGCTCTTTGCGCTGTATAATTCGTTAATTCTGTCTGCAGTAAATGGCTCAGATCTTATTGAAACAAGCCGTCTGGAAGCAACGGGTAATGTCATGGGGCTGCGCCACAAGCAAGCCCTTGTGTTCGGTGTTCAGTTCCACCCAGAATCCGTAGGCTCTGAAAATGGAATCGAGGTCTTGAGTAATTTTCTCAAGATGAGAGCGGATGCTTGAAGAATCGTGAGCATTTGGACCACCTTGAGGGAAGACCATGCCAACCTGCCGTCATTGCTCGAGCACCTACCCACGCGAACAATTCATCCATGGAAATGGACCTATGACACAGATGTGCGTACGGTGTGGTGTTGAACAAGGACTTGTCTCTAAAGAGGACGCTGCAAACATGTTTGACAGCGGTCTTGGGAGTGCTCGTCTGCAAACCATTGCTCGAAGGTACAGTATTTTCCTGTACATTCCATTGCTTTGGACTCTTTGGATTATGGTCCTCAGGGATGTCCAGCCATGGGGATTGTACTTCCTCTTGGTTTTGCTCGCCATGACCCTACTCACCCCGGTGTGGTTCATCTACCGCGGTGGACAATATTCCGGTGATTTAGCACGCCTTACGCCACCATATGAGCGACCTAAGGGCCACTGATCAAGACTTAGCGTGAATCTTCAAGACATCACCGTCTTGAAGTTCGTGATCCGAACCCACAACGCGTCGGCTTCGTCCGTCAACACCTCTGATGAACCCATTACCAAGATCGCTGTGAACCTTGTAAGCAAGTGTTTTGGCATGAATGTTTGCGGGAACGACGAATGCATCAGGCAGAACCTTTCCATCGCCATCGGTCCAACGTGCTTCATCTTGAACCGGGTAGACGACGATGTGATCCAGCTCATCGAACAAGACCGTGTCCAACACGCCTGAAACACCTGTTCCTTGATTTGCCGCAAGTCGTTCTTTCATGTGGACAAGGGCTTTGGTTTGCGCTTCATTCAACAGAGAAGCGTCTGTAAATTCAAAATCGTTAGAACCTGAAACATAGCCAATCAAGTCTGCTCCTGCCGCACGGCGGAGACCCAATTCCACATCAGCCATGCACGGCACGATGCACCCGTTTGCAACCACACCGTCTAAAACGCCATTCGGAGCGACATCAAACTTGTTTGCTGCAATGTGTATAGGGAACAACGCCTTGCGAAGATGAACGGCTAAATGAGAAAGAACAGACTCATTCCAATCCCAGGGTGCGCCAAGATCGGTGTGTTCAGTGCGGAATGCCTCATAGGATGCACCAACTAAATTGAGGGTGGCCCCGAGTCCTGTGAGGCGTTCATGGATGTACGAAACCAAACCTTTGTCGCCTTCCGCCTGCACGCGGCGAACCCCTCGAGTCCATCCGTCTGCAAGCAACCCAGCAATCCAGGCATCGAGTTCAACACCAAGGAATTCAATCTCTTCGTTCACCCGTGAACGAGCGAGTTCTACTGGCTGGTTCAACCCTTGCGGGTTACCTTCCAAGTCAGTACTCCCTGCTGCATCGACCACCTGAATCAGTGCGTTGCAATTGGCCAGATCTGCGAGAAAGGCATTTCCGCGCCCCCGCCCTTCGCTGGCTCCGGGTACAAGTCCTGCAATATCGACTAAGAAACAAGGCACCAGGCGGCGATGGCCAATGCAGGAGCCGGTTCTTGGTTCACACAAACTTCCCTGTCGAGGATCGTCTTCTGTAACAGGTTCGAGCCTGCCTTCCGATTCTAATTTTGTTCGAATGTCCTTGCACGGGCAAGCCATACGGGCCGCAACAAAGGCGACCCCTACGTTTGGTTCAATGGTGCAAAAAGGATAGTTTGCGATGTCGACTTTGGCCAGTGTTGCGGCGCTGAAGAACGTAGACTTTCCAACATTCGGTTTGCCAACAAGGCCAATTCGCACCTTGTTCACTTCCGTTGATTGCTTCACTCTTCTTCGGAAGTTGCTTGGCTGCTGCGAATCCTGGTCAAAGCAATATCAAGTTCCGGCAGGTTGATTTTACCGTCACCGTCCAAATCTACGGCTTCTAGCAGTGCGCCCATCTCCCAAGGTGGGAGGTTGGCGATGTCTGCATTCTTGAGCGCTTTTTGGAACTCATATCCATCCACGGTGCCAGAGTCATCCAAATCAATGGACTGGAAGAATTGGAAAATCGACTGATCGGATTTCATGAGGTAATCGGCAAGCATAACCAATTCTTCTGGAGGGGCTGTTGAGTCTTCTGGGAACTCGGTCACTTCTTCGTTGTACAAGTGAGCGCCTACGGAAATAATGGTTGGGCCCGCTTCTTCTTCAGTCTCCCCGATGTGAAGTTGAGTGTCGATTCCAACGCCACGTCCCAAAAGAGTTCGGATGGTGGTTGAACCTTTGCCGAGGGTGTAGGCATCGATGTCGCTCACCGCTTCGGTTTCTACAGAATCGCGGTTACCGCGTGTACCAGTTCGAATCATGATTTGAGCAGCCATAACGGTTGCCAGTGCACACAGGTAGAACATTGCGGAGGACACCAAAAGGAAGCCACCAGAAGAGGAAACGGCGTCTTCGACACCCGAATTGAGAACGGCTTGGTCGGTGAAGTTGCCCATCAGGCGAATGATCGTCGAGGTCAAGCCACCAATCAATGTGAACCAAACTGCGAGTTGAGCGTTGGAGGCGTTGGCCAGTTGCTTGCGTGCTGCAAGAGGATAAGCTGTAAAGACGCTAGCGAGCATCATTAAGCCACCAACGGTATACATGAACCCTTGATCAACGGTTTGAGCCATCGTTCCAAGATTGCCAAGGCCAACAAACACATCCATGCCGGTGAAGTAGCCACCAACGGTGAACAAAGGCAAGACAAGCATAGCCGCTGTTGCTGCAAAAGCACCGGGGCTCTTGACGATGGCTGCTGCGTTCGACTTGGCGGTGATCAGCAAGTTGAACGACCCTGCGAAGAGCGGGAGCATGCCAAGCGTTAGCAAAATTGCTCCAACGTTTTGGAGGAACTCTGCGCTGGTTGCCGCAGTCATGTAGAACGGAGGTACGGTAACAAACAGCAAAACCATGTTGACTTTGAGCATTGATTCGGACCAGATTGGAGTGCCTGTAGTGTATGGGATGATATGGTATGCAAGGCCAAAAATCAGGGCCAATGGAACCCAGCCGGTCAGAACATGCTCGGCCATCCATACCGTTTGTGTTGAGTCTGCAAGCTCGCCGATGAAGGCCAAGAACCCAGCGAGGATCTTAGCGACAAGCGCTAGCACAAGGAACCATGTTGTGGGAGAGAGGTTGTCGGATGCTCGGTTCGCAATGGTGATCAGGATGTTGATCAGAATCGCTACGTGGAGCAGACCGGCAAGAACGAGGGAGGATACGTTGGTGACGGTCTCAATCAAGCCCGCTTCGTTGTTGAGGTTCACAAATGAGAGCAAGACGGGAAGCAAAAGGTAAGCAGCGGTTGATACAGTCAACAGTAGAGCAACCATGGAGGCGCTCTTCTCGCTTGCAAGTCGTCCTTTAGCTGTGCGAGAAACTGCAACAAGTGCGCCACCGATCAACATGTAATTGAGGGCGGTCATGAAGAAAACATTGGTGTAATCCGTTAGCATTGAGCCATCATCATACGACCACCCAATGCTTGCCAAGGAGTTCAAAGCGTTTGCATCATAACTGTGCCACAGACCGAGGAAACTCGAGATTGCCGCAAACAAAAACCAGAACATACCGAACCGGATCCAAGTCTTGCTGCCACTTCCAGCCTCGTCGCTGAACAGATCAATGATGCCAGCGGGTGCTTTGTTGAGCAGGAACATACCGATTTGTTGCAATGGGGCACTCATGCCACCAACGCCCTTGACAAGGTAGTTTGCGGTGAGAAGGAGAGCGGCAACTAAAAGACCGGATGTAATGAAAATTGTTTCCATGCATCACACCTCCTAATCGACGATTACCTCTGCAAGAATCGATGCTACGATAGCACCCAGACCAATCAAAAGTCCGATGAGATAGTACCAGATACCGCTGCCGCCAAGATTCCCAATTAACGGGACCAGTTCGCCGAGCAATGGAATATTGTCCCAACCGAAGACGTTAGAGAACAACGCAAGCAGGCCAATAACGCCAACTGCGAAGAGGGTCAAAAGAATACGACTGGAAGCCGGTTCGCCGGTTCCAACGGTTACATCTGGCAGACTTGTTGCGTTTGTCATGAGGTTCACCCGAACTGACCCCATAGGGGTCATTCCGCCCACTCGTACAGCGGTCATAAAGATTCACACCCTCCAACGAGGGATAAGACGGATTGCTGGAAGCCAATCAGGGGGCTCGAAGCGCATCCAACAGGTTGCCTCGACGAGGTTTCGAAATGCCCAACGGAGTTGGTAGCGCATGCTCCAATGCGACCTCTTCGGCCCATGCTTTTTCACAATCGCACGACAAACCATGGAATTCTTGTAAATCGCCTGAAACTGCGTAACGTTCGATGGCTGCAACAACTTCTGCGTCACATGAACCGCAGTTGTGAGCGCCACGCACCCTTCCGCCTGCGGTGGGGTGAACAATCAGACGGCTTATTTGACCCTCGCCACCGTTTCCAGTATCTTTTGGATGAATGGTAGGATGCGCTCTTCGAATCATCTCAACGAGCGACCACAACCAGGGAGGTCGATACTCATTGTGTCGATGCAAGCGGTCAATGATGGTCCCGCGTTGGATGTTCATCGGGTTGACTGAAATCTCATCGCTTCGATCGGCAACCGCTTCAATCCATTTTACACCGTGCAGGAGGGCGTCGGCTTCGTTCATGAATGGAGGCTTGAACATGAGGTAGGTCTTCACGCGAACGTTGAATTTCTTCAAGTTGGTTACCGCTCTGTCCCAAGATTTGGTCGTGAAGCCCTTGTTGACATGGAAGCGAAGAACTTCATCATCGTAGGCTTCCAAACCAATCGCTACTGCAAAACTTGTGTTGATCGATGTTGCCCATGCCAACTTTTCTTCTGTGAGTTGCTCACACCTCGATTCAACGATCAGTTCTTTTCCGAGTTCCTGGCAGTCTCGCAAGACCGTTTCTTGGAACGGCACTGGAATCTCGCGGTCCTCAAGCAACGAACCGCTGGTGTAAACCTTGACCATAGCGTGTTCTTTGAAATCATCAAACTTCATTTTAGCATATGCCCACTGGGCGTGCAAATCTTCGTTTGTCACATCGTCCCTCGTATCGTTGAAGTAACCACAGAATGTACAACCGCTCGACCACCACCAATGGCAGCCTTTGGTTCTCAAAATCACAGTAACGGCGCTGCAAGGCGTTCCATCAGCAAGTGTTTCGGGCGTGTAGTAAACCGTTGCTGGTTCGCTTGCATCCCAAGACTGTTGTTTGGCCTTTGCCCAAGGTGTGTTGGCTGGCGCTTTGACCAAATCATGAATTCGGGCGCCTTTGTTGCCTTTACCAACCAATGTGAGTGATTTTTGATTCGACATCGAAGGCCCCCTTGTTTGACTGGCTGGCCGAGTGTGCTTGAAACCACCGACGCGGCTCACGACTTTGGTTGAAACAAAATCGAAGCACCCGCTTGTACGAATTGCCCCTTCGGATGAAGAGGATTGTTCGCTTCGGCGGAAACAACGGCTGGCTCGAACGCTTCGGCAGGCGCCCTTATGTCAACTCGAGAACCAAGGCGGATCATTCCAAACCGCTGGCCTCGGCGCATTGGGTCGCCGATTCCATTCCATGGTACAATGGTTCGAGCTAAAGCCCCTGAAATTTGATTGACTTCGATCCGCATACCTCCATCGGTGAGGAACACGGTTCGCACGCGTTCATTGTAGTGGCTTTCTTTCTTGTACGCCGGGCGAAAGGGCCCGCGCTTCAGGCCTTTTCCAGTTCGGTGTTCCATCCGTTCGATGGTTGCAGCAAGCGGAGAGCGGTTCACGTGAACGTCAAGTGGCGACATGAAGATAGCAATTCGAATCACATCATGAACCGCTTCTT
>Ga0257106_1001554_pt1 | contig 11200 bp, 2 predicted proteins | sample LP_taG_3_FD_190177 | JGI IMG/M metagenome (GOLD analysis project Ga0257106, IMG submission 190177) | Marine microbial communities from Northeast Subartic Pacific Ocean, Canada - LP_J_2011_P26_10m | ecosystem: Environmental > Aquatic > Marine > Oceanic | place: Canada: Northeast Subartic Pacific...
GACAGCACTTCGGTTGAGTTCGCTAGTTCGGCTCAACACAACGCGTCGGCTAGCGCGCAATCGCAGCTCGCGCAGACGGATGTCAATCTTGAGTATGAAGCAGTGGCATCTTTGATGGAGATGCATTGCAGTTCAGCAGCCTCTTCGTCTGATAGCACGGTATTGTTGGCAAGCGGCAGTGTATCAACGAATGCTGCGCTCAAGCCTTGGCGTCTCAAGGACCAACGAGTGAGTCGCGCAGGTCGAGATCAGTCACGCACAGGTCGAGTTGATACACGAAACCGAGCAGGTCGGCAGCAAGTCGATTCTCGTGTTGGTAAGCCTAGGAATCGATCCAAGGACCGACCCAACAAGAAGCGGCCGAATGACAATGCGGCAGCACCGGCACAGGATGCACCGGTGCAAGTGGCGGAAGAAGCCCCACGTACGCGTGCACTCAACTTGCGGCGGTTCACTAATGCTCAGGAATTGCCTCTTCAAGTGGCAGCAACGGTTGCAAATGAACACGAGATTCGTCTTCGTATAGTTGCTGTAGAAGATGATTCCAATGTCGAAAGCTCTTTCGTGACCAGTGCAATCGCACTGGCGCGAGACATCAGAAGAACGCAGCCCTCGGTCAATCATACGACTGTTCCTGATCCAACTGCCGAGGACGCAGTCGACAGATTTGTAGAATCGGAACAGATGGTTGTAGAGGCTTCACAACTGGAGCATGCCGTGCCGTCACTGCTTGAATTGCATACTGCACAGGACCTTCAACTTGTATCACAAACGAATGGTCTGTCGCTGAATGATCCTGGAGATGACTCAACAAGCAATTTGCAACGCGAGGTTGAGTTTTCGCACCAGCCCACTGCGCTATTCAGTGCTGCCGCGGTAGTTGTTTCTACACCATTGGAGGAAGACACAATTCAGATGTTTCCTCCTGAGTCGTACAAAACCCCGAACAAGCCGATAGTGCAGTCGAAGCAGCCTCCTCCACCGCCAAGTCCCCGCCGCCTTGGCGCGAGCCTCTTCATGATTTCGTCAGAAGAAGAGACCCTGCCGAATGTCATGTCTATGCTGCGGAGGGCACATCCACAACCCTACGTTTTGCTTTATGACCAGAAGGGTTCAGATGGCAGGCGGTCGGTGATATGTTTGTGTGACTCGGGTGCAGCCTCTTTCAATATCATGGCGGAACGCGTCTATCTCGAGGCACGAAAGCGCAACCCCGCGCGTTTCGACACGTACCATCCATATGAGCGGCCTTTGCCGGTATCAGGCATTGAGGCCAGCCGCAAGGAGGTGTGCATTGTAGGTCGCACAAACCAAAAGCTTTACTGCCCCATCACAGAGCGGCAGCTTTGCTTTCCGACCGTCATACTTCAGAACGCGTCAACAGGAGATGCGGAGGTGATTTTTGGCAACCGACAGGGAGCCAGCGATGCATGGGGAACCATCACGGATTTGGGCAACATGGAGTACACCATCCGACAAGTTGGAGATGGTAGCCCTGATCCTTTAGTATTAGATATGGTTTGGAATCCCGATGCAGCGGCAATGCAAGCTCTGGCACGTTTGCTCATTAATAAAGAGCGCGAAGCGTGTGATGTACATCTCACGTCGGAGGAAGTCACGAACCTTGTTGAGGCAAGCTCTTCGGAGCAGCACTCGGAAGAGCTCCCGGAACAGGCTTTAGAATCATTTTCGGAGCTGCCGTTGGACGACCTAGAAGAAGTTCTGATCAAAGTAGCAGAGGTGGGATTAGATCTGCAAGAAAACTCAACCGAGTTGCCTTCAGAGCAACTTTCTCCTAGGCCTCCTGTCTTTGAAGACCTCGCGCGCTCTTGCAGCGAACTCTCAACTCCGATCGAGGCAAGCCAAGGCTCAACGGCCACAATGAGTATCGAATCACCAATGCCAAGTGTTCGCTTCTCGGCAGCCAGAAAGGAAGCATCTCTCGAAGCTAGCCGCGGGCTTGTCATGCCTCGGCATCCAACTCCGCATCCTGCCAACGCGCACCGTGAGCGCGAGCGTCAAGAGCGCTTCAACGCGCAAGCTCGTCATGACGGGCATTTGAGTCGTATTATGGGTGTAATACCTTTTAACAAGATGAATGGAGCTGAGCTTACGGAAACTATCAAGAATCTGTCAAGTCTTGCAAACGAACAACAACGAGTTTTGCTCGAATTGATTGCCGTCAAAGGAACCATAGCAGAAGGTTCGTTATGCCAGCATTGTCAAGCTCTCGCGTGGACATCGCAAGACTACGAAATGTTCAACTGCGATGAGCATCTGCCAGGACTGATGGCTCTTAACGAGATTCTTGGAGGCCGCTGTGCTTCGTGTGATCGCTTACGAGGACCTCATGGACCTGGCCGACGAGTTGAGTGCATTCGAGCCCTCTTCAACAAGGCCTTGATGTTCAGAACTTTTGAAGCCCAGCACGCACTCGCGATGCAGAATCAACTACGAATGTGCGTGGTTGAGAAGGAGACCTCGATGAAAATGTTCCTCCAAACGGAAACTCCAGTCAGTCCGGCTTGGAGCTCGGATGAACTGTCTCCCCAGAAGGCTAATGCTAGTGGTGGTCATGCCGCAGATGAAGGAGATTTTGTTGAGCGCAATCTGTTCTGCGATGAGTTTGATGCAGCTGCAATCTTAGATGGGCAGAGCGAAACTGGTGACGACGGCGCGAACGGAGCAGAGCAACACCGGCAGCCACCCGCATCCAGTTCCGCGGAGCTAAATAGTGAAAGCCAATCCGCAGCTGAGAAGGTCGAACAACTCATCGACAAGGCAGAGGTGCTGTCAGAACCGGATTTTTAATCCCCGCTGGAGCAGCTCTGAACCAGTGGGGAAGCACAAGAGCCCGGCGCGTTTCGTTTGCAATAGACAACGAACGACGCAAGGAGCATAAGTGCGGAGGCGAAAGGAAGCGGTCGAGGGAGTTCGACCGTGAGCTGGAAAGCGGCCCTGGGTTGTTTGACGGTGTTTTGGTAGATGAAATGTCTGGACATGAACCTCACAGCAGTTATTCTGAAGTGGGAACATCGTTGACAAGTAGCGCTTACATCGAGAACCTCGCGCAGCAACGCGATCGATCGAAGCCCGATGTTGCGCAAGGCTTTCATCACAAACACATCAACGACCCGGATCAGGCACAGCTCTCCAGTGTATCGAGGGAAACGTTTCAACAATGCTACCAGCTCCACTCATGCAACAGCATGGTCTGGCAACCAGGGCAGCAAAGAGACGTCGTTTGTCTTTTAAGAAATGGACGCGCGCGCATTGGCGAAGCAACGTTCATCATAGACGACGAGAGGGATTCTTGTCAGCCAGCACTTGGGTCAATCCCGAATGCTATCTTCAAATCGGACAGCAAAGGAAAGATTGTTGTGCCGGTGATCAATCACAGCAAGCATGGTGTTGCTCTTGATCAAGGAGATTTTATAATGCATGTATTGCGGATGGAACCGCAACAAATTTATGTAGTCGACGCAAACCTCGACGCGTCGAGAGAAGAAGAAGCTAGAAAGCAGTTCTCTGCTCAAGAAAATGCTCTACTTACATTGCATCAAGAATGGCAGGCCGGGGACCGGCCGTTCTTTAAGAGGGAGGAGGGAACCGACGAAAAAGTGGTCGTAGCAACCAATGAAGGCATGACCGAAACAAAAACAAATTACATAGCCGACCGGCGCGCAACATCGAGCGCCGAGCACGGCAACAATGAGGGAAGCACTGCAGTAATGGCCATCACGGCTATTCCGCGGTGCATGCATAAGCAGAGGGGTGTCCTCCCAGAGAGGCACAATGCAAGCTTGGCGGATCTGCTCAGTGGTAAGTACACCATCTGTAGCATCTCACCAGACGTCTTCGACCGTACAGACGTGATCCCCGTGGTTGTCCTGTTCGGGGGCGCTGGGGGGTTTGAGAAGGGTTTGCCAGGTAAAAAGGACGGCAAGCATCTAGTGGTTGCTGTGTCGATAGAAGGAGATGCCATCACGGCTCAGGCCCATCGGCTCAACAATCCGAAGGTGCCAATGCATCAACTCATGATGGCAAATCACGAGGAAGTCTTGGCGGCCGTGGAGCGCTATCTCCCACGCGCATTCTGGAGCAAGTCATGGTGGCATGCTTCACCCAGCTGCAAGAAGGGTAGCTGTGCGAATTATGGGCAGTCTCCGGTAGAGGTCAAGAACTGGTTCAAAACTGCCAATTGGACTGTTGCTTTGCTAAAGAAGTCGGGCTGTCCAGTTTGGACCTTAGAGAACACAGTCAGGCTGCTTCAATGTTTCTTGGGTTTTCCCACGGCGCGCGTGTTCCGAATGGAGCGGCACTGCGCGCTACCACAGAAGCGGGCCCGTTTGCTGGTGAGCAATATAGTCATCAGTATACCACTTCACGAAGGTCCTCAACTGAGCTGTTATGATGCCCTAGCAGAAGTCAAGGGTTGGTCGGGACCAGCTGCTAATCTGCTACAGCGCAACTCGTTCGCTCATGTGCGTACGTGCGCGAAGCCTGCGTTCACGGTGACATCAGGGCCGCATCACATTGGTGGCACCACCATTGGTGGGATGACCGATCAGCACATTCCCACTGCGCGGGACCGATCGATACTGCAAGGTTGGCCTTTGGATGATCCAATGGTGTTTCCTCCCGGCAATTCGGAGACAGACAACAGAGTTCTTGTGGCTGATCTCATTCCTCCTCCGTTTGCAACGGTCCTTGCTATTGGCGATGTCTTTCGTACGCTGGTTAAGGCAAGCAAGATTTGGCATCTCAGAATTCAGGTCTCAACGGTGCAGCATGCAGACTCACAGTTATGGACCGAAGAGAAACTACAGCAACAAGTGCTGCTTATTAACGAGGGTGTCATCAAGGCCGCGGAAGTGGTGAAGCAAATGGAAGAAACAGCACCAACGCGTGATGTGCTGTCACGAGACGCGCCTTTGAGCGAGTTCGATTGTGGTAAGCATGGTGTATGGTTCTATTGGGGACCTGAGCTTGGGTACTCTCCTTCTTGGCGGACAAGGCAAACTCTGGAGTCTTTTCTGATGGATGAACCTTGGAATGTAGTGTTGCAGCCACCTTTGGCTTGTCAGACCAAGAGTGAGTGGCATCGACAGAGGGAGGCGCAGCGCGAACTGCGTCGAGCTCAGCTGAACGAGACCAGCGATATGGCTTCACACGACAAGGAGGTCAGGGCTACACCAGAGCGGCCCAAGAGGCAACATGTCTTCAACATTCATCCAGAGCCGGAAAGTGTAGCTGACTATCACTCAAATCGACAGTTGCAAGCGGATCAACCATTTCTATATGGGCCCTACTTGTCTGAGGGTGAAAGTTATCAAACCCCGCGCACCGTCGAAAATGTAGATAAAGCATGTGCAGCTGCGGGACTGGATGAGCTTCCAGAACGGCACAAGAGTGAACGAGACTTCTATCGAGACCTCATCTATGAGTTGTGGATTCTTTTTGATGACAAGATGAGGAGCATCAAAGGGGTTGAGATAGATTTAGACTTAGATCATGTCAAACCCATTCGACTCCCGCCTCACCGTTTGTCACCTGCCAAGACGGAGATCGCGAAGGCCCTAGTGCAGGATTTTGTTGACGAAGGTTTGTTGAAGCCCGTGACCTCTGAGTGGGGTTTTCCCATCGTTATCGTTCTTAAACCTGACGGGAAGGCATACCGACTCTGTGTTGATTTGCGGGAGCTCAATAAAATCATCCCGCACGACACGTATGAACCACCGACGTGTGACGCGTGCCTGGAGTGGCTTGCTCAGCGTCCCTTCCGTTCAACGGGAGATTGTCGATGGGGTTTTCATCAAGTACTGCTGTCAGAAAGAATGCAGAAGATCATGACGCTCAACACTCCGTTCGGGACTTTCTGCTACCAACGTTTAGTCATGGGGTATATTAATGCCACGGCTGAGTTCCAACGGCACATCAACAATACCTTGGGAGATTCGTTGTGGCGCGAGGCGCTTGCAATGGTCGATGATTTGTTGGTGGCCAGCTCTTCGTTGGCGGAGCACCGAGTGCACATGGTCAGTGTCTTGCATAAGCTGGCTCGGAGGCACCACAGCCTCAAGCCGAGCAAGATGTCAATCTTGAGAGAGAAGGTAAAGTACCTAGGTCATGTGTGTACCGAGAAAGGACTTGAGCCTTCGAACGAGCACAAGGAGGCAATCGCAAAGATGCCTTACCCTGCCTACGTGGACAAGACCATCAACATCACTTCTCTCCGCAGTTTCATCGGTATGATCAAGTACCTGAGGCGGTACATAAAGGACTGTGCAAAGCTGTGTTCGGTTTTGAACCAATTGCTTTGTAATGACTCTGATGCAATCTGGAAGCAGGAACACCAGAATGCATGGGACGCGCTCGTCAAGGCGGTAGTAGAAAACGTTGGGATTCACCATCCGAATTATCATTACCCTATTTACGTTTGCACGGATGGCAGCAAGATGGGTGTTGGCGGCTATCTATATCAGATCATCGATGGAGAAGAAAGAATTGTCTCTTTCTACTCTAGGTCTACAACCAAGGCGGAGCGAAAATGGGACACTCGCGACCTGGAGGTGCTTGCAATTATCGCGACACTCGAGCATTACAGGCCAGTCATAGATGGGCAGCGGCTCAAAGTGATCTCAGATCACAAGAACTTGAAGTGGCTTATGGATCAGAAGAACCCGTCTGGTCGACTGGGTCGTTGGGTGCTTCGTCTTTCCGAATTTGATTTTGAGCTCGAGTACCGAAAAGGAGCTAGGATGCAGATAGCGGATTGCCTCTCGCGCAACAGCCAGCGAGATAGCGAGTGGCGCGAAGATGATGAAGAGATGCCAGCGGGCATCATTAAGTCCGAAGATTTGTTTGTTACCAAGTCTTCGGCTGAGATGTTAGTGGTACAGTTGGAGAAGGGACTGTACGAACTATCTCTGTCGACTCTACTAGAAGAAGAGTTGGGCGGAGAAGTCTTGGCAGCCTATGGAGCGGGCGGTCAAGATGACGACGACGGCAGTGACGATGGTTATGAGGAGCCAGCCGGGCGTCACGATCTTCCCGATAGCCTGCGGCCTCAGCCAATCACTCAAAAGCAAATGTTGCAAGCACAGCAGAAGTGTGATTTCTGCCGCGGCATGATTCGTGATTTAGAGCAGGAAGCCGGAGGGTCGGGAAAGGACCGCAGTTCAAGGTATTGGGCAGTCTTTGATGGAGTTCTTCATCGCGTCACAGAGGCAAGCGACGCGCGTGAAGGATACGATTCAGCACGCCCGTTCGTGCCGGAGACTTTGCGGCCCACGGTGCTTCACAACATGCACAACAGTGTGTGGGGAGGTCATAAAGGGGTCGAAGGTACCTACAAGGACACTGCTGATAAGTACTTCTGGCATAAAATGGAAGTCGATATCAGGCAGTATGTCTCAGAATGTGTTGCTTGTCAACTCGCAAAGGGGACGCAACCTAGTCGACAGGGCTATTTGGCGGGCAATACCTTTCACTCGTCTATGTCAATGGTCTGTATGGACTTGATGGGGCCGCTCATGTCGGTCAACAAAGGACGAAGAGGTGCTCAACAGCCCGTCCACATTTTTGTTATTGTGGATCCTTTCTCTCACAGAGTCTGGCTAGAAACCATTCCCGACAAGCGGGCCGAAACTATTTATGCAGTGTTTTTGCGACGCATCCTTCTGGAATGGGGACCACCTCGCGCAGTGCTCACGGACAATGGTTCGGAGTTTGACAATGTGCTTTTGAAAGAGTTGTGTAAGCTCTGGCGCGTTAAGCTCTGCTATACACCTCCTTTGCATCCGCAAAGCAACTACACGGAAAGGGTGAACAGATATATTGGTGAGACGTTGAGGAATCTCGTCAACGCGCCGGGCGCTCGTCGACACGATTGGTCTGACTACGTGAAGTACATTGAGTTTGTCTACAACCGAAAGTATATACCAGGGACCAATTTGAGTCCTTACATGGTTACCATGGGTCGGCAGCCGCTTACTCCAGTTGACACGGCTTACATGGACTCTGAAGGCTTGGCTATTGCCACTGCACCACACGCGTCGTTGGAGGAGCACTCCAAGCAACTTGTCGCGAAGCTCAAGATGGCGGATGAGGCGGTGGATGTTGCGCGGACTAAAGCTCTTGGTAAGTCCCGTGAGCAGTTCAACCAGTCAAGGATCGAGGAGAAGCTCCTGCCAGGAGAGATGGTTCGATATTTCCGCAGACTTACGGCCAGAAGAGGGGTCGCTGATGCTGATGGCAATGAGGTTAAGCTTGGTGAGATTAGCAAACTCAAGCTGCGCAACGAGCCGTATCGAGTCACGCGTCAGTTGACTCCGACTACGTATCAGCTTGAACACCCTGAGACTGGCAAACCGAAACCTCGACCAGCTCACATCTCACAGATTGCCCGTTTGAAAGTTCCGCAACAGCCGCGGATTGCCGTGGGTGAAGAAGAGCAGCAGCCTCCTGATGATGTGTCCCCTGTTGGTGAACAAGATACTTGGGAAAAGCTTAGGTCACCAGGGCACACTATCTTTCGATTCCAAGATGATGAGGTCTACTGGTTGAGGGTAGCGGAAGTTTTGGCGGTTGATTTGGAGAACGGCACTGCAGAATTGTGGTACTATTTGCGGTCTCGACAGCATTCTACCAAGAAGTGGCATGAGCCCTTAGTGCTTTCGCCGCATCATCCGGAGTATTATGATGAGCGCAGCCCAGGTACGTCGCATCTCAAACCGAAGAAGGATAAGATCCCGCATCTTCGAAGGCGGCAAGGCCAGGTTGACAAGACAGATGTTGAGATAGTGGTTCCGTACTTCTTGCTTGAGACTGCAGGAAAGGTTCCACGGAAGGTTTGCGCAGCCGCGGATGAGTATTTGCGGCGGCAATACAAGGCGGGTGCCGATGTCGCGCCCGTCGCGCTCTCTTTCCCCACAGAAGGAGAGGAGCAGTTGCAGAAGCAACTTGCAGCCTCATTGCGACGGCCCGGAGGGGGCAAGTGAGGTTTATTCACTCAGATGTTGGGTGAATATTAAGATGGCACTTTGACTTGATGTCTTTGTCATCTTCGCATTTCTTGGGAAGTGCAAACTGGATTACAGTATTCTACAGAAATTTAAAGTGACTGGCTAAATGCGCATGATTGCGAACAGCGGACACTCAAATCTTTCTGAATTATTACCCGCGATAAGTCCACGGTAAAAATCTGATAGCCCTATCTGCATAGCATGGCACGGGCTGCCATATTGGAAGGAAGGCACAGAAGTCAGGTTACTGTGGCAAAAGACTTGGTTAAGATATTTACGTCGAAGATCGTTTGACATGTGGCTTTAGAAGCCCGAAGAACAAGAACGGAGGTTTCAGTGATGATAGGTTATGTTTGCACACTGAGGATTAGGGACTCTGTGAAAAGCACTGAAGGTGAGGAACTCGCGCCGCCAAAGTCGGCCCGAGCAAGCTCAACGTGACCCAGCCACACACAGCGGAGCTCGCTACATAGGGTGGAGATGTTGTCATTCGAGGCTCTAGAGGAGCTGGCTTGGCATCAGCAGTGCGGTGATGAGGACAGAATCGGTGTTTGGCATGGCAGTGACGCACGGGGACGTACGTCGTTTTCGGGTAGGGGGGCTATGTGACGATCGGTTTGAAACGGCACTACCCCGCCAGGGGGCGGGTGAGTGCCGGATGGCGGCCAGGATCTGGGTTTAACAATGCCGTGCCCTCCATGGTGGGGAGCCTGGAGGTGGTACGGTCAGGGCGGGGTTGGGACCCGCTCATGGGCAGGAGGCTGGGGCCGAGTGCCGATGAGCAGCGCGCGAGCGTGTGTGCGCGCGCGCGTGCGAGATGCCAGTGGAGGCAGCTCGCGAACTATACGGGAAGGTTACATCCCATAGCGGATGTTGGTCATCCTCAAATGGATGTGGGCGAAGCATTGAATGTGTGTTACGAAGACTGCAAGAAAGAGGGCGCAGAAATCGTTTTTGAGTGTGTTATTAGTGGAGAAGCAGAGTGTGACAGAGAGAAGCATTCGGTGTTCTATATGGCCATCATAGCCCATCCCACCTCCCTTTCCCGCCAAGAGAGAGATTTTCCAACAACAACCCGATAGTTGTTCACCGGACACCGACAGTTAGGTCGGGGCTCTGGTTTAGGCAGGACCGCTTGGGGCGGTGCCTGCAAGTAAGCAGTTTTAGCTGACGACAGGCCTCTTCCCTGGGCGGAAGAATCGTCAGAAGTGGATCGGTGTGGACTTCTGATCTCGCGAGGCGAGATCAGTTGTGCGTCAGCACGTTAGGTGGCAAGTAAGCTACCGAGGAGCTCTGCGGACTTGATCACCCGCAGAGACAGTCAAGAGCTGTGACGACAGACAGTAGAAAGGTAAGCACCGCAGAATAGGGCCGCGGGACCGGGTTAGGAAGGAATCCTCGTCCTCGCGCCTCGCAGTAATTTGTACAGACAGTAACACGCTACGTTACTGATCGACCAGCAAGTACGATACAGGACTTCAAGACCTCAACACGATAGAGGGCGGCCACTTGAAGCTAGCACTATGAATCTTAACAGACTTCGAGATGCTCTTTCTCCATCAGCAGCGGGAGAACGTCCAAGCAATGAGAGCGAGGACGGCGATGAACGTGAACCGGTATTCACGACGCGTACAGCCGCGGCATCTGGAGGTGCCGCGGTACGGTTCGACACAGCAGCATACACTGATGTCAGAGGGCAGGCACAGGATCTTGGATCCGACCTCGAGCAAGAGGAAGCCGTAACTTCCCTATGTACGCAAGACGCGATGCGCGTAGCAGAAAGCCTCTCAGTAGAAGGGCCTAAACAGGCGTTGTCGCTTGGTTTGATGGCTCAGAAGAAGCTACAAGATGTACAGTTCTTTGTTGATAATGAAGCCTTCAGCAGCTTCCCGAAGGACCAGCAAGAGCAGCTCTTGAAAGATCTTTTGCAGATCGAGCTGGCTCGGAATGTTTTGAGCAACTTCGCGTCGAACAGCGCGAACTCGTCGGCGGCAGCGAGCTTAACTCGTCTCGAGCAACTACTCAGCACAGACCCTGTGTGGCTGATGCTGAGCACAACGGATGCCGCTCCGGCGGCCAAGATCAATCAATGGATGATTAAAACAGCTCACAAGCTGGCTGAGATTTTGGAAGTGGATATTGCCCAACGTCTTGGTGAACAGATTTCCCCGCCA
>Ga0257106_1001557_pt1 | contig 11192 bp, 4 predicted proteins | sample LP_taG_3_FD_190177 | JGI IMG/M metagenome (GOLD analysis project Ga0257106, IMG submission 190177) | Marine microbial communities from Northeast Subartic Pacific Ocean, Canada - LP_J_2011_P26_10m | ecosystem: Environmental > Aquatic > Marine > Oceanic | place: Canada: Northeast Subartic Pacific...
TGAGAATTCTCTAGCTCGGTCAAATCGAAGTCGATTCGGCTGATTTTTGGACGGATCGATCGCTCTCGTCGAGTTCTCGAAGCCCAGCCGAAGGGCTTGTGTCAAAACATTCGAATACGCTCATATTGAAGTCGGGTTGAAGATTTGGTTTCGGCACAGGCGCTCCGGCGCGCGTTCTCCGCCGGCGGGCCGACGCCGCGCCGCGCGGACCTCGTGGGCCGCTTCGCGGCCGTCGCGGCCGTGCGCCTGCGCGCCGTCGCGTCGCCCGACGAGCCGGCGACGCTCGAGGCGACGCTCGACGGCGGGCTGGCCCTGCTCTGGCGCTGGGCGGCCGCGAGCGTCGCGCCGGGCCCGGGCGACGCGGGCGCGGCGCGCGCGGGCCGCGCGCTCTCCGCGCTCCTCCACGGGCCGCCGGAGCCGCTGGAACGGTCGAGCGTGCTCTGCTGCGAGCTCTGCGTGGACCGCCTCAAGGCGCCGGCGGCGTCGGACGACGACCGGCGCGCCGCGGCGCGCGCCGCGGCGCTCCTGGGAGACCTCGCGACGGTCGGCGACGGCGGCGGGCCGGGCCCGGGCGACCCGGCCCTGGGCTTCCGCGGCGGCGGGACCATGGTCGAGGTGCGCCGCGCGCGGCGCGTCCACGTGGAACACCGGCGGGGCGCGTCGCTGCTCGCCGCGGCGCTCGACGCCGCGGAAGCGGAGAAGGCCGCCGGCGGGCCCGCGTACCGCGCGGCGCTGGACCTCGCGCTGGCGCTGGCGTCGGACGCCCTCGTCGTCGTCAACTCGCTGCAGCACGCCGTGCCCCTGAAGCTCTGCGACGCCGGTGACGTCGCGCGCGCGCGGCGCGACGACGGCGACTTCGTCGCGTGGCTCGCCGCGGCCGCGGACCGCCTCGCGCTGGACCCGGGCGCCGCCGAGGCGGCGCTCCTGGAGCTCGCGCGGGGCAAGTTGCGCGTGCGGGGCGTCTGCGCCGCCGCCGTCGCGCTCTTCGAGCTCGCGGACGGCCGGAGCCGCCGCGACGGCTACGGCGGCCGCGTCGCCGCGCTCGTCGACGTCTGGCTCGTCGCGGCGCGCGGCGACGAGCCCTGGGGCGAGCGGTCCGCGTCGCTGCTGGCCAAGGTCTGCCGCGCGGGCGGGCCGACGCGCGCGGCCGTCGTCGGCCGCTGCGTCGACGCCGCGCGCGCGGGCGACGCCGCGGCCGCGCGGCGCGCGGCGCGCGTGCTGCGGCGGGCCCTGGGCGGCGGGGCGGCGCCGCCCTGGCCCGCGGCCGCGCCGCCGCCGGGCGCGCCGGCGGGCGGCGACGCCGACGACGGCGAGAACGCGGCCTGGGCCGCGCTCGACGGCGTCGACGCCGGCGGCGACGCGGCGGCGCTCCTCGCGCGGCTGCGCGTCGCGTCGGCCCTCGCCGCGGGGTCGCCGGCCTGGAAGCGCACGCTCGGCGACCGCGGCGCGCTCCGCAGGGTCTGCGCGCTGCTCGAGCCCCTGCGGTCGCGGTCGCGCGGCGACGACGCCGCCGCGCGCGCGCTCCGCGCGGCGCTCGCGCTCCTCCTGGACCTCCTGTCGTCCGAGGGCTCGCCGCCGGCGACGGGCGCCCACCTCGGCGACGACCTCGGGGGCCTGCTCGACGCCCTCCTGGAGATCGCGGAGACGCGGCCGCGCGTCGGGGGCCTCGCGGCGCGCGCCGTGCTCGCGCTCGCCGCCGCGGCGCCCGGCGCGCTCGCGGGCGGCGGCGAGGCGCCGGCGGGGTCGTCGCCGTCGGACGTGACGCCGAACCTCGGCGCCCTGGACCGGACCCGCGACGCCGCGGCCGCGCGCGACCGCCTCGCGGCGGCCGTCGCGTCGGACGCGTTCGGCGCCGCGTTCGCCGCGGCGCTCCTCCCGCGCGCGGCGGACCCCGGCGGCTTCGACGAGGACGAGCCGGCGGCGCCGCGCCGCGCGCGCGAGCGCCGCGCGCTCCGCGGCGACGCGCTGCGCCTCGCGCGCGACGGCGACGGCGCGGCCGCGCCGCTGGCGACGCGGCTCCTGGAGGCGCTGCGCGCGGACGACGCGGCGGACGCCCTCGCGCCGGAGCCCCACGCGCGGGCGTTAGAGCTCGCGGCCCAGCTGCTCGACGCCGCGCGCTGCGCGGCGCCGGCGGGCGCCGTCGACGCGGTCGCGCGCGCCGTCGCGGCGCGCGCCGCGGACGACGCCGCGCGGCGCGTCGACGCGGCCGAGCTCGCGGAGCCGGCGGCGCCGGACGACGACTCGAGCGACGGCGAGTCGTCCGACGACGGCGGGCCCGCCGCGCGGCCCGCGCCGGCGCGCGACGACGACGACGCGCGGCGGCCGGCGCCGGCGCCGCCGGCGACGCTCGGCCGCGCGCGGCTCGCGCTGCTCCGCGCGCTGCTGCGGACGCCCGCGGGGCGGCCGAGCGGCGCCGTGGCGACGGCCCTGGCGGCGCACCTCGCGCGGGTCTGCGATTTGGACCTCGCGGGCGGCGCGGCGCCCGCGGCGCCGGCGCCCGTCGCGCGCGGGCCCGAGCGCGACGACGCGCTCCACGCGCTGTCGGCGCTCTGCGACGTCGACAGCGGCGCCTTCTTCGCCGTCGCCGAGGCGGCGCTGCGGCTCCACGGCGACCCGGAGGCCGGCGACGACCTGCGGGACCCGGAGTCCGTCGCCGCGCGCCTCGAGGCCGCGGACGTCGTCCGCGCGCCGCACGCGCTGCCGCCGCCGGCGCCCCAGGGCCTCGCGCCGCGCGACGACGGCGCCCTGCGCCCGACGTCCGGGCCGTCGCCGCCGGGCCCGCCGCCGCCGGGCCGCGCGCTCCAGGCGCCGCCGCCGACGCAGTTCGTGTCGCCGCGCGCCGCGGCGTCCGCCGCGGGCGGCGCGCCCGCGGCGACGGCGACGACGACGGTCGTCGCCATCCCGCCGCGGCGCGGCGACGAGGGGTTGGCGGGGTTGGAGAATCTCGGGTGCACGTGCTACCTCAACTCGACGCTCCAGCTGCTGGTGTCCGTGCGGTCGTTCCGCGCGGCGGCCTTCGCGCTCGACGCGAAGCAGCAGGGCCTCGCCCGCGAGCTCCAGCTCCTCGTGACGCGGCTCCAGATGCGCGACGCGTCGACCGTGAGCCCGCGCGACTTCTGCGCCCACTTCAAGAACTGGGACGACGAGCCCGTCGACGTCCGCGTGCAGCAGGACGCGTCCGAGTTCCTCTCGAATTTATTTACCCAGGTCGAGCGCCTCGCGCTGGCGCCGGGCGACGGCGCCGTCGCCGCGCCGGAGGCGGAGGAGGCCGCGCCGACGGCGGCGTCGCGCCTCGAGCGGGCCTTCGGGGGCGTCTTCGCGCACGAATTGGTTTCCGTGCGCGACCCAGCGGGCAACTCGAGCCGCCGCGACGAGCCCTTCTACATGCTGAGCGTCCAGGTCAAGGACCGGCGGCGTTTGGAGGACGCCCTCGAGGCCTTCGTGAGCCCGGAGCTCGTGGACTACTCGTGGCGCGACGGCGGGCGCCGCGAGAAGACGTCGAAGCGCGCGTCGATCAAGCGGTGCCCGAACCACCTGCTGCTCCACCTCAAGCGCTTCGAGTTCGACCTGACGACGCTGAGCCAGCGCAAGATCAACTCGCGCTTCGAGTTCCCGGCGGTGCTGGACCTGGCGCCCTACGTCTGGCGCGGCGACGCGCAGCGGACGCCGTCGCGGCCCGACGCGGCGCCCGGCGCGGCGCCGCCGCCGCTGGACCTCGGCGCGCCGGCGGTGAAGCGCGGCGACGAGGGCTACGACAGCGACGCCGACGACGCGGACCGCGACGCGCGCGACCGCGACCGCGCGGGCCGGGGCGAGCCCGTGCTCTACGACCTCGGCGGCGTCGTCGTCCACAGCGGCAACTGCAACTCCGGCCACTACTACAGCTTCGTCCGCGAGCAGGGCGGCGACTGGTTCGAGTTCAACGACGCCCACGTCGCGCCCTTCGACGCGCGGGACCTCGGCGCCGAGTGCTTCGGCGGCGCGGAGCCGCGCGCGCCGGCGCCGCGCGGCGGCGGCCTCGACCAGCTCCGGCCCTTTGCGAACGGCGGGCCCCAGCTCCAGCGCGAGCGCACGCGCAACGCCTTCCTGCTGGTCTACCACCGGCGGGGCTCGAAGCAGGCGCCGGAACCCGCGGCGGCGCGCCGCGACGGCGACGGCGCGGCGCCGCGGCGCCGCGAGAGGCGCTGGGACGGCCTCGTGCCGCCGCCGCGGACCGCGCTCGACCGCATGAACCGCGAGAACGCGGCCCTGCGCCGCGCGCGGGCGGCCTTCGACGAGGGCGCCGTCGCCTTCGCCGCGCGGCTCGTCGTCCACGGCCTGCGGCCGAGCCCGTTCGACGACGCGGAGCGCGACGCGCGCGCCGCGGTCGTCGCCGCGCGGCTCGGCGGCGTCCTCTGCGTGCGCACGCTCGCGCGCGCGCGCACGGACGAGTCCGCGGCCCTGCTGGCGCGCTGCGCGTCGGCCCTGGCGACGGCGCTCGCCGGCGGCGGCGAAAACGCGCGCGCGGCGGCGCGCGCGGTGCTCGGCGACCTCGGGGCCGCGGCGCCGGGCCTCGACCGCGCGCTGCGCCGGGCCGCGGCGCACCCCGACGACGCCGCGCGGGAGTCGCTCTGCGGCGTCTTCGCCGCCGCGCTCGCCGCGCTGGAAGGAGAGCCGGAGTTCGCGGACGCGGGCGGCGCGCTCGTCCGCGCCGCGCGCGAGACGCCGCCGCCGGCGCCGCGGCGCCGCGGCGCGGACTACGAGCGCTGCGCGGCGCGCGCCGCCTGCGACGTCCTCGCGCTCGTCTGCCGGTCTTCGGCCGGCGCGGGCGCGGCGCTCGCGCGGCTCGAGGTGGGGGACGAGTCCGGGCTCGAAGCCACCAGGACCGCCGTCGACGCGATCGCCGCCGGCGTCGCCGAGGCCGCGGGCGACGACCCCTTCCGCACGGGCGCCGACGACGGCAAGGTTTCCGTGCCGTCGGCCCACTCCCTGCGCAAGCTCCTCGACGCGGCGCCGTTCCTCGGCGGGGCCTTCGCGCCCAAGGCCGAGGCGCTCGCGCTGCTGCTGGAGCGCGCGGCGCCCGACGACGCCAAAAGGGCCCTCGACGCGCTGACGGGCGCGCAGGTCGCGGCTTTGGCCTACGGCGCCGCGTCGCTGCTGGACCGGGGGCGGCACAGCCGCCGGGGCTCGGACGAGCAGCGGCGGCGGTCCGCGGCCGCGCGGTCCGTGCTCGAGGCCGTCGTCGCGAACGACGCGCCGCGGAGCGACGTCGTGTTAGCCGCCCTCGCGGCGTCCCTGGAGCGCGCGGGCACGGCGCGGCCCGACGAGTCGAGCGACAGCGACGACGGCCGGGGCCCGCCGGGCGCGGACCCCGCGCCGCGCTACTACGGCGCGGGCCGCGCTCTACGGCGCGCGTGGCGCGCGCTCGGCGTCGTCCTGCGCGTCGACGACGGGTTGCGCCACTGGCGCGCGACGAAGGGCCTCGGCCGCGCCGTCGCCGTCGCGGAGCACGCCTTCGAGCGCGGCGCCAAGGAGGGCAAGGTCCGCGCGGCCGTCGAGGAGCTGCTCAAGTTGTGCAAGCGCGACGCGAAGGCGCGCGACTGGGCGCGGACCCACGCCCACGCCTGCGCCTGGCTCGAGACCTGGGCGTCGGGCCACGGCCCGCCGCCGGACCGGCCCGACGCCGCGCGCGGCGCGGGCGCGCTCTCGGGCTTCCACCGCGCGGCCGGCGGCGCCGCGGCGCCGCGGCGGCCCGGCGACGCGGCGCCGGGGCCCGACGGCGACGGCGACGGCGACGCGCCGTCCTTCTCCGGCGCGGCCCTGGGCGCCTTCGGCGCCGTCGCGAGCGCCGCGCGCGCGCTCGCGAGCCACCGCGCGACGGCGCCGCCGCCGGACGACGGGCCGCCGCGCGACGACGGCGCCGCCGCGCCGCCGCCGCCGCCGCCGCCGCCGGCCTACCACGACGCCCGCCCGCCCGCCGCCGCGGCGGCGCCGCGGCGCCGCGCGAAGCAGCCGGACCTGCTCCACCGCGTGCGCACGCTCGCGAAGCCCGCCAAGGGCGCGCCCGAGCCCTTCGACGCGCTCGCGCCCTACGACTCCGACGACGACCCCAACGTCCTCGTCGGCCGCCGCGTCGAGGTCCGCTGGGCCGGCGGCACCTTCTACTCCGGCGTCATCAGCAACTTCGACGACCTCGGCCACCACGTCTGCTACGACGACGGCGACTCGCGCGTCTACTCCGACATCCTCGCGAAGACGTTCCGGCTCCTGTGATAAGGCGGCTTTTGGGATTCCGTTCGCACGAGGGATGTTACTTCAGTCGGAGTAGTAGTAGGCGCCGGCGGGACTTCCGGCGGGGTCCGCCCGCGGCGGGAACGCGGCGGGCGGGACCTCGGCCTTCTGCTTGCCGCCCTTGCCCTTGCCCTGGAAGCCGAGGAAGCGCGCGACCTCGGGCTTGGAGCGGAAGATGCGGCCCGAGGCGGGGTCGATGAAGATCGTGTCGCCGCGGTTGTTCTTGGCGACGCCCCAGTCCGCGACGAGGTCCCGCGCGCCGCCCTTGGCGACGATGTAGCTCGCGAGGCCCGCCATGGCGTGGGCCTTGTTCCGGTGCTCCGGGTACTCGGCGCCGCGGATCGTCGGCGCCAGCGCGAGCTCGCGGCCCGGGATCGCGCGCGGCGCCGGCGGCGCGAGGCCGTCGCGCGCGTCGCTCGCGGCCGCGGCGAGCGCGAGGAGGAGCAGCGCCTCCGCCGGCTCCTCGGCCTTGGGGTCCCAGAGGGGCGCGCGGCGCTCGTCGTCGTCGTCGTCGTCGTCGGGGAAGTTGCATTTGGCGTGCTCGCCGAGCTGCCGCGCGCGGCGGTCGTAGGCCCGGGCCGCGGCGACCTCGTCGTCGAAGGTCCCGAGGTTGTCGCGCGTGCCCGCGTGCGTGATGTGGACCTGCCACTTGTCGCGGAACTTGGCGACGCCCCGGTACCGCGAGCTCTGCGCGGCCGTCGTCGGCACGGGCGGCGGCGACGCGTCGGCGGGGAAGTTGCACCAGGCTTCCTCGCCGAAGAAGCGCGCGCGCGCGTCGTAGGCGCGCGCCGCGTCCTCCTCGACGTTGTAGCTCCCGATGTGCTCCCTGTTCGCGGCGCCGCCCTTCTGGATCGTCGCGATATACTTGCCGCCCGCGTACTTGACGCCGCGGTAGCGGCTCTTCGTCGGCTCGGACTCGCGGAGGCGCTTCTCGGGCGTGAACTCCTCCTCGTCGTCGTCGCTCGGGACGCCCCCGTAGCCCTCGACGGCGGCGGCGGCCTTCGCCGCGCGCTGCCGCTTCTCGCGGCCGACGTCTCCGCCGTCGATCGGATCGGCGACGACGTTGACGGAGCGCTTCATGAGGGGCGACGGCGGTAACGCCGTAGGCAGCGGGGGCGCGGCGGGGATCGCGGAGGGCATGTTCGGCTCGCGAGACTCGACCATCACTTCCTACTCGCTCGCCGGAGACGTAGGACTCGTCGACGCGGTGCCTGCGCGAGTTCAGAGAGGTGAGAGATGGTGTCACGGGGTGGGCGTCGAGGCGGTGGCACGTCGAAGCGATAGCACGCGGCCCCGCACCGGTGCGCCGGTGCGGGGGCCGGGGGACCGCCGGCTCGCGCGGCGCGCGATTCGAACGGACGAGTTTCGAAGGAGGCGGGCACGTCGCGACCGCGCGGCGGCACCAGGCGCCCCGCCGAGCGGCGCGAGCGCTGGCGCCGGGGCGCCGTCGGGGCGCGCCGCGCAGCTGCGGCGCCCCCACCGCCCCCCTCGGGCCCAACGCGGCCAAACTCATAACTGGGATCCGAAAACCAACCCCTTTGTATCGCCTCTCGCCCTTCGCGTTCCGCGCGTCCCCCGCGCGTGGCCCAAAGGAACTCGAGACACCGTGCGCGCGCCTTTTTGCGTGCGTGTGGTTGACGTTGGGGCTCTAAAGCGAGGCCCAACGAGAGCGATGGCGGCTCACAGCGATAATTCGTGTGAGATTATTTGGTGATAGCGAGCCGCGTGGAGGGCGTGTGAAATTCACAAGCCCGGATGGGCCCTAGAGCGCATCTCGGCTCACAGGAGTACTAGGGCTCCTCACTAGGTTCCCTTCATCGCTACGACATGCGCGACCGGCGAACCAAATCCAAATCGGAAGCGGCGCGCGGCGCGGCGCCGCGGCGCTTTCGCCAGGCGGTGATAGCGGGCCTTTGAAATTTTATCATTGCCTGCTAGTAGCTACGCGCTGCGCTGAGATTTCAAGCGGGAGGGCAGCGACTGCTAGGCTCTTTTCAGGAGTAGTCGAGGCCCGCGGCCGTGAGACGCGCCTCGAGGACGGAGATAGTGATGGATTTCTCGTCGCTCTCCTTCTGCAGCGCCGCGGTCGTCTTCATGGGGACGCGTGCCGGTTTGTCGGGGGAAACGAGAGTTCGGGGAGCTACCTTCTTGGCGCTGTTTTTGACACTGTTGAAAAGAGCGATCTGGGCTTCAGCGCTCGCATCATAAGTTTTCAATTGCGATTGGTCATGAAATTGTTGGGTTTGACCGAGGCTGCTTAGAGTATCACGATGTACTTCTCCTATGGCTGCTTGCAGCTCTATACTGTAATCCGCCAAGTCGCTTGACATCTGCTTGGCGTCTTCCGAGAGACCGCGGCGAATTTTGGAGGCCACCATGTACAAGTCCGGAACCGCCGAATGCTGCTCCGGGACATGCTGCGGCGCCGGCGCCGCGGCGCCGCCCGTCGCGTCCGGGACCGTCGAGGGCTCTAAGGTCTGCTCGAGGCCGAGGCCGTGTCTGGCGACGTTCAGCTGAGACTTGTTGCTTCGGTCATAGGCAGTGCCCATAGCATCAGTGTTGTGCATGGTCGTGTCCTGTATGGCATCCGAAATGCATTTAGTGACAGCTGTGTTTGCTGCGAGAACAGCCGCATGCAGCTCCCTCTGCATTTTACTCGTAGCGAGTGTAGCCGCGCTCTGCTCGCGTAGGTACGATGTGAGATTGCTGCTGACTGCTTCGCTAGCCGCTGAGAGAAGTTTGTATTCGTTGTTGGACAACTCCGGGGTCGCCGGCTGCGCCGGAAAGGTCGGCGGCTGCGCCGCGACCAGCTGCTGCTGCTGCGCCGGCTCGGCCGCTGTCTTCGGGGCGTCGCAGCGCAGGGCCGCGAGCTGATTTTTTAAATTCAGATCATCCATGGAGCGGATGTGCTCCTTCGCCGCCAAGGTGACCGCCTCCTCCGTGCTCGCTTCAACCTCCCACGTACAGCGCATCGCCGTCAAATCAGGCAGCAGCTCTGGAGGAATTTTGCCGTCGTGCAGGGAGCGGTGGGCATCGAGCAGGACAGCCGTGTGGTCGATCGAGGTCTGAATCGCCTTCTGCAGCGCTGCCTGGTCCATGTTAGGTCAACCGGAGCGCGGCGAAGGCAATGAACTGGGGTCGACGGGCTGCCGAGATCGTAGCACAGGTGATGCAACATGGCGCCAAGGTGCCGAGAAGTTGAACAAGCCAAGAGCATGGAGCCCGTCGAGGCCTGGCGCATGGCCGTCGAAGCCATGGCGGACTACGGCGCGACGACGGACTGGAAAGCGCTCGCCGCCGTCGACGCCGGCGTCGCGTCCGTCGCGAACGCGAGCGGCGGCGTGGACTGGTCGCTGCCGGGCGCGCGCTACGCCGTCGCGCGCGCGCTGCTGCGGCGCGACTTTTGCGTCGCCTACGAGGCGTCGCCGCGGCACCTCGTGCCGTGCGTGCCGAACCGGCTCCGGTACCTGGCGTGGGTCGCGGCCGTCGCGGGCGACGACGGGTCGCGCGCGCTGCGCGCCGTCGACGTCGGCGCCGGCGCGTCCTGCGTGCTCGCGCTCCTCGCGGCGCGGTGCCGCGGCTGGCGCGTCGTCGCGTCCGAGGTCGACGCGGCGGCCGCGGCCGAGGCGCGCGCGAACGTGGCCCGGAACGCGGCCTGGGGCGCGGCGGACCGCGTCCGCGTCGTCGTCGTCGACGGCGCCGGGGCGCCCGTGTCCGCGGCGCTGGCCGGCGGCGGCGGCGACGACGCCTACGACGTCGCGCTGACGAACCCGCCGTGGTTCGAGTCGGAGGAGGAGCGCGCCGCGGCCGCGGGCGGCGCGACGCGCGCCGACGGCGTGGCCGCGGCCGCGACGGCGTCCGAGGCCGTGCACGAGGGCGGCGGCGAGGTCGCGTTCCTGCGGGCCATGGTCGCGGACTCCGTCGCGCTCGGCGGGCGCGTCCGGTGGCACAGCGCGCTCCTCGGCCGCCGCGCGTCGCTCAAGCGCGCGCTCGCGGACCTGCGCGCGGAGCCGCGGGTCCTCGACGTGCGGACGACGCGCTTCACGCTCGGCCAGACGACGCGCTGGGCCGTGGCCTGGACGACGTGCGCGGCGCCCGAGGCCGCGCCCGCGGGCGACAAGGTCTTCGGGGCCAAGAAGGCGCGGAAGCGCGCCGAGAGCCGCGCGCCGCGGGTCCTGCGCGTCCCCGCGGCGTGCGACGCGGCCGAGCTCCGCGACCGCGTCGCCGCGTTCCTCGCGTTCCACAGCCCCGCCGCGGCCGTCGCCGACGCGGCCGCGGGCGACGACCTCTTCGCCGTCCGCGCGGCGGGGCCCGGCCTCGACGTGACCGTTTCCGCGACGTCGCAGGCCGCGGGCTTCGCGCTCCGCGTCGCCGCCGCGGACGCGACGCCGACGGACGCGATCACGCGGCTCTGCGACGCGCTCCCCGGCGAGGTCGCGCGGACGAATCGGCGCTGGCGGCGCAAGCTTAACTCGAAGGGCACTTAAATTTGAGGACCCCCTGAGGCGCTGCGAGGACGAATCGGCGCTGGCGGCGCAAGCTTAGCTCGAAGGGCCCTTAAATTTGAGGACCTCCTGGAGGCGCGTCATGTCCGCCTTGGACCGGGCAGGATCCCGCGCGCCCGCGGCGTCCAAAATCGACACGGCGAAGTCCACGAGGACTGTGGGGAAGTTGTTCTCGACGAAGTAGGGCAGGCGGCTCGCCCAAAAGTTGCGCCAGGTGCCGAGCGTCGCGACGGGCTTGTCGGCGTAGGACGCGTCGTCGCGGCCCGCGGCCATGCGCGCGGCCGCGAGCTCGATGGCGCGCGGCGTGCCGGACAGCCGCTTCGCGGCCTCGCGCGCGAAGAGCGCCGTGTCGACGCCCTCGCGTTCGAGCATGGCCGCGTTCGCGGCAAACGCGACGTAGTTGACGAAGGCGAGGTC
>Ga0257106_1001560_pt1 | contig 11175 bp, 12 predicted proteins | sample LP_taG_3_FD_190177 | JGI IMG/M metagenome (GOLD analysis project Ga0257106, IMG submission 190177) | Marine microbial communities from Northeast Subartic Pacific Ocean, Canada - LP_J_2011_P26_10m | ecosystem: Environmental > Aquatic > Marine > Oceanic | place: Canada: Northeast Subartic Pacific...
ATCTTTTTGAAGAATCATATACTCATGATTACCGAGAAGAAAATGTACATTTCCTCCTTTATTTTTGGCTTGAATTTCAAGGTTATAAATTAACCAAAGAACTTCATTCACTTTATCTCCTCTATCGAAAATATCACCCACTATTACTAAATGGCCATCGCCAAAAGTCCAATTTAGACCTTCATCTATTATCCCATTATTATTTAACAATTCAATTGCTAGATCGTATTGCCCATGGATATCACTTAATGCAGCTATTTTATTTATATTCTTAAAAGTAGATTTATCGGAAGTATATATTGTATCGTATGAATTTTCGGTTAACACGTTTGAGTAAACAACACCGTCAACTATTTTTTTTTCAATCAGTTTGTTTTTTTCTATAAAAACATATGGCCCATCAGAGAAAGTTAAAAGATTTTCCTTAATAGGATTTTTATAAACTTCACTTTCTTGACCCAAAGAAGAGACTGAAACTAGTAGTAAAACAAAAAGTAGTTTATTCATATGTTGTTGATTAATTTCAAGATAGTAAATTTCGTATGATCAGTGTAGACTTATTTGATCACTATCAAAATTAATTTTTAAAAACTTTAATATAAAAGCGAATTAAAATAATCTAATTTAAAAAGTTAAAATCGTAATTGATTAGAGAACAATATTTTGAGATATTTTTATATCTCTAGATGAATTTCCAATGTGCAATGTGTAGGTTCCTTTTTCTAAAACCCATTTGGAATTAGTTTCATCCCAATAGCTTAAATTTTTAAGTGGAATCTTGATGGAAATTACTTCTGAACGATTAGGCTTTATAGATGAAGTCTTTAAAAACCCTTTTAATTCTTTAATCGGACGATCTATTTCAGATTCATTTTTGGAAACGTAAACCTGAACAACTTCTTTGCCTGCGAGAGGACCAATATTATTTACGGATAAATTAATAATAAGGTTAGTTCTGTCTATTTCTGTAGTAATAGCTGAATAGTTAAAAGCTGTATATGAAAGTCCATACCCAAAAGGATAAGATACTTCTAATTTACCTTTATCAAAATGCCTGTATCCCACATATATCCCTTCTTCATAATTTGTATAATCCTCATTAGCAATCTTTTTAGAATCGGGAATATCCCTATTAATAAAAATATCCATAATATCGATAGCCTTTCCATCTAGAGGAAAGTTTTTATGGGAGGCATGATCGTTTACGTTTATTGGGAAGGTCATCGGAATTTTACCACTTGGGTTTATATTTCCATTTAAAATATCTGTTATAGAATTACCTCCTTCTTGACCGCCTTGCCATGCTAGTAAAATTGCATCGGGCTGATCTTTCCATGAGGCAGTTTCAATGACTCCACCAATATTTAAAACTACAATTACTTTTTTCCCTTTTTCATGAAAAACCTCACATGTCATTTGAAGTATTTTTTTCTCAAGCGACTTGAGAGAAAAGTCATTAGCTTCAACTCGATCACCCCCTTCACCACTATTTCTGCCAATAGTTATAATTGCTAAATCACTTTCGGAAGCAATTTTTTCTAATTCTTCTTTCGAATAGTCAATTTCTGGAGGTGAATATTGTTCAAACACCGATTGAAAACCCTCTGGTTTTTCAAAGGCTTTAATATTTGCTTTTTTATGCGATTCATAAAATTCTTTTGCAGTGGGATTTATTTCATATCCTGAATTTTCTAATCCTTCCTCTAATGAAATCGAATATGCTTCATTAACATCACCCGATCCAGTTCCTCCAGTTATTAAGTCATAAGAAGTTACCCCTAAAAGAGCTATTTTTTTCGATTTATTAATGGGAAGCGTTTCATTGTTTTTTAGTAATACTATTCCTTCAGCAGCAGATTTTCGAGCTAAAATTGCATGCCCCTTAAGAGGTGGGTTTTCATTATACTGGTAATTATTCATTTTTTTTGATTCTAAAATTAATTTTAGAATTCGACTTACAGAAGTATTAATTTTTTTTAAAGAAAGAAGACCTTTTTCATGTCCTTTAATAAGAGCTTTCCATTGAATTTTTGTTCCAGGCTCAAGTAAATCGTTTCCTGCATTTACCATTGCAACAGCATCATTGCCTCCAAACCAGTCAGTCATAACTAATCCTTTGAATCCCCATTCTTTTCTCAGTATATCGCTAAGTAAATAATTACTTTCTGAAACATATGAACCATTTACTTTGTTGTAAGATGACATTATTGTCCAAGGCTGAGATTCCTTTACAATTATTTCAAAACCTTTAAGATATATTTCTCGAAGTGCGCGATCAGAAATACTTACGTCATTATAAAATCGAGTAGTCTCTTGATTGTTAGCCACAAAATGTTTAACGGAGGTTCCTATACCATTAGATTGAATTCCATTTACCATAGCCGCTCCAATAAATCCAGTTAGGTATGGATCTTCGGAATAATATTCAAAATTTCGACCACAAAAAGGGTGTCTATGGATATTAGCTCCTGGGCCAAGAACCACATCTATTCCATACTCTAATGCCTCTTTTCCCATTGCATTTCCAACCTTATATACCATTTGAGTATCCCATGTTGAAGATAAAAGTGTACCTATGGGAAAAGCAGTGCAATAAAAGCTTTTATCAGTTCCATCTCTTTCTGGTGCAATTCTTAAACCAGCAGGACCATCTGAGAGATAAATCGTTGGGAGGCCTAATCTTGGAATAGGAACAATAGTTCCGACTGCACCAGAAACACTAGTTTTTGACTTATCTATCATTAAACCAGAGGACATCCCCGAACCCTTGAGTAAGTGAATTTTTTCATCGATATTCATTTGCATTAAAAGATCTTCAACTCGCTCGTCAATTAATCTTCGGTTATCCTCATAAACATCTAATATCTGGTTACCATTTCGATCTAAAAAGGTATATCCTTCAGAGGTAAGTTCTTTAAAATCTGTTTTTTCAACATAATCATTTTCAAAATCAAGAAAACTGGAGTTAACCCAGTATGCCCCTAAAGCTGAAGTTAAAATAACAACAACCAGAAGTGCCAACAATATTTTAAGATATACATTTAATTTTTTTATCATAATTTTAAATCAATTACTTTTATTTACAGATAAATTGAATGTTAGAGGTACAATTTTACTTAATAATATAAAAGTATAAAAAAAATGAAAGCAATAGTAATTGGCGCCACAGGAGCAACGGGTAGAGAAATAGTCAAACTTTTGCTGAAGGATTCTAATTTTAGTAACGTTTCATGTTTTGTTAGAACAACCCCCAACATTAAACATGAAAAGTTAACAATTCATAAAATTAATTTCTCTAAAATTTCTGAATATAAAAATTTAATAGCCGCAGATGTTATTTTTTCAGCTTTAGGAACCACAGTTAAAAATGCAGGAAGTAAAAAGCAACAATACTTAGTTGACTATACTTATCAATATGAATTTGCTAAAATAGCTTCAGAGAATGGAGTTGGTCTCTTTTCGTTAGTTTCCTCAAGCGGTGCTAATGAAAATTCCCCTTTTTTTTATCCTAAAATAAAAGGATCTTTAGAAGAAGCTGTAAAGAAACTTAATTTTAATAAAATTCAAATTTTTCAGCCACCAGTACTTATTAGGCAATCTGATTTAATAAGATCAGGAGAAAAAAGCGTTATAAAAGCTTTAAGAATATTCAATAAATTAGGAATTTTAAAATCTCAAAAACCATTAGCAGTTGAGAATTTAGCCTCTAAAATGATTAGTGAGGTGCTGTTAAAAAATCAAGATAGGACAAAGACCTACGGGCCAAAAGATTTACAATGAATGAGAAAACGCAAAAGTAGATTGATATGGTTCAAAAGAAAACCCTCCACTGGGGAGGGTTATAATTTAAAAGAGTCAATTTTAATGAATTGTCCAATCTGTATATTTGGAAGTCCAAGTACCAAGCTCAGAAAGACCATCGTTTACTGAACTTAGATTTTCACTAATCTCCTGATTCAATTTAGTTGGTGCTCCATTCTTATCGAAGTATGCATTTCGAGCTTCATTTGAATCAAAAATCCAAATCATCCCCAAAGACCCTTCATATTGCCCCCTCAATCCTTCAGCTAAATGTAAGGATGCACCTTTGTAAGCATTTTCGTAATTAGGAATAAAAGTGTTTAGAAAATAATCTTCAAATTGCTGAGAAGTAACACCTTTTTTCAATTTAACATCCAATGCATGAAGACCTATTAAACTTCCTTTTTTAAGAGATTGTGGCATTAAGGAATTCATCATTCCGCCTAAATCGAACCAATCACCACCTGATATAATTTTACCATCTTTAAATTCATAAGAATGATAGGTGGTTAATTTTGCTTCTTTTCCAGTTTTTGCATATGTTGATATCCAAGTTCCGTAAACTCGAGTACTTCCATCTGGTTTTCCTGTTTCAGTATCTACACCAGGCAACCAATAATCTGCAGTAAATTTCATGTTGTCGAATTCAGTCTGATATCCAAGTATCGCTGCTTTCACTTCCTCTATGCCACCCATGTCCATTCCATAAACAGGCATGTGCCATTGTATATCTTCATGAAGATAAGCAAACATCTCTTCTGCTTGTTCCGTCTCATGAAGCTTTAAATAAGCCTTTGCTATTTCTGTATTTTTTTCAAATTCAGCATGTTTATCATTATTACACGCTATTGTTATAACGCTAATAAGAAGAATAAATATTTTTTTCATTTTAAATCGATTTATGATTAATAATTATCAATGTACTAAATTTCAATATCTTACTGTAGATAATATACAATTAATTAAGGGTTGTGATTAATGATGTTTATCTATTTGTTAATAGAAACTTTATTTCCCTTATCATCTAGAGCAACAAATACAATAAAACATTCGCAATTTTTTTTTGATATATTTTTAATCAAATTGACACTTAACACATCAACTCTAATTCTCAATGAACTATTTCCGATTTTAATTATTTTGGCTTTTAGCTTTACTAAATCTCCAATATGTATTGGTTTTAAAAACTCTATATCATCTACAAATTTAGTCACACAATATCTTTTTGTAAACTGGACGGATAAAGCATACCCAATTTCATCAATCCATTTCATTACTTTTCCACCATGAACATTTCCACTATAATTAGCATCATTGGGTTCTGCTAAAAAAGACATTTCCATTTCTTTTTTTTTCATTATATTGATTTTCAGATAGTTAAATGTAATCAAATATTTCATCACTTAAACAAATGTTAATCAAATAAAGTGTATTTATGATAACTAAATAGATTGTCTTTATATTTGATTATGGAATTATTAGCATATACTTTAGCAGTATCCGGTTTATTTATTCTTATCAAAGGAGCTAAACCATCAATTGAATGGATTGGAAAGAACACTAACAAAGACTTGTCAAAAGTTATAGGGTTTATTTTGGTAGCATTAACTATTTCTTTTTATCTTTTTGTTATGATAAAATACCTAATAGAATATTAGACTTATTTAGTTAGAAACAAAGACAAGATTACACTTATTATCTTTATCTGATTAAATTAAATTGGAAGTCGACTTTAGAGATTAGTTTTGATACTTACGAAATTTTGGATTCCTTATATTTGATTATTATTATATCCACAAGAACTATTAAAATTTAATATTAAGTTTATTTATTGCATTTAAAAATGAAAGATTCTTTTCAAAACGTACTTATTTCATTCATAGCATTTTCAATAACCTATTGTTTATCCTTATTAACACAAAACGAACTAATTACTTATGCTGTGATTATTTCTTTTTTATTGCAATGGACTTTGTTTATACCTGCATATTTTTTTCAAACTGAAAAATTTTATGATATTTCTGGAAGCATTAATTATATATCAATAGTCGCATATATTTATTACCATAATTATACAAGTAATGGCTTTAATTTAGGTAATCTAATTTTATCCTTTTTGATTTTTATATGGGCAATAAGATTAGGTGTTTTTTTATTTTTAAGAATCAAAAAGGATGGTGAGGATAAAAGATTTAGAACTATAAAAATATCTCCAACTAAATTTTTCATGACATGGACTCTTCAAGGAACATGGGTTTCCATTTGTTCACTTTGTGCTTTAACAGGTATTTCAAGTGACACTGGGATCATTATAAATAATTTGTTTTTTGTAGGATTAACATTTTTTATACTGGGCTTCTTCATAGAGATAGTTGCTGACACCCAAAAAACAATATTCAGAAAGAACCCTAAAAATAAAAATACTTTTATTAATGTAGGACTATGGTCTTATTCTAGACATCCTAACTATTTAGGAGAAATTTCCTTGTGGACAGGTATTTCTATAATTTCTTTTTCATCACTTTATAACTGGCAATTGGCTACATTAATTTCACCTATTTTCACCTATGTTCTTTTAGTTTATGTTAGTGGAGTAAAACTTTTGGAAGCAAGTGGGGAGAAAAAATGGGGTCATCTTAAAAGCTATAAAGAATATATTGAAAAAACCCCACGTCTTTTATTTTAATGAAAAATTTACTACTAATTATTTTAATACTTTGGGGGATTCCGAGCACCTATTTTAGGAGTAAATTCCGAAAAATAATCTATGAAACTAATGACTGGAAAATAAATATTAAACCATTATTTAAAAAAGAATTAATAGGTTTGTTTTATAAGATTCCTTCCAAAAACAAAGATTATATTAAAGCAAGAAACCATTATCGAGTTTATTTAATTATTTACGGGATATTATTTCTATTCTATTCTCTAACATCATAATCAGATAATTTTTATTAAAAATAAATGCACCTATTCAAACTATAGGCACAAAAGCGTTAGTTTAAAAAACACATTATTATAATATTATCCTTAACCTAACCATATTGTTTTATCTTTAATATCGCCAGGAGTTCTTTGATTAATTTCTTTATCATAATTACCCATATAGTAGAAGCCAAGACAACTTTCGCCTTTATTTAAGGCTGTAAATTCATTAATGTAATTAATTAGTTTTGGAGAACTCCAGTATGAACCAATTTTAAGATTTGAAGACATTAGCCACATATTTTGAACTGACATAGAAACCGCCGCTATTTCCTCCCATTCTGGAATTGACTCCAAAGGGTCACGTTGTAAACAAATTAATATAATTACTGAAGACTTTTTTGCGTTTTCTATTAAACTATTATACTTAAACTCTGAAAAATTTAATGTAATCTCTTTATATTTTTCCGCCAAAAACTTTCCTAAATTATTTTTAGACACTCCTTTTAAAACCTTGAATCTCCATGGCTCAGTTTTTCGATGTGTAGGAGCCCAATTTGCAGCCTCTAGAATTAAATTAATTTGCTCATCTTTAACCGGTAGCGTATTATATTGGATGGGCATAATAGATCTTCGATTTCGAATTATATTTAATAAATCCATTTAAGCTTTATTTATAATTAAACTATATCAAGGTGAAAATTTAAAAAACAAAGTATTTCTTTCTAAGTAAAACTGAGAAAAGAAAAAATTAACTTCTTGCTTTTCTCGCTGCAATAAAACTTTTAATAAAAGCAATCATTGCCCACAATGAGGTTAGAATCATTATGGATACACGAATAATTCCATTAACATTACCTCTTTCTAAAGTTCCTAAAAAAGGTCTTACAAGTCCAATTGTAATTATTAATGTTAAAAGCACTGCAACGTGAGCAGCAATTTTATTTTCTTTTTTAACTCCACTATTAATTATTAGTAGAATTACACCGAAAATAACTGGAATTAGAGCTGTAATAGGTTTGGAGTCAGACTCAATATAACCCCATAATCCCATAGTAATTAAAATTAAAGAGTTGATTAAACTTACAGTATATGCTTTCATTTATTTTAAATTAACTAATAATTAATAATATTCAAATATAAAGAAATCTAAAAACAACGTAACTCCGAATTGATATTTAATCAATGTCTTTCTGGAGGTTTTTTGTTTAACTCTTGTGAGTTTTTTATATTTAAAAGTTATTATTCTAAAAATCGATCAAAATGGCATTAATCATCAAAGCACTAATTTTTTATTTCTTTTCAATTTTTTTAACAGACCAAGTTCATGCTCAAGTCATTAGATTTGACATAACTAAAGACTTATTATTAGTTCATTTTGATTGCAAAACAGATGTAGACGATGTACAGTCGATGGCTGCTTTTGCTACCCTTTTATCCAGTTCAGATTATAAAAATATTAATTATCACGCAGTTACTGGAACTTATGGAGTTCAGAAAGGTTTGTATGTCCCCCCAAATGCGCTGCTTGAGCTTGCATTTGAAAATCATTGGACGGATGCACATAATAACTTTGTCACAGCAGTAAATGAAGTAATGGCAAAAGTAAAACCTGTACTTGAGGTTGGGGGTGAAATTTGGATTGCAGATGCAGGACAATCTGATTTTACAGCTAGACTAATTCAGGCTGTAGCATTAAAATTTCCAGAACTAATAACCACTGACCATATTCATGTTGTACAACATAGTGATTGGAATGAATCAGTTACCGCTAAATCAGCACTCCAATTTGTAAAAAAGCACTCAGATTATAACAAAATAGCTGACGGGAATTCATTAAATAATGGAACACCAGGATTTAAGGATATTGCTTTTACTCATTGGGATACTGTAATATTCGATTCTAATTTAGTTGATATTTGGCAATTAGCCATTGGATTATGCAATCAATACAATGGCAAGAAAGGACGCTACTTAAATGATGCTATAGCTAAAGGGGGGCTTGATTTTTCTGATCTTTCTGAAGTTTGCTGGATTTTAGGACTTGAAGATATTATTGACATTAATGGTTTTTTCAGTACCGTTTTAGAATAATCAGTGTTTCAAAAGGTATTCAGTATTTGAATGCTTTGTTAATTTAATTTAATGGAGATTTGTTTATCTATATTTAAGGATAACTTACACTTTTCAAAACTAGGAGGGCCGAATAATATACTTGGATTATTAGAAAAACCATAAGGTTCGCTTGGCATTTCAAAAAGACCTTTAGTGTCTAAAACACCATTATTATTTTCATCATGGAAGAGCGATACTGCATAAGTACCTGCTTCTATATTTTCTATTTCTAAAGTGACTATATTATTTGTTACAGTTACCACTTTCCCGTATTTACAATGTTTTAAAAAATCTTCCTTTTTATCTGATAGGCATACTCGCAATTCACCATTTATCTTCTCAAAATTATTTACAATAATCTGTAAATTATAAGATGTTTGTGGTTCCTGAGATATCAGTAAGTTAGGACTAAATAAAATTAATAATAGAAAACAAAGTTTTTTCATTTTTCGGTCTGGACAGGACTTGAACTGTCTATTATTTTAACTCCCAAATCCTCTGTCTTTAAGTAAATCTTTTGGGGCTTTAAGATTTTTTTTATGTTTTTCTATGATCTTATTTATTTCGAATAATATTTCAGGTTTTTTATCTGCTATATTGTATTTTTCTGATGGATCAATATTTAAATTATAAAGTAATGGTTTGTCTAAAATAATTTTTTCATCGCTCCCTTTAGGGTAATTATAAGCACCTTGAGTGATCAGGTGAGCCTTAAACTCTCCATATCTTACTGCATAAATTTCTCTTGAGCGATAGTAAAAAATTGTTTTTCTTTTGGATGGTTCATGTTCTAATAAAGTATTTTTCATGCTTACCCCATCCATTACTCTGTCATTAACCATACTTGTATTTGACATTTCTAATAGAGTAGGGAATATGTCCATTGTAGATCCTAAATCATTAATTACTCCTGGTTTTATTCCAGCTCCCCAGAATATTCCGGGAATTCTCTGACCTCCCTCCCAAGTAGTTCCTTTTCCTTCCCTTAAAAGCCCTGCAGATCCGGAATGAGTTTCATATGGTAGCCAAGGGCCATTGTCAGAAGTGAAAATTACAATTGTATTCTTATCGAGATTATTTTTCTTTAGTTCTTTCATTATTAATCCAATACCATGGTCAATTTCTTCAATCACATCTCCATATAATCCTCTTTTACTTTTTCCTAAAAAATCATCTGAAGCATAAAGGGGAGTGTGAGGTAGATTGTGAGCTAGGTAAATAAAAAAATTATCTTTTTTATTGTTTTGAATAAACTCAACCGCTTTATCTGTAAATCTTTTAGTTATAGTTGTTTGATCTGCCGGTCTTTCAATAATTTTATTATTTTCAATTAAAGGAACATTGTAATAATTAGTTGATCCCGGACTTTTATTTTGATATTTTTGCCAATATTTTGATCCAGGACAACATGTTTCACCATTGATTTTATCCATATCATTCGAATATGGAATGCCATAATAATAATCAAATCCATGTTGAAGGGGAAGATATTCTTTCTTATGCCCTAAATGCCATTTACCTATTGCTGCAGTTTTATATCCATTTTCTTTTAATTTTTCTGCAATAGTAATTTCAGAATCGGGTAGTCCATATTTTGAATCTGGAAAAAGAACTCTATTTTTTGAACCAATCATTCCATTTCTTATTGGAAGTCTACCAGTTAATAATCCTGCTCTACTTGGAGTACAAACACTTGATGCAGAGTAAAATTGAGTCCATTTTTGACCTTCGTAGGCCATTTTATCTAGATTTGGAGTGTTAATAGTTGGGTGCCCATAACATCCTAAATCTCCATATCCCATGTCATCTACAAAAACAACAATAAAATTTGGTTTTAAATTTTGCTCAATTTCATTAGATGGTTTATAACTAGTGTTAAAAATCAAACCAGTTAATAGTGTTATATATAGTTGTATCATATATTTAAATTTAATATTATAATTTATAATGTTAGATCCATAAACCTTATTTCGTTCTTTTTATTCTTTTTTCGTATTCTGGACGTTTAATAAATTCATCTAGGTAAGGTTTATACCTATAATCTGTCATCCAAAAATGACGTTCTGGTTGGTCTAATATAGTATTTTCCGGATAATCTCTACCTAAGACGCTTGAATCAACAGATGAGGACCATTCTAAATACTCGCTTTTCATATTTTTAAATAATTCAGGTTTGGTATTTGCAAGATTATTAGATTCTTTTGGATCATTTTCTAAATCATATAATTCAAATTCTTCGTTTATTAAACTCGTAGCAATTAGCTTTAGATTATTATCGATCAGTGCACCCTTATCTTTGAATCTAAATGGAATTTTAATCTCTCTTTTCTCAAA
>Ga0257106_1001561_pt1 | contig 11164 bp, 10 predicted proteins | sample LP_taG_3_FD_190177 | JGI IMG/M metagenome (GOLD analysis project Ga0257106, IMG submission 190177) | Marine microbial communities from Northeast Subartic Pacific Ocean, Canada - LP_J_2011_P26_10m | ecosystem: Environmental > Aquatic > Marine > Oceanic | place: Canada: Northeast Subartic Pacific...
TACGCACGAACGCGTGTCGATTGGCGAGGAACGGCGAGTTTACCATGCGAGCGTTTTTGAACGGGAGGTTGGATTTGTCGCAAGCGGAAGCGGTGCATTCGTTGATTCGAGCGGAGACGGATGAGGCAGCGGTGCAAGCGCTGAAGACGTTGAGAGGTGGTTTGTCCAACGACGTCAAAGAGGCGAGAGGGAGGATGATTGATGTTTTGGCAGAGTTGGAAGCGCGGTTGGACTTTGACGACGAGATGGTACCTCTGGACGTCGATAAGATTGCGAAAGAGGTGGACGAGGCGAAAGAGGTTGCGTTGAGCGCGTTGAAAACGTCGCAGAAGAACGCGAGTTTGTCGGTTGGGTGCACGCTGGCGATTGTCGGACGTCCAAACGCGGGAAAATCGAGATTGTTGAATCGATGGACGAAGAGCGAACGATCGATAGTCACCGACGTGGAAGGGACGACGAGAGATGTGGTCGAGGCGACGGTAAATGTGAGTGGCGTGAAGGTCACTCTGTTAGATACGGCTGGCATAAGAGGTGTAAGTAGTAGGAGTAGTAGTAATAGTAGTAATAGTAACGGTAGTAGCGGTAGTGATGATAGTAACAAAGAAGAGGAAACCGAAATAATAGATAAAGTGGAAGCGGTCGGTATCGAGCGTTCGAAAATAGCCGCGCGAGGAGCAGATTTGTGTGTGTTCGTTTTAGACGCCAGTCGAGGGTGGGAACGCGCCGACGAGACCGTTTGGAGAGAAGCTTTAGACGTGGCGAAAAACGTGATTTTTGTTGCAAATAAAATGGACGATATCACGGAGAACGCATCTCTGATTGAAGACATGAAAAGTGACCCGAGCGGGAAGATGAAACCGTTCTTGACGAATCGATTGCGCGTGCCTGAATACGTGTTGGACAAGTGTACTTTAAGCAACGTCGTCTTCTTATCCGCCAAAGAAGGGTTTGGTATCGAAGATTTAGAGTCAAAAGTGTCCAACGCTTTCGAATCTGGTCTTTCCAGCGTCGAAGGCGACGCTTATTTTGTCTCCTCTCGGCAAAGCGAAGCGTTGAAACACGCCGTAGAAGCCATGGAACGCGTGAAAGAATCCGCGCTGAACGATTTACCCGTAGACTTTTGGACGATTGATTTGCGAGAAGCCGCGGTGGCGTTGGGGGAAGTTACCGGCGAAGACGTTTCGGAGGATATTTTAGGGACCATATTCGAGCGATTTTGTATTGGCAAATAATAATATTATTACATCTTCTAATGCGTTGTTCTACGTTTTATTACATTTTGTTCCTCTGCTTTATTAGAACGCTTTCGTCGACAAAGCTCTCAACTGCGACGCGAAAGGGCTATACTTCTTCACTATTTCACTCTCGTCGTCTGAATCGTCGTCACTACATTTGGAATCAACGGACACGATCGCCATGAGCACATCCGACATCGCCTTAAACACGTTCAAAACAGAATCGACGTTTCCAGGTCCTCTCTCATCGTTTTCTTCGTCCCCATATCCGCGAACCGCCTGTCGCCAAGCGTGCGCTCGCTCGGCGGTAACGCTCGCGTTCTTCGTAATACCGCTCGCGCGTTTCGAAAAGTGCAACACGTTCGCCTCTAACGCACACTTCAGCTTCGCTCGTATCCTCTTCAACATTTTATCATTATCGTCGTCGTTTTTGTCTAACATCACCACCGGGTCCACTCGCCTTAAAAGCGAATCCAACGAAACCTCCTTCTCCTCCTCGCTTTTACCTTTTTTCCTCCTCCTCTTTTCGTCCTCCGCATCGTCGTCGTTTACGTCTGAATCGTCCGACTTTGATGACTTCTTTCCCTTAAACTCCTTTTTCGTCTCCTTTTCCTTCTCCTTTTTATGCTTCTTCTCTTTTCGTCGTCGTTTTTCTCCTCGTTTCTTTTTCTCGTCGTCGTCGTTACACTCTTCGTCGTTCTCGTTTTCCGCCGTCGTCGTCGTTTGCTGCTGCTGCGCTTTCAACATCCTCGCGATCGCGGCTAAACCGCCGCTGTCTTTCAGCTGTTCCGTGGTACGCATTATTTCAGTTCTTCTATGTTTGTGTGTAAGTTGCGTTCGATTTTTATGACGTGTTTTTCACCGCTGCGGATGTGATGTTAAACAAGAGTACATGTGTGTCGTATAGTATTACAAAGCGAGCGCGGGAATAATCACATTCATTCATTCTCTCATCAGCGAAGAATCAGGATCGATCAACTAGTATATTATCTTAACAAATTCGTCGTCTTTTTATTCGTATTCCCGATGGTGATCATCTGTTCTTTCAACTTCACGGTCAGCGCGCTCCCGTTCGCTCGCACTCGAAACGCGTTCGTCCGTTTCTCTCTCGTCACGTCCACCGGTATTGAAATCTTACATCGACTCCCACTCGCGAACGGGAGTTTAACTTCTCGTTCGAGTTTCCCACTCGCGTGGCCGATTTCTTTCATCACTCCTATGGCGCCTACGGATAATATTAAAGGGTTTAACGGTAACGCCTCGAACGCGAAGAACGGATCTCGTTTTTTGAAGTTATACCCACAGGATAAAGAGACGGAACATTTCCCGAACTTGTTCCTTTCGAACGCGCGGAACTTCTTCTTCAATTCGATTTGGCTCGAGTCTAAAACGACCGTCGGTGTGAACGTGTTGAACTCTTTTCCTTCTAGAAGAGAAACTTTCTCCGGGACGTCGTATTCGAGTTTCCCGTAGGTTGATATTTCTTTCTTCTGGACGAACGCGGACGCGCCGACGGTGAAGCGAACGTTTTGCGGTTTCAGTAAGATTGTTTTCTCCAATTGGAACACGGATTGGAAGGCGTCGTGGACGGAGAAGGAAAGAGGGAAGGAGGATTTCTTCTGTATGAATCGCTCGGAAAACGTGGAAGTGCGCTGTAAAGGAGGCGTTTTAGGAGGAGGAGACGAAGGCGTTGGTTCTTGCGCTGGTTCCGTCGGACTTACCATGTTGTGTCAGTTCGCTCTTTGTTGTGAAGCGAAAAGAGGGAGAAAAGAGTATTATAAACTTTTGATGATGAAATGATGATGAAAATGATGCAGACGACGACTTTCGTAAATCTATTGTTGCGTATTTATAACAACCGATGATCGCACGCTAATAAGTATCTGTTGACTAATGTGTTTGTGTGTGAGCTAAATGAAACAAACGCGAAATGTAACAGCGACGGTGCGTCCTTCCGATGAATCCAGTCCGAAGTCCTCCTCCTCAAAATCTCTCTTCATATCTATATACTCTCTCTGAAAATTAATATTTATTATAAAAATCGGGTTCATTTACTTGTCCGCGCTACCCAATTCCTTGGCCACCTTTCTTAACCTCTTCGCCGTCTTGGCTTGAGACTTCACCCCCATGACGCCACCACCCCACGTTCGCGCGTGCTCCTTGGCCTTTTCGTTGTACGACGCCTTGATCGCTTCGACTAACTTAGAAAGCTCCATCTTGTCTTCCTGCTTCACCGCCGTCAACGCCAACGCCGTGGCGGTTTTCTTGTGCACGACGGCACCCAAACGCGCCTTACCCTTCACGATGCAATACGGGACGTTCATGCGTTGGCACAACGCCGGGAGCCAAATGACCAACTCGAGCGGGTCGACGTCGTGCGCAATGACGACTAATTCCGCCTTGCCTTGCTCGACCAAGTACGTGATGTGGTTAATACCGTACTTGACAACAACCGGCTTCTTGACGTCGGACTCCTTGCCTTCCGCGGCATCCTTGGCCATATCCGTCAAACGTTCCTTCTTTTGCGCGTTGTCCTCCGGGCGATACTTCATGAGCATCTTGAACAAGTTCGTCGCCATGTTCTTGTCCAAAGTCTTCGTGAACTGGTTAATCGCCGGCGGCACTCGCAATCTCTTTTTCAACACTTGTCGTTGTCTTTGAATGCGAACGTATTTCGGCCATTTCACGTATCTGTTTAACGGCGTTTTCGGCATCATGTCGTTGCCAATGCCAAAGTTTTTCGGTTCGCGAACAAATCGCGGGTCCGTCGGTTCCTTGACCGTGTTCGCGGCAATCTTCGCCTTGATGGCGGCAGGGACGGCGGCGACTTTCTTTTTCGGTGGCTGTTTTATTACGAGAGAAGAGAGAATGTCAGCGAAAGTTGTTTCGATGTAGAAACGACGACGACAAAGCGGTGGGTGTATGATGACGAGACGAGAGAGAGATTTTTTCCTCCTTTTTAGGACTTGAGCCATCATCGCGCACAAAGAGTGAGAAATGCAAAAAGACTCCCATTACGCGAAATACGCATCGCAGGTCACGCGTAACCGTTGCGTGCGAAAGAACGCGTGGATTTCGATTTTTCAATTGCTTCGTCCAGTTGTTTGGTCTCGTCGCACACTCTCTCTCTCTCACATCATCACCCGTAATGCGCGCAGGACTAAAAAAACCCGATTTGCGCGTAAAAAGCATCTTAAAAGACTAAAACGCGAACGCGACTCTCCCGCTCTTACGAGCGTTTCTCGCGAAGAAGAGAAAATAAAACGCGAATACTACTAAGAATACAAATGCTATGCGTATAGAAGAGAGAGAACGTACCATTATTTTAGGTCGATGTATTGTTTTCTGTGTTTTCTCTCGCAAACAAAAAAAAATGTGAGGAGAGAGACGAGAGAGAACGAAAGAAGCAAAAGAGAAAAAAGCAGAGGAGAAAACGACAGAGTTTTTGCTTCATAAAAAAAAAGAGAAAAACGAGACAAAAATTCTCTCTCGACCAATTGGAGGTGTTGGTAGTATTCAGTAGTAGTAATAATAATACTAATAACAACAGTAAAGGCGTCTCTTTTGCTGCAATTCTTCTCACGCTCTCTCGAAAGACGCGAAAGAAAGAAGCACAGAGAGAGAGAGCTCGTCGTACAGACAATAAGAGAGAGTTTAGAGAGAGAATTCGAAACGTTTTCTTCCAAGGGATTCGATTCTCGTATTCGAATTGGCATCGTCAGAGAATTAGAAAATTCACCTTTCCACGCGTAGTTTGAACAACAACGCGCAGTAATTATTTGCTGGTGGTTGTTTCTCTCTCGTTCTCTCTCTTTGCTCCGCGTTTAAGAAGAAAAAGACGCGACAAAAGCGAAAAGAAACGTACTATATTATACATTTCGGCGGCGAAAAATGGACCAGGATGATTGGATTCGACCGCCGAAGAATGGAGAGGTAAACAACACTAGCATCATCATCGCGAACGACGAGAGCAAAAAGACTTCGACGCGCACGAAGAACAATCGCAGTATTCGTCGTCGCTCGTCTTTGCGGGTTCTTGGTTCCTCGAGAACCCGATCTGGATGCGCTTTTAAAACGCGTGCCTCGAAAGCCACGTCGTCGTCGAATTCGTCCGTATCGTTTTCTTCGTTTTCTTCTCAACCTTCTTTTTCCTCTTCTTCTTTAACAGCGAAACGACGACGACAAAGACCCGCGATACGATCGAAGAAAAGGAGACCACGCGAAAAAGAACAACAACAAAGACGAGAACCAGCGCTTTTCTTTTCATCCTCGTCGTCGTCGCTTTCGTCGTTACGGACGCCGCCGGAGGAGGAGACCATCCGCGCGGAGGACGTTTCGCTGAGTTTAGTAGAAAACATCGAGAAAGACAACGCGTTCTTTTCGCCGTCGTTTAGCGTGGACGAGCTTACGCGTATTTTTCACGAAGGAGGTCATCATTCGGACGACGATGATAACAAGACGTTCGATAACCATTTCTTCACTGACCTGGATTCCACTCTTTTTCCATCACCTCGTTATTCTTTCCCTCCATCTTTCTCACATTTGTGGAACGACGATAAACATCATCAGATACTGACGACGCGACAAGACGCAGAAAAAAGAGCGGAAAAGTTACCGCCCGGGTTTGCTTTAGCCGGATTACCTGGATTTCCGAACGAGTTACACGTCTTCAAAGGTATTCCCGCCCCGATTGGTGCCGATGTGAGCGCGGCCTCGTTATGGGGGGGTGGAGCAGGTAGTAACAAGCGCAAATTAGATAGCAAAGATAGCGTAGGAGCGAAGAAGGGTAGCGCGGCGAGCATGAAGAAGGCGGCCAAGATGATAAACGCAGGGCCGAAGCGACCACCGAGCAGAGGTGGTGCTAAAACAGACACGCCGCGTAGTAAGAAGCAAAAGTTAGCGTCGCATAAGTCGTTACCGGCTCATGGCGGCATGTTTGATATTCCCGATATCATGGGTTCCGATATCGCCCGATACCACTCCATGAACGGGGGCATGCACGAACTCCCACACGACGTGCTCGGCTTAACCGAAATCGAACGGCAACAGGAGTATTTACTCACGCAACAAAAACTCCGAACACCCGCGCAGATTCAAGAAGAGAAAGAACAGAAGATTGCGCTGAAGAAAAAGCTCGGCGAGGTACAAGCTTTGGTGGAAAGTTTAGAGACGAGAGCCGTGGCGGTGGCGAACGAGCGCGATAAAAAGTTTGAGAAGATGCACGAAGACCAACAAGACTATCAACAAAAAGACGAAATGCGAAAGAAACACGCTGCGTTTAGAGTCATCACCACGCAGAGGACGAAATCTGGCGCGAAATCGGAGTTCAAGGAAGGTTTCGAAGTGTTGCGATATCGCTCTTTGCTCGACGTCGTCCACCGTCAATGCTTAGCCGCGGTGAGACAAGTCATGTCGCACGATTGGGGTGGACCGTTCCGCATGCCCGTCGATGCCGTGGCGTTGGGTTTGGCAAACTATCACACGATAATTACCAATCCGATGGACCTCGGAACGATTAAAAAGTTCATCGAAGACGGCGGTAAATACGAACTCGCGAAAGAGGTTCACGAGGACGTCGAGTTGACGTTTAACAACGCCATGAGGTTCAACGCGGAAGCAACAGATGTGCACGTGATGGCAAAGACCTTGTTGGCGCTTTGGCACACGAAATACGAAGGTATCGTCGCGCGAGAAAAGGAAGTCGAGGAAGGTTTATTACTGGACCGAGACGCGTGTATCGCCAAAGCCGCCGCGGCGGCGTCGAAATTAGAGTATCAAACGATTCAAAGCGAGTGCCAAACGATCATGCAAGCCTTGGGATTAGCACAAAATCAGCTATCCGACCTCGAATTAAAATCGATCGTTTTGTTCAAACCGATGACGGCGGACGAGAAGAGCGCGTTGGGCGACATCTTGAAGAGCTTGACCGCCGAAGACTCGGAGAAAGCGAGACAGATTTTATCCGACGGGCCGACGAAAGAGTACGATCGCCAAATTCTTGAGGCCGAGGCACAACACAGACAACGATTGAACGCGAATGTTGGCGCTACTTCTGAATGGGACAACCACCCGGACGAACGGCAGATGTACGTGCCGACGACGGCGACGGATATTACCAGTCGAAGGTTGCAAAGATTCACGAGGATGGTTGCCCGAAACAAAGTCGCGCAGAAGGAAGGTTGGTGCGGAAATCCTCTTCCGGAGACGAAGAAAGAACGCGTGATTGAAGCATTCGGTGGCGAGAAGAACGCGAGCGACTTGTTGGTGGTCTCGTCTCCGTCCGCCGCGGTAACAAAAGAAGATGAAGAAGAAGAGCAAAAAATAGAAGAAGAAAATAAGAAAGAAGAAAGTACCCCCGGGGGCGGCGAAGGCAAAGGAGAAGGAGAAGAGAAGAAGACGACAGAGTCGGACGACGGCGCGGAAACGACGACCGTCGACGGTAACGGTGGCGCTGGTGATGACGTTGCGATGGAGGACAAGAAAGAACCGGTGGTTGCTCCTCTAGAGGCGGCGGCGAATGTTCAGATTAAGCAAGAGAAAGCGGGCAGCGGGAGCGACGGCGCGACAACTATAGGTCAAGATCCACTTCATGCGTTTGCGTTGACGCTTGGTTCGGACAGTAAAGCCGTCCAAGAAGCTCAACGACGACGAGAAGAACACAAAAAGCACCTGGAAGAACACAAACAACGCCTGGAAGAAGAAAAAGTGCGCTTGCAAGAGCAACAGAAGCAGCAAGAGCAAGAACGCCAACGTCAAATCGCGATTCAACAACAGCTCGAACGAGAAGAAATGCTCAAACAACGCATGCTTGCGCAGCAAAAGAAAGCTTCTCTCACGCAGTTCGACTCCATCATGGACGGGTTCGATCCGGGACTGCCTGCCGGAGGGAACAAGAAGAAAAAGAAGAAGAAACCGGCCACGCCTTCTAACCCGACGCCGGCGGCGCCAGCGCCTGTGCCAGCGGGACCCAACCTTCACGCCCTTCCACACCCACAACTCGACGACGACTTCGAGCAGAATCTGCGAGGCATCGACGAGCTCGGCGATGCGGACGACTTTGACTTTGACGCTCTTTTAGGAGAGAACATATTCTAAACAACCGCTCGCGGCAAAAAATTGTACTCCAAGTCGCGTATATCGCGTGTGATATATCATTATTTTTGAAAGAAAACAAAAGGTCATCCAACCATATAATAAGAAAACCACGAGTTGTTAATTGTTGTTGTTGTTATTATTACATACACACACACACACGCATTATACACACAAATACATATATAGTTCGAATTGTCTTAAAGTTGTCTGGAAGTTGTCTGTGCCGGAATATATTTTGACCTTAAAAAACAAGGGGTACTGCCTTAGTACTTACCTTAGTACGAAGGGGATACTCTCATACTTTAAACCAACTGAAAACCCTAAATACTTTTGTTGAAACATTTTTCTCGCCAGTTTGCCCTCCTCCTTCTTTTTGTCGTGTGTCTTTTCAACAATTAGAATCTTTTCCCGAATAAATAACCTCACCATTCAAACGCGTACGACATAACTTCAAAACAAGTACTCGTACCTTAACGCGGTAAAAAGAAGTATCGACGCTTCCTCTACCCCGTTCATCATCTCAATCAACGAAATTCGCCTTCGGCTCCACTCGTAAGTAAAGAAATAGAAACCGATTTTTTTCGTCGTCGTCGTTTTTTTCCCAAAGGTCGCGGTTTTCCCGAAAGGTCGCGGACGTTACTATAGTTCGCGGAATTGGGGGGTGGCGGTTGCGGAAATTATGTTCATAATTTAGGTTCGTTCGTCACGAACTTTCTTCAAATTCGTGGTCGCGGAGGCTCGGTTGGAGGGGGAGTTGCGTGGTTGGGTAGAAGAACTAACAAAGCTTTAATCAATCTTTTAATTTTTTGAACGCAGTCCGTTGTTTCTCGAAGTTGGGGAACTTTTTGGGTAAGAAGGTACTTCTTTCGTTCATCAACCCCTTCGATCTACAACTATAATGAATCAACGCTACACTGGCTCAGTGGGTGTCAGACTGATTTTGATCTTCTTCTTCACAGTACTTCTAGTTCGTGTTCACGGCCAGGATGAGGCTACCTCAATTTGCGCCGCGGAGGGTAGCTGGAAAACGAATATGTGCGCGAAAGAGACGGACTTTTATGGGAACGTCACGTGCCGAGAACGTTTGATTGTATTAAGTAAAGAAGGTGAAGAGATTGATGTGCTGGCGACTATGGTAGAGTTGAAGAGCGAGCTTTCGATAGTTCGATCGCAAAATACAGAGCTTCGAAATCGTCTCTCTCACGTTGAAATTACAGTCATGCCATCGCCTCCTCCGCCGAGTCCTCCGCCAAATCCTCCTCCTCCTCCATCGCTGCCGCCCAGCCCCCCGCCAAGTCCCCCCCCGGTCATGGAGCCAATACCAGATGAAAGTTGGCACACTTTCGTCGCCGAGTGTTTACTAGAAGCGCCAGAGACTGGCGATTCCACAACATGGGCGTCTGGAAATAATTATGGGACGATGCCGAATTGGGATACGAGTTTGGTGGAAGATATGAGTGGATGGACTGGAAGTGCTTTTCAAGGCTTTGGTGGTAAAAGTACATTCAACGGCGACATTAGGAGTTGGAACACAGCGCAAGTGACTGCTATGGATCATGTGTTTTATTCCGCTACTGCGTTCAACCAAGACATTGGGAATTGGAACACAGAAAAAGTGACTAATATGGGAGGTATGTTTAATTCCGGTTCTGCGTTCAACCAAGACATTGGAAGTTGGAACACAGAAAAAGTGACTAATATGAAATATATGTTTGCTTTAGCTTCTGCGTTCAACCAAAACATCGGGAGTTGGAACACAGCGCAAGTGACTGATATGGGAGGTATGTTTGCTTCCGCTTCTACGTTCAACCAAGACATCGGGAGTTGGGACACATCGCAAGTGATACATATGTGGCGTATGTTTGATTCCGCTCGTGCGTTCAACCAAGACATTGGGAGTTGGAACACAGAGAAAGTGACGCGTATGAATGCTATGTTTGATTCCGCTTCTGCGTTCAACCAAGACATTGGGAGTTGGAACACAGAGAAAGTGACTTATATGAATAATATGTTTGAGTCCGCTTCTGCGTTCAACCAAGACATTTCCTCGTGGACTGGATCCGCAGCGACGACGGCGCAAACGAATATGTTTTACGACGCAACTGCCTTCCAAGCGAAATATACGTGTACTGACGCCGTCACCGGACCGGCGAGTTCGTGTGTGCCTAAGTAGATGCGGAGCGAAGATGGATGCCTTATTAAACTACCGGGTTCTAATTTTATAATTTTTACCTAACAAAAATCGTTATTATTTTAGACGCACATACCCCTATTTTTACATTTTTTTATTCACCTAAACTTGTAAAATTACGAAAATCGTGCGATAAAAGTGAAGCATATTTACGAAAATATTTTGATAGTGAGTAGTAAAAAAGACTACATACTTTTATAAATAACATTGTTCCTATATCATGGATAGAATAGATGTACCCGTATGTACCCTACTTTGATATACAAGTGATAGAGGGACAACGAGACTTAGGGGTAGGGTACATATTTTTAGTACTACTTAAATTATATTTGAAAAAAGAGAACAAAGTCCTTGAAGAAGATGCTTATAATACAAAAACAATTTCTTTGAAAAAGTCTACCCGTGGGCTTACTCCCGTCATCCGCCTATGCTCTCTGTTTCAAGGTAGGGTACACGCGGGTACACTTTATCTATACTCGTCCAAACTCTCAACACTCTCAACTTTTGTGAAAATATATTTGAGTACTTTCGTAAAAAATACTGTCAACTGTCAACACTCTCAACTTTTACTCAACTGTCAACACTCTCAACATATATGATACTGTTAACATTCTCAACTTTCTAAGAAATATGCTTGCGTACT
>Ga0257106_1001562_pt1 | contig 11163 bp, 4 predicted proteins | sample LP_taG_3_FD_190177 | JGI IMG/M metagenome (GOLD analysis project Ga0257106, IMG submission 190177) | Marine microbial communities from Northeast Subartic Pacific Ocean, Canada - LP_J_2011_P26_10m | ecosystem: Environmental > Aquatic > Marine > Oceanic | place: Canada: Northeast Subartic Pacific...
CTTCCCGCGCCGCCGTTCACAGCTCCATGGCGCGGCTTCTCTCCGCCACCTCCGCGACGACGTCGTCCTTCTCGACGACGATGAAACTCACGGTTGGGGAAGACGATGCGAAGGCTGCGAAGGCTGCGGCGATCGTCGCGGCTCAGCTCGCGTCCCAGCCCGTTCCCCTCGCCCAGCTCTTCCCCCACTGGCACGGAGCGAAAGATTCCGTGCTGGAGGAGGCGCCACGCGAACCGGCCAAACGCGCGGCGGGTGGACACGCGTGGGCGCGGCGCAAGAGCAAGGAAGAGACCGAGCGCGCCGAGTCCGCCGCCGTGGAGGACGGCGACGGCGAGGTGGTCGCCGCCGAGAAAGATCCAAAGAAAAAAGACGACGTTCGAATCGAGCTGCCGGGTGGATACACCGCGCCGGCGCCGCTGCGGAAGGGTGCCGTCGGCCTCGGCGAAAAGCGCAAGGCTGAACAAGCGGAGGCTGAGCGCGAGGCTGTCGTCAAGGCACGCGCGGAGGAGGCGCGTGAGTCCTTGGCGGCACGAAGGAAGGCGGCGATGCGTTCCATGATGGACTCGAGCGACGACGACGACGACACGGACGACGACGAGGACCGCCGCTTGAAGGGTGTGAGCAGGGCGGACCAGGAGGCGCTGTTGGCGATTGGCCAGGGCGGGTTCGACTTCGCTGCGGCGGCGGCGGCGGTGTTACCTGACGGCGGGTCGTTCAGGACCCTCGGCGCGGAGGCCAAGGGGAACGGGAAGAAGAGACGGGGTAAGGGTGGCGGGGGCGGACGGGGGGATAAAAAAGGTGAGCGAAAGCGCGCCCCCGGCCTCATCGAGATGGTCAAGCCCGGGAAGAAGTCCAAGGCGTTCCCGCGCTCCGGCGAGAAGTCCGCCACGTTCAGGTGACGTTATGCAGTAGTACTAGCGATACATTAACGAGCTATGAGCCGCTCACTTCATCTGCGACTTGGCCCACCCCGGCACTTCATCCGACTCCAACCACGTCGTTTCCTCCTCCGTGTCTTCCCGTTCCATGGCTTTGTTCCTGTGCGGGTACCGCCCGAACCTGGCGATGATGTCCCTGTGGTTGATGATGTGCGGCCGGGCGTACATGGCGGCAGTTTCGTTTTTGGCCAGTGTGACGCCGTTGAGCGCGAGGGCCATGTCGTGGTCCTCCAGGTTTTCGCTGTGCAGAAACGGCGATCCGATGAAGTGCAGGACGGACGCCGGGAGTTCGTTGACCAGTTTGGTGTCCTTGGCGAGCCGGCGCGAGAGCTCCAGCGCGGCGCCGTCGCATGCGAACGCGCGGTCGGTTCCCCTGAAGCAGTTGCGCGTGAGCTGGTCGAATAGGATCACCTTCGCGATGCTCGCGTCGGGTTCCGCCATCCATGCCGGATCGGCCGTCTCGATCGTTCCCGCCGCGGCAGCCTCGATGGTGGACACGAACCGCATGCACGACTCGTCCGCGCTCGTCCCCGCGTACCACAGCGTGCCCGACATCTTCCCCATGAACGTTGTGTCTTCCAGCAGGTGTCTCTTCGACGCGTCGGAGTACGCATCGCCGAACCAAAAGTCCAGGACATCGATGGGCGACTTGATGGATGATTGGGTCGCCATGGATGCGGAGATACGGGCTTTTAGGGGTGGATACGTTCGCGATGGGGTTCTGTAGATCTTAGTGAGGGCGCGTGCGAGGTGCGTCGCCGTCGTCGCTCGGAGCATATGGGGTGCGGCCCGTTGTGATTGTACATAACGCGACCCCAATTGTGCATAACGCTACTCGAGAAAATAGCTAACAACGACCTCGTCAGTGAAGGGGCGCGCGCGGATAGATGGACGAGGCGGAGAAAGCGCGGCGGCGCAAGCTCGCGCTGCAGAAGCTCGCGCGTGTGTTCAAGGGCGATGAACCCGCGCGTGTGCCCGCGTCCAACGCGTACGGCGTCCTCGCCGAACGCAAGATCCTCACCACCATCCTACGCACAACCCATCAACCGGAGATCGCCTCGCTGGTCCGCGACAGGCTCGCGGTGATATCGCTCGATTCCGACTCGGACTCCGACGACGCCGCCCCGGCGTCCAACCCCACCGTCGCGGCGAACGAGGCGACGGATCGACTCGAGGCTACGAAATCCGCGGAAGTGACCGCGTGGCTTCGGGAGATCGCGAACGGGACCCGGCCGGTGCCGACCACGCTGCAATCACCCGAGTACTGGGAAGAACTCGGCGCGCCCGCCAAGGACACCGCCAACGCCAGGCGACGCGCGGAGTACGCCGCACGGATGAAACTCCGCGCGAGGTGCGAGCCCGCCCTGGCGCCCGGGGAAGAAATCGTCTGGCCCCACCTCGGCGACGACTACAACGACGAGCGACTCCACCTCATCCGCGAGCAGCTCAGAGAGACTGGATTTACGCAGTTTCCCTCATTCGCCGTGTCGGTGCCCTCAATAGACGTGCCAGGTGCCGCTGACGACGGCGACGGCGACGCACCTCGGGAGTCGAGTTATAACCTGCGCGAGCGCGGGAGCTGGCGGTGGGAGGGATCCTCCGTCCCGCACAGACTGGACGACACTAAGCGAAGGGATCTGCTCAAGACGTTGGTGGATCGGATGCGAAGGTTCGGCGCTTGGTCCCCGGCGGCGGCGTTCATGTACGACGCCACGTGGCAGCTCATCGACGCGGCGTTCGACGTCGCGGGGGTGTTGCTGGACGCGGACCCGGACGCCGGGGAGGTGACGCTGGAGCCGTCGTGCTTCGCGTGGGCGCTTCGATGCGCGGACGAAGACGGCGACGAAACAGACGAAACAAAAACCAAAAACCAAAAACCAAAAGCCGGCGGCAACTTCTCGCTGCCGCACCGCGACTACCCCGCGTCCGAGGCTTGGAACACCAAGGCGGACGCGCCGCGGCTGGTCAGCGCGTGGATCCCGCTTACGGACGCGACGACGGACAACGGGTGCATGTACGTCCTCCCGCGGCGGCACGATTCGTGCTGGTCGGATTCCAGACACCCCGACCATCTCACCCCCGCGCAGCGCGAGGAGGGCGGCGGCGCGACGCTTCGGTTCGATGTGTCGCACGCGAGGCCGATGATCGCCAAGGCTGGGTCGGTGTGCGCGTGGGCGGGGCAGACGGTGCACTGGGGGGGCGCGTGCGGCCTGCTTGAGCGCGAGTGCGATTGGAACACTCGGGCCGTTCCGCGGAGGAGCGTGGCGTGTACCTTTCGGTTGGCTTCATCGGCGAACCCTTCATCGGGCGAACGCAAGTCCAAGTCACCTAACCCGTCCAAGTCGCCGTCCAAGGATAAGGACGGTGGGTTCACGCAGGGATCCAGCGCGCTGCGCCCAATGACCCGCGACGAGTGCTTAAACCTGACTCTCGAGGGCCGGTTCCGACTACTGGCGCAGTCGCTGTTGCTGTACGGGGGATGGCACCCTGTGCCCGGGGCGCTTCGGACGGAGACGATCGAGCTGGAGAGGCGGGACGGGGTTCGGGGGATGAAGCTGAGCGGGAGCGGCCGCAGGGTGGACTAGTTTGGAGGGGGTTCGGAGTGACGACGCGGTAGCTCATTAGAGCTCGACGGGGTGTACTAATCGTTAGTGCTGAGAACTCTTACTCTTACCGATGACGCCGCCGCGGCTAGCACTACGAATCCGCATCCTCGACGATGTCCGCGAGCACCCGCAGCACCTTCCTCGCGCGCTCCGCTTTCACCCCTTTCCCCCTGTTCTCCTCACCCGCGGCGTCCCTCATCCGTCCCAACGGCCCACCCCTCAGACCCGCGGCGTACATTGTGAACATATCGAACGCGTCCTCGTCGACTTGGTCCGGATCGCACGCGTTGTGAATGAGCCAGTTCTGAACGTTCTTGTCCAGCTTCCACCCGTTGGACGGCTTGAACCCTTTTGTTGGGCCGTTCCCGCGTTCTTGATGCGCCTCGGACCACCGAGCGAGGTACTCGAGGTGCGCGTCTGGGTCTCGAAGGCGCTTCGGAGCCTTACCGACGTCGCTCGCTTTTTTCGGGGTTCGTTTGCGCTTCTTGTCGTCCTTCTTTGGCTCCTCGTCGTCGCGCTTCTTTGGGTCCTTCGCGTCCCCGGTACCGTTCACGTCGCCCGCGTCGTCGCCCGCATCGTCGCCGAAGCTGGTCTTCTTCGGGCGTGTCTCTGCCGGCTTGGACTTCTTCGCCTGATCTGCGGATGATTTGTCGATTGATGATGTTTTGTCGCCCGATGCCGCCATCTCCGCGGCTCGTTTGGCCTCGCGCCTGGCCAGCCTCTTCTCGTATCCCTTCATCCCCGCCGCGGTGAACGTGCGCCCGGGCTTGGGCGACGCGCACTTGAAGCACGCGAGCCGCTTGGCGAAGTTGGACTTGCCGCACTTGACGCACATCCAGTCCGCCTTGCTCGGATTGGCGCTCGAGTCTTCGGCGGCGGCGGTGGCGCCGGGACCCGCGCCAGCCTTCGTTTCCTTGTTGCGCGCCGCGTTCGCGACCGCCCGGAGAATCGCGGGTGGCGTGTACTTGCCCCCGGCTTTGGTCCCTATGCCCTTCAGGATGGGCGTCTTCGATGTCCCAGCTGTCGGGGCTCGCGCCCCATCGACGCCGGCATTTAACGTTTGATGCGACGAGGGTTGACGATGGGACTGAGGTGTGGACGCGGGCAAGGGCTTGATTGGCGCTTTCGCGAGCGATTTCGCGTCCAGGGTTTTACCCTCCGCGGCAGCCGCCTCGGCAGCCGCCGCCATGCGACGCGCCTTCCGGGCTTCGGTGGCGACCATGGTGCGTGTCACAGTGGCGCCGCCGAGCCTCATTTCGTGTCGTATCTTGCGGCACCGATGAAAAATATTTGGGTAGAATGCCAGGGATCGTCGGGCGCCGCCTCTCTTAACTCTTACATTTAATATTGATACGCGATCGCCGACGTGACCCGAGTGAAACAAGGCGCCGCCAGCACGTGCGCCCGCTGGATCTGTTCATCCCCGCCGCCGCACCGCACCGCGTACTCCGCGCACGACGCGGACTCCGCCCCGCGCTCCAGATCCGGCGGAAGCAACCTCGCCAGCGGACCGCGCTCGTCGTCCTTCACGGCAACCTCCACCGGCCGCGACCTGAGCCGCTCCAACGCCTCTTCATCCTCCACGCCGCCGCCCTCCGCGTCATCGTCTTCGGAAGATGAACCGTCGGCCCTTTCGCCGTGGTCGGGATGTGAAGGGTCATCACGTGAGGGGTCCGTCGTTGCGGCGGCTTTTTTCGCCGCCACCGCCGCGTTGTGCTCGTCCCTCTTATCCTCATCCGCCGCCGTCGCCCGCAAGATCTCCTCGAGTAGCCTCGGTGCGACGCCCGGGAGTCTGTGCCTGAGCGCCTCGCCCCGCGCCACGCACCGCTCGGCGCGCTGTAGTTCACCCGCGAGTGCGGCGTAGTCGTCCTCGGCCACCGGCGACCCGGCTGGGTTGTTTAATACCCTCCCGGCGGCTTCTGCGGCTCGCGCGAGGTATTCGGGACACGGCGCGAGTTTGGCGCCCTTCGATGAGGCGTACAGGTTACCCACCGCGGACGTCGCCGCCGCGCACAGCTGTGCGAAAATCTCGGGCGGCGGCGCCTGCTCCAGGTAGTGCAAGGCTTTTTCGCCCTCCTTGATTGGATCGAACAGGGGTTTTTGTTTGGAAGCCGGAAGGCGGGGGGAGTCGCGCCACAGCGTCCGCCACGCGTTCCCTTCGTTGCGCATGCGCTCGGAGAGCATCCCTCGCGGCGGCGCGATCGCGCTACTCGACCCTCTTTTACCGACTTTATCGTCGTCTTCTGGAGAGATCCAGTCGCGAGGAGAGTGCCATCGGATAAAATCCGCGAGGCACGACCCCGGGTTCGCCGCCTTGAAAGCGGACATGTCCGACACCAACATGTCGGACTGCATCTTGAGCCGAATCGCCCGGCCCTCATCGGTGTCCCCGAGCGCGGACAACGCCGCCTCGCGCTCGCGCATCATGTCCTCGGTGTACAGAGGCGGGAGCTGCGCGATGGGCTCCGCCATCGTCCGGTGCGGCGGCCGGAGCATCCGGAGACCTCCGGGCATCTCGCCCTTGACCCCCTCGGGCGGCGCGTCCGGGTCGCCGTCGGCGTCGCCGTCGTCCCAGCGCCATCCGCCGTCCGTCTCGCCGTCGGAGGCGCTCCCGTAGTCCTCGGATCTCGTCTCGTCGAGCGCGGCGACGTCGTCGGCGGCGGCGGCTTCTTTCGGATCGTTTGCGATTTGTTCCTCGGCAGCTGGGTCGTCCTTCTTCGTCTTATCGGCGATCGCGCCGCCGAGCATGGACGCCAGGTCGATGCCGTCGTCCGGGTCTTCCCACCCGTCGCCGTCGTTCGTCGCTGACGGATCGTTCCACGCGTCGAGCTCGTCGCCGAGGCTGTCGTTCCAACCGTCGCCGTTCGCGTCTTCCCAGTTTTGAGTATCGACCGAATCCTGCCGAATCGCCGATTTGATCACCATCCCCGCGAGCGGCGTGGGCCCGAGGGCGGACACCCCGCTCTCCGCAAACTCCGCCTCGCGTCGAGCCACGCGCCTGTGTATGCACGCGTTGAGCATCTGCAGTTTTTGGTGGAGAACGCACGCGAGTACGTCGGGCGCTGTTTCGGGAAAATCGTTTCCCGAATTTTCCGAGTTTTCGTCCGAGTTTTCCGCCCTCGGCAAAGGAACGCCGCGGTCCCAGTGCGCGAACCGAACCTCGCGGACGAACCGTTGCCACAGCATGGCGACCGCGCGGACGTTCCCGAACTGCATCGCGTGCAGCGCGACCCTGGCGAGCAGACTGTGCGCCGGCGCGCTCTTGCGCGGGGTGGGAAACAGCGACTCCGCATTTGCGTTTTTCGCAGACTGGTTACCCATAGACGCGGTGTTCGAATCCTTGCCGCCCGACGTCTTTCGTGTCTTCCGCCCGGCGCCGCCCGTGTCGAAGACGTCTCGGAGGACGTCCTGTAGGACGCTCTCCGGGGGAACCCGCGGCGGATCCGCGACGCCGAACCCATCGGACTCGTCGTAGTTGGACCCGACCTCGTCCCAATACTCAGCCGACGCCAGCCGCGACACGGTGTCCGCGCCCTTGAGCGCCCTGAGCCCACCGGACGCCGCGAGGAGCCAGAGCATCTCTGCGAGGCCAACTCCTCCGGGTCCGTCGTCTTTGGCGTCGATGCCGTCGCCGTCGTCGACGGCGGCGTTCGAGTAGGAGCCACCGAAGGCGGTCCGTTCGGAGAAGATCCCCGCGCCGAGATCGAATCTCTTCGCCGCGGCGCTCAGCTCACCCGCCATCCCGCCGCTTCCATCCTCGCGGAACGCACCGGTGGGTACCGCGCGTAGCGTCCACGTCGGTGCGTTCGTCGGTACCAGCATGTCCTTGCCGTATCGTCTCGGGTCGTACTCGTCGAGTTCCTTTTCGTCGTCGTCCTCGTCGCCGAAGAATATGTAATCGCGATCCACGAGCTCGCGTAGAGGCGCGTCGACCCATCCACAGTCCAGCTCGACGCTCTCCCAAGGGTCGTCGAGGGACGCCCACGGCGCCCACGGCGCCTCGTCGTCCCACTCGTTCAGCGTTATGCCAAAATCGGAGCCGTCCGAGCCAGAGCCGACCTCGTCTTCTTCGTCCAAACCCAAACCGCCGCCGCCCTTGGACGCGCTCCTCTTATGCGCCCTCACGCGCTGGCCGCCCGCGAGCGCCATGAACGCGGCGCCGGGCCGTGTATCGTCGTCGTGCTCGGAATCGTCGCTGGAGAATCCCCACCCGTCGCCGTCGCCCCACCCGGATTCCTTCTCGCCCGCCAGCTTCGCGTCCCCTGTTTTCTTTTCCGCCCGTCTTCTCTCGGCTCGGTCGCGCCGCGCCCGCTCCGCCGCCCACCGCCTGTTCGTCGAGAACGTGAGCCTGGCCGTCGCCCTCGCCTTCTTCATGCGCTCCGCCGTCGCCCTGTCCCAGTCCACGTCCACCAGCGTCTCCTCGAGCACCATCGCGATCCCCGCGAGAGACCGACCGCGAGCGCTCTCCGCGGCGACGCCGCTCAACGAATCCGTCTCGATCTTCATCCCCCAGCCCCCCGCGTCGTACGTGACTCCGCCCGCCCGGCCTAGGAACGCCCCGCGCGACGGTCCGCCCGTGGGTGCCACGACGGCCCAGCACGACGGCGCGTTCGTGTTCACCAGCGCGATGACAACCGCGGACACGACGGTGGCGGTTTCGTCTCCGTCGGCGAAGCATCTCGAATAAGACGCGGGGGGCTCGACGACGACGAAAGGGCAGTCGACGCCGAGCCACCGTTGCATCCCCGAGGTGCCCGCGCGGTTGTCGTCGTGCGGGGGGCAGTAGAACCTGTGCGTCAGCATGGGGGGTTCGTCCGCGTCTTCGTCTTTGTCGGCGGCTGTGGTAGTAGCCGCGTTGTTGTCCTCGATGTTGGATCCTTTGATGGCATCCTTCTTCATGACGTTTGGTGGCGAGTGCTTGGGGTAGTAGAGGATGACGGCGTAGGGATCTGGTCGGAAGTGGTCCATCTTGTGGTGGATCAGGGTGCGGAGGCATCGAAGATCCCGGCCGCCGTGTTCCGGCCTGGCGCAGCGGCTCGACTGCGCCGCGAGATCCTCGTCGGAGAGCCGGAGCCAGCGGCGAACGGCGGATTCGATGTTGTGGACCATGCGTTCCCACGGGGTCTTGATGCTGAAGTCGCTCCAGCCGCCGTGATGATGGGAGTCGTCCTCGTCCTCGTCGTTCTCATCGTCGCCGTCGTCGTCGCCGTCGCCGTCTTCCTCGTCACCCGACCACGGGTTGCCGAAGATGTCTATCCTCTGCCCGGGGATCCTCTGGCCGTCGCGTTCCTCCGCTGAGACGTCCTCATCGCCCTGACGCTCGTCTGAGACGTCCTCATCGCCCTGACGCTCGTCGCCGCCCGCCGCCGGCACCGCGGGGGCATCGGCGGGACCGTTGTCGTCATCGCTTAGATCCCACCCGTCCGGATCCGGGTCATCCATCTCTCCGCGGCTGGGCGGCCTCAACTCTGCCCCCGCGCACGAACTAACATTGCATTGAGTGGAGGACCCGGAAACAGAAAGGTGCCTCTGCGCCCGCGATCGACCATAACGCCGCGCGCGGATCGAAAGAGCGAGCGACGGACAATCACGAACGATGTCCGGCTCGGCGGCGCTCGGGGCGATACTCGAGAAGATAACGAGCCATGACAAAGGTGCGCATCGTCCCGACCCGTTTCGATGCCCGTCGTTCGTCCGCCCCAAGGACGCCAGATCTGACGCTTCCCGATCCCACCACGAACGCCCCTTCGGATCTCGAATCGTTCATCTGACCTTCCCTCGCGCCGCCACTCACCACGCACCGTCCATCAATACGCAGACTTTCGGTACATGGGCACGTCCGACCTGCTCGCGGAGCTGTCCAAGGACACCTTCCGCGCCACCCCCGACGTGGAGAAGAAGGTCACCGACGTGGTCCTCAAGCAACTCGACGATCAGTCCGCGGACGTCTCCTCCCTGGCGGTCAAGTGCATCCCGCCGCTGGTCAAGGGCGCGAGCGAGAAGACGGCGGAGACGGTCATCGACGCGCTCTGCGTCAAGCTCGCCATGACCGCCAAGTCCGACGCGCAGAAACGGGACGCGGGAGTCATCGGGCTCAAGTCCCTCGTCGCAGAGCTGGGAGAACATCCGGCATCCGCCCGGATCGTCGCGTCACTCGCGCCCAAGCTCGTGGCGTTCTTCGCGGGGCAACAATCCACCGAGTCCACAGTCACGGGCGACTGCCTCGACATCCTCCGCGCCGCGGCCGCGGCGCACGGCCGGCTCATGGCGCCGCATCACGCCGCCACCCGGGACGCCCTGCTGTCGTACCTCCGAGGCGACGGCAAGTCCAAGAAACGCGCCGCGCAGTGCCTCGCCACCCTCGCCGCGTCCTTCACCGACGCCATGGCGTCCGCCACGGTCACCGACGTCGTGAACGAGCTGGGTAAAGGGGACGATGCGCTGTGGGTGTGGCTCCTGGGCGCGTTGGCGAGATCCGGCGGTGGATTCGATTTCGCCAAAAAGATCGCCGCGTCCACCCCCGCCGTGTGCGACCTCTGCGAACGGTCCGCGTCCGAGGAGGAGGAGCCGACGCGGGAGGCGTGTTTGCAGGCGCTCGAGGCGTTCGCGGCGCGGTGCCCGGGCGAGGCGGCGGGGCACCTCCCGCGCGTCAAGGCGCTCGCGCTTGACCTCCTCTCCTACGACCCCAACTGCGACGACGACATGGACGACGGCGACGACGACGAGACGGGTCACATGAACGGTGACGCGTCGGACGAGGACATGGAGGACGAGGACGACGAGTACGGCGACGAGGAGTACAGCGACGACGAGGACGACGCGAGCTGGAAGATCCGACGGGCCGCGGTCAAGACAGTCGCCGCGGTGGCGCGATCTTCGCCCGCGGCGCTCGAATCCGATTTCGACTCAACCGTCGAACGACTGCTCACGCGGCTGAGACGCGAGCGCGAGGAGAGCGTCAAGCTCGACCTGTTCGCCGCGCTGGAAGATATTCTGCGCACGTGCTCCAGGGCGGGCGTTGGGAGCGGGCTGGACGATGCCGTGCGCACAGCTGTGCCGGCCGTCGCTAAAGCATCCATCAGCCGACTGGTGGATAAACGCGCGGGCGCCAAGGTTAAAACCGCGGCGCTCGAGTTGGCGCGTGAGATCGCCGCGCGAGTTCCGGCATCGCTCGAATCGTCCTTAGGGTTCGTGGTCCCCGCGCTCGCCAAGGTGCTCGCGGGCGGGGTGCCCCAAGGAGGCAGCGCGCTGCGGGTCGAGGCGCTGGCGCTGTCGCGGTTGATTTTCGAATCCCACGACGCCGCGTCCACGGCGCCTCACGTCGACGCCCTCGCGCCGCAAATCTTCGCCGCCGCGGATGACAAGTACTACAAGGTGGCCGCCGAGGCTTTGCGCGCGTGCAGGGCGCTCGTGCCCGTCGTCGCGTCCGCTGTTCCCGCACACGCGGCGGCGCTTTCCAACGCGGCGCTGAGCAGAGTGGGCGCGACGGACCAGGATCAGGAGGTTAAGGACGCCGCCATCGCGTGCGCGGGGTCGACGGCGGCGATGCTCGGGGACGCCATGGGTGCCGACTTGCCCCGGTGCCTTAAGCTGCTCCTGGACAGGCTCAAGAATGAGAT
>Ga0257106_1001564_pt1 | contig 11149 bp, 10 predicted proteins | sample LP_taG_3_FD_190177 | JGI IMG/M metagenome (GOLD analysis project Ga0257106, IMG submission 190177) | Marine microbial communities from Northeast Subartic Pacific Ocean, Canada - LP_J_2011_P26_10m | ecosystem: Environmental > Aquatic > Marine > Oceanic | place: Canada: Northeast Subartic Pacific...
GGGCGGGTGGGCGGTCGGTGGTGGTGATGGGGGGTGCCGGGTCGGCCCGCCTCAGCTTTGACTTGAACTTGAGATTTCATTGCTGGATTTAAATTGAAGTCATAGATTCAGCAGAATTGGAGAGGATCGCCTTCGCCAATCGCATTCCATCAACAGAATTGTAAGACCGCATTAGCGCTCCAGAAGGCGCAACAAACTCGTGCGAAGGCATAACAGCTTCTCTTCCTCCATGTTGGGAATCAACAAGGAATCTACGAGTCCCCGCCTTGAGCTTGGCTAGGTACTGTTGGTAGAGCGATGGATTTTTGTCGAGCTTCTCTTCTCCCGCTTTCGTCGTCCGCATGGTCATCATCGCGGAGTCTAACAATTCTTCGGCCAAGATTTTCCCTTCCACAATGTTGTGAGTCTATGAAGGATGTGATGTTTAGAACCGGTCTGGGTCAGGACGCCGTGGCGTACGTGCACAACGGAGCTCGACCCAACCACTCCCAACAAAACAAAAGCTGAAACGATTGACAGGCGAGACATGGACACCGTCGTCACGGAATAGTGTGGATACATATCAAACAGTGGATATTTGTGTCTTCAAGGTTGCTCATTCACCTACTTAGGATGGAACCTAAGGGCCGGCGCCACCGGGATCCCGGCGGCGATCCGGCGCGACCCGGAGCGATCCCGCAGCGACCCCGAGCGATCCTGAGCGGTCTCGAGCGATCTCGAGCGATCTGCGCGATCCCGGGCGATCTGCGCGCGATCTCGTGTCAAGGGATTGTAAGGCCCCTCAACTAAAGTACTAAGTAGATATTACCCTCCGATCTCCCCTAATAACCAAGGGACACTAGCGTGGGCTCCCAGCCTGGATAACACCAAGGCAGCCTCCGCTAGATGTGAGATAAGAAAAAGGGGGAAAGATACGGCGACGCGTATCTGTAGGGTAAAGATATAGTGAGCTGAATAGGGCGGATACATGCACTGCAATGCCAGCTTCAAGCTAAGCTAAAGGTAGATGTTGAAGGCGGAAATCCCGCCACAATGGCCCCCAAACTTGATTCATACCGTCCTCGGTATAGCAGAGCTTCACGAACCAATTATTTAAATACCATCGGGCGCAATCCGTAGTTGCAAAACCTTAGCCAAGTCTGTCCACGCTTCAGCTAGAAGAAGACAGGTACAGAGCCGCAGAATTTTGTTGCACCGACCTCGACAGTGACATTGGTATTTCCGATGCCTGTCGTCGCAGGCACTGGCAACGCTGCTCCGGCTGAAGATGATATCGCTCCAGCTGCCATCCCAGTTGAAGCTCAACCTGAAAGTCTCGAAGAGCGTGTGCTGCGCTTGGAGCGTTGGATCGGAAGATTTAATATGCACTTGGAGCGTGACCATAGGCTCAGCCTACTGAGCCTACTGCTACCTGACTGACCTTCCCCACTGAGGAGGCTCTCCTCCCTTTTCCCTTTCCTTTCCTATCCCAAAGTACTGAGATCCTCCCTCCCTGGCGCTAACGCCAGTAGGTCAGTCCACGTAACTCTCGCAGCTGCCCCTGCGAGGGTACACCGGCGTCTCTGTTAGCGAGCCACTAGCAAGGTATACGTAGAAATCTCTCTAGCTCTCTACTCTGCACCAGCGAGCCGCCAGTTCGAAATCTCTCTATCCCGCTACAAGAGAGCATGGGGTCCTAGTTGCGGGTCCTAGTTAGGATGTTGGTTGCTCATTATTTGTTAACACGCCGAGCCACGCAGGACGATCTACCACGAACCTGAATGATGCATCGTGTCAACAAGTTTCGTCTCAAGTTCGCAGCAAGCGGTTCCTGGTGAAGCTAGATTAAGGCTCTTTTCTATTGGCCGTCTTCGTCGAAACCAGCCTTGAGATGGACCCGAGTCATGTCAGCTTTAAGTTTGATCGGCAGGAGCCAGCCATGCATCATGTGTAACTGTTTGATTTTGTCAGGATGATCGCGGTGGAAACCTTTGTTTATATTTTCCGCAAGAGACACGGGCTTTGGGACGAGAAGGGCACCCTGACCATCGATTTTGTCATCGCGAAATCGTCCCTCATATGATGCACCATTAGGCCATTGAATTGAGCCTCGACCATCTTTCTTGCCACTGCGCCACATACCCTCATATTTGTTTCCATCCGAGTGAATGCAAGAACCACGGCCCTCAAAAGTGCCCTCAGTCCAGTGACCATCATAAATAGTTCCATTCGAAAGATCGAGCGTGGCTTTGCCATTCCGTTTATCGAATGCCCATTCACCATCATAGCTCGAGCTATCTGAAGCTTCAAATCGCCCACGACCATGGCGTGCATTTTCACGCCACTCGCCCACGTAGCCGCTGCTATTTGGTGAGAGAACATATCTACCGAAACCATGCTTCATATTTTCACGGAATTCACCGCTATACACTGCCCCGCTAGGTAGGTAGTAGGTGCCACGACCATGGAGCTTGCCATCTGCAAACTCACCATCGTAGACTGTCGTGCGATCCCTTGAGAAAAGTATGCCACGACCATGCTCGCGGCCATGCCGCCATTCGCCCTCATAAATGCGGTGCCCATGGGCAAGGTGCACAACGGCTCCAAGACCGTGTCGCAGACCAGTGATGGGGCACACGCACCCCTCGTAAATCTCATCTGAGTCTTCATCGATGAAGGCAGCTCGCCAGTTTGATTCTGGCATTTCATCTTCATCTTCAGAACTCAGTTCATCAGAAGAATCTGCCTGATCATCAACTTGATTCTGAGCACACGCGTCACAACGCCGCTTCTGGACATGGTCATGACTTAGACCTGGCTTCTGATCCCTGGGCACCTCATTACCATCCTTGTCGCTTAGTGAATCATCGCCGAACTCGCCCAAGCTAAATGTCCCTTTGCAATCCCGTCCACGCTTTGGGGACTCATCACAACTGGTCGAGATTCCTGGCGACGGCGCACTGTTGTCGAATTGCGTAGGGGGGCGCTTCTCTCGTGTGCTGCTTCGCGACACTAGTGGTACAAGAAAGCGTCGGTCCCGAGGCGGTCCCGTCTGACGCGCTCGCTTTTTGTCACTATTTAGAGCGTATAATCGTTCCAAGCGGAGGCAACCATCTAAAAAGGTAGCGCCGCGCAGAAAGAATTTCCCATATGCATTTCGCCCCATACCCCAAGCGACCGCATCTACAGTTGAAGGCAATGTCGCATCCGCATCAAAGAACTGTCCACCGTTTTCGCAAGAAAATGTTGACACTTTTTCTGAGCGCCACACTGCGAACGACTCAAATATCCGCTGTTCGTGCCCGTGGTTTTTCAACATGAAATAACCTTCATAATACCCTTCCCACGCCTGCGGCATGACTCTTGTTTCAATGACTCCAGCCTGTCTCACACTGTTCTCATTCTCAAGTGTAAGCATCTGTCCACCCAACTCTTGATCTTCCATTTGGGGCGTCTCCGCGTCGAATGCCGTTGCCGACCGCTTCCTCTGGTACTCGAACTTAAGACGCCCACCCTTCAATCTCGTCTCAGGCCTAAGTCAAAAGCTTAGAGCGGCGAATCTGATTACAACACCCCGTGAGACGCGCGCATACTCCCATACCCCGCGCCAAACGACACCCTCCCCGTATTCTAATTGGCCAGCTAGCTGGACGTGGGCGGCCCCAAATTTCTCTGATAGCGGTGGTTTGGAGTCCATTGCGGGCGAGCAAAATAATTACCTAAAAAAAAGTACCAAACAACATGACGGATTTTTGGCCGGCCCCCCGCGGGTCAGCCGACGCACGCCGGGCGCGGCCCGACTCGACGAGGACACCGCCGTGCTCCATGGCACCTCCTCCCGGCTCCTGGCGCGGCGCGGGACGCCCGACGCGCGCGGCCTCCGCGCGCGCGCGCGCGCGTTACAAGTACCCTCTAAGTACACTTTGGATTTTTGAAAACCAACCCCCGTACCCACCCACCCACCCCGTCATGTTGTCGGGTCTTTTGTCCGTGGTCGACTCTCGCCTCGATCCAGGAGGCGCCCAAAAAACATATCAGACAACATCCCCGGCTCTTGGTGCCGGCCACCGGCGCCCACCCACCCACCACACGGCACTGTCAGCAGCTGAGGAAGCAGCTATCAGTTCGGCTTGCATAGTACTAGCTGCCGTTATGGTTTGACGCTTTGAAGTCCACTGCACTAAGTTGCCAAATACATAGAAGCAATGTCCTGAGGTGCTTTTCATTTGCTCCCCATCTGAAGCTTTGGGCAGCCAATCTGCATCAGAGAAACCCACCACTGGGCTGGACGCCGGACGCGCGCGGCCTCAGTCCACACGCGCGCGCGTGCGTTACATACTTGGCCACTAGAATTTTTTTAGCAGGACCTCAGGAGCTCGCCGAGATTACCTTAAATTTACAATCTTAGGCTGAGCGGAGTCCCTAGGGCCGAGCATTATGGCATATGCTGGCTATGCTCAGTCTGCCTTATACTGGCTATGCTCATGCTATACTATGCTGGTGCTTCATACTAGCATACTCGGATTCTAACATATTACAGTGCGGGAAGCAACTATAGCAGGGTTAGAAAGTTTTAAGAAGGGGAAAGGATGTTGGGTGGCTCTGTACCAGCGAGCCACTAGGGAGATACTAGGGGGATACAAAACTCTCTATCTCTCTACTCGTGCTGCCCCTGAGCCCTAACCTAACCTTAGTCTATCTAACTTGAACTTTTACGCTAATCCGCTCAAACTGAACTCCTGAGTAGAACTTGTTTCCGTGAAACCGAGGAGAACTGAGCACTGTCTACTCATGGTCAGATTCAAATTCGGATTCAGATAAAACAACCCACGCCGCCCCCCCCACATGAGCCCCCGGGTCCGGGGAGGTGGCGAGCTACTATAGAACCGCCATTAACCCCACCGTGGCGTATAGGGCAGCTTGCGTGGCCGGCCGCTGTAGGGAGCTAAGCCATAACCCCCAGCAGCACGTGCTCTCGCATGGCTCCAAATCGAATGGACCCAGCAGTTGGACCGTGACTTAAGTTGACAAACGGCAGTTGGACAGACTCAAAGGACAGTGTCGCTGTAGAGATCAAGCTGGCGTAGACCGCACGTAGGGGAGTCACCTATATTGGGCCTTTGTACAGGAGGATCTCGTGTGTAAGGCGATCTATGCGCGCACCCGTTCCCCAATGATTCTGCCGGTTACTGCCAGACTGGTTCGTTGGCGAAGAACGCGTCACATAGACCATCATGCTCAAGGCATTCGTCAACGAGCTGATGAATAGCCTCCGGCCAGAACCTGCGACACGACTGGATAAAAGAAGTGGCGAGAACTCTTAAATCTCACTTGTCAAGAGCACGCCTGAATTCTTCTGCTCGGAGTGCATTGGTCGTCGCGGTGGTGATGACTCGCTTCACAGTGTCATGTTCATCGCTGTCATGAGTGGTCTGGGAGAGAGATGAAGCCTTGCTTACTTTCTCGGCCACTTCGATATAGTCACGAAATGTTCCAAGTTGCAGACTGTGTCGTATCCGATCTTTGGATGATACTGCAGTACCATTGAAACACTCGATAGCTGGGAGACTAGCACAAATTAAGGGCCTCAGAAGTCTGAGGGAACACACCGGATTGGACTCAATCTTGAGCTCAACGAGGCATGGGTTGCTGTGCAAGACGCTAGCAAGCTGCAAGACATGGCGGAGTGTGTGTATGGCGTTGTCTCCAAAGGTGGCTTTCTTCAGCCTCACAAAATTGCGAGCGTGAGGGCGGAGCTTTTCGACTATACGTTCCACAGAGACGAAGCGACAAACTAGGGCTGTCGATGATCCTATGATCTTCGGTGATTCTAGGCATTCCCAAGCTTCTCCGTACAGCTGGAGAGCACGCTCTTCGCGGTGAACACCCCCTATCTCAACTTCGTAGTAGCCTGCTGCTGGAGCCATGCGGTTTGGATTGGGGGGCCTCTTGGCGGGAGATCCTTTATCAATGTCCGGTCGAGTCTTTGATGCATCACCTGTTGCTGGAAATGTGGAAATGCACGAGGACGGCGATGCTAGTGCTTGTATGGCGCCATTTGCTGAAGTACGTTTTGAAGATTGTCGGTCCCCGCGCGGCAAGTAGACGACATCGTCACATGGACGCTCATCACTACCCAGCGCATCATCACTGTCGTGCATGAGTGCGCAGGAGCCACCGATTGGGTGTCCATTGGAGGCAATGGTATTGTTCAACAATACCGATCCAGATGAAGACGGCCGATTCTCTCCGTGATCTCGACTCGGATGGCAGACGCCGTTGATACGGGAAGCGCCGTTTCGCGAGCTTGAATTATGGTTGTGATCTGTTGGTCCGGTCCGGTCGATCCACTGGCGTTCTGCAGCACGGATCGCCTCGTGGCGCTCAGCCTGTAACTTGCGTCGCTCAAGTTCGAGCATTTCATGCTTTTCCGCGGCTCGTCTCCTTTCATCCTCTTTCTGGGACTCCAGGGCAACTGCACGTCGTTCAGCATCAGTGACTCTTTTCAGATCAAGGTGCCGGAGTGTCTTAACACGCTCTACAGCGAAGCGCCTATAAGCATGTGGATCTTGCAGAGCAATAGGATTGCCATCCATGCTGAGCTCCATAAGGAAACGAACATCAAAAAGGCAAGCAACCGCGTCAAATGATTGGACTCGATTGTTACTCAGGAAGACGCGCTGGAGAGACTGTAATTGCTGCAGTGAGCAAGCCTTGACGATTTGATTGCGCCTCACATTAAGCTCTGTGAGGGATTGTAGGCTACCAAGCTCATCAAGCTCGGTGAGACGGTTACCCGCAAGGTTCAGGACTCGCAATTCTGATAGTGCGCCAAGGTGCTCTACCTTTGCGATTGCATTCGAATGAAGGTCAAGGACATCGAGCTTACCCAGCTTCTCGAGATGAGAGATAGCTTTGATGCGATTCTTCCCCAACATCAACACTCGCAGTGTGGGAACGCACTCAAGGTCACGCGACAAGCTTTCAATACAATTATTGTACAAATCCAAGAAGATCAGGTTGGGCAAATGAGACAGATGGCGGATCTCTTCGATGTAATTGTTTTGGTAGTTAAGCAAACGCACGCGTTCTTCGGATTTGAGGATAGGACAGACAGTGAGGTGACGGCGATCTAGATTCAGTCGCTCTGGGTTGGCTGCGCGCTCCTCTGGTGATCGATATACAACCAGTGTCTCGGGATGGCCTTTGTATTGTGCAAAAAAGACCCCGTCTGAGGGTGGCTTCTCACCTGTTACTTGGGCTATACTTGGATGATTGCTGCCTTGGGACTCTCGACGTTTCTCCCTATCCCGATCCTTGTTGCAGTCACGACGCTCGGTGCCGTCTCTCCCACTGCCAAGGCTTGTTGGCGGCTTGCTTCTGCCAGTTAGGGTATCAACACTTGGCTGGGAATTCGCATCGATTGACTTCCGGGTGGATGGGAGCTCAGCGTGACCTCGCTGAGGTTCATGTGAAATTATTTGAGCTTTCTTCTCGTTCTCAAGGTACCAGGAGTCATCAACACTACCCCGTGCACGTGATCTTACAGGTCCGATCACCTCGCTCCAAGAATCTAGCCTCTCGGCACTCACCTCGCGGTGCGGGTGGCCTCGCCGACGTGCTGACCGCTGCGACAGTCCGCCACCGTCTATATCAGCGTGTGCTCCATCTATGCTCACCTCAGGTATGCGTCTACCGGATGCTAATACATGACTATTGTCAGGCAATTGACCTGTGTCCCCGGACAATACTTCAGCAGGAGTTGCGTTGGAGGGTTGCATCACCACGTCGCGACGTTGTTTGCCAGTAGGAAAGACCACCAAATTTGCGGGTGAAATCGCCCTTTCTCCTGTCAATAGAGGCGCCTCTGTACACGTGGATCCAGGCGACGACAGGCTTCTTTTTCCGGAATTGGAGTTTGGTGGGTTTGTGCTATTCACACCTTTGACGCCCAGCTCTGATGAATCAATGCCCGGCGAAGCAACGTCACTGCTTTTGGTTGCACTGTTAGTAACAGCCACACTCCCGATGCCATTGCGCCCATCTCGCCCCCCGCCAAAACTGTCTGCGCGGGTTGCTTGTCTTTTATCGTCGGCACTCATGCTCCCCTCGCGCCTCCCACTCTCTACTCCAAGACATGCAGATGCTGTGCTTGGCCGCCGCTCTCCACTTACCGCGTTTACAGTATGGTTAAGACCTTGAAATACTGACTGTTGCTTCTCTTGATTTAAATTTTGGGCTTGTGTGAATGATGATGACCGTCGCTCACCGGAGGTCAGTTGAGTTCCACCCAATGAAACCTAACATAGTGGATGAAAATGTTCTAGACAGCTTCCTGCTCACATCTATGTGCCTTTGTGATGATGTACGAGCCGACTCCCGATTAGTCTGGAGACCACGAGAGGGGAACGTGTAATTACTATGCTGCGACACTGGCGCTGGAGCTGCTTTTTCCACCTACAAAGTAGAACTTAATTGATAGAGGTCAAAATCGTACGTGCGCCGGCAAATGCATCTTGGATCTCACGTAGGTCACGCGATCGGTCCGTGACTGCCTAAGGCCGGGGTACATGCGTCAAGCTATTTCCGCGACACAGAGACGCAGAGCATCGGACACGAGTCGCCTTGGTATTTTGCCCCCCCCGAGATGAGCTCGGTGGTATAGACCCCTTGTGTGCCTGGTCTGTATACAAGGGCATCGAATGCGCCTACGAGCCTATGCTCCCGGGTGCGGAATAGGCGGACACCGACCTTTAGCTCAATGCGTGGCTCGCTACTTACTGGCTCTACACTCCTTCCAGATCGCCTCGGATGCAGGACTCGTTCAGCACGATTACTGTTTCCGTTGTGCGCTGCACGGATCGATGCACGGATAAGTGAGACGGTGCCCGTGCCGGGACCCGCTTCGCGCCGCATTGTTTTACCACCTTGCGAATGCTCGTAAAAATGGGACCTCACATTTCAGTTAACGACTCGTAATTGCATTCGGCAGTACAAAAAAAAAGGGGCACGCGGTAGACTACCCTCAGACAGCGTGCAGTACTAACTAACTACCCCTGAGTCGCTACCTGTTCAAAATGAGTGGTCAAAACTGCTGCAAAACAGGGTCAACGAAGCCTGTGAACCACCCGTTCTGGCCAATCGGCAGCTGGAGGGCCGTGGGAGGTGGCACACTGGGTGTTACCCTAGGGCCGGGAGCTCTCCTTGGGCGAAGGCTCGGGCCCAATGTGGCGGGATTTCCGCCTTCAATGTCTAGCTTTAGCTTAGCTTGAATGTTTCGGTCCAACATATAGTACCATTCTATGGCGAGGCTGGAGTAGAAGGAGATGACGAGGGAGACGACGACGACGCTCCCGCTGCTCAGTCAGTGACTTTGGGGACTATGAAGACTTTGAAAAAGGGTTCCTTCATTATTTTCCAGCGGCCTGGCATAGTCCGCGCCAGTGGCCATAGGGCGATTCACATCGGAGAGGTTGGGGGACGAGTTCAATCCCAACACGAAATCCGTTAACATTCTCACATACACTGACATGGGTCCAATGGCAGGCACCCCGAAGTGCCCACAGAGCCTACGGACAGGTGCAAGCTACGCACAGGGTGGACTTAGGTTCTTTACAAGGACCACCACAACCAGCAGCTCTATTTGGGCTGCATGGTGATACGTGGCCTAAACCCACTAATTCGTCGCTGGAGACGAATAGTACTGCCGTAAATGTAGCTTTCTGCCTTGCCCAACCAAACCCACTGGCAGGCCGCATTCTCCCCCAGTTTGCTATCTCGCTTTCGCCCTCGCCCGATATCCGGATGCACCTACTCACTGTTGCTTTCAGCACGGCAAGCCGCATCTTCATGTTTTGCGAAGGCATTGTGCTATAGGTCACCGGGGAGATGGAAGGCTGGTCACCTCCGGCTTGGCCTATTTTGCCACCCTACAATTTTTTGAGCAGCATATTCCACAATATCCCACAATGCCCTTCAATTTCAAGAGCAATATCCCCAAGTGCTCGATAGCATAGGATAAACGTAGCTATCGGATTTGACGTCACTCTTCGAGGCAACAACCTTTTCAGGGTGTAGCGAAAGCGGGCCAAATCTCACCCCCTTCCAAGTGTCATCGTCTTTCCACCAGCTGGGTATAGCCTTGATGCGGCACCCGGTCTTGTTCACCCCCGTCCCCGCTTGTGACTCCCACCAGTTTGGCCTTTTGAGCCAGAATTTGGTGGATTTGGGGATTTCAACGAGGTCATCATGAGTCTTGGAGTCTACATTTTTGCTGACGATAATTCCAGACCTCGTCAAATTTAGGTGGGTCTCTTCTATGGCGCCCTTCAAGGTCTGGAGCCGCCAAAATGCAGCCTCTTTGTAAAGCCGCAGCACCAAACAGCGACTTCGCGGGAGGATGCCATCACGCAGGAACGTCAGGACATGTCGGAACATCCACCAATCCCGGTCGACGTATGCAATCAAGGGAGATGCAACATCGCCTGACAGTAATGGACAATCCTCGGCGCCCAACGCTACCAATAATGAATCGCGGTCCCCCTTAAGAAACTGCTGACCCACCTCGAAAACTTGACCGCCTACATTCAGCCGAAGCCTCGATCCTGAGCTGCCAGCAAGGTACTCTTCCGGGTACCAATCTCGCTCATTCATATGCTTCTGCAGAACGGCATCAATCTCTATTGAGTTCGTGTCCTCCCTGACTCTCCTGCGTTCCTCGCGAAGAAAAGCACGCTGCCTCGCCTGCCTACGAGCCTCACGATGCAGCTCCTGCGCTCGCGTTTCCATCACGAAGTGTTCTAGGTCTAGTTCGCATTTAATTTCGCATTTAGTTTTCTCAGCCATATTTCGTGTAAACTGTCGCGCCGAAATTTGCTTGGGTGAAGAATGATATAGTTGGATTAGGAGCTGGTTGTGCCTTCAACATGGGCTTCATCCAGCTCAGGAACTGGCCTCGTCTAGGACCCCCAGGAAAAGATTAAGGCTGACTGGATAGCAGGAGATTCTCCTGGGCGCGCTCCAGGCGCACAATGACTATTCAGCACCAGTAAGTTAGTTAGTTAGTTAGTTAGTTAGTTAGTTAGTTAGTTAGTTAGTTAGTTAGTTAGTAAGTAAGTAAGTAAGTAAGTAAGTAAGTAAGTAAGTAAGTAAGTATTAAGACTCGAGAAGC
>Ga0257106_1001565_pt1 | contig 11143 bp, 8 predicted proteins | sample LP_taG_3_FD_190177 | JGI IMG/M metagenome (GOLD analysis project Ga0257106, IMG submission 190177) | Marine microbial communities from Northeast Subartic Pacific Ocean, Canada - LP_J_2011_P26_10m | ecosystem: Environmental > Aquatic > Marine > Oceanic | place: Canada: Northeast Subartic Pacific...
GCGCCCGCGCCCGCGCCCGCGCCCGCGCCCACGCCCGAGCCCGAGCCCGAGACCGAGCCCGCGGCCAAGTCGTTCAAGGAGCTCCAGGCGGCCCTCGAGGACAAGGCCAAGAAGAACTACTAGGCGGCCCGTGCCCCAGAACGGGGGGGGCTGCCCGGTCCCGATCCCCTGCCCCGCGGACGAGCCCCCCACGAGAGTCGATTCCTCCCCGGCTGAACCACGAGAGTCGTCGTTGTTCCCACGAAACTACCCCTACCCCGAACATGCCGTATACGCTAGAGGGCCCCGAGCCGCGCGAGCTGCGCCTGGTACTCCTCCAGCAGCGAGAGCGCGAGGAGGAGCTTCTGGCGCACGGTCTCGCCCTCGACGCGGAGCTCCTCGTTGTGCCGCCGGAGCGTCGCGGCGCGGCGCTCGCCCTCGTCGTGCCGCCGCCGGAGCGCGTCGTGCGTCCGCGCGAGCGCCGAGAGGTCCGCCTCGCGCCCCAACATGCCGGCGCGCGCGCGCGTCAGGTCGAGTTCGAGGTCCCGCAGCCGGGCCGCGGCGCCGTGCGCGGCGCGGCGCGCCGCGGCGAGCTCCCGCGTCGTCGTGCGCAGCGCCGTCTCCGCGGCGATCGCGCGGTCCGTCGCCGACGGCTCCGAGGGCGCCGCGCCGAGCGAGCGCCGCGCGCCGTCGAGCTCCGCGCGCACGGCCCGCAGGGCCGCGGCCTGCGCCGCGGCGCCCGCCCTCAGGCCGTCCTCCTCCTTTCGCCACGTCTCCCGCGCCCGCGCGTAGCCAGACTCGACGGCCACTAAGACCTTCACGAGGCGACCGATGCGCTTCTTCTCCACGGCCGACAGGTCGCCGAGGGACGCGTCGCGGGCCGGCCGAACGAGGGCCAGGGGCGCCTCCGCACGTTCCGGAGACGCGTCCGTCGCGTCGCGGGCGAGCGCCAGGGGCGCCTCCGCACGCGCCGGAGACGCGTCCGTCGCGTGACGGGCGAGCGCCAGGGGCGCCTCCGCACGCGCCGGAGACGCGTCCGTCGACGAGGGCCGCTTGCCGACGTCCATGGCGCGAGTGAAAAGCGCTCTCTCAAATTTCGCCGATGTGTATAAACGTAGGGGGCCCGGGAGGAACCGCGGGAAACGAATGAGCTCCGAGGGGTCTCACAAGCGCCGGAGGACGAATGAGCTCCGAGAGCGCCGGTTCAAGTAAAAGCGCGTCCTGCTAACAAGCGTCGTTCGGCGAGTCGACAATTTTCGCCACAGGGATCTCTCGACCCGCGCGCAGTGCCGCGATCGCGCCGCGCCGCGATCGGATGGTGCGCCGGAAGCGCAAGCCCCTCGGCGCATGCGCGTTGGTCGCACTGGGTGCCTACGTTTTCGCCTTCGCTGGACTCCTGCGCTGGATCTACCTCGACCATAAGAGAGAACAGCTACGAAAAGCGCTCAAGGCGGAGAGGCGGGAGCGTGTCACGATCCGCAAGGCGCTCCCACGGAACTGGCGGGCGGCCTGAGGCGCCCGGCGCCCGGGCGTCGGGCGGCGGGGCCGCCGCCCGCGTTCGACGACGGCGCGCGAGGCGCCGCGAGCGGCGGGCGCGGGCGCGGGCGCCGGCGAGGCGCGTCGGCCCATCGAGCCTCGAGGACGACGCGGACCTGAGCGACCACGCGCGCGCGGCGGCACCCGCGCGGCGCGACGACCCCTTCGCGGCGTCCTTCGACACGACGGGCCGGGACGCGGCGCGCTCTCAGCCAAGGAGCGCTTCGGTAATTTCGGTTCCGGTAAGGTAGAGCCGCAAAACCACCGTCACCGTGACCGGGGGTTTGGGTAACCATCAAAACCGTCACCGTCACCGTCACCGGGATTTTCGACGCCTTACCGACACCGGACTCGGAACCAGTTCGAGGCTTTACCGTCGCGCGGTACGGCGCTGATTGCCGCGTTCAGGCCCCGCTCTGGCGCCTCGACATTCATTCTGTTTCGGTCGCCCCTGGCGATGTCGCAGGTCCTGACCCGCGAGCGCGGGACCGCGGGCGGCCCGACGCGCCGGCCCGGTCGTGCTTCGTCCGCGGGGCATGCCGCGAGCCTCGGCGCCCCCGCCGATAGGCTCGGCGCGCGCGCGCGCGCCAGGCCCATCAGCGGACCTTAAGGGGCGCGCGCCAGGGCCCGACGTCCCGGGGCAGGGCCGGGTCGACGGCGCGGTGCCAGGGCGCCGGGTCGAACGACGCGAGGTCCGCGGCGTTCTTCGCGTAGCACGCGCGCTTGCAGCTGTGGCCGGGGCGGAGCGTGCAGTTGGGCTCGTTCGTGAGGCGGAGCGCGTGCTTGATCTCGCGCGTCGCGGGCCAGGCGTGGTGCGCCCAGTTCTCGTAGCGCGCGAGGCGCGGCGCGGCGCCGCACGCGGCGCCCGGCCGGAGCCACGGCGTCGCCGGGTCGTCGCGCGCCGCGGCCGCGCAGACGCCGAGGCGCCGGCAGAGCGCGCCGTAGACGGCGTCGTGGCCCAGGTCCGACGCCGCGTAGGCACCGACGGCGCCCTGGGCGCCGCCGCCGCCGGCCCGCTTCGCCGCGTCCGACGCGTCGAGGTACGCGACGAAGCCGCGGAACCTGCGCGCGAAGCAAAGCTTCCACCGAACGTCAACGTGCGCGCTTTCGAATGGTTCGACGCGAGCGCCTCCGCCGCGCTTCGCGACCTCGCCGGGAGCCATCGATCCGTCCAAAAATCGGCCGCATCGACTTCGATGCGGCCGAGCTCGAGAACGTCGAAGGTCGGCCCCGACGTGTCGAACCGGCGGTTGATTCGCGCGCGGCGCGGAACGTCGCGGTGAGCGCGGCGCCCGTCGCGTTCGCGTCGGCGAGGAACACGAAGGGCTGGCACTGGAGGCCCACGTAGGGCATGGACTGGAGCCTGCGGGGGCGCGCGTCCGCGCGGCGCGTCCGCCCGCGCGGCGCGGGGGGACGCGCGACACGAAGAGCGGCAGCCCGAAGAGGAGCGCCTCGTAGAGGACGCGCGGGTTCCGGTCGCCGGAGCTGAAGTGGACGAGGCCCGCGGCGGTCGCCATCTCGCGCATCATGACCTCGTGGGAGATGCGGTCGCCGTGGAGCCGGACCTGCGCCGCGCGGCGTCGGCGGCGGCGCGGCCGCGCGCGCGCGGCCGCCGCGCGCGGTCCGCGAGCCGCGCGTCGCCGCGGACGAGGGCCTCGATGGCCGCGGAGTCGTCGCCGTTCTCCGGCTGGCGCACGCCGAAGAACTCGAGCGTGTAGGCGCCGAGGGCCGCGGGCTCGAGGAGCTCGAGGAAGCCTGCGGCGCGCGCGTCGGCCGCGGCGCGCGCGGCGGCGGCGCGCGCGGGTTCGCGCGGAGCTGGCCCTTGGAGGGGCGGTAGCTGCCGACGTAGAGGAGCCGCTTCGGCCGGGGCTCGCGCGCGGCCGCGGCCGCGGCGTCGCGCGCGGCGCGCTCCCTCCGCGGGAGGAGCACGGGCTTGGGCAGCGCGTCGTCGTGGACGACGTCGACGGCGCCCCGGCCGCCCGCGCGGAGGAACGCGGGCAGGACCACGGCCTTGAGGTGCGCGTAGTCGGCGCCGCGGCGGCCGCCGCCCTGGGCCGGCACCTGGGCCGGAAACGCGTGCGGCGCGCCCGGCTTGAGAGGCTCCTCTCTCGGTCAATTTCCACTCGTTTCGGCTCATGTTTGGACGGGCGATCATCCCTCGGAGCGCTCTCGAAGCGTGGATGCTTCTCCCGGAACGATCGCGCGCGGAACAGTGACGCGACGTCGAATCGCCCGTGTCCCGCGCCGGGCCGGCGCCGGCGGCGCGCCGTCCGCGGACCGGTCGCCCGGCGGCGCGCGCGTCCTGTGGAGCGGGGGAGGCGGGGCGTCGGCGGCGGCGCGGGGGCCGCGCGACGCGGGGGCGACGCGCGTCGCGAAGATGGCCGACTTCTCGTAGAGTCCCCGGAGCTCGCTGTGCGGCGAGAGGATGGGGAACCTGCGCCGGTTCGCCGTCCGCGGCGGCGCGCGGCGCGCGGCGCGGCGGCCCCGCCAGGCGACGCGCGTCGGCGGGTCCGCGGCGAAGTCGACGGCGCCGGCCTGGAAGAGGCGGCGGCCCCGGCGGTCGTAGACGAACGCGTCGCACGCTCCGAGGAAGTCGTGCGGCGGGTGGCCTGCGGCGCCGCGGCGTCGCGGCGCCGCGGCGGGACCGGGGGCGCGGCGCCGCGCGGCCCGCGTCGACGACGAAGGGCTCGCCGCGCGCGCCGCAGTAGTAGTTCGCGCAGCGGAACCAGAGCCGCGCGTCCCAGCCTGCGGCGGAACCGGCCGTCGCGGGCGCGCCGGGCGCCGGACCTCGCCCCCGTCGGCCGCGTCGCGGTCGTCTCGGCTCGCGTTCGGACGAGTCGCGCGCCCCTCGCCGACGGGTCCCCGCGTCGACGCCCGTCCGCCCACGCGGCCGTCGGGGTCGCGCCGCGTCGCCCGTTCGCCGCGCGGGTCCCGGCCGCCGCCGAGGACGACCGCGACGGCCGCCGGCGGGCCGCCGGGCGGCAGCGCCGCGGCGCAGTCGACCTGCGCGGGGCGCCGCGTCGCGTTGGCGGCCGGCGCGCGCCGCGGCGCCGCGGCCGCGCGCGGCGGAGCGCGCCGCAGTCGGCGCACGAGCCGTCGTCGTTGCGGACGACGACGCGGAGGCCGGAGACCTGGCGCAGGCACTGCGCGAGGCCCTCGCGCCAGTCCGCGCGGCTGCCCTCGCAGAGGTTGCTCTTCGACGCCGTCGCCGTCTGCACGTGGACGACGATGGGCCGCCCGGCGGCGACGAGGGCCAGCCCGGCGGGCGACAGCGCCGCGGGCGTGCAATTGGCGACGGCGTCGGGCACGAGGCGCACGCGCGGTGCGCTGCCGTTCGCGTGGTGCGACGGCGTGACGGCAAGAGATGCCCCGGCAAGAGCGACAATGACCGGCAGCCCCGTCACCATCACTGTCGATCGATCGACGCGGGCTTCGACAGTGCAGGGCAACATCAGGGCACCGTCGAGAACACGACGAGATGCTGCCCCGACGAGTGGTGGTCCTCGTGGCCGCCCTCGTCGCCGCGGTGGCGGCCGACGAGTCGTCGGCGCCGACGAGGCTCCCGACGCCCGTGCCGTCGCCGCTCCCGACGCCGCTGCCCACGCCCTTGGCCGCGGCGTCCAAGAAGAAGAAGCGCGCGTCCGGCGCGCCCGTGGCCATCGTAGCCGCCGTCGTCGCCGTCGGCGCCTTCGTCGCCGTCGCGCTCCTCGGGTGGATGCACTACGCGCACTGGAAAAGACTCGACGTCGGCCTCTGGGGGCACCAGGACAGCGGCGGGCGGCCGCCGGGCCACGGCGTCGCGCTCATCTTCGCGCCCGACGCGGCGCCCGCGGCGCCGCCGCAGAAGGCCCTCGAGGTGGCGGTGCTGCCGGCGTCCGAGGACGCCGACGACGCCGGCGCCGCCGAGTGCACGCTGTCGGACTTCGCGTGCAGCAACTTCTTCGACGGCGACGCGGCCGCGGCCTGCCCGCCCGTCTTCGGGTCGGGCGGCGACGCGTAGAGCCCCCGGCGTAACGCGGCCGAGCGCGCGCCGCGGGGCGCCCTAGGTCCGCACGTTCGTGCGGCTGTTCTGGAACCGGTCCGGGAGGTCGCTGGGCGTGCGGGGCACCTCGCGGGACTGGGGCCGCGACGGCGCGGCGATGGCCTCGTCGTCCGGGTAGGCCTCGAGGTAGGCGACGACGGAGAGCGTGAGCTCCTCGAGGTTGAGCGTGTGCGTCTTGTTCGCGTCGAACTTGCCGAAGTGGGACCGGTGGACGAGCCAGCTGAGGAAGTTGGAGTACTGCGTGTTCACGAGGCCGCCCTGGAGCTCGCTGATCGTGAGCTCGCGGTTCGCGTCCTGGACGTCGCAGTGGCGCATGATGCCGCGCGCCGCGACCTCCGCGGGGCTCCGCCGCCGCGCGGCCGACTCCGCGCGGAGCCGCTTCGCCGTCGCGTACGACTCGCGGCGCGCGCGGTCGCGCGCGACGCCCGCGGCGAGGTCCTCGGCCTCTTTCACGGCCATCTCGCGGTCGTAGTCCTCGCGCGCGCGCTCGTCCTCGCGGAGCTGCTTGAAGAGGTCGACGGCCCGGACGAGCTCGCCGAGCTCGAGCGTGTGGCTGTGGTCCGCGTCGATCTCGCGGAAGACGCGGTGGCGGTCGCCGAGGATCCAGGCGACGACCTCGCCGTAGACGGCGTCGTCGAGGCCGATCTGGAGCTCGCTGATCGTGAGCTTGTCGTTCTTGACGACGCGGTCGCAGATGTCCATGATGTTCTGCGCGTGCGTCTCCGAGGGCAGGTCCATGAACCGCTTCTCCGCGTCGTCCATGGCGCCCTCCATGCGCTCCCGCGCGAGCTCCGCGTCGGACTTCGCCGCGCCGGGCCCCCGGAGCCGGAGCAGCAGCTCCTCCATCGTCGGCTGGTTCGCGAGCGCGAGGTTGCCGAGGCCCGTGCGGATGGCCGTGCGCAGGTACTGGGACTCGCGGCGCTTGCTGTCGGCGCCCGCGAGGGCCTCGACGACGCGGTGCTCGCCGTTGAGCATGTGCGCGAGCTCCGCGTCCGACGCGGCCGCCGTGAGCGCGTGGAGCAGCGCCGCGCACGCCTCCGTCGCCTCGACGTCGCCCGCGCAGCGCCGCAGCGCGCGCTTCGCGCCCCGGAGGAAGAGGAGGAAGGGCGACAGCGCCTCGCCGTCGTGGACGAGCTGCGACGACACGCCGTGGTCCTTGGGCAGCGACGCGGCGACGAGCGCGCGCCAGTCGCCGCTGTAGGTCCGCACGAGCAGCTCGAGCGCGAGCGTGCCGTGGGCGATCTTGCCGAGCTCGAAGGCGTCGGGCCGGAGCTCGCCGTCGACGAGCGCGTCGAGCACCGCGGGCCCGAGGCCCGCGGCGCCGAGGTCCTCGAGGACCTCGGGCGACCGCGCGAGGTGGTGCGCGGCCGCGAGCGCCGCGAGCGTGAGCGCGTCGCTCCCGACGCGGCCCCCGTGGCCCACGCAGCGCACGACGGCGCGGCAGAGGCCGCCGCCGGCGCGCTCGCGCTCGCCGACGACCGCGCGGTAGCCCGGCGACCCGGAGCACCAGAGCGCGAGCGACCCGAGCAGGTCCGCCGCGGCCGCGACGTGGGCCGCGTGGGCCGCGGGGTCGCCCTCGGACGCGAAGAGGTCCCGCGCCTCGCGCGCCAGGTCCGCGACGAGCCGCGAGAAGCCCGCGCGGCCGTCGTAGCGCCGCGCGGCCGGCGGCGGCGCGGCGCCCGCGCCCGGGGACGCGGCGCCCGGGGACGCGGCGGCGCCGGCCGGGGAGGCGGCCTGGGAGGCGCCGCCTTCGGCGGCGGCGGCGGCGGCGCCCGCGCCTTCGACGGCGACGCCCGCGCCCGCGCCGTCGGCGCCCGCACCGTCGACGCCCGCGCCTTCGACGGCGACGCCCGCGCCCGCGCCGTCGACGCCGCCGTCCGCGCCGTCGGCGCCCGCGCCGTCGACGCCGTCGCCGTCGGCGCCCGCGGCGTCGGCGGCGCCGTACGCGGCGCCGGCGGTCTCGTGCGCGCGTCGCTTCGCGGCGGCGGCGGCGGCGGCGGCCGGCCGGCCGCCGGCGGGCCGCGCGGGCGGCGGCACGGCGGACGCGGGCCCCGGCGGCGGGCCCTCGACGGCCCAGGGCGCCCAGCCCTCCGTGGGCTCGCCGATGACGGGCCAGCCCGCGGGCCAGTCCAGGGGCGCGTCGATGACGCGCGCGTCCGGGAAGGGCGGGGCCGCCGCCGGGTGGACGCGCACGAAGTCCGCGTAGGCCTGCTCCTCGTCGTCGTAGCCCGCGCGCGCGCCCGTGCGCTCGACGTCGAGCACGGACTCGTCGAGCGGCGTCGCCGCGCGCGGCGACGGCAGGCTCAGCGACGCGAACTCCTTGGACACGGGCACGGCGAGGCTCAGGCGCGTGTCGCGGCCGACCATGCGGCCGAGCGTCGGCCGCGGCGGCGCCGCCGCGGGCTCCTCCGGCGGCGGCGCCGCGGCGCCGCGGTCGCCGCCGCCGCCGCCGCCGCCGTCGCCGCCGCCGTCGCCGCCGCGGCGCGGGGGGGACTTCGGCGGCGCGACGGAGCTCACGTCGTCGTCGCTGAAGTGCGTCGCGGGCGAGAGCGCGCGCGAGATGTCCGCGCTGAGGCCCGACGCGCCCGCGCGCGCGCGGCCGGGCGACCGCGGCGGCGACTTGGCCGGCGACGGCGGCGCGGACGTCTGCACGACGGGCACGCCGTGCCGCGCGTCGGCCTGCGCCGCGAGGAGGGCCTTGACGGCCCGGGTCTCGCGCGCGGCGACGAAGCGCTTGCCGGCGCCGCCGAGGCGCATGGCCCGGGCCGCGGACACGCCGACGCCGACCTTCGGGCCGGCGTCGACGCTCTCGGACCAGTCGGCGAGCGTCGTGATGTCCACGCCCCGGCTCGGCGGCTGCATGTCGAAGCGCCCGCCGGGCGGCCGGAAGGAGCCGCGCATGGCCGCGACGACGCGGAGCGGGGGCTGCCCTGAGCTAGCGCCCCATGTCTCGGCACGTCGAGCAATTTGCCGTCATCACTGGCCTGGCCGGCAAGGCAGCGGATCCTATGATGACGATGTGCATACTTCGCGTCGCCGCCCTGGCGCTCGTGGCCGACGGCCTCGTCGCGCCGCGCCCCCCCGTCGCCCGGCGCTCGGCCCTGGGCGCCCGGGCGCCCGTGCGCGTCGACGTCTCCGGCGACGGCGCCGTCGTCAAGGTCGCGACGACCTTGGACGGCGACGCGGCCGGTCGCACCTTCGGGGCCGACGGCGACGTCGTCGTGCTCGACTACGCGGCGTCGACGGCGTCGGGCCAGCTCCTCGACGCCGCGTCGGGCGCCCAGTACACCGTCGGCGACGACCGCTACGTCAAGGGCTGGGATCTCGCGGTGCGGTCGCTGTCCGAGGGCGAGTCCGCGGCCTTCGAGTGCGACGCGTCCTACGCCTACGGCCCGTCGGGCGTGCCCCCGGCCGTGCGCGGCGGCGAGGGCCTGCGCTTCGACATCGCGGCCGTCGGCTACCGCGGCAACGTGCGGACGTCGTCGTCGTTCGCGTCCGACAAGCCGCTCACGCCGCGGACCGCGGGCGCCATCAAGGCCGAGTACGAGCGGCGCCGCGACGCCCGCGCCGCCGGCGCCGAGGACGCCGCCGTCGCCAAGCTCGAGCGCGACGCGGCGACGGCCGGCGACGTGCTCGCGACGCTGCGCAACGTCGCGTCGGACGTCGCGGACGGCGTCCGCGGCTTCTACTTCTTCGGCTTCTTCGAGTCCCAGACGGGCGAGACGCCGCCCTGGTACCTCCGCCCGGCCCTGACCTTCCCCGCGATCTTCGCGGGCGTCGGCCTCGCGTTCTACGTCCTCGTGGGCACGGACGCGATCCTCCTCCGCGGCGACTCGTCGCCCATCCCCGGCCAGGACGGCTTCTCCCTCTAAGTCCCGGCGGCTTCTACCGGCGGCTACTGCGACGCGGCGGCGTAGGCCGCGGCGATGAGCGCGATCGCGGCGACGCCGCTCCCCAGGGAGAAGAGCTGGGACTGCTGCTCGAACGCCGCGGCCTCGTCCGCGACGCGCCGCGCGTCCTCGACGGCGGCGGCGACGGCCCGCTCCCGCGTCGTGACCTTGCCCACGAGGAACTCGACCTGGTCCTCCATGTCCCGCAGCGCCTTCATCTCCGCCGCCTCGGCCTCGGCGAGCATGTCGTCGACGAGCTCGCGCGTCGCCGCGAGCTCCTCGCTCTGCTTCCGGTCCGCGAGCTCCCGGACGCGCGCGCTCGCCGCGGCGAACTGGTCGTCGACGAGCTGCTCCAGCTCGAGCCGCTTCACGAAGTCGGCCTTGGCGTCCTCGGGCACGTCCGCCGCCGCCGCCTCCTCGGCGCGCAGCACGCCGCGGGCGACGCGCCGGCGCGACGCGGGCGCGACGCGCGCAGGGGGCGCGAGGGCGCACGCGGCCCAGGCCAGGGAAAACGCCGCGAGGGCGGCGAGCGCCGGCGGCCCAGAGCTCGTACGTCGTCTTGCCATGCTTCAATGTTCTCCTCGGGTGGGGCGAGCAGTCGAGGTGTCGAGCGAGTGCGACCTGCCGTGCGTCGTCTCACGCACACACATGGGCTCGTGCTGCAGCGCACCGCGATAGCCCGCGCGTCGACGAATCTTACGCCCGACGCCCCGACCCTGCTGCCGCGCACAACACCGACAAACCACACGCCCCGCCGCCACAAACACGCGCCCCTCGCCAATTATTTCTCCACAGAAACCATGATCGGCCTCACCGGTTTGGACAGCGACGCCCCTACCACCGCACGGAAAATTGAAATTGTATTTATTGGCGACGGCAATTTTACCGGGCGAGGAAGTTTCAGCGGGAAAAAAGCAGAAGAGAAGGTCGGCCGCGGGCTGTTGCCTTTCGTTGTCCGCGAGTTCGTGCCCACAGGAGGAAAGAGCGCCGAAGAGATATTTAGAAATCTATGGACAATATTGGATGAAACAGCGGAGGAGGGCGCGAAATCGTACTGATCGGGAGCTCGAGTGGTGGATTTGTGGCCGCGCGGTGCGGAAACCATCCCTCGGTCGTCGGGGTCGTCACGCTCGCGTCGCCCCTCCTGCCCTTCACGAGAGGGCTCGAGGTGCCAAAGAAAAGAAGAAACACGTTCCTGCACTTCGAAGGGCGCGCCTTTCCTTCCGGGACGGAGTGGACGCCAGACGAATGCCCGAAAGTATTCAAAGCGCAAGCGGACCTGGTCAGCGAGGGCTGTCGTTGCCCCATGCTGGCCATTGTCGGCAAGCGCGACGAAGCTGTTCCCGAAACTGTCTGGGACACCGAAGACTATCGCGCCGTCTTAAACGGCGGCACTCTCAAGGTCACGGACAAAACCCACAGTGAGATCTTCAAGGCCCCGCGTGAAATCTTGGAGATGGTCCCGGAGTGGGTTTCATCATTAGATAATAACAATGGCTAAAGCCCCCGGGCAGGTCTCTTCCCAGTGTTGCTCGTGCATACGATGAGACAGGGAGAGGCGCTTTACTCGCCGCGCGCCGGTCGCCTCTGGCGCCTAGTTGCGGGAGCCGCGGGAGAAGAGGAACTCGAGGTCCTTGAGGGAGAGCTTGGAGAAGGACGCGGCGTTGCCGTCGACGGTGCCCTCGAAGACGAGGCG
>Ga0257106_1001566_pt1 | contig 11139 bp, 10 predicted proteins | sample LP_taG_3_FD_190177 | JGI IMG/M metagenome (GOLD analysis project Ga0257106, IMG submission 190177) | Marine microbial communities from Northeast Subartic Pacific Ocean, Canada - LP_J_2011_P26_10m | ecosystem: Environmental > Aquatic > Marine > Oceanic | place: Canada: Northeast Subartic Pacific...
GTCTTGATCGACTAGATAGACCACTTTTAAAATCAGTCTTCCATGAGGATGCTTATTGTGACTATGGCTTTGTTAAAACTGATCCTGATACATTTTCTGGTTTTTGCATGGATGCGCTTAAAGAACATATTGCAAACCATCACATGATTGGAAATTCATTAATCGAGTTTGATGAAAATGAAAATATGGCATTTGGTGAAATATATTTTAATGCTTACCATAAAACCATAGTTGATGGTATCAACACCGATGTAATTATAGCTGGTAGATATCTTGACCGCTACGAAAGAAGAAATGGAGTATGGAAGATTTCTTATAGATCAGAGGTCAATGATTGGTCAAAAACTGAACCAACAAATGATCCTTATTTCGATGACTCTGAGTGCCATAGAGGCAAGCGCCAAGATGATGCAGTATATAAAAGAGATAAAATGTTCCGGCCTTAATATTAAACCTTAACCTTATTTTTTAATTGCTCTCTTAGCTCATCATGTTTTTCTTTAGTTAATGGGTAATTATAAAGAACTGCAATAGTTGCAATAAAGAATATAGTTGCACTAAAGGAATATACGACTTTTAACCCAAAGACATTATTTCCCTCATTAACAACTCCTGGGCTTGGGTCAAATCCAATATATGATAGCATCATAAATGCAAACCATGGTCCAAATGAATAAGAAATTTTAGTAATAAAAGACCAGACTGCAAAAAATGATCCAGCCCTGTCTTCACCAGAATTTAATTTGTCTAAATCAATAACATCAGCTTTCATTGATGGAGGTATAACATAACTAGTTGCGCCTCCAAATCCAGTAATTGTTAACCCAAGCATCATCCAATAGATATCGCCAGGTCCCAAGAGCATATAAAATGGATTTGTAATAACAAAACACAATAGACCAAAAATCCATGCTCGATGTTTTCCAATTTTTTTACTAATCATCACCCAAACTGGTATCGCGCAAAGAGTGATTATATAATATGATAGCAAAAGAGCTATTCCAGCTTTTTCTTCCTGAATAACACCCCTGATAAAAAAAATAAAAGTAGCACTTGTTATTGAAACACCGGTAATGTGAAGAAAAAATGCCAATGCTAATCTTCGAAAGGGACCATTTTTCCACATAACTTTAAGGCCCTCAAAAACAGATAGTCTGGGAGGTGTGTAATCTTTGCTTTCCTCAACATTAAAAACAGTTAAAAGTATTGTAATTGGTATAAGAATTAACATAGCAAAACCAATCATTTGAACAACCTCTCTTGTGCCGCCATAGGCAAAAAGGACTAGCGCAAGAGTTGGGATTAACTTACTCAAGACATTGCCAACCATCCCTATCCAGGTACGCCATGCTGTTATTGTTGTTCTTTCATTATAGTCTGGTGAAAGCTCTGCCGCCCATGCATAGTAAGGAATTAAAAGCATAGTCCAGCCTAGCCAAAACATAGCTAGCCAAAAAAATAAATACAGTGCCGTAACAGTTTCTTCATTTGGAAAAAATAAAAAATAAACTGCAGGAATTAAAATAGGTATTGAAGCAACCATCCAAACTCTTCGTCTTCCCCAACGAGTATTTGTTCTATCACCCAAATAGCCAATCAATGGATCAGTAAACGCGTCAAATATCCTTGCTGCAAGCCATATCATTCCTATGGCTGCTAGACTTATACCTACATCAGATCCATAATAGTTAGGTAGGTATGTTAAGAGTGGAAGTCCGGCTATTGAAATTGGCATTTCAGAAAGACCATAAAAGAAAAGCTTTCTTTTTGTTAATTTATTATCTTTCATAAATACCCTTTCTTTAAGTTAGTTTTTTTGTTTTTGTTTCTCTAACTTTTTTCTTATATCCAATTGAAAACTCTCTGTAATAGGGTATTTCCGAACAATCAGTAATACTATAATAAAGCAGACAGGGCACGCAAATGAGAAGAGTGCTTTTAATCCTAAAATTTGATTAGGGCTATTAACGGCACCAGGGGTTGAATCAAAGCCAATTAAAGAAAGAAGCATAAGCCCTAAAAAAGGTCCGACAGATAAGGCTACCTTTGAAGCAAAAGACCAAACAGCAAAAAATTGTCCGGCTCTATCCTCACCTGAATTCAAAGTATCTAAATCTATAACATCTGCTTTCATTGAATTTGGCATTACGTAAAAGCTTGCTCCTGCAAAACCTGTAGTTGTTGTAATAGGAAGCATCCAATAAAAATCGCCTTGTCCTAGTAGCATATAAAAAGGACTCATAATTATAAAAAAACTTAGCCCCAACATCCAAGCCTTATGTTTACCTATTATTGAAGAAAACCAGGCCCAGAATGGTATTCCACATAGGTTTGAAACATAATAGAAAAGTAAGAATATAATACCAGCTTCTTCTTCTCCAGTTACTCCCCTTATGTAGAATAAAACAACTGCAGTTGATAGGGCCGTTCCCATACTACTAAAAAAGAATGCAGCAACCAACATTTTAAAGGGGCCATTATTCCACATAATATTTAAACCCTGGAGTATTGGAACCTTAGTTGACTTATAATCTTTCTTTTCTGGAACATTGTATGAAGTTAAAGAAATAGATACAGGAATTAAAAATAATAACCCCCACCCAATCATTTCCACTACCTCTTTGGTTCCCCCGTATGAAAAAAGAATAAGAGCAACTACAGGAAGTACTTTTGTTGCAACATTGGCAACCATGCCAATAAACATTCTCCAGGCCGCAATTGTTGTCCTTTCATTGTAATCAGGTGAAAGCTCAGCTGCCCATGCATAATAAGGAATAAAAAGCATTGTCCAACCTATCCAAAAAATCACAAGCCAAAACAATAGATACCCTGCATCAACTCCTAGTTCAGGAAAAAATATTTTATAGACAGATAACATTAAGAATGGAATTGAGGCTATCATCCAAACCCTTCTTCTTCCCCAGCGAGTGTCTGTCTTATCACCCAAGTACCCAACCAGGGGATCTGTTATAGCATCAAATAATCGAGCAAAAAGCCATACAGCTCCTATGCTAGCCAAGCTTACACCAAGATCGGCACCATAGTAGTTTGGTATATAGGCTGCCAAGGGAACATTTGCGACAGATAGGGGCATATCTGAAAGACCAAAATAGAAAAGTATTCTCTTTGAGAGCGGTTTTCTAGACATTTTATTTATTTATCCCCCCCCCAGGATTAATAATAATGTTTATCCAATTTTATTTATTTTTGACCATAAAGGATCGTCACTTAACCAGTTATCGATCCAATTATGAAAATGCTGGAGTCTTCCTTCATCATTACTTAAAATAGCTTTACTAAATCCTCGTGAGTGCATTCCCGCCTGCATACCGTTGAGGTAATGTATATCTTGATCAATTGTAGCCGTCATAGAGTTTTTACCGTCAATTACATCCTGCCTAGTAAAAATCTCATGCTCAACTCTTGAAGGAGAGTATTGATATTCATATGAACCAGGCAATAACTCAAGACCCTGCTCTTCATCACGCATCTTTTCTTCAGGAATCATGAGGCTGAATTTTGTAAACGTACATTTGTTAGGATCAGAAGGATGAGGTCTTGGTCCATAGAACCATACCCTTTCAGCATGAATTGTCATAAAGAGATTAGGGAAAATATCATATTGGAATACATCGGAAACCTGTTCATCAGTTAGCTCGGAATAATCAAACCCAAGTTTTTTTCCTATTACTCTTTTTTGCTTTTGAATAACTTTCCTAACTTCGGGCACCTTGCCTATAAACTCATCTGGGTTAATTTCTAACCCTTTCAAGTATTGCACCATATATTCGGGTGGCTTATTTGGCATTGGATATCGAGGATTCATTACAGGACTCTCAACACAGGTGTGCGTATGGCCAAAAGGCCAAAGATAATTCTGTGCATCACAGCAATCGACAAAGCTAGCATGCTGAGGGTGAATAAAATCAACATGATATTGTTCTAAAAAATTATCTCTTACAGTCTTCCAATTTGCATCTAACGTAACGCTTTGGTGTTTGACTAACTCCATATTTTCAAAGTGATATGGACTAAGCTGATTCATGATTTCACCTAAATATTTTTCTAGAGGAGCGGGATTTATGCTCATATTTACAAAAACCATTCCTGCCCATACTTCTACATGTACAGACTTTAGAGAATTTTCTTTACAAGATACTTTTCCAGGAAAAAGGTCTTCATCCGGCACTTTTTTTAACTCACCATCTAAGTCGTATGTCCAACCATGGTAGGGGCAGGTAACTTGCTTAACCCAGCCTACATCAATAGTTAAAATCTTATTACCCCTATGTTGACAAGCATTATAAAAGGCTGAAATACCATTTTTTTCATTACGCGTGACAATGATTGATTCTCGTCCAATATCGTAAACAAAAAAATCACCAACTTCATTTAGATCGGATTCTAAACCTGCAAAAATCCAGCACTTTGTCCATATTTTATCCCATTCCATTTGCATAAAATCAGGACTTGTATATCTATCACTTGAAAGATCGGCATTATGCTCTGGGTTTGAGGTTATACCTTCGGAAAAATTTATAGAATCAAAACGTTGTGGCAATATTATTTCCCCCTGAAAAATACATAATGAATATTATCTAAAAAAAAGAATAATTCAATAGCGCTATTACCCTTACATAATGGTTATTGAGTATCAATTAGAAATTCTGACTTGACCAATTAGTATTAGAAGTCTTCAATATCACATAAATTACGGGGGGAAATATGATAATTGTTAATGCAAAAGCAAAAACCAATAGTGAAACTATTGAGGCGCTTAAAGATATTATAAATACTTTAGAGATCGAAACAAAAAAGGAAAGGGGATGTTTAGAATATGCTTTTAGTGTTGATATTAATAATCCCAATATAGTTAGAATTACCGAATTATGGGAAGACCTAAAATCACTCCAAGATCATCTGGAAACTAAACATGTAGAAATTTTCCGAGATGCGCTAGCGCAAAACCCTATGGATGTGGAAGCTCATTTTTATGAATCAAAAGAAATAGATTATCCAGGATAACTCTTATGAAAAATAAAATTAGCACCTGGCAGGTTGGGAATGTAAAGATAACAAGAATAATCGAAGGTGAAAGAGCTGGTCCGATGTTTGTGGTTCCTGATGCTGTGCCAGAGAACATTTTAAAAATGCCATGGCTACAACCGTATTTCTCTGACAGCGAAGGAAATACAATTGTAAGTGTTCACGCTCTTATTCTTGAGACACCTGAGAAATGTATAATTGTTGATACATGTCTAGGAAATGACAAAGAAAGACATATACCTTCATGGAATATGCTTCAAACAAAATTTTTAGAAGATTTGGAGTTAGCAGGATACAAAACTGATGATATTGATACAGTTTTATGTACCCACCTTCATACAGATCATGTGGGGTGGAATACTGTTCTTGTAAATGATAAATGGGAACCAACTTTTAAAAAAGCTGACTATTTATTTGGAAGAGAAGAATGGAATTATACAGAAAAACAACTAGGAAACCCTCTTTATGCAGAATTTATAAATGATTCAATTATACCTATTATTGAGTCAGGATTAGTAAGGTTTGTAGAGATTGATGAAAAAATATGTGAAGAAATCACCTTAGAACCAACGTTAGGTCATACACCCGGCCATGTAAGTATTATGATTAACTCTGAGGGGAAAAAAGCAGCCATAACAGGTGACTTTTTACATCACCCCTGCCAAATGGAAAAACTTGATTGGATATCATCTGCAGACTGGGATCCTGAACTTGCAAAAGAAACTAGGAGAAGAAAATTATCAGATTATGCAAATGAAAAAACTTTAGTTTTTGGAACGCATTTTGCATCGCCATCAGCAGGGTATGTTATTAAAAAAGATAATCATTTTATTTTTGAAGTTCATCATCCATTATAGATATTTAATAAAGTAATTTTAAAAATGATTTACTAAAATAAAAAAGTTTTTTAAATTGAAATATAAGGATTGATTTTAAATTTGAGGGAGAAAATCAATGAGCATAACTGAAGATATGAAGCCAGGAGAGGCTAGATGTCCTGGGCATCCAAGTACTAAAGATTTAATAAAAAATGATAAGGGTGGCGCTCCAAAACCTTTGCTAGAGGAATCTTATAAATTTTTAGGTGATGAGGATATTCCATTTGAAAGGTATACATCAGAAAGCTTTGCAAAGGCTGAAGATGAAAAGTTATGGTCCAAAGTTTGGCAATGGGCCTGCAGAGAGGAGCATATTCCAGAGCCAGGTGATTATTATGTTTATGATATTGGTGATCGTTCCGCTTTAATTGTTAGAACTGAAGACAATGAAATTAAAGCCTATTATAATTCCTGCCTCCATAGGGGCACTCAATTAAAACCAGCTAATAGTTCTGGATTTTGTAAGGAACTTAAATGCCCATTTCATGGTTGGACATGGTCTTTAAAAGGTGAGTTAGAATTTTTACCCTGTGACTGGGATTTTCCTCACGTAAATAAAGAAGAATTCTCTCTTCCTGAAATTAAGTTTGATATTTGGTGTGGTTTTATTTTTATTAACTTTGACGAAAATGCGAAACCTCTTAATGAATACTTAGGGGTTCTTCCAGATCATTTTAAAAATTGGAAACTTGAAGACCGTTACATTGAAACTCATGTAATAAAAAAGCTACCTGCAAATTGGAAGGTTTCCGCTGAAGCTTTTTTGGAAGCGTATCATGTTTTGGAAACTCACTCTGAAGGCGTCTACACTGCAGGTGATGCAAATGCTGATTATGATATCTTCGGAGATCATGTCTCAAGATTTATTCATACCATTGGGTATACTAGCCCCCACATAACTGAAAATCGTCCAAGTGAACAAGAAATACTAGATATGTTGTTGGGTAAAAGAACCGAAGAAGGTTCTGGCCAAATCCTTCCGGAGGGAAGTACTGCAAGAGAGGTATATGCTGAGAATGTTCAAGAGACAATGAAGGAAAAGTTTAAGCAAGATTTCTCTCATTTAACGGTTACTGAAACAATTGATTCAATCGAATACTTTGCCTTCCCTAATGCATTCTTCTTCCCTGGATTACAACTGTCTATGGTCTATAGATTTAGGCCTAATGGAGTTGATGGGGCTCTTTTTGATTTATTATTTCTTAGACCAAAACCAGTTGATGGTCCCTGCCCACCTCCTCCTGAGCCTTTTGCGCTAGAGATTGAAGATAGCTATACAAAGTGCCCTGGAACCGAATTTCTAGGTGCTGTTTATGACCAGGATACCAACAATTTACTTTCACAAACAAAAGGTTTTAAATCTAGTTTTAAAAAAGGACAATCATTGGGGAATTATCAAGAGGCAAGAACTCGACATTTTCATCAAACAATAGATAAATATTTGGAGACAAATAATGGGTAAGCTAGACGGTAAAGTTGCTGTAATACTAGGAGCGTCATCAATAGAAGGTTTAGGCGGAGTCATAGCTAAGTCGTATGCCAATGAAGGTGCAAAAGTAGTAATAAGCGGACGTCGTCAAGAACCCCTAGATGAGTTAGCGATGGAACTTAGCGGAAAAGCTCAAGTTTGTGATATTACAGTAGATGGTGATATTGAAAATTTATTTAAAGTAGCAAAAGAAGAATATGGTAAAATTGATATTGCAATAAATACAACAGGAATGTACGAGCCTGGAAATTTAAATGAACTGACAAGAGATCATTTAAGGAAATATTCAGAAGTAAGCTTTGTTGGACCGACTATTTTTATTAGAGAGGCTGCTAATATAATGGAGAATGGTGGAGCAATTATTACAACGACATCCGTTACAGTTGAATTATCGGCCGTTGGATTATCAGGGTATGTTGGTACAAAAGCCGCTACTGATAAAATAGTTCAAATTGCTGCAAAAGAATATCAACACAAAAGATTAAGAATTAATTCTTTATCACCTGGCTTGGTCGATACTCCAATGACAGGTGCTTTATTTGATATGGACGGGCCAATCAAAGCAATGACAAAGGAATCCCCTTTGGGAAGGCTTGCTAATGTTCAAGATGTAGCAAATACTGCGGTATGGATGGCATCAGATGATTGCTTTACAACAGGGGATTTAATTCGTGTAAGTGGGGGTATCCAACTTAATCGACTACCAACGGCAGAAGAAATGTATGGTCAATAATTTAAATTTTATAGGAGAAATAATATGACTGGAAGATTAGAAGGAAAAGTAGCAATTATAACTGGAGCAGCAATGGGATTAGGGGCTGCTGATGCTGAACTCTTTGCGTCCGAAGGTGCAACAGTTGTAATAACTGATATAGCTGAAAATGAAGGTCAAGCTCTAGCGGAAAAACTTGGCGGTACATTTTTTAAACAAGATGTTAGAGACGAAGATCGCTGGATAGAAATAATTTCTGAAACAGAAAAAAAATATGGTCGTATAGATATACTTGTAAATAATGCTGGTATAGTGAAGCCAGGTGATCCTGAAAATCAAACAACTGAAGAATACAGACTAACTATGGCAGTCCACATGGATAGTACCTTTTTCGGCTGCAAATATGTTATTCCAGTTATGGCAAAAACAGGTGGTGGATCGATCGTAAACATGTGTTCGATAGCATCAGTTCAAGGCGAATCATATGTTGCCGCCTATTGCGCAGCAAAAGGTGCGATTGAGGCCTATAGTAGAGCTGTTGCAGTGCACTGTGGATTAGCTAAAAATGGTGTGAGATGTAATACAATTCATCCATCAGGGATCGCAACTCCAATGGTAGCAAGTGTTCCAGCATTAATGGCAGAAAAATTTGGCTCATCGCCAGTTCAAGATGCACCAGTTGATGTTAATAAGGTTGGTGAACCTCTTGATATTGCTAATGCTGCATTATATCTAGCCTCTGATGAATCAAAATTTGTAAATGGAGCTCAAATTCGTGTTGACAACGCTATGTCAGTTGTCTCAGGAAATATGCCCGAATAAATTCAATAAGAGGACTCAATGGAAAAAATCATTGATTATTTTGAAGATGGCTTGCGCCTTGAAGGTGTATTTTTTCCTATGGATGGAAATAAAAATGCACCAGTTGTTCTTGTAGTTCCAACTTATGCAGGAAGAGATCAATTTACCCTAGACAAGGCAAAGGCGATGAATAATCTAGGTTATGCTGGATTTGCCGTAGATATGTATGGGGAAGGAAAGACTGGTGAATCTGTTGAAGAAAATATGGATCTTATGAACGCTATACTTTCTGATCGACCAAAACTTCAAAATAGAATGCTATCAGCAATTAATGCTGCAAAAGCAGCTGCAGGAGTAGAAAATAAAAAGGTCGCTGCTATTGGATTTTGTCTTGGGGGACTTTGTGTTCTTGATATAGCCAGAACAAGTTGTGATATAGCAGGTGTAGTTTCTTTTCATGGAATATTTAATAAGCCAGGAAATACAGATGGTCGTATGATTAATGCTAAAGTTCTTGTCTTGCATGGTAATGACGATCCAATGGTTCCGCACAAAGATGTTAATGGGCTTGCCAATGAGCTGACCGCTGCTAAAGCCGATTGGCAAATCCATGCGTATGGTTCGACATGTCATTCATTTACGAATAAAGAAGCCAACTCTCCAGAAATGGGAAGTGCTTATAATGCAGATACAGATAGGCGTTCTTGGAAATCAATGACAGACTTTTTAAAAGAAGTGATTGGCTAAACAGAGCTCTAGGGATATATAATACAAGAATGAGTGAAGAAAAAAATATTTCAGTGCATGCTTTTGTAATTCCAGTTACACCATTCCAACAAAATTGTTCGATTTTATGGTGTACTGAGACTATGAAAGGCGCCGTAGTCGATCCAGGCGGTGATATAGACCAAATTATTGCTGCCATAGACAAATATGATGTAAAAATTGAAAAAATTCTTATTACACACGCTCATTTAGATCACGCAGGAGCAACGGCTGAACTTGCGCGACAACTTAATATTCCTATAGAAGGACCTCATAAAGATGATATGTTCTTAATTGAAAGCCTGGAAGAGCAAGGGAAGAAATATAATTTTTCTCCCGCAGAATCATTTGAAACATCAAGATTTCTTGAGGGTGGTGATGAGGTAATGGTGGGCAATCAAATATTTGGAGTTAGGCATTGTCCAGGCCATACACCAGGGCATGTAATATTTTTTAATAAAGAATCAAAAATAGCTGCAGTTGGGGATGTTTTATTCCAGGGGTCAATTGGAAGATCAGATCTACCAAGGGGTAATCATGAGCAATTAGTTAATTCAATAGTTAGTGAGTTGTGGCCTTTGGGCGATGAAATAAGATTCATTCCAGGTCATGGGCCTATGTCCACCTTTGGTAATGAGAGATTAACAAACCCTTATGTTTCAGATTTCGCACTGGGAATTGATAGAGAAGTTTCCGAGGCAGTTAAAAAACAAGAAATATCAACGGAGTAAATTTTGGTTCTTTCTTACAACCGTCTAAATAGACGAGTTGGTCTTTCTTTCTTATACTTCATTCAAGGCATGCCCCAGGGTCTAATTTACTTTGCATTATTGGATTGGATGGCATCAATAAATTTTTCAATCAGCGATATCGCCATTATAACATCCATAGCCTCATTGCCCTGGATGTTTAAATTTATTATAGGACCATTCGTTGACTCATATCAATTTTCTCAAATGGGGAAAAGGAAACCGTGGATAGTTGGATCTTTAATTTTACTAAGTATTGCTTTCTTTTTATCTTCTAACATTATCTCAATTCAAATTTCACCACTCTTAATTGGATTATCTTTGTTCTTTATAATGCTTTGTACCTCAATTCTTGATGTAGCTACAGACGGTTTAGCCATAGATATACTTGAAGAAAATGAAAGAGGCTTAAGCAACGGCCTTATGTGGGGGGCTAGAACTTTTGGAGTAAGCTTTGCAGCTTTATTAGGGTCATTTTTATTAAAAAATAACGGCTTAAGCCAAGCTTTTGTTTATTTCGGTATAATCATACTCGTTAGCATTATTGTTGTAATCCCTCAAAAAGAAAATCATGGTGATAAGTTTCTTTCTTTAGAAAAATCAGAGAAAAGAGAAGGATGGACAGGCTTAAGGGAGAACTTAATCAAGCTATACAACACATCAATCACACCTTTGCTCTTTATGCAGATCGGAAGAGCC
>Ga0257106_1001568_pt1 | contig 11131 bp, 10 predicted proteins | sample LP_taG_3_FD_190177 | JGI IMG/M metagenome (GOLD analysis project Ga0257106, IMG submission 190177) | Marine microbial communities from Northeast Subartic Pacific Ocean, Canada - LP_J_2011_P26_10m | ecosystem: Environmental > Aquatic > Marine > Oceanic | place: Canada: Northeast Subartic Pacific...
TATGCGGCTGCTATGCTGGTGGTATGCGCCTGCTATGCGCCTGCTATGCGTCTGCTATGCGCCTGCTATGCGCCTGCTATGCGTCTGCTATGCGCCCGCTATGCGCCCGCTATGCGCCCGCTATGCGCCTGCTATGCGGCTGCTATGCGGCTGCTATGCGGCTGCTATGCTGGTGTATGCCGTGGCTGGTGTATGCCTGGTGGTCGGCCCCCTCTGGGCCACCATGCTCCGCGGCGAGCTCGGTGAGCGCCTCAACGCCGCGCAGAAGGTCGGGCGCGTCTGGTCGCTGTGGCTGGCCTCCCCGGTATGCGCGCCGGCGTGCTCCATGGCGAGCCGCGGGGACGTCAAAGTCTCGGTCGAGGCGTTCTTCGGCGCCGAGTACCCGGAGCTCTCCTTCGAGACGCTCGAGGACAGCCGCGAGGAGCTCAAGGCGCTGAAGAAGGCCGGCAAGGAGGAGGAGCGCGCGGCGAAGCGCGCCGACGACAAGCGGGCGAAGCGCAAGACGTCCGGCGGCACCGGCGGCGCGGGCCAGGGCATCAAGCGACCGGCGATCATGCTCGGCCTAGGTGTTAGAATCCGAGTATGCTAGTATGAAGCACCAGCATAGTATAGCATGATCATGGCCAGTATAAGGCAGACTTAGCATAGCCAGCATAGGCCAGTATGAGCGTCCCAGCATAGGGAGGATAGCATAGTCCCAAGTTAAGGTAGCTTAGCCCAAGGAGCGGAATGTAGGCTCCCTAGGTAGCTGGCCTCGCGGCCAAGCGCACTTTGACTGTGCTTAATCACACTCGCGTTCTGGCCTCGATAGTCGCCGTTTATCACGGTAGCAACGGACGCGCGTGGGGCACCGGAGCACACGAACCGGCGCGCCTAGGGCGGCCCGAGCGGCGCCGCGCCGGCCCAAACACGTACTGGAACGGCCTCCCAGGAGTACCCCCGCCGGGAGCAACGTGCTTCCGGAACCGATCGCGGGCCCTGTCCACACCCCAGGGACCCCATGGGCCCGACGGACGCAAAGGGGGCCCCAGTGGGGACGCTACAGAATTGATGCCAGGAACCCCGGGGGGTAGATCGCGAACGGAGCCACAAGTGAACTGGGCGAGACTGGCCGTTGGGCGCGACAATCTTCAGCCTGCCGTTTTTCAGAACCACCCTGCAATGCAGCCTCGAGCAGCCACGGAGCTCACCCCGCAGAGAGAGGGCCGGTGGGGTTTGAGTCACACAATAGGCCCTCCAACTGTGCGGTGTCATCTCGGACGTGCGAGAACATTGGTGTGGTTCTTGAGTTCATTGATGACCATTGCATTTTGGTGTGATGTGTACGGAAGTACAAGCTGATTTTGGACGATCTCAAGGAGCTCGTAGGCGCGAATGAATCCGCCACTGTCTGTGGGGGCTCTTTTAATAGTACTAACAGCTCTTCGCACCGCAATTACCTGCCTGGCGAGAGCAAACTGCTGTTGAGAGATCACATATTTTGACTGCTCGACTTGGATGGCCTTTTGCTTGATTAGGGCGAGATGCGTACACGCAAATCTCATCATTTGCTCCGCGCGCTGGGTGGCTCTGACGACTGCCTGGTCAGCCTCACTTGCCGCAGCCTCACGCTCGTCCAAATCTAATTTATCGAGCTTCACCTCTGCCGCGGCTGCACAGGCGTCATTCTCCGCCTTGGTGGCTGCCTTTTCGCGCAGGGCGGCGCGATGTTCGAGACTATCAGCATCCCTGAATCGAGGTTCAAGTATGGAATACATAGCGCGGAATTCTGTGCGCTCCGCGTCCAGCTTTGAACGCTCCACATCCAACGTAGATCGGTCTCTCGCGATTGACGCTCTCTCCGAATCAAGCGCCAATTTCAAGCAAACTAGCCGTTCCTTTTCTACTCGATTTGCTTCTTCATCGATGCGGCGACAGGCGTTTAGATTCGCTCGACCCGCAGTAAGCTCCTGACTGTTCTGGTGCAAGATACGAAGACGCTCGTGCTCAAAACGTTTTTCTCGGGCATCATTGTCGTTTTGCATCGTGGATCTGCACCGCTCGACGTCAAGCTTTTCTCCCTCAAGCGCACGCCGCATCTCATGCAACCTGTTGTTCTCAAAGGCGAGCTTCCGGTTCTCAAAATCAGGCACCCTCGCCATATCCTCAATCAGACGATTCTCCTTGGCCTCGAACGCATCTCGCAATACTCCAACTTCAAGCTTCCGGCGCATTCTGTCGGTCTTACGAGCCTCTTCGCTGGCCCCGAGCTTAATCATTAGTTCCTTGATTGCAACTCCAGACTCGGCAGCAATCATCGAAGATCTTGCCTTGAGCTCTAAAATCTCTCCATCCCGCAGCACAGCTGACTTCTGAAGGTTCAAACGAACATCCTTTGCCTGATCCAGTGAAGCTGTGGCTTGTTTCAGACAGGCTTCTACGTCAGATAATTTCTGCCTGGTATTAGTCAATTTACACTCAGACATACTCGCACGTTGCTCTGAATTCTCCAGTTTTCGTTGGTGCTCTGCTCGGCGAGCATCTGCGCCTACAGGTATGCATGTATTCCCAACGCGCACGAACGAAGTTTCTCGCATTCAACACAGATCTGCACGCGTCCTTGCGGCGCGTTTCTCTTCCTGCATCGCGCGCACTTCTAGCCTTCTTTGTCTTTCTCTACTCAAGAGTTCTGCTTCGAGTTGTTCAAGTTTCCATTCAAGTTGAAGTCCAATTTGCACCAAGGCATTGGCGTTTGCATCATTTAGCTGCTTCGAAGCGTGGTTGCCCACCCGCCTCAAGGCACGAGAAATGTTCATGATTCCATGCCTAATCTCGGATACCTGGGCTGGCAAGGAGCTCTCTGATGCAAGCTTTCCAAGAAGCCCATCAATTTCAGTACTGGCTGGCTCTCGTGGGATAGTACTACCAATGCTCTGCCGACTTTTTGAGACAGACTGCTCAAAGTCATTGCTATATGCAGCATCGGATGCACCCGCATTCGAAATGTGCATATTAGATCCAATTTCGGTTACTTCCCGCAGTGTAAGGCTTGGTGCACCGTGAGCTTGGCTCCTCGAGGTAGCAGTTCCGCCCACACTATCTTCAAAGTCCTCGGCGTAAGAAGTACTATTTGCAAGAACACTATCAATTGGCCCATCGTCAAAGTCCTCACTGTATTCTCCATCACTTGGAATTTCAGGAGGCAAGTCATCGCCCGGTGCTAGTGAACCGCCCCCCGACTCCAGCCGGACTCCCTGCTGCTCAGAGAAGGTCACACTTCGCCTTAAGGAGGACTCCACACTATCTGCAGACGCCACAGATGAAACACTTAGTGCTAACTGCCGAACGCTCAACGATTTCGGCGTGCGGGACACAGCTGGTTGCTTCGTTTCCTGCGGAGAGGTGCTCACATTCAGGGACTCGCTTAGCTCGAAAGACCCCCGAGGCGAAGGCGATGTCTCTCCAGTCGCAGATAGATGCGGCCAAATCATATCATACGGGCTGAAGAAGTTTCAAAATTGCATTTACGGCAGTACAATATGTTTCCGTCCACTTGGCCTTTCGTATCTCCCACTGGCCTGAGCTAAAGGAAGTAAGTAAATTAGGTTGAGCTCAGTTTCAATTAAAGATGCCAGAATGAAGGCCGACGGACCGCGCTTGGATGGCGCAGCCACCTCGGCCATACTCCTGCAACATCGTAGGCCCCGCGCGGATATATACAGAATTCTCCACCAGCCCTGCTCGTTCTTTGTCTTGACCAGGGCACCTACGATCACTTCAAGAGCCTCGTTCCAATAAAGGGTTCCAATCCCCAGTGGTTTGGCGGGATCAGCGGACGCCTGGTCCACCACCCGCTCTTCAAAGCGACCTGGTAGACGCAGGCCCATGGGAACGTCGCAAACGGCCCTGAGGGCGCCGCTGAAAGGGGAAGGAGCCTGATCTTGAGGGAAGGGTGTGGGAGGAGGAATGGCAACGTAAAGGCGCCAGGAGTGGAACTCGAACGTGAGTCGGACCCGGTCCATTTTCCCTCCCAGCCGGGTAGAATGAACCTGAGATTATTTTGACATCGACAGTGTCGGGGAGCCTTCCTGGCCACTCCCCCAAAGCCACATAGGCCCCCTGGACGGCGTCCCACAGTGCGAGCTGCGCGTTGCTGAGCCCAATGGATCTAGATACAGCGCCCAAAAGCTGATCAACATACTCGTGCTGGCCCTGAGGTTTCAATTAAAGGTGCCAGAATGAAGGCCGACGGACCGCGCTTGGATGGCGCAGCCACCTCAGCGGGACGGAGGAGGGCAGGGCAGGGCGGGTGCTTCATTAGCTGAATGATGATATTGGCTATGCTGTCAGGCCGGGCGAGCCCGTGGACTCGCCTATCCACTGGCATGATGGCATATTCCTGACTTGGATGGTTGAATTACTACCATATGGCAATTCTGACAGATCAGAGTTTTCTGAGGACTGCTCCTACGAGCTCTGCCAGACCAGGGACGGAGGAGGGTAGAGGCCCCGCGGCCTCGCGGCTGCCGCCGGCCGGCCGGCAGAACCTCGCCCACATTACCCCCCCCTGCGCCGGACGGGACCCCAGGGAATCCGAAAAGCCCCCGACAATTCTGGGTCGGCGGCTGGGGGCTTTATTCAGGCGCCGGGGGGGGGCGGGCAGCCCCAAAACTAAAACGCGTCGAATTTCCCGCGTTCGACCCGCCGCCACCCCACGGACCACCCACGGACCCGCGCTGGGGCGCTTAATCGCGCGCTAAGGAGCCTGGGCAAGGCGTGAGCTCAGGGGGTTGGGTTTGTCGTATCCAGCGGTCGTACCCACCCTCTGGGAACTCCAGGAAACCCAGCAGCGGGGAACTCAGCGGCCGCCCTGGCCTCGCGCCGCCCAGTCAAGCGGCGGCGGTGGCACCAATTTCATCAGAGTGCTTGCAACCGAGATACCTGATTGAATAGTACGCTTGAGGGGCCTCCTTGCATTCAACACCGCTGAGGCGACCTGACACTAAAAGTGTCAGTAGTTTTTTCTTCAACGCAATACTTGACAACATATAAAGGGTCGGAGTCCTAAACCGGCCTTTCCCGCTGATGAACAAAGAAGCAAGGACGCGGGGTATTGTGCTCTCCCGAGCCATTGAAGAACTTGCCGTCCACGAGTTTCAATACCTATCAGCTCAGAAATAATTCTGGTTTGTCATGACGGACGCTGCAGTTGTATCAGACATTGAAGGGAAGTTTCACCTATTGGAGTTCTAGCTGATGAATCAACACGTCTCCGCTCTCTTTCTAGTTGCCACAACGCAATAAATTTGCAGCTTGCAGTATCATGGATGATGAGTTGCAGCTGCTTCAGGACTTGGACTATAAGCTTATCCACAGAGAAGACTTCATGAGCTTCAATTCCCAAGATACAGCGTGATCCATCTTCAAAACAAGAAGCATCTAATGAACCATCCATAAGTCCATATACCATAGAGACCAACACCTCAAAGGGCTTTTGGTGGGTCGGGGTGAAATCTAACTCGCTTCTGCAATCATCCATGAAGGATGAACGCGGAACCGAATCGTTAGTATGACACAATTCATACGCCATGCGAAGTCGTTGAAATAACAGATGATAAAGACGGAAAAAGATGTAAATGTCTTGCGTGCAGACCAAAGACCTGTGGTGTGATGATCAACAAGGTGACATTTCATGAAGCACAGCAAGTAACCAATTCGTGCTTTTGGAGAAGCCAGCCTGTATGCCCGCCTCATCATGAATAAGCACCTAAGATGATGCTCGTGGACTTGTGTTACATGTGAGTTGGATCTTACCGCTTTGTAGGACGCACGAAGCTCAGCCGGCCTGCGTAGAGGCTTTAGTATTGAACACGTGCGTACGTACAAACAAAATTACACACAGGATACGTTACGTTAGTTCGCCGAGTAGAACTAGGGGATCTGAACACAAATCCTGTTTGCGATCATGGGTGCCCTCATGGGCATTGAAATATCCACGTGATGACTTATGAGGATCTCTGTCATTCGCATCAAACTCCACATTCGTAAGGGTGGTGACCAAATGACGGCTCTGGCTTTGAGCAAGATGAGCCATAGTGTCGTGCTTTGACAGGTGGACGAACGGGGCAAAAAAGTGTCTCAAGAATATGACAATATGATTTTTGTCATGCCGCGACATAGATGATTGTTCAGCTGTGTCAAAAATAAGGTGGAACAGCGCGTGGTGAATGGCATGATGGCCCAATTGAAGTTGCATTTCAAATTGATATTTCAGTGACATTGCAGAATCTCCAACTCCAGGTTGCGTTGGGTCATCTGGTGTGCCAAGTGAGTCATGCATGAAATGACGCGGTAATATGATCTTTGGCTCCTTTTGATGAGAAAGATTATCTGCTGCTCGGCGTGAATTCAGGCTGAGTTGCTCCTTCCACCTGTCACTCATATCCCCCTGGAGTTTACGCCATTCTTTTCCTTTTTGTTTGAGGCGCTTTAAGACAATTGAAATCGTTTCTCTGGGGTTCTTATACAGAAGCTCGAGGAGCTCCAGCCCTACAAAAGCAAAGCACTTCCAATCAAACGAAGGTGCGAATATACCTATCCAGGACTCAGCCTCTACCATGTTCGCCATAGATTCGCAAAATTGCATTTAGGTGTGCGGCAGATAATGCCACAGGCTTGACCACATGACCAACTAGCTGAGCACATGCGCTCAAGGGGGCTTCTATTCTGGTCAGCCCTGTACTAGTACAAGCACTTGGCGTTTTAGTCGAGTTCAAGGTCCACTTGACCTCGCTGTCGATCAGTTCAAGTGTGGCGATGGCAGCCGCATTTGCATCGATGACCATGTCAAGCTCAAAGCGCTCATCTTCACACTTGAAGAGTTCCTCTTCGTAGCAATTTTTCCTAGCGTGTTTGAACGAGTTTGTCTCTTCCGAGCCAACAGGCTGTGAAACCCAAACGTCGTTGAGCACACGCAGATCAAGGTCTGAGCGCCCACCACATCTTGGGCGGGACATTGATGTTGGTAAGCCGCGATAAGATGGTGTACCACGCTTACAACGAGAAAAATCGATCTCGTGGAGTGGGATGGATGCCCAAAGAAAAGAACCCCTCTCCCGCAAATTAGATTCATGGACGTGCTGGCGACTTTCGCCATTTTCACAGGACAAGGATGAACGACAAGTGCTAGGGCGAATACTCGAGCTATCGTGCATAATGCCCAAGTTTTGAAGCAACTTTTGGAGCGCATCAATAAGGTCATCGGATATTCCACGCGACCGGAACAGTCTTGATGCAATTTCGAGCATCTCTGACTGTTTGAGTAGATCCTGCGAGTGTAGATCTAGACACTTGAGGAACTCACCCCAAAGGTCCTGTTCTCCACAAGTTGTTGTACCCGACGCTATCGCAAATCTAGGAAAAAAAGTTGCGTGAAAAGAATACACGAAAGCTTAGTCACACTGCATTTTATACGATTCTTTCACTCGCTCGAAGTACCGTCGTTCCATCGCATATATAGTGCAGTGTGACCTTTGATATGATTGATCATACTCGCGTTGACAAAGACGCCTATCGCACCCAACTTCTGCGGTTACGCGATCATCGACGCCCATAGCTGATGCGGGGGTCCTTTTATCAAGGACTATATTGGCCCGACGTGCGTGCATTTGATCGAACGCATCGCGACTCTTTACTATTGCTCCCGGAGGGCTGTTACTAGCTCGCCGAAGTGCACCCACGGAATCTGGGACCCGCAGAGGGCTACTGGAAGCAGTGAAAGACCGCCGAGTGCGATCTACATTCAAACCTTTGCTCAGTCTCGATGTCCCATTCACGCAGTCAGTATAACGATAGTCACTCGCAGACCCAGGCCCCGCCCGTCTCGCTCGACGCAATTCGGACTCTCTTGCTGCACGCGAAAGACGCTCCTACATGTATTGAGGCTGAAGGAAATCTTTAAATATCACCCCAGTTTTCAACGTACTTTGGCTTGCTCTTGAACTGCATCTGGTAGAAAGTAAGTGAATTCTTTGAGAAGGTCAGGGTGGTCTGCAAATAGCTGAGAGACTTGCTCCAGAACATCCTTAATCGAACGTTGTTCTTTTTGATAAGTATGCAAGATTTCGAGGAAGGCCTTGTATGTCTCTGGCTCGTGCGCGAAACGTTTCTTTATTGTTGTCACCTTCGAAATCAAGTGCATAAGTTGAATGATTATGGCATGAAACCCACGCAGCTCGCAGAACATAAGTTATCGCGTGGTCAAACTCGACCGGAGCGCCCGCCTACATGCTTCGAAAGTTACTTAAATGAGCAATTGAAGATTTCTTGTATGTTCCATGTTGCAAAGTACTTGGCTCAAGAACTAACCATATCAGGTCGTGCTGCCGCCTACAGCGTCGATGTTTGCGAAAGTTAGCCGAGAACTCTGCGATAAGGATGCTACGTACCTCTGTAGGTTTGACTTCATTACCTGTAGGTTTGGCTTCAACTCAAAATATGGAATTTCCCTGAACGCGCACCTCCACTGGCCTGAGATTTCTCATGCTGGTTCCGTATGAGAGGGCCACAGACCTAGTAGAAGATTCAGACGTGACGTATTTGTGGACACGGCATCTACAACAGATGCAGAGACTCCTGAGGGAGTTATCACTGTCATTGTCGCATTATCCCCTTCAAGCGGAAGCTCGATCTTGTAGCCATCGGGAAGAAAGGTGTTAAAACCAAGTATTAGTTTATTGTAGCCATGAAATAGATGCGACACTTGCTGAATTACCCCGGGTGTGTCTATTTCTTGTGCTTTGAAGTTCTTCATGATATCCAGAAATTCGTTGTAGATTTCTGGCTTATCACCAAATGCTATCTTCACCTGATCCAAATACAGCAATGCGTCTTCCACCTAGGCGCAGCCTACAGCGAATTTCAGAACGCTGACACGACTGACCTTCAACTCGCGCAATACTTTGGCAAGGGTCGGCATTACGCCGTTTTCTAGTCCAGTAGTCAGTGAGGAGCCCTGTGGCGAAGCGACAAGTACTAGTCCAGCCAGCTGGACTCCAAAAAGCACCAGCGACCCCGAGGCGGGGTAGGCCGCTCCATTAGGGCCGTAGGGGCTGGGGGGGCCTAGAAGGCTAAAAGGAACGCAAAATGCAGGGGAACTTGGATGGGACCCGCGGCGCGGTCACGCACTCGGGCCACGGTGCGCAGCGCCCGGCCTCGTTGTCCGCGGAGTCGGGGTCGTATCTCTCTGTCGACCTCTCCCAGCATCGGAGATCTTGTTTCACCCGTGATATCACTCGTTGGAACAAAAAAAATGACCCCGTGCCGCGTCCGCGCCGTCCGCGCCGTCCGCGCCGTCCGCGCCGTCCGCGCCGTCCGCGCCGTCCGCGCCGTCCGCGCTGTCCTGTAAAGGAATATAAGCCCTTCACTGTAGACTAGAAAGGTAGATATTTACACTGCCCTACCAACCGGCGGGGGTCTAGTAACACTAAGCAGTGAGCTGCAATCGCAACCCCCAAGACTCCTCGGTCACTAAAAGTGTGCAAGAGCCTGAGAAAGAAAGAAGAGGATACCGCATAGATATCTGTCCAGAAATTGCCAGACGACTTGCCTGGCTTCTTCATTTCGGACCCTCACCACTCTCGCTCGCTCAGCTTCCTGAGTTAACCAGCAGAGCACCCTGACATCACCTCGGTCACTAAAAGTGTGCAAGAGAAAGAAAGAAGAGGATACCGCATCCGCGTATCCTCGTACAAAAGATACAAGTGAGCAGCTAAGTTGGCGTATATCCACTGCACTGTGACCCTCAAGCTAGTAAGAGAAGTATACCCTGAAGGGACAATTCCCGCTACAGTCCGCGCCGTCCGCGCCACCCGTTCGACGTGAAGGTGTCCACCTGACAACAGAGTAACGCGACGCGTGTACGATGTCGTGGACGCTGGGACGCACTGTGCCGTTACTCGGTTGTCAGAGCGACTCCGGACCCCCCCCCGGGGCTCCGGTCGCAGCCCATAAAGTGCGCAGCGGCGCTTTAACTAGGCCAGGGTCTACATGAGCTTAATCCTGGTAGTAAGCAGTTAGTTAACCGGGGTTAAGTGGGTCTCCCAAACCTTAGCGGGGGGGGCGACGGCATGGGCGCACATTTTAGAATATATCACCCCCGTTAAGCGCATAACCGAATAGAGCGACAACCCCCCCGTCTCAGTCGTTTGCATCAACAAAGGCCATGACGCTAAGCCCCTCATCGAAACAGAGAATTGCGCCCTGAAATGAGGTTCCCAGAGCCCATATGCCTGATGGTGCCGCGGGTGTGCTAAGGCTGGTATACATCTCCGTGCTGCCAAAGAATATCTCTTTCTCAAGACCGAAGTTGCTGAGGTCCCAGACCTTAATTGTGGAATCCTTGGAAGCGGATATAAGCTTCTTGTCGTCGTTGAAGAAAACAACCCCAGTTGCGTCCTGTTGATGCCCATGCATCTCACAGAGTGCCTTAGAACCGGGCTTTCTCGTGTCCCATACACGAACTTCACCACCTTCACCATTGAAGCCCTTAGAGGCTGTCGCAACTAGAGTACCGTCCGTGGACGTGTCTATTGCCAACGGAAAAAATGTATAGTTTCCAAACATCTGCGCTGCGCCTGCGCGCATATTTCGCACATCCCATATGCGTAGCTGCAAGTCCTCACCTCCCTGCGCAAAGGCTGAGGTACGTGGGAGCCAGCACATGCATGTGACAACATTCCTTGGTATTCTGACGGAGTCCACTTCCATGCCCGTGGCAGTATCCCATGTGCGCACACTATAATCGCGCGAACCTGAACAGACAATCTCCCCATGATCATCAACTACAACCGCTGTCACATTTAGCTCGTGTCCTCGAAAGACATGAACAGGAGAGCTCATGGTCCCAGTCAAGTCCCATTGCGCGACCGTGAGATCCCTGGAGCAACTGTAGATCACGGGGTCGTTACGCAATCGTGCTGCAGTGACACAATTCGCTGATGAATCGTGCTTCCCGAGCCGCGCAAGTTTCGATTCAATTGCGTCGTATACTAACACTCCGCCGTCCGATCCGCTTATAGCGAACTTATCCTCGGCAAGACACCACGACCCAAGCACCGCTGAGCAGTGGTGCGGTGGCAGCGCAATGGGCTCA
>Ga0257106_1001569_pt1 | contig 11128 bp, 8 predicted proteins | sample LP_taG_3_FD_190177 | JGI IMG/M metagenome (GOLD analysis project Ga0257106, IMG submission 190177) | Marine microbial communities from Northeast Subartic Pacific Ocean, Canada - LP_J_2011_P26_10m | ecosystem: Environmental > Aquatic > Marine > Oceanic | place: Canada: Northeast Subartic Pacific...
GTCCTGAGCTGGTGTATTGGTCATTCTTGAAAGGCAATTGCCTGATTAATCCTTTAAATCAGGCTTGCAACGTCCAATCGGCCTGAGCCGCGCTGTATTGCTTGCCTTTCGATCAAAGGTTGAAAATTTATGTTAACACTCTGCCGAAATCATCCTCTAAGCGTTCGATATCGCTCTCCTCGAGGATCGAGCCATGCTGAACCTCAATGATCAGCAGGTCTCCGTCTCCCCCGAAAGCTCGGTGGATGGCTCCCTTGGGGATATGCAAAGTGTCTCCGGCTGAGACCTTCGTCCATTGACCTTGGCAAAACAGCTCCCCGCTTCCTTGTGCCACCGTCCAGTTTTCGCTGCGATGTTGATGGCGTTGAAGGCTCAAACGTTGCCCTTGCCGAATCAGCAAGCGCTTCAGCTTGTAACCCTGGCCACTGCCTAAATCCTCATACCAGCCCCAAGGACGGATCATTCTTTCGGACTCGCTCAACTACTTATTCCTAATGGTGCTTTGATCCTCAGGATGCCGAGATCCTGCTGTGTGGCCTAGAGCCATCAATGTTGGATCTGCAAATAAAAGCAGTTGCTGTTTGGCGCGGGTGATGGCCGTGTAAAGAAGCGAGCTGCTTTGGCGATCGTCTAAAGCAGGCCAGAGCAGCAGCACTTTGTCCATCTCACAGCCCTGAGCTTTGTGAATTGTGAGGGCCAGAGCTGGCTCTAAGTGCCGAAGACGGGCTGGATGCAAAAGCGCATGTCGGCTTTCGCCAGAGGGGTCGCTGCTGAGAAAAAGAACCCGTTGATGAGCCCCCTCTCCGACCATGACCCCAAGATCTCCATTGGCGAGTCCGAGTTCCGGCTGATTTTCACTGCAAAGCACTGGCAGACCCGACGGCCAGCGCTGAGGTTCAGCGCCATCAAGCAAGCGTTGATGGACGGCATCAACACCCCATGGCCCACGTCGACGCGGGCAGAGCACCATCAAGCTGTCAAGGATGTTCAGAAGATCTTGGGCTTGTTGTTGATGGGGTTGTCCATCGGCGCAAATCTCTAAGGCGCTTGCCCTCTCCTTGAGATGGTCGAGATGCTGAATGAGTGCGGTATGCACAGCCTCAGGAATCTGTTTCGTTTTGGGGTAATCAACGCTGATGTTTGAGGTTTTAGGCAAAGAGCTGAGTTGGGACCAGAAGGGTCTCAGGCCTTGGTCACGGAGCAGTGCACTCATCTGAGCGAGGGCACCTCGATTGCGATAGACCTTCGTGAGGGTGATGGCCCCAGCGTTGAAGCGCCTGATCTGATCCGGTGACTGGAGATGTTGCCAGACGGCTCCTGCGCCAATCGGTGGCAGCTGAGCGCTGTCTCCCACCAGGACAAGTTGGCAATGGCTGGGCAGAGCACTCAACAGGGCACGGCCAAGCTCTAAGTCCACCATCGACATTTCATCGACGATGAGCATGTCTAAATGCAGCGGGTTGCGTCGGTGACGGCCAAAGCCTCCAGGACGTGCCTCCAGCAATCGATGAAGCGTGGTGCAGGGCAAGGATGCGGTTATGGGGTGGCTGCGAATGGCGTCCTGGAGCCGACGTGCGGCCTTGCCTGTGGGTGCGGCCAACCGAGCCCGAAGCTTGGGTTGATTTTCAAAAGCGCGAAGCAGCATGTGCAACACCGTGCTGGTTTTACCCGTTCCGGGACCTCCGCTGAGCAGAACCACGCCGTAGTGATCGATGGCATGGACAGCCGATCGCTGCTTCGGACTGAGATCGTTGTTCTTGGCTAGGCGGCTGGAGCTGACGCCTTGGGGTGTGGCATGGATTGGAGCCTGAAAACAGCGGCGCTGAAGTTCCAGTTCGAGCTCTTGCATGCCTTGATGCCAACGACGCCAGGACAGGGTGTTGCGGCTCAGAACCAAAACGGATTGGTCACCGTCCAGCCATCCACTAGCCACCAAGGCTTCACGGTGAACTCTGGGCCAGCCATCACTTTCGATCCCCTCTGGAACCTCGCCTTGATCGTGGAGTTGAAGGGAGATGTCACCTCGGCTAAGGGCAAAGGTGAGTGCTCGCACGAGCTCGACGAGCGGCTCACTGTTTTGTTCCGGCGGCATGCGCCGTTGAAGCGTGGCGAGCAATCCACGCTGCAGGGCAAAGAGAGCATCCGTCGCTGCCGATTGCATTACGACAGCCCCTCAAGCCATTGATCCAGACGGCGGATTCGCGTCAAAGGTGCAGGCTCGATCACTACTCCGGAGCCTCCTTCAGGGCTGATTCCCCTCAAAAACACATAGGCGTAGCCGCCGAGATGACGGTTCGGGTCGTAGCCATCGAGCCTCCAGCGCAGGTAGCGATCCAGGGCCAAAAGGTAGAGATGGGCTTGGAGCGGATAGTGATGGGAGAGCATTTGCTCCTCCATCGCGGCTTGGCTGTAATGGCGAGGGCCGCAGGCGATGCCACGGCCAGAGTCGTCCCGTTCCCCAATCCAATTGCTTTTCCAATCCGCTACCCACCACCGGGCTGTGGAGGGATCATCACCATCGGTGAACACCAGATCGATCGATCCTGTAAGAAACCCCCGACTGCGAATGTCTAATTGGCGCAGGCTTTGCGCGTAGTTTTTGCCAAAACGATGGTCGCTGTCTGCTTCGAAGGCATGGGCTAAACCAGCGGAGCGCACTGGATCGCCTTGCTGGGCAACGGGCAGATCAAAGCTGAGTTCATGAAGACGCCGTTTAGCGTCCAAATCGGCCAGCTTCAAATTGTTGAGAGGGCCGCCTAGGGGTGCCGTCAGCACGGTATTGAGCGCTGCAATCACGGCATCACCATGGTCGAGGTCGATTCCGGCTCGGCCAAGCTCTTCAGCCACCACCACCTGATTGGGAGCTTGGTCTGCAGGACCTTGAAAGCTCACCTGTTCAAGGATTCTGTGCAGACAATCGCCAGCTCCAGGACCTTTCGGGAACGCAGCAAGAGGACCATTCTGATCGGCAGTATCCACCTGACTCCCTGGAGCTTCGGTGTCGGCTACAGCATCGATGTCGCGTCCTTCTTCGAGATTGCGTGGATCAACAGGAGCTGGCTTGTGATGTCCTTTTTGAGAGGAGATCCAGGCGGAGTAACTGCTCCGACCCCAGCTGCGGTCGAGGCTGCGTTGAGGAACTTCCGACAGTTGCAAGCTCTCGAGCCGAGGAGTTGGACGCCAGAACTGCAGAGGTGGGTTCTCTGGTGGAAAGTGGAGACTCATGAGGGGGTTGTCGAGCATGGAGAGCTCCGTTACCCAGCTGGCCAAAGGATTTCCGTCCTGTCCAGCAGCGGCCACCCAAAACACCACGAGATGGCGCTCTGCGCGCGTTAAGGCCACGTAGGCCAGCCGCTCTGCTTCTGCAGCGCTGTCGTCTTGATACCGTTCAGCCGCCTTGTGTCCACGGTCCCAATGGGGGTTGAGCGCCACTTGCCAGGTTCCTTCTGGATCGTTGGGAGGGTTTCGCCAAAGAGGGCCTTTGCCATCAGCTGGTGCTTGCCACAAATAGGGGCAGATCACCACGGGGTACTGCAGGCCTTTGCTTCGGTGCACGGTGACAACGGCCACTGCACTTTCCGCTAAATCGCTATGGGGCTGTCTGATGTCAGGGGTGGGTTCGATGGGTTGTAAGCGTTGTCGCCTCAGCCAATCTGCGGCGCTGCCCAGGTCGAGGCCTTGTCGATGCATGGCGTCTTGCACTAATCGCGCACATTGCTGAATGTCGCCTAACAAACGCCCGCGGCTCGAGAGATCAGCAAGCATTCGGCCCTCGAGGAGTTGCGACAAGCAACCGAGCAAACCCAGGAAAGGGAGGTTGTCCTGCAGGTTGCGAAGTTGCCCTGCGAGTCGATCGAGATCACCATTGGCTTCTGCGTCCTGCAACTGATGGCCTGTCCATTGCATCAAGGCAGAACAGGCCAGTCGCCGCAATCGTCCGCCATCGGCGGGGGTGGTGAGGGCATCGAGAAAATGCTGCAGCTCCGTCGCGCCGGAGGTGCTGAGGACATCTCCAGGACTGACGAGTCGGCTGGGTAGTCCTCGTTGAGCGAGCTGTTCTCGCACCGCCTCGGCTTGCCGATGACGGCTGACAAGAACGCATAGATCTGATGGGGTTAGGGATGGATCGCTGCCTAGGAGGTGGAGGGCATGGCAAGCGACCAGGGGTGGAATGGTTGATTCAAGTGCTGTGCGGGTGGGTTGTCCAGCGGAGTCATCGACCTGCAGATCGATGAGTTGGAGAGGCTGCTCACCCTCCGGGAGGTCCAAGGGAAGAGCGTTGGCACAGGGTGTGACAGCCGGCACCTTGAGGTTCGACAGGGTGAGGCCTGGAGCCATCCATTGATTCATCGCCTCCATCAGGGACGGGGTTGTACGCCTGTTGTCGAGCAGGTTGTCGATTCGATCTGCTGTTTGTCGGGCTTGTTTGTAGATGTTGAGATCTCCTCCTCGAAAGCGGTAGATCGCTTGCTTGGGATCACCCACCATCAGCAATAGATGGTTTGGTGTTGCGAAGCAGGCCTTGAGCAGGCGCCACTGCAGTGGATCCGTGTCTTGAAATTCGTCGATCAGAGCGACGCGATAACGCTGCTGAATCGGTGCCAGCCAGCGTTGCGGGTCAGCTGTCGCTTTGGGATCGAGGGCATCGAGTAAGCCAGAAAAGCTGATCACGCCCTGTTGAGCACGGCGGGCGGCCAGGGAGTGAAGTCCCTGGCTAAGCGCATGGCGCCAGACCTGCTCAGCCGGACCATCCCAAAGCGCTGCAATGGCTTTTTGCAGGGTTGGTTGGGGAAGGTTTGGATTGGTTTCACTGCAGCGGCGGGCTGTTTTGCTGAAACATCCGGGATGGAAGTAGTCACCCAGCAGACTTTGCTTACGCACGCATCCGTAACTAATGAGTAACGGTTGCGTGTCATTTAGCTGTGAGGACCAGGCGCTGAGTTCGCTAGCGCGATCTTTTTTGGGTTTCGGTGAGTAGGGCTTGGTGTCCGTTTCGCCTTGGCTTCGCCAATCCGTTGCGCAGTTGCGAAAGGCCGTTTCTAAGGCCTGACCATTGGTTTTCCATTGCGTTTCGAATTCTGTCCAGCTCGATTGGAGCCAGTGGTCAAAGCACTCGATCAGGGGACGCTCTTGATCGTGAGCTTCCGCAGTACCGGCGATTTGAACAGCGCAATCGCTGTCCAAGCGACTGAGGGCATAGCTCAACTGATCAGCGGAGAGGCCGGCATGCAGCAGCCCTGCTACGTCGTCGGCAGGAAGGGCCAGCACCTGGTGCTCCCAGTAGTCGTATGCCACCTCCTGGCACAGACGCTGGCTGTCACTCTCAAGACATATCTCCATCGCTGTGCCGTTCTGGAGAGCTTGCCGTCGAAGACTGCGCCGGCAGAAGCCATGGATGGTGGTGATGTCGGCACGTTCAAGCCCTTCCAGTGCTTCCAGCAGGTTGCTGGCAAGCGTGCGACGGGTGTTTGGATCTTGCCCATGGAGTGCCAACCACTCGTCCATCACTGCGTCGCGAGGTGGGGAGTCGCTTTGTGCGTCTGAGTTGTTGGATTGGTGTTGGAGCAGTGCTTGCAAGGCGTCGTTGAGACGACGCCCAATCCGATCCCGTAATTCGGCAGCGGCAGCTTCTGTAAAGGTCACGACCAGAAGCTCTTTGAGGTTGAGCTTTCGCTCGGTCACTAGCCGCAACACCAGGTGGGCTAGAGCAAAGGTTTTCCCAGTGCCAGCACTGGCTTCTAGGAGACGCACTCCGGCAGTGAGGGGGTACTGATTGGGTTGAAATCGGCTGCTCATGGCCGTCGTGCCTCCAGCATCGGTGCATACAACGTTTGAAAGGCTTCTTCAAAACAGGCTTCGCTTAAAAAATTGCCTGCTTCGAAGTGGTCGCCAAAACAGAGCTGCATCTCTGAACGCTTCCGCTCTCCCAGGCCTGCGAATCCCCCGTTCCAGCGGCTTTCAAACGCTTGGTTCGCTTTATCCAGACTTTTGCTCAACGCAAGGGCTCTGGCCAATCCACTGGCAGGGGGCACAGGCCAGCACGATTCAGCTCCTGCGATTGCTAGTGCGTTGAGGGAAAAGAGAAGCTCCTGAGCTCGGTCTGAATCCACTGGTTGCCAGTGAAGGGCAAGCTCAAAGTGATCAGCTTTGGCGCTGCTGTCACATCGACAGATCACAGCCGTTGGAGTGGAGACTCCCGTCGCTTGCTGGATGAGGTGGGTGAACCAGCCGCCAAGAGCCGTGCGCGCTTGAAGCCGGCCTGCGCTGACTAAAACCGTGGTTGCTCCAGCTCTCAGCAAGGTGCGTGACTCGGTCTCGGAACGGATGGATTCACAGTGCAAAGGGCCAAGTCGCAACAGGGTTTGTTGCAGGTTTTGCCAGCGCTGTTCGAGGCGATTGGCAGCCAGTTGGCCTGCTGCTCCAGGCGGAAGCATCCCCTGGCCTCGTAGTTGTGTGGTCCATTCCCCGGGAAGAGCTTGTTCCCAGATCAAGCTCGAATCGGTCGCTAACCAGTCGAGCTGATTGAGAAAAGACTGGTTGAGAAGGGATTGACGCTCCCGCTCCTCGAGTTCGAGCGCTGAGAGATCTTCCACTGGGGTGGACCACTCCCGTGTTTCCAATCCCCGCGCTTTAAGCCAGTAGCGCTGGGGAGCCTCAAGCCAACGACTGACGGCGTCTGAATCCAAACAGTTAGATGTTGCAACTGGAGTCCAGCTCAGCGGGTGGGCTATGCCAAGGGAGCTGTCGCTCAGGCGATGGTGATCGCGGCGATCGAGACTGAGCCTGGCGTCGAGATGGTGACGATCAGAACTGAAGGCTGAGCCGGTGCGATTGACGAGAAAATTGCGAGGATCCAAGGGATTCGCTGGTTGCTCCAACACCACGCGCTCGAACTGTTCGGGGGTGAGTTGTTCGTTCAGCAAGGTGAGCCATTGTTGAACCGGCGGGGCGGGGGGAAGCTCTTCGCCCTTGCGTTCATCGCGTGCATTCCAGCTGATCAGGAGATGTTGTCGCGCGGACATCAACGCCTCCAGCAGCACGTAACGGTCTTGATCTGTGCTCGATGGATCGCCGAGTCGGCGCTGCTGTTCCAGGAGGTGAAAACCAGGGCGTTCCCGCTGACGTGGAAAGCCTTGCGAATCAAGCCCCATCAGCACGATCAGCCGATGGGGAATTGCCCGCATCGGCTCTAGGGCACTGATCGTGAGGGCACCACTGCGGTGGCCAAAGCGACCACTATCGGCGGAGAGGGCCTCATCAAGAATGGAGACCACAACGGAGAGATCCAGGTCAAGAGTGCACTCAGAGGCCTGTTGCTGCATTGTGTCGAGTGCTTCGACGATCGCTTGTTGCTCCCAGGCCCAGTCCCCTCCATCTCCATAAAGATGCTGGAGAAGCTGATTTAACTGCGTGGTCCACGCGCTGGGACTGTGGGGTTGACGGAGGCGAATGATCCATTGCGCTAGTCCATCCAGAAGCGGCCACCACTGTTCAAGCTGCTGAATGGTGAGACCTCCCTGGAAGGGAGCACAGCCTCCAGGAGCGAGACCTGGCTCGGCAGGCAGAACGAGGCCAAGCAGCCAGCGATCAAGACACCAACTGAGGCTATGGGTGTCATCGCCTCCGCGCTCCTTGCCATCCACCCCCCACCGGAAGCCGGTCTGCTGGAGATACTGGGTGATCCGCACGGCATCTGTGGCTGTGATGCTTTGAAGGACTTGCAGAGCTGGATTAGCCAGAAGAGCCTCCAGCCCCGATGCTGTGAAGCGCTCACTGGCCAGCTTCAAAAGGGCCATAAACCCTTGGCTCAGTCCTGGCGTGCTCTGTTGGCTTCGGTCGGTGAGTCGCCAGGGAATGCTGATCCCAGTGGCGTCGTGATCACCGAAGACGGAGCTGAGGAGCGGGGCATAGCGCTCCACATCTGGCGTCATCACCAAGACATCGCGTGGCTCCAGGCTTGGATCAGAGGCCAGCCATTGCAGGATCTGATCGCGAACCAGTTGCACCTCGCGCCACGGCCCTGCGCAGGCCAAAAAGCGCAATGAGCTGTCGTGATCAACAGGGGTGAGCGGTGGCGCGCTGCCATCCACCAACTGTTGTTGCACTTGTTCTAAAAGCGTGGCTGGCCGCTGTTCGGATGCAGCGATCTGAATGGGCGCTGCGAAGAGATCGCCCTGATCCCATTGGCCGAGCAAGCAGTCGCCGTTGCCTTCCAAAAGCAACTGAAACTCCGCCCCCATGCGTCCCAAAATCGCCTCCAGTCTTGGCGATTCCAGGAGCCAGGGCCCATCAGGTGGTGTGTTCCAAGCCTGTCCAAGGGTTCTTCTCCTTTGTTCAGAGCGTTGCCATAGATCAGGACATGGCGTGAGTAGGTACAGCTCAATCGCCATCAGACCCGAGAGGCCTTGCAGGAGTTCCACCTGCACCGGGGCGAGATTGCTGATGCCAAACAGGCGCAACCGAGGCGGTAGAGCGGCGGCTGCAACATCTCCTGTCCGCAGACGTTGAACGGCCTTTTGCACTTGAAGACCAAAGGGATCACAGGGGAGGAGTGCTGCAAGGGCGCGAACGAGTTGTGGTTGCCAGTGCAAATGTGCCGGTAGGTCAGCTTCTCCATGGCCCTCAATCCATTGGCTCAGTTCCTGTGGTCGATAAAGGGCGTAGTCATCCACAGCATCGGCCAGGCAGCGTGCCAGTTGCCAATGATCACGATTGAGCCGTCCCGAAACGCTTGCGTGTTGTTCCCACCAGAGGTTCAGGCTTTCAGCAGTGGGGTGGTCGAGAAGAGCGGGGAGCACTTTTAAAACAGACCAAACCAGTCGTTCTGCGCGCCAAGGATCTTCAATGGTTGGATCGAGATCCAGGATGCAGCGCACCAGCTGACGTAAGCGCGATCCAGGAAAGGGAAAACGCACCAGAGCACTAATACCGTTGGCTTTGGCAAGCTGCTCGCCGAGCCATCGGCTTGTGGGCCAGGTGTTGACGACAATCTCTAGCTCCTCAAACGGACCCGGTGGGTCAAGCGTCAGCGTCTGAGCCAGAAGCGTTGCCAGAAACTCTGTGCGATTGCTGCGATAGACGGTTAGCAAGGCCCTGCCTGCAGCGATGGAGCCTTCCGCTTTCTTGGAGCAGCTGCTGCCTCCTGAACTCCCTCCACTTGCACAACAGCTCCTGTTTCTGGGCAGTACGCGGAGAGTTTTCCTCCATAGACCGCACCCGTATCCACCATCACGATCCGGCCATGACGCTCCACATCAGGCCGGGGGGTATGACCAATCACCACAAGTCCATGGCTTCCGTCGTAATGCTCCCAGAAGGGCTCACGAATGGTCAGGTCCGGTTGACCGTTGGAATCAAATCCTGCATGGGTTGCTACCCAGCCGTGTCCCCAAAAAACAGTGGGGAGCTGCTGCAGTCGCGTTAGCCATGGGTTGAGACTATTAAGTGCAGGTTCCTGGAGGGTCTCTAGAAGGGCCTGCTCATGATTTCCGCGTAGCCAGGTTGCCTGTCCAGCAGTGACCAAGGACCAAACCAACTTTATGGCGGAGGTGGTTTCGGGCCCACGGTTGATCACATCTCCGCAAAACACGACGTGATCATTCTTTGGCAAAACGCCGAGTAGTTGCTGCAGAGGCTGGTAACAGCCATGCACATCACCGATCACCCAGTGCTTGCCCGTGAGTGATGGCATGCCAAACAGCAGGTGGCCCAATCACATTAATTCCCTTTACTTGTGCGAATGCGATGCGTGGAAATGCTTACGCTTATGGCCCTTGTGAAGATGGTGTGGACCCACGATCATTGCCAGTGGCTCGACGCGTGAACCTGCTAGTGAGCGCTCTTGATGGCGCACAACGAACCAATGAGGCTCTTGCTGCCTGTGCTGATGGAGAAGAGATTCTCGATGTACTTCTGGGAGCATCGATGAAATTAAGGCTGGGTCTAACGCGCGAGCAGCTCCGCAATACACCGCCGATTCGAGATTGGGTTTGGTGGAAAAATAAAGAAGCTATTTTAACGATTGGGAATTAAATATTACTTTTCTTGCCTTTCCTTTTAGGTCTAAAGAAATGCCTAGTTGTTTTAATTAAACTCTGCTGTATCCAAGCTTGGATGGATAGATTTTGAGCGGAAGTCCAAAGGACTCCATTAACTTAATACAATCATCGCCGACAGTTCCGTAAACCTCAATACTGAAGCCATCACCAAGTTCAGCATGCTTTTGCAAATACTCCTGAACGGGAGGGTTAGAGACATGAGCTGCAAATGCCTCGTCATTGGCATAGACCTCAGACCACACAAACGCTTGTGGGTCTTCTGGATCTTGATCAAAGGTGTGATGAAGCATCCCGGGTTCGGAAGACTGAACGGCCATGTCAGTCATGCGAGCGAGTTCTAGATATTGATTGACGCAGCCTGGCTTGACATGGATGCGTGCGAGAAGCAGGAAGGGAGTGGATTGATCGAACGTTGCCATGTTGAGCACTGAAGTTTGACGATTCTCTCAAACAGCACGTCTACCCTCTGTTCATTTCAAACCAATCTCCAAATCACTTGGAAAGTGTGTTGCTGCTCAATCTATTAATGCTTATCGTAGGTTTAGTTATTGGCCATGTACTGAGATTAAAGAAATCTCAGATTACCTCGCTTCCTGTAGAGGCTGGATTTCAGAATGGAACGATTGGTATTTTTGTCGGATTACTGATCAGTGAAGAGCTTATGCAAGGTGGATTGAGTCGTTTTAGTCTACCTTCTGTTGTATATAGTGTGTTGATGTTGGTCACCATTATCCCTTTTCTTCTTTGGCGAAGAAGTTTATGATATGAGACGCTTCTGTGTGTATTTCCATGGAGGAACTCCTGTATTTTATGATTGGCTTAATTCATTCTAGTTTTCGTAGTCTCATGAAAGCATAAATATTTGTTTGTAGGCTTTATTTATTGGAAACAGCCAAATTAAATACTATTGATTTATCAGTACTTGAACATAGGCGACGGTAGGTTCTTTTCTGCAAAAACTCTCCAAGGGATTCTGTACTGATTACATATTTCCTTTTGAAAGAAGTTTCTATCTCGAACTAACTTTTTTCAGTGACGACTTCCTGAACGACCACGGCTCCATCGCCTAA
>Ga0257106_1001572_pt1 | contig 11114 bp, 9 predicted proteins | sample LP_taG_3_FD_190177 | JGI IMG/M metagenome (GOLD analysis project Ga0257106, IMG submission 190177) | Marine microbial communities from Northeast Subartic Pacific Ocean, Canada - LP_J_2011_P26_10m | ecosystem: Environmental > Aquatic > Marine > Oceanic | place: Canada: Northeast Subartic Pacific...
GCGTTCGCGAGCCCCCGGGTGTTCGCGAGCCCCCGGGTGTTCGCGAGCCCCCGGGTGTTCGCGAGCCCCCGGGTGTTCGATTCATCCCCGCGTGCTCACTCCCGGCCGGACAAAACCATCAGGCCTCGCGCTCCCAACTCTGGTGAATGTTTAAAAATGTCAACCTCGGAAAACGTGACGCCACGGCAAAATAAAAGGAGAGTGGAGACTGTTCACTTTGTTTACACTCGAGTCTTCAGGGCGGCGCGTTCGATTTCGGCGCCTCCCCTTCGACAGTCCTATCTCCACCCGGCTCCCAGACCCCCGCCGACGGTACCCCGCCTCGGGCCCCGCTCCTCGAACCCTCCGACCCGTCTCCCTAACGAACCGTACGGGTCCGCGGATGCCCCCGGCCCCAACCCCGCGCTCATCTTCAACGGAGCCAGGCGCGTGGGCGCCCCTCCCACTCCCATACCACCCCGCGTCTGAGCCCGCCCGCCCGATACCCCGATGGACATCGACGTCCCGTTGAGTAGCATCGATGTAGGCTCGTGCATCGGACGTTCAGCGCGCGGGGCGGCAGCCGCGAGGGTACTAAGACTGGTCCTCTTAATACGCTCGTCGCGGTCCATCAGCGACTTTCTCGCCGCCGCGCCGGGATTCATCGGGTTCATCGTCCCCCCGACGCCGTTGGCCGCCACGTTCGACGAGAGCCGCGCCAAGTGGTGCCTTCCTCCTCCGGTACCCCTCGCCGCGGCGTCGTCCTCGTCCACGAAAACCTCGGGGGGCGCGTATGAGGAACGTGAGTGACCGTGAGTCGCCGCGCCGAGCACACGGGACGCGTATCTCGACCGCAACTCCGCGATTCCCCCCGGCTTGGCGCCGAAACTGCCGTACTGCCTCGTCCCGACGACGTACTCCGCGGTCGCATCGGCGTCGTGTGTCAGCCCTCCGAGTTTTGAGGCATCGTGCGGGTTGGCACCCGGTGCCCGGGTGGGTAGGCGGGCGTTAAGAGAGGAGGAGGCACCGACGCCAAACTTTTCCCGTCGCCGCCTCGACGCCGCCGCCGAGGTCGAGTACACGGACTCCGTCGCCGCCGCCTTCGCCTTGGCGACGCGCTCGCGTTCCTCCCGCTCGGCGCGTTCGCGTTCCCGTCGTTCACGCGCAGCCCTCGCCTCCCTCGCGGCGGCCTCGAGCTCGGATTCCCGGCGTCCCGTCTCCGCCGTCTCCGCCTTGATTGAACGCGTCCGAGCCTGAGCCTCCGTCTCGACCCGGAGGCGCTCGGCGTTCTCCTTCATCCGCCGCTCGCGTCTCTCCGACACCTTCGGCGTCGTCGGCGATGTGACCGACGCGCACGATGACGATCGCTTCCTCTCGATCGATGACGTGGAGGTATCCGACAGCCTCTCGGGCCCTGTCCTGGTAGCCGCCGGTACGGTGTTTTCACTCAGCGGCGATCGCTCCGTCCAGCCGTCCTCGCCCTCAAAGTAAGGGTGCGTCAGCATACCCTGCCACGTCAGCCGCTCCCCCGGGTCCATCGCGAGCGTACCCCGCATGAACCGCAGCGCCGCGTTGTTCAGCTTATTGGAGTACCGAGATCGGAGGTGGTCCATTCCCCGGTCGCGGGCGCCGCCGTTACTCTCCCTCGGGAACCGAACGCCGTTGAATCGTTCGTTGTTCGACAACTGTTCCCTCTGCTTACCCGTCATGGCGCCCATGGATTTACACACGATGTGCAGCTGGTCCACGTCGGACTCACCCGGGAACAGCGGCTGCCCATCCGTGAGCTCGCCCATGATGCATCCGATCGCCCACGTGTCCACCTCGGTCCCATATTTCTCCGACCCCAACAGCAGCTCCGGCGCGCGGTACCACCGCGTGGCTACGTAATCTGTGAGAACTTCGTCGGGCTTGTGTCGCTTGAGCTGCCGTGCAAAGCCAAAATCGCAGAGTTTGAGGGCGTCCGAGCGCGTATCGTCGGGGCCGACGAGCAGGTTCTCCGGTTTGATGTCCCTGTGCACGATGTCGTGTCGGTGGCACCACGCTATGGCCTTGACGAGCTGCCAGATGTACCGGCGCACGAGCGTTGGGTCGAGGCCGCCCGGGCGCTCCTCGAGCACCTCCAGCAGGTTACGGGGCACGTATTCGAACACCAGGTACAGTTTACCCTTGCGACGGAAAGCCTCCTGCGATGCGTTGGGAACGCGGCGGTGAGGACGGCGGGTTCGGGTCGTGTCGGGCTCCACGTCGTGGGCACCAGGGGGAAACAACGGAGGTCAACGCGAGAGTGGGTGATGGTGACGCGCGACGCACCTTGAGTTCGACGATGTTCTCTTGCTGGAGCGATCGCAGCACTTTCACCTCGCGTAAAGTGGTCTTGCGCACCGCGGGATCGTCGTCGTTCTCCTTGAACTTCTTCACCGCCACCGCCTCGCCCGTCTCCTTGTTCCGGCATCGCAGGACGGTCCCGTACGCGCCCTCGCCCACGACGCCAACCACCTCGTACTTGTTCATCGGGTACTTGGACGCGAACTGAGCGGCCCGAACGACGGAGTCCGATGCCGATACGTCGAGCCGTATGAAAGGACGCGCGACGTTCCCGAGCTCCGCCCGCCCGTCCGCGACGCCCGCGTCTCTGACCCCTCCGAGACGGATGTGAGCGAGTGTTGAGAGGGGTCCCAGTGCAGTAACGCCCGACTTGGCTAAACGGTGCGAATTTTGACAACCGACCAAAACATGTCCGGCCGTAAATTTCTTATACGGACGCATTTAGACCGTCGTTTACGAGTCATTCGGGTTCGCGCGATATTTTTCCCTCGTTATGACACATATTTTTCCGAGTGCACCAGAGTCACATATTTTTTGCTGATAACTCGCGAATGGCTCCGAGCCTGTTTGCCCCGGCACCCCGCGCCAAAATTAGTGGAAAAAAGCGAACGAAAAAATACAAAAGGCTCACAAGGAACCACCCACGACTTCACACTCAAACATGGCGGACGAGGTCGACACCGCGGAGGAGACCCAAAAGGCGGAGGAGGAGGTTCAAAATTCGTCCAAGGAGGAGTCCAAGGAACCCGTGACGGTGACCGGCGTCGTGGTCAAAGGGGTGGTGAACTGGTTCAACGTCGCCAAAGGATTCGGTGAGCTGGCGTTCGTCGCGCCCATCCCCGCCCGAGCTTTCTTTTTTTTTCTCGTTCGCCACGGCTGCGGTCCCCGCGTCCCCGCCGGACCTCCACGTCTCCCCTCGAACGATTAGGCGGCCCCGAACGGGCACATAACTCGACGTTCTCGGACATCGCGCACGCGCCGGGACGCGCAACGCCGTGACCGTCGCGTCTCCATCGCCCGCGTCTCGCCACCTCCGAGAAAAAAAGCGCTTCGAGGCTCGTTGCCACGCGAACCAAACCATCCTCGGAAACAAACTGAACGTCCGTGTCGCCCCGCTCCCGCGCAGGATTCGTGACGCGCGACGACGGCGTCGGCGACGTGTTCGTACACCAGAGCGACATCTACGCGGAGGGTTTCCGCAGCTTGCGTGAACAGGAGCCCGTGGAGTTCGAGCTCGAGCCCCTGGGCGACGGGCGGTACAAGGCCGTCAAGGTGAGATGCCAGCTCCCCAAAAGTTCAGATAAGACGCTGGGATATTTGTCATTTTCTGCGCGCGTTTCCAGCCTCTTTTCATCCGGACTCAAGAAACCACGGTCTAAACGCGCCCGACTGTGACCTGGAAAATATCCCAGACGTAATACGGATTTGCCGAAACCTGACCTTTTGTCCATACGTTTTTCCCACAGGTGACCGGCCCGGATGGCGCGTTCGTCCGCGGGGCGCTCCCGCGCACTTCGTTCAGGCAGAGGTCGCCCTACACGATGGGCCGGGGTAACATGCAGGGACCCGGGATGGGAATGATGGGCAACGGCATGGGCGGAGGGCTGGGCTTTGACGCGTACGGTCAGCTCGGGATGATGGCGCCGGGGATGCCATTCCCGGGGATGATGTCGCCTCTCATGGGAGGGATCCCGGGGTACCCGGGCGGGGTACCCACCGGACCGTCCATGCCCGGCATGGCAATGAACGGCATGGGACCCATGAACGGCATGGGGATGATGGGGTCGCCGCCGAACGGGATGATGGCCAACGGCGACGGCGGGTTGCCAGCGCCGCTGCCACAGACGGCGCCGCCGGGATCATCCATGGGGGGATCCATGGGAAGCCCGGTCGGTAACAATGTGAGCCTCGGTAAGCGCGTCGTCGTGCTGAACCTCCCGTGGCAGACCACGTGGCAAGCGCTCAAGGAGTTCTTCACCGCCGCCGGTACCATCACCCGCGCGGATGTCGCCGTGGATGAAACGGGCAGATCCCGGTGAGTTTCTTTTTATTTCCGTATGGGCAATTAGACTGACGTCGTGTTTTGTTTACAGCGGGTACGGCACGGTTCGCTTTGCGACCGAGGAGGAAGCGACGCGGGCGATCGTGACGCTCAACGGCGCCGAGTTCGACGGTCGTATCATCACGGTTCGCATGGACAAGTACCAGCAGTGATCGTGACGACGCCGTTTGACGCCATTTATTACCCGGGACGGAAATCTCCAATTCGCACCCGCGAGGATTTGTATTATGAAACTCTTCGTACAAAAAAGCAAACACGGCGCTGAGCGTATTATAACAATCAATCAATATTAGCCCCGTCATGTTCGGGGCTCGGCTACGTGTCGTATTGCGTCGCGGGGAGTTCCCGGCCCGTCCTCGTAAATCATACACGGGCGTCTTATCGTACAGCGAGGTCGGGTCTCCGCCTTCGACTCGATTCGTCACTCATCAAGCGTTGGACTCATCAAGCCAGGGGTCCGAGGCACGCCTCGGCTGGGAGGTACTTCTTGAGCACGTTGGGAGGGTGGAGCATGTCGAACTCCTCCGTGGCATCCTTACCCGCGAAGAGCATGATGGCCTTCTTGCCACCCGGATGGTCCGGCAAAAACTTTGAGACGTCGTAAACCTTGCCGCTGAGAATCACCCAGCAGTCGCCCTCGGTGTTGTGCTTGGCAACCTCCGCCTCGGTGAGCGCGCCGGCGGACACGCCACCGCCGCCGCCGCCGGCGTTGAAGGACTGCGGGGGAGGCGCGGAGACTCCGCCGCCGCCCACGCCGACGCTCGCGTGCTGCTCGAGAGATTGGCCGGCCGGGTTGATGTGCGCGTTGAGGTTAGCCACGCGGCCGAGCGCGACGTCCTGGCCGGGTCGCTGGCCCGTGCGCAACGCCTTGATGGCGGTCTGGAGCAGATCCCTGCTCGCGGTGTCCCCCGCGACGCGGCCGAAGACCACGCAGTCGAGGAGGGAGTTACCGCCGAGGCGGTTCCTGCCGTGGATGCCGCCGGCGACCTCGCCCGCGGCGTAGAGCCCCTTGATGGGGTGGCCGCTCTCGTTGGTCACCTGCGACTCGGTGTTGATCTGCAGGCCGCCCATGGTGTAGTGCACCACGGGCATGACGATGGCGACGTGCCACACGCCGTCGTTCATGTCCATGGGGAGGTTGTGGAAGAACTTCTTGCCGTACGGGCACTGCTTGGACTGCGCTACGCGGTTGTAGTCGGCGAAAGTCTTGGCGAGCTTAGAGGGGTTGACGCCAATCTCCTTGGCAACCTCCGCGCCGCTCGCGAACCGCTTCATGATCCCGCGGCCGCAGTAGTGCTTGCAGTGCCACTCGATCTCCTTGCTCGCCTTCGCGTTGAGCACCAGCCGGAACGGACCCTTGTTCTTGTTCATCTCGCCAGAGACGTAGTCGCGGCGGCCGAGCTCGTCGCAGAAACGCTCGCCGTCGGCGTTGAGAAGCAAGCCGCCCACGCCACGCAACGCCTCGGCGGCGAGAAACTTCACCTTGGCGTCGGGCTCGCCCGGATGGACGATGCCCGTGGGGTGAACCTGCACGGAGGTCATGTCGATCGTGCCGGCGCCGATGGCCATAGCCATCTTGATGCCGTCGCCGGTGCAATGCTCGCCGTTGGTCGTGGGAAGCGCCTGGAGCTCGGGCCTGAACTTGGTGAGCAGCGAGTCGTTCTTGTAGTCCGCGCCGAAGCCCCCGGTGGCGATGATGACCGGGCCGAGAGCCTTGTGAAGGGCGCCGTCCTTCTGGTACTCGACGCCGACCACGCCGCCGGCTTCGTCGGTTAACAATCGCTTAACCTCCGCCTTGGTGACGATCTTGGCCATGTCGCCGTTGGTGTCCTCCATGACCTTCTCGAGGCCCTCCATGAGAGCGTAGGTGATGGTGAATCCGGGGAAGCGCTCCTTGCCGCGGTGCGTGCGCTTGTAGGAGTGGCCGCCTGCGCAATTAGGGTAATTAACAAATGTTAACTTTTGGTCCAGTGGAGGACATTGACTCGCGAGATTGGGTTTGGGGCGATGTCGAGTTTGGGACGGAAGGGCGCGCACCGAGCTGCGACAGGAGCGAGAGGTCCAGGCCGAACTTCTCGACGAGCCAATCGACGGACGAGCCGCTTCCTTGGGCGAGAACCTGCGCGATTCGAGCGGGGACACGGTCAGCGAAGGCCGGGGGCGGCGCGGGGGTGGTTGAAATATCTCGCGACCCGGGCTCTGGGTTTGGGAAAAGAGGTGGCGTTTCGAGGCCCGCCCCGCTGCGGGGGGGGATCTCGCACCTTTGCGAGGGGGATGGTGTGCGCGGGGGCGGAGGTGTGGCCGACTCCGGCGGCACCCCTGATGATGTCAGCCTCGAACTTGTCCGCGCTGTCCTCGATGCCGGCCTTGGCCTGCGTGCGGGTCAGCGCGCCGTTGATTCCGGACGTCGCCTTGGTGCTGTTGCCGCCCAGAAAGGGGCATTTGTCGAGGAGCATGACGCGGCCGCCGTGCTCGAGGACGGTGTGCGCGGCGGAGAGCCCCGCGAGGCCTCCGCCGATGACGATGACTTGTTCGGCCATGGCGCGAGTTTTCCTTCTTTGAAGACACGAAAAAGGGTGCGCGCGGGCGGGGTTGTTGTGTTCAGCCGCGGCCTCGGATCCTCCAAAAAGCGAACATTACGAGGAAGGTGAGTCAGCAGACGAGATCCAAAATCCATCGGTCGGGCGCCCCCGAGGTTGAGTCGAAGCTCGTACGAAAACTAGTCACAGAATGGACTAAAACTATATTCGCATCGTATGCGCAAAGCCGCACATTAACCATAATTGACAAACCCGAAAACGCGTCCAACAAGTCGAGTTCCTCAACGTCTCCTCCGAGCGAGTCTCCTCCACTCCGAGGAGCGCCGGTGTATCCGCGGCCGCTCGAAGCGTCCTCAGCCGCCTCACGTAGGAACGGGACACGTTTGTGAAGGGACACCCGGCGGAGCGCGCGCGAGGTGGTCCCGGGGCGAGAGGGCGACGGAGAGTAAGTCCCCGGGCGACTCGGACTCGTGTTGGTAATTGACGTAGGGGAGACCATGTCGGCCCACCTCTCGGCGCTGCCGTGGTGCGAGAACTGCAAGCAGGAGGTCGAGGCGGAGACCAACGAATCGAACGGCTTCACGTGAGTCCGAACATCCCCGAATATTCCCACGCGCGCCCAACCCGCGCGGCGATTCCCAAATGGCCCCTCGCATAATTGTGCACCCCGCCGACTTTCCGCTCACCGCGCTCCCCCGCCTTTCCCAACAGATGCTGCACCCAGTGCGGTAAAATTCTCGACGATAACGTCTTCAGCACCGACCCGACGTTCAGCAAGACCGCGGGCGGCGCCACCCAGGTCGACGGCAACTTCGTCCCGGAGAGCGGCGTCACCGCCAACGTCGGTCGAGGCACCAGGGGCGGTCGCATCTTCGGCCTCCAGGTTGACTCGCACGAGAAGACCATCAACAAAGGAAAGTACGAGATCTCGCAAGTTGCCGATAGGCTCGGCATCAGGCCCAGGGAGGACATCGCCAACGCCGCGCACCGCCTGTACAAGCTCGCGGTGCAACGCAACTTCACGCGGGGCCGGCGGACCCAGCAGGTGGCGGCGGCGTGTCTCTACATCATCTGCCGGCAGGAGTCCAGGCCGTACATGCTCATCGACTTCTCCGACGTGGTGCAGACCAACGTGTACGTCCTGGGCGCGGTGTTCTTACAGCTGTGCAGGCTGCTGCGGCTGGAGCAGCACCCGCTCATCAGCAAGCCCATCGATCCGAGCCTCTTCATCCACAGGTTCGCCGATCGGCTCACCTTGGGGCGCAAGATGCACGCGGTGGCCAACACCGCCCTGCGCCTCGTCGCGTCCATGAAGCGGGACTGGATGCAGACCGGGCGACGGCCCTCGGGCGTGTGCGGCGCCGCGCTATGGGTCGCCGCACTGCTTCACGGCTACGAACGGAGCAAACGGGACGTCGTGGCTGTGGTGCACGTGGGCGAGGCGACGCTGCGAAAGCGAGTGACCGAATTTGAGAACACGCCGTCCGCGATGTTATCCGTGGAGGAGTTCGACGTCCGCGCGAAGGACTACGAGAAGGAGCAGGCGGCGCTCGCGGAGAGCGGCGTGCCCCTCCTGCTGGGCTCCCAGGGTGCCATGACGTGCCTCACCTGCGTCCATAAGGATCACGACGGCGCCACGCACTTCGCGCACGGGATGTGCCGACAGTGCTACCTCGAGTACGCGAGGGTGAGCGGCGGCGCGCGGGGCGGCGAGGACCCGCCCGCGTTCCAGGCGGCGGAGGCGAAGCGCGATAGGGATGCACAGCTGGCGTTACCCGCGCCGGAGCGCGCGGGGGCGCTGCCCGCGCCGACGCCGACCCTCGCGCTTCCGGCTCCCGCCGCGAAGGGGACCAACAAAAAAGGGAAGAAGATGTCCGCGAAGGAGGCGAGGGAGGCGATGGAGGCGATCGAGCGCGAGGTCAGGGCGAAGGCCAAGGCTGACGCCGCCACCAGGGCCAAGACCTCGGCTCCGAAGGTGTCGGACAAGTTCCTGGAGGATGAGATGGAGCGGGCGCTCGACGAGCAAAACACGCACTTGGGCGAGTTCGCGGTGATGACCGGCCTCCGGCACAAGAAGGATTCAAAAGTCAAGCGCGAGCGGCTCATGTCCCCGGAGGCGGAGGTGCCCGGTAAGAGCGTCGCGCCGGAGGTTGCGGACGCCGCCGTGCAGCTGTTGAAGACGCTGATTGGCGACGCGAGGGCGACGAAGGTTTGCCTGCCGCTCGCGAGGGACGGCCGGGCTAAGGGCGCCTGCAACGGCAAGCACCTCTCGTCCGCTCACCCGGACGCCAAGACGGACAAGAAAGGGATCGGGTCCGGCGGGCGCATCGCCGCCGCGGACGAGACCCAGCTCCACTTCCTCGTCGCGAACGGGTGCTTCGACTCGAGCGCCGTCGCGAGGATTAAAAAGTTTACAAAGCACGACGTCGAATACATGCTCGCGACGCCCTTGCCCATCAAGCGGCACGTGACGATGGGCGCGCCGCCCGTGTCCGTGCCCGGGCGCGTCGCCGCGACGATCGCGCCGCCCAAGGTTGACAAGAAGAAGGTCAAGTCCATCCTGAAGGTGAAGGATGAGGAGGATCCCGGGACGGATACCGACGCCGAGCCCGATACATTTTCCGACGTCGACGACGAGGAGATTGATAACTACATCCACACCGCCGAGGAGGTGAAGCTTCGACGCGTGATCTGGTCCGAGCTGAACAGGGACTACCTGGAGACGCAGGCTGCGAAGGAGGCGGCGGTCGCCGCGGCGCCCCCCGCGCTGCCGGGAACCGGGGGCGAGCCCGGGAAAGGGGGCAAGAAGCGGAAAAAGTACACGCACCAGGTGCCCGCGGACACCGCCGCGGAGGCGGCGCAGCAGATGCTCTCCAGCAAGAAGATCTCGTCCAAGATCAACTACGACGCCCTGAACGACCTGTTCAAGCAGGACGAGCAACAGAACGAGCGCGCGAAGAAGGGCAAGACGAAGGGGAGCGGGCGGGCGGATGCCGGTATCGATACATCCGCCGGACCCTCGGCTCCCGCGCAAGGTCCCGGGAAAGGACGGCTCTCGAGGCTGGCGGGCGGCGGCGGCGGCCTGGGCGGCCTGGGCGGGTCCAAGGGCTTGGGCGGCGGCGGGCTCGGGTCACGGCTCGCGGCGGGCGCGACCCTCGCGTCCGGCGGGGAGACCAACGCTCAGGCGGAGACGGCGGCGGCGGCGGTTGGCAGCAAGTTTGACTCGATCGCCGCGGCGGTCGACATCAGGCCCAAGCAGACGGCGCGGAAGAGCAGGGGTCTCAGCGCCGCGACGCTGGCGATGGCGGGTAAGAGGAAAGGCGGGAAGAAGGGTTCCGAGGCGACCAACTGAGGCGACTTAACATTAGGATCCCTTGTAACGATACGACGACGAAACTGCGCAGCTTTTTGTGCGAATTAAATAAAATGATCGATCGATCCGGGTCGAGCCCGAGGGTGTCCGTTCATCACTGACCGACTTTGTCTCAGACGAAGTGGTCGTGACCCTTGCTGTATATTTTCTTCACCAGCGCGGCAATCTCCGCGTCGCTCCCACCCTCGCAAACCTTCCTGTGCAGCTCCTGCTTGATGTGGTTGTTCACCAGCTCCGTGAGTCCGCGCCTGAGCACGGGGTGGAGCTTGATCTCGGCGCCCTCCGCGAGGAGCTCCTCGGGCTGGAACCAGCCCCAGGTCTCGTACTCCTCGTTGCACATCACCATCGACGCCTTCTCCTCGTCGGTGATCTCCGCGGTCATGATGACGTTGATGTCCGCGGTGCCGTTCCCGCACGGCTCCTGCTTGCGGAACTGCCACAACATCGTCTGCGCGCACACGAACGACCACCGCGAGGGGTCGATCTCGAGCTTGGTCTCGCGCTTGCAGTTGCGCGCGGCCGCCTCCTCGATGGTATCGCCCGCCTTCATGCGGCCGCCGAGGAACCACCAATCCGGCTGCGGCTCCACCTTGCGCTTGCCGAGCATCGCGTTGCCCTGCGAGTCCGTCAGGAATATGTCCGCGCAGCCCTTGACGAAGACGTCCAGGGCGCGGCTGTACTCCACGTCGTCCAGGAAAGTGCTGTTGCGCGTGTACGTGCCCGTCACGTAGTGGGGCAGGCCCAGGAACGGGTTGTTCGTGTCATCCGCGGTCGGCATGGTGTCCGTCGTCCGTGTGTGGCGCGCCGTCGATCTGCGATGGGTGTTGAGCAC
>Ga0257106_1001573_pt1 | contig 11112 bp, 10 predicted proteins | sample LP_taG_3_FD_190177 | JGI IMG/M metagenome (GOLD analysis project Ga0257106, IMG submission 190177) | Marine microbial communities from Northeast Subartic Pacific Ocean, Canada - LP_J_2011_P26_10m | ecosystem: Environmental > Aquatic > Marine > Oceanic | place: Canada: Northeast Subartic Pacific...
CGAGCGACGGCAGCATGATGGGATTGCCCGCGCGCCCTCGCCCGAGCAGGCCGGCGAGCAGCCAGACGCCGCGCGCTTGCACCATACTGTGATCGAGAACAAAAAGAAGAAACTTGAAGAAGATTTTAAAGCGCGCGCTGCGATGGCCCTCCCTCTCGCCACCTTCCTCGCTCTCGCCCGCGTCGCGTCCGGGGCGCGCTGGTTCGTGGACTGCGACCGCGCCGGCACGGGCGCGGGCAGTGCGGAGGACCCCTTCGCGACCCTCGAAGAGGCGGCGGCGGCGGCGGCGCGGGGCGGCGCCGTCGAGGCCCGGGGCACCTGCTACGCGACGCACGTGCGGCTGCCCTCGCACAGCGTCTGGGAGGGCGGCGCGCTCGTCTCCGGCGGGCGGCCCCTGGCCTTTGCGGCGTCCGCGGGCGGCCTGCTCGTCGCGGACGCGTCCGAGTTTCCCGAGGTCAAGTCGCTGCGGGTCGGCCCGGACCGCCGCGAGCGGTCGCGCTACCCGCAGCGCGTCGACGGCGACTACGCGACGGGCTGGCTCTTCGTCGACGACGCCGCCGACGAGTCCTGCGTCTGGTGCGACGGCATCATGTGCCCCGGGAAGTCGCCCGCGCTGCCCACGCCGACGTGCCGCGTCGGGCTGCCCGACGGCGCGCCCGGCGACCTGGCGGGCGCCTGGGCGAACATCTTCGGCACGGGCCAGCGTCCTGCGGCCGTGACGACTTTCGAGAGCTTTCGACCGGGGAAACCACGAAACATCGTGACCGACGCACGTGGTAGGCACGGGCGAGGCCGACGTGCTCAACCAGATCGTGCCCATCCTGTCCCACGCGTCCGGCGAGATCGAGCTGCCGCTGTCGCGGGGGCTCCACCTGCACCAGCGCTACTGGCTCGAGAACGTCCGCGACTCCGTCGGCGCGGGCCAGTTCTACTTCGACGCCGAGGCGCGGACCGTGTCCTACCGGCCCGTCGACGCCGCGGAGCGCGCGGCGCTGTTGGACGGCTCGCTGCCGGCCGTCGCGCCCCTCCGCGGGTCCGTCGTCCTCGTCGAGGACGTCGCGAACGTCACCGTGCGCAACCTCACGTTCCGCGACGCGGACTACTTCGCCATCGGGACCTGGACGGGCCCCGCGGCGCAGCCGTCCGACGGGGCGGTCCGCGTGAACGCCGCGACCGGCGTCGCCGTGGACGCGTGCCGCTTCGCCGCGGGGCTCTCGGGCTACGGCGTCGTCGTCGGCAACGCGTCGAAAGACGTGACGGTGGCGGCGTCGACCTTCGCCGACCTCGGCCAGGGCGGCGTCCTCTTCTACGGCGTCGACGACGCGACGACGGCCCTGAACCGGCCGCCGTCGCGGGGCGACGTGCGCTGGTGCGTCTTCGAGCGCCTCGGGCGCACGCTCATCCACGCCGCGGCCGTGGGCCTCCGGAGCGCGTCGGAGACCTACGTGGGCCACAACCGCATCTCCGACGTGCCGCGCTACGCGCTCCAGGCCGACACGTTCTACAACCTGTCCGTCGCCGGCGGCCGCTGGTCGCGGTCCAACGTCTTCGAGCACAACGTCGTCGACCTCGCGAGCACGGAGACGACGGACACGGGCGCCATCGAGCTGCTCGGCTCCCAGGACCCGGCGCCCGTGGGCTTCGACCTCCACAACGTCATCCGCTACAACAAGGTCTCGCGCGTGCTCGGCAGCTCGTCGACGGACGGCCGCGACGTCTGCCGCGGGAGCGCCGCGGACGCGGCGCGGGGCTGCCGGGGCCTCGCGTGGTCCATCTACCTCGACGGCAACTACGCCGGCGCGACCATCTACGGCAACGTCCTGGACGGGAGCAGCAAGGGCGCGCTCGTCGTCAACGGCGGGGGCAACGTGTCCTTCTATAACAACGTCGTCCTCGCGCCGAAGACGGCCGCCGTCGAGCTCTCGGCGTGCTACGCCGGCGACGCGGCGCGCGTCGCCTGGCCGGGGACGACGCTCCGCGCGAACGTCTTCTACCTGCCCGACGCCGGCTCGTCCGCGATCGCGCTGCCGGGCCCGCCGAACGCGCGCGAGTGCACCATGATCCCCGGCCGCGTCGACTCCGACCGCAACCTCTTCTGGTCGCCGGTCGCGGACGTCGCCGCGCGCGCGCTCTTCCCGGCGAACGGGACGCTCGCGGCGTGGCGAAGGGGCAACGCGTCCGCGCCGGGCGGCCGCGACGACGCGCCGCCGTTTCGCTGGGCCGGCGGGGACCGGCGCTCGCGCGTCGCGGACCCGCTCTTCGCCGACGTCGCGAACGGCGTCCTCGAGCCGGCGTCGCCGGCGTTCGCGCTCGGATTCGCGGCGCTGCCGGACTTCGAGCGCCTCGTGCCGCCCAAGGACACGCGCGACGCGCCGTGGTAAGCATGGCGCGGACGGCGGATGCAGGCTCGCGCTCATGCGTCGCGGCGCCCGCCGGCCGGCGGAAGGCCTCGATGCCGGCGCGAGAGGCCTGCAGCGCGGCGCAAAACAACCGGGCCGCGGCCTACGCCTCGGCCTGCGCAAAGTCCTGCCAGGCCTAAGTCCAGGCCTCCAGGCCTCCCTCCTGCCGTGCGCAGGCGCGCCGGCGAGGCCTCGGCTCGATCGACCACCGAAGCGAGCGCTGGCCGCACAGCTCACCAGTGGTAGTCGACTTCTATCTCGCGCCCTCGCCGCCTCGCGCCGCCGCCTCGGTCGCCGCGCCGCTCGCCGCCGCGGTCCGCCCGCCGCCCGCCGCCGGTGGGAGCGCCGAGCGATGACGTCCGTGACGCTCAAATTCGACGAGGACAAGTACAACGAGGACAAGCGCAAGTTCGTCATCAAGATGACGCTGCCCGACTCCTGGAGCAAGAAGCCCTGCAGCAAGATCATGAAGCACTACGTGAAGAAGTTCAACGAGTCCAACGACGACGACCCCATCGACATCGCCAAGTGCCGGCTCATCGTCGACCGCGAGGCGGCGATCCTAGCGCCCGACGCGATCATCGGCGCCAACGTGCGCAGCGGCGACGAGCTCACGATCAAGCTCGCGCCGGAGCACAGTGTCCACCCGGCGGACGTCGAGGAGGCCGAGCGCGTCCGCGCGCGCGAGGCGGCCGAGGCCGAGTCCTAGGGCGCGCCCGCGCGCCTTCGCCGAGGTTTTTCCGCGCGCGGTTCGCTAACGCCGCGCGCTCTATGTCTCGGTTGTGGCCGCGTGTCAGTGACACCGCACGCTCGCCGAGCGAAGGGGTCGCTGTCGTTCGCCGCGGGGCGCCACGGGCCGCGCGCGGCGGCGGCCGCGACGCGTCAGATATATGGCAATTGTCTGAGCATCGTCGCGAGGTGACCACCGGCACGCGCGCTCACTGCGCTCCGCGTCGACGTCGGACGCGTCCAGACGGCGCATGTTGCAGTGCGGGTGCGGTGGGTCTACCTCGCGCTTGAAGCTGCTCGGCTTGGCGACCTGTGCGACTCACCTCGTCGTCCGTCGCGTTCGTCGCGTCCGCGAGCCATGGCCCCCGCGGAGAAGCTCTGGGAGAGCGAGAAGGGCCTGGAGAAGGTCGCGGCGTTCTGCCGGAGCTCCAAGGGCGTGCCCGTGCGCAGCGGCATCGAGCGCCTGCGCAACGCCCACGACACGGACCGGCGCGTCGAGTACTTCCGGGGCGAGAAGCTCGTCAATTGCCTGCTGGGCACGCTCGACGACGACGAGGCGAAGAAGAAGAAGAAGAAGGACCCGCGGCCCTACGCGCCGGCGTCGGCCGAGGAGGCGAAGCAGATCTGCGCGGCGATGATGTCGGCGGGCTACGTGCACCGCGCGCAGCGCACGGGCAAGGGCCAGCTCGAGTGGGAGCCGCGCCAGGTCTGGGAGCCCCGCGACTACTACGTCTGGGACTTCGAGGGCTCCAAGGGCTTCTCCAACTTCATGACGGGCGCGCTCCAGGGCAGGACGAGAGAGCGAAATTCCCAACTTCAAAGGCTCATATCTCGGCCGTTTTCCACTCGTTTCGGCTGATTTTTGGACGAGCGATCATCTCTCGGAACGGTCTCGAAGCGTGGGTGCTTTTTCGGAACGCGCGCGCGCGGAACACTCAAGTTGAAGCGACATTGAATCTCTCTTGTCCTGCCCAGGCGCGCTCATCGTCGGCATGCTCGTCTGCACGTGCTTTCCCATCTGGCCCCACTTCCTCAAGGTCTACCTCTGGTACTGCTCCGTGACCTTCCTCCTCTTCATGTGCGTCTTCTGCACGCTGCGCATGGTCCTCTTCCTCAACCTCTGGATCGTCGGCTACGACTTCTGGATCCTGCCGAACCTCTTCGACGAGTCGCTCACGTTCGTCGACTCGTTCAAGCCGGGCTACAGCTTCGACCGCGGCGCGGCGAACCAGCGCTACTACCGCGCGGCGCTCCTCATGGCGTCCTTCTCCTTCTTCGCCTGGGCCTACAACCAGCCCACGGACTTCGACGCCTTCGTGGAAGCGCAGCAGGAGTTCATATCCGACCTCTACGACGGCAAGCTCATCACGGACATGGCCCAGCAGGACAAGGACGACATCGACCTCGTCAAGCGGCCCTCCTTCGAGGAGCTCGCCATGGAGGAGGAGGAGGAGACCAAGGAGAAGGAGGCGAAGGAGGACCTCGAGAAGCTCCACGAGCAGGCGGCGCTCCGCGAGGAGGACCCGGACTGGGACCCGGAGGCCGAGGAGGCCGCCGCCGACGACATGATCGACCAGATGCTCAACATGGACGACGACGACGACGAGTGAGTACGGGCCGTCGGTCACGCGGCGCGCGTAACCCCAAGTTAATGCCCGGCCTTCGCGACGGCGGCGCGTCAGGCGGTACTGTGGAACCCGTGCTTCAGCGCCCACCACGCGCCGTCCTTGCGGCAGGGCCTCCGCAGCTCCTCGAGCCGCGCGAGCGCCGCGGGCGCCTCGAGGGGCCCGCAGACCGCGTCCGCGTCGTCGTGGCGCACCGCGCCGCAGAGGCCCGCGCGCGCGAGCTCCGCGTCCGCGCCCGGCCGCAGCCCCGCGGCCTCGAGGCGGCCGCAGAACTCGCGGTGCGCGGCCTCGAAGACGCGGACGTCGAGCGCGTGGCCCGCGAACGCCGCGCGGCACGCGGCCGGGTCCGAGCGCATGACGCGCGACGGGCTGCACCGGCCCGCGAGCGCCGCCGACGGGCGGTCCGGCCGCAGGTCGCGGCTCTCGACGGCGAAGCCGAAGGCCGCGCCCGCGAGGCGCGCGGACGCGTTGAACGCCTCCTGGACGCCGAACGCGCGGTGCGCGCGCAGGTTCGCGACCGCCGCGGCGACGTGCGCCTCGCCCAGGGACGCGTTGCGGTAGGCGTGGCACCGCTGCGTGCGGCTGCAGCCGCAGGACTCGCTCTCCGCGCAGCTCGCGTCGCGCGGGCACGTCGCGCCGAACATCTTCGTGAGCACGTTCGCGTACTCGGGCAGCGCGAGGTACTCGCGGAGGTTCACGTCGGCCCGTTTGATCCAGGGCCGCACCCAGAGGCCCGGCCGCAGGTCGAAGACGTCGTAGTTCGGGCTGTGGCCCCGGTAGTAGAACGCGGAGACCGCGCGCGCGAAGGGGTGGCGCACGACGGTCAGCGAGTGCGCGCCCCGCGCGGCGTCGCCGCCGCAGGGCGGGCGCTCCGCGGCGGCGGACGCCGCCGCCAGCAAGCCCCGGCCGTCGTGCGTCCGCGCGAAGTCGCGGACGTCCGCGTCGAGGCGCGCGAGGGGGACGCCCGCGGCGCCGTAGACCCGCGCGCGCGACGCGAGGGGCCAGGCCGCGAGCGACGCGTTCCGCGCCGCTTCGCCGCTCCGCGCCTCCTCGCCCAGAGCCGCCCGCAGGGAGCTCGTCGTGGAGAACCAGTCGTAGCCGCAGCGGCCCGTCGTCGCGAGGCGCTGCATCGCGGCCTACCAAGCATGTCGGTAACGATTTCTCTCCGTTTTCCCGGTCAAAATCTCTCCAAAATCGTCGCCGCCGCAGGACGCCGATCGCGGCCGTGTGGACGCCCTGGGCCATGACCAGCGGGCACCGGCCCGGCGACTCGCACGTCGGCCCGAGGCAGAGGTCGTCGCGGCAGCAGGGGTTGTCCGCCGCGAGGCGCGGGTTCGCCGCGCAGGCCGCGCGCCGCGCGACGCGCGCGAACGCCGTGCCCCCGGCCTTGGGCACGTGCGTCCAGTGGACGACGAAGAGCGGCGGGCCGCAGCCGCGCGTACCGTTGGTCGTTCGCGCGGCGCGCGGCGCGCGGCGCGCGGGCGCGGACGCGCGCCGGAGGCGGACGATGCCGTCGGGCCCCGCGGGGCCCGCCGGCGGCGGCGCCGGCAGCGCCCGCGGCCACCACTGCGCCGCGAGCACGACCGCGGCCAACGCGGCGACGACGCGATAAAGGCTCAGGCGCGCCATGGGTCTACGGCGCGGGCCGGCGCATTAGTGGCTGCTGCTTGCGCTTATGTGGGCAGCCCATCGTCATCGGGTCGAAGTCAACCTTGATCTTTTTGTGGCATGGGTAACATTGACCATCGTTATCGAGTCGCGTCGTCTGGGGAGCCTACTGAAGACCCGCGTCGCTGCGATCATGGAGAAACGCACGCCGCTCAAGCTCCGCGACGGCCGCACGGTTCGCCTCGTTCTCGCTGCCCAAGAGACGGTGCGCGCCGCGGATTGCGCGCGCGCTACGACGCAGCAGCCCTTTCTGGACCCGCGGCTGTGCCGCGTCATGGCCGCGCGCCTCGTGCGCACGCTGCTGCACGCGGGCGACGACGTCGTCAAGGCATACGCCGCGCGGACCCTCGGCCTCCTCGCATTCATGAGCGAGCCGAACAAGGTCGCGGTCGCGGACGCCGGCGGCATCGCGCCGCTGGTCGACGTCGCGCGCGGCGGCGGCGCGGCCGCGGCTCCCGCGGCGTGGGCGCTCGCCATGGCGGCGATCGACTGCGACGCCAATTTGATCGCGCTCCACGCGCTCGGCGCGCTCGACCAGATCCGGCCCTTCGTCGCGCTCGGCTAGGCCCCCGCGGCCGGAGCTCCGCCGGGAGAGCCCCCCGCTCCGCCCCCGGCCCTACCCCTGGGATTGGCGACACGAGGGAGCGCGCTTAGGACGCGCGGGGCGGCGTGTCGTCGAAGGTGAGCGTCGTCGGGTGCACGGGCGTCTGCGCCTTGGCCGCGTCGCCGTCGGGCGCGCGGACCTCGACGACGACGGCGGTGACGTTGTCCCGCGACCGCTTCTGGACGCAGGCCGCGACGAGGGCGTCGCAGGCGGCGTTGAGCGCCGCGTCGCCCGCGGGCTCGCCACCGTCGGAGGGCCGGAGGTGGGCCTCGAGGGTCGCCGCGCAGTCGGCGGCGGACGTCACGTCCCAGAGGCCGTCGCACGCGAGGACGACGAGGGCGCGGTCCGCGCCCGCGCGGAGCGCGGCGAGGTCCGTGACGACGACCTGGGCGTCGCTCGACACGGCGTCGACGCCGCCGGCGCCGGCCTTGAAGACGAAGTCGCCGAGCGCGCGCGACGTCCCCAGCGCGCCGTTGCGGTCGACGTCGCCGTCCTTTTTCCGCGCGACGCGCGGCGCGTCGCCCGCCTCGTGGAGCACGGCGCAGCCCGCGGCCTCGATGCGCGCGCGCTCCGCGTCGTCGCTCGGGCAGTGGTCCGTCGTGAGGAACTCGGCCGTCCACGCGCCGTTTGCGGACGTCGCCAGCGCCGCCTTGCTGTCGCCGAGCCACGCCGTGACCGCGTGGTCGCCGGAGACGAGCACGAGGAGCGCCGTCGCGCCGGACTGGTCCTCGGCGTACTTCGACCCGTCGCGCTTCGTCCGCGTCTCGGCGAGGCGCGGGTGCGCGCGGAGCTCGCCGTCGAGCGACCGCAGCGCTTCCCGTAAAGCGTCGCCGAGCCGCGCCGGGTCGGAGAAGTCGTCGCCCACGGGGAAGGTGTCCGCCGCCAGGAGGCACCGCTCGACGTGCGCCGCCGCGTAGTTGGCGCACAGCGACCCGCCGTGGCCGTCGAAGACCGCGTAGAGGCTCGGCATGCTTCCGGACCGCGTCGTCGCGCCGGCGAGCGGCGCGCAGACGACGTGCGCGTCCTCCATCTTCACGCGCCAGCCCGCCGTCGCCGCGGCGGCGTGGCGCGCGGGGCAGCGGCCCCGCGCGCCGTTGACGACCCGCGGCGTCGTGAGCGGCGTCCGCTCGCGGCGCGGCAGCACCGTCGCGTCGCCGGGCCGGAAGAGCAGCGTCTCGACGGCGTCGCGCTTCGCCGGGTCCTTGAGGCGGTCCGACGCCCAGGCGACGGGCGTGCGGCCGCAGAGATCCGCGGGCGCGGCGCGCCCGAGCGGATTCTCCGTCTCCTCGGCCATGAGCGCGCGCAGCGCGTCGCAGCAGTCGACGTGGCCCTTCTCCGCGGCGACGTGGAGCGCCGTGCGCCCGTAGGTGTCCACGGTCCAGGGCGAGAGGCCCAGCGCCGCGACCCGGGGCAGCGCGCCGGCGTGGCCCCCGAAGGCGAGCGCGTGGAGCACGGACGCGCCGTCGTAGATCGCGCACCCGCTGCTCCTCGACAGGAGCAGCGTCTCGTCGCCGCCGAGGCGCTTCACGAGCGCGTCGACGTCGAGCTTCTTGCCGCAGAGCTCCTTGAAGAGGCGCTGCACGCGCATGGCCTCCGCGCTCGGCGACGCGAAGGCCCGCGCCGTGTCCCCGCAGGCCTCGAGGACCGCGTGCGCCAGCTCCTCGGACGACGACGCGGACGACAGCGACTCGCGCATCGTCAGCGACCGGCGCCGCGCGTACTCGCGCTCGCTCCAGGCCGAGCCGACCTTCTTCGCCGTGCGGCGCAGCGGCGTCGACACGCCTCCGGGCGAGAACGCGACGCTCCGGGGCGTCCGCGCGGCCGGCGGCGGCGGCGGCGGCGGCGTCTCCGCGGGGAGCGCGGCGGCGAGGGCCGCGGGCAGCGTCGCCAGGGGCGCCGCGGGCGGCGTCGTCGCGGCCGGCGGCGCGGCCGGAGGCGCGCGGGGCGTCGACGACGCCGGCGTCGTCGCGGCCGGCGGCGCGGCCGGCGGCGCGCGGGGCGTCGACGACGCCGGCGTCGTCGCGGCCGGCGGCGCGGCCGGCGGCGCGCGGGGCGTCGACGAGGCCGGCGGCGCGTTCTCCTTGCGCGTCGACGAGGCCGGCGCCGCGCGCGCGTCGGGCGTCCCCGCGGGCGGCGCCTTGGCGGGCGAGGGCCAGGCCTTGCGCGAGTCCTGGATGGCCCGGAGCGCGTCGGCCGCCGCGGCGGCGGAGGCGGCGACGTTCTCGCGCGCCGCGGGCTGCGTCGGCGCCCGCGCGTCGACGACGGCCGCGCGGAGCGCCGACGACCCCGCGAGGTCGGCGCACGTCGCGCCCGACGCGTCCGGCGCGTCGGCGCGCGCGCCGCGCTCGAGGAGGGCGACGGCGCAGGCCGCGGCGTCCGCGCGCGCGCAGACGTGGAGCGCGGCGTCGCCCGCGACCGCCAGGGCGCCCGCGCCCGCGGCGAGGCGCGCGCCGACGTCGCAGCCGCCGTCCGCGAGCGCCCGGACGACGGCGGGCAGGTTCAGCGCGCAGGCGTAGTGCAGCGCGGGGAGGCCGCAGGCGGGCAGGGGGTCCCGCGCCGCGTCGCCGACGTCGAGGGCCGGGTCCGCGATGATCTCGAGGCACCGGGGCGCGTCGCGGGCCCGCAGGGCGTCCTCGAGGAGCGCCCGCGGCTTCGTCTGCGGCGCGACGATCTCGCCCGCCTTGAGGAAGAGCTGGAACATGTTCGAGGCGGCGAACGCGCTGCGCGCGGCCAAACCGTGCGAACTGCGGCGAAGCAAAGACTCGGAGCCTCCGACGGAGGACACCGTGTCGACGTCGTCCGCGCGCCGCCGCGCGCGCATCCGGGTTCGCGTCTCGCCCCGCTACGGCCCTGGCCCCGCCGGAGTCCGCCCCGTCCAAAAGACCCGCGGTTAGTCGTGGGGCGGCGTGTCCGCGGCGTCGTCGACGGTGATGTCGACGTTGTCCGTCGCCGCCGCGGGCGCGAACGCGTCGAGGAGCTCGGCCTCCGGGTGGGCGGCGTCGGGGACGACGGACATGTCGACGGCGGCCGGGGGCTCGGCCGGCGGGCTCGGGCGCCGCGCCGGCTTGCCGTAGGGCCCGTAGGGCCGGCCGTAGGGGTTCTTCTTCTTCGCGTCGCGCGCGCGCTGCGCCTGGGCGGGAAACGGGTGATTCGACGTCGCTTCAACGTGAGTGTGCCGTTTGCGCGCGTTTCGAGAAAAAAACATCCACGCTTCGAGACCGTTCCGAGAGATGATCGCTCGTCCAAAAATCAGCCGAAACGGGTGGAAAACGACCGAGATCGGAGCCTTTGAAGTTCGGAATGTCGCACTCTGTTCCTGCCCCGCGCTGCGCCGTGAGCTCCTCCTTGGCCCTGCGCTCGGCCTCCCGCTCGCGCGCCGTGACCTCGTCGATGTAGGCCGGGTCCACGACGACGATCTCCGACTCGCACTTGCCCACGTCGCAGTCGTCGACGAGCCATTTCACGACGTGGTCGCGGCCCTCGTAGCAGGCCATGGCCATGATCGTGCACTGGACGCGCTGGCCGGCGATGAGGTCGTGGTCCACGAAGCAGGGCCGTCGCACGTCGGCGCCGAGGCGGCGCAGGCACTTGAGGGTCTCGAGGTGGCCGTTGACGGCCGCGAACATGGACAGCGTCATGCCGTTGCCGTGGAGCCGCTCGACGTGGACCGCGCCCCGCGTCAGCAGCCACTCGAGGGCCGACGTCTTGCCCCAGGCGGCGCAGACGTGGGCCGGCGCGTAGCCCTCGTCGTCCTCGCGGTCGACCTCCGCGCCGAACTCGCCGAGCAGCGCGAGCATCGGCGTGAGGTCGAACGCCGCGCAGCGGTGCGCGGGCATCTGGCCGCCGGCGCGCGCCGCGTCGGGGTTCGCGCCGAGGCGCAGCAGGCACCGCAGCACGGGCACGAAGCCCGGGTCGCGCCGCGTGCCGCAGTGGTGCACGCAGACGTGGACCGCGGTCTCGCCGTCGTCGTTCAGAGGCGCGTCGACGTCGAACTTGAGCCGCTCGACGATGCGGCAGACCTTGCTGATCTGCTTCGCCGCGAGGGCCTCGAGCAGCTCCTGCCGCCGCGTGTCCGCGGGCGCCGCCG
>Ga0257106_1001574_pt1 | contig 11112 bp, 4 predicted proteins | sample LP_taG_3_FD_190177 | JGI IMG/M metagenome (GOLD analysis project Ga0257106, IMG submission 190177) | Marine microbial communities from Northeast Subartic Pacific Ocean, Canada - LP_J_2011_P26_10m | ecosystem: Environmental > Aquatic > Marine > Oceanic | place: Canada: Northeast Subartic Pacific...
CAGCTGGCCCAGGAGCTCGAGGACGCGCGGGCCGCGAGGGCGCGGACCGCGGGGGACCTCGCGGACGCGCTGGGCCAGAACGAGGCCCTCGCCGGCGCCGTCGAGGAGGCCAAGGCCGGCGGCGACGCCCCGCAGCTCGCGAGCGCGCTCGCCGCCGCCGAGGCGGCGGCGAAGCGCGCCGCGGGCGACCTCGGCGCCGCGCTCGCCGCGTCCGAGAAGACGGCGCGCCTGCTCGCCGCCGCCGAGGAGGCGCTCGCCGCGCGGTCCGGCGACCTGGCAACGCGCGACGCGGACCTGGCCGCGGCGCGCGAGGCGCTGGCGACGAAGGACGGCGAGCTCGCGCTCGCCGTCGCCGCCGCGGAGCGCGCGTCGGGCGACGGCGCCGCGGCTCTCAAGGCGGAGATCGCCGAACGCGACGCCGAGGCCGCGCGGCTCCTCGCCGAGGCGCGGACGCACGCGGCGCGCTCCGACGACCACGCCAAGGCCGCCGAGGCCGCGTCCCAGAGGGCGACGAAGCTCGAGTTCCGGCTGGGCGACGCGCTCGCGGACAAGGCCGCGGCGGAGCGCGCCGCGGGCGCCGCGGAGCGGCGGCTCGCGGAGGCCCGCGACGCGGCGACGGCCCACGACGAGATCTTCAAGGTCGCCCTCGCGGGCGTCATGACGGGCCTCGGGCTCGCCGAGGGCGCGCTCGACTCGTCGGAGCTGCTCGCCGCGGGCGCGGATCCGGACGTCGTCAAGGCCATCGACCACAACGCGTCGGGCGTCGTCCACCCCGACACCTTCGTCGAGGTCCTGAGCCAGGCCGTCCACTACCAGGGGCCGGACCAGTCCAAGGCCATGCTCCGCGACTACACGGCCGTCGCCGTCACCGTCCTCGAGAACCGCCAGGCGTCCGCGAGGGAGAAGGAGGCGAAGAAGAGCGCCATCTGGGACCACCTCGTCTGCGCCGAGTAGGGGCGCGCGGGGCATTAGGCGTCTCTAGGAGCACCCCCGCCCGGAAGGAGGCTGGAGGCGCTCGTCCACTCGGCGCTGGCGGCGCGACCGGTTCCTAGGCCGAGCACCAGCGCCATATGCATCGCCGCGGCCCACTAAAGAAGACCGCCCGTTTTACGCCCCCGACCGCCAGTCCGCGGGCCGCGCGCTCGCGTTGACCGTGGGCGCGCCCTTGGAGTTGAGCTTCTTGTCGACGGCGTTCTTGCGCTTCTGCTCGTCCGTGAGCTCCGGCGGCTTGAAGACGCCGTCGTGGAAGGCGTCCTCGCGCGCGCGCTTGTTGAGCAGGAGCATCTTGCGGTAGAGCGCGCGCTTCCGCCGCGCGGTCGCGCGGTTCTCCTTCCACGTGCGGTAGGGGTTCGCCATGAACTTGGTGTACTTCTGGTACCAGGACGGCTTGCCCATCTCCGCCATGAGCAGCCGCCGCAGCTCCTCGAGCTCCTCGTGCTCCGCGCCCTGCTGCTTCGACAGGTTGAACATCGTCGTGTCCTTGTCGTACTGGAGGCGCTCGACCTCGATCTGCAGCTCCTCGACGCGCTTGCAGTGCTTCTTCGCGGCGGCCTCGAACTTGACGAAGTTGCGGTGCTCGCGGAGCTCGTCCTCGAGCATGAACTCCTCGGGCTTGTCGAAGCGGTTCTCGCCCGTCGCGACGTTGTAGTAGTAGGTCTGCTCGCCCTCGACGCGGCCCTTGATCTCCTGCCAGCCCCGGCGCGCCTCCTCGAAGGGGATGGTCTCGTGCTCGAAGAGCTTGCCGTGGCTGTGCTTGTCCTTGAAGCACTTCGTGCAGTAGGAGTCGCGGCAGACCGTGCACGTCACGACGGCCTTGGCCTTGCCGCAGACGAGGCAGTGGCGCTCGCCGGGCCCGAGCTCCTCCTTGTCGGCGTCGGCGCCGCGCCAGCGGTGGTCCCGGCAGTCCGTGTCCTCGCCGTGGACCGTCGGGAAGCACTCGTTGCAGTAGAACGTGCCGTGCTCGCCGTCGTAGGCGTCGCAGCCCTCGGGCAGGCAGTCGAAGCAGATCTTCTTGCCCTCGAGCTTGTGGCAGACGGAGCAGGGCGGGAACCAGGCGCTCTCGTAGGTCTCCTGGTTGTAGTAGAAGACGTTGCCCTTCGGGTCGACGTTCTTGATCCACACGTCCGCCTCGGGCGGCACCCAGCCGACGGGCTTCTCGTACTGCGTCTCGCCCGTGACCCAGTTGTAGTAGTAGTTCGTGCCGTTTTCGTCGGAGCCCATCTTCCAGCCGGAGAGCTGGACCTGCTTCAGCGCGGCCTCGGCCATCTCCTGCGCGCGCTCCGCGTCGCTCCGCTCGCTCCGCGCGGCGTCGACGCGCCGCCGCTGCTCGACCTCGGCGTCGAGGCGCTGGCGCGCGGCCTGGAACCGCAGGTCCAGCAGGCGGTTGAAGAGGTAGCACCGCGCGCAGCGCTGGATGACGAACGCGCCGTCGTCCTGGACCTCGATCTCGCCGACGCGCGCGAGCTTGCGCCGCAGCGCGTCCGCGCGCGCGTTCTCCGCGACGCGCTCGAGGTAGCGCAGCCAGGCGCGCTGGATCTGCTCCGCCGACTCCAAACGTAACGCGTGCGTCTCCGCGACGAAGATCCGCCGCTTCTGGTCCTCGAAGCGCTTGGTCAGAAAGTCGCGGTCCAGCCGGTGGCGGATGCCCCGGCGGATCTTCAGCGCCGCGTCGGCGCGCACGACCAAAGCCACGGCCTCGCCGCAGCGCTCCGCGTGCTTGGCGACGCGCCGTCTCGCGACGACGCGGATGGGCTGGTTGTAGCGCCACTTCATGGCGAACCAGTGCTTCGCGAGCGTGCCCGAGGCCCGCTGGCGCGTCGCGTGGCGGGCCCGCACGCCCGCGCAGGCGTCGCGCGCCGCGCCGCGGAGGCCGAGGTGCGTCGCGTCCCAGTGGCGCCGGTAGTTTTTCGACGCGAGCGCGACGAGCCGCGCGCGCCGCGCGAGCTCCCGCCGGCCGTCGGCGCATCGGCGCCGCGCCTCGACGCGCTTGGCCACGGTCCAGCGCACGCGCCAGGCGCCCCGCGCGCGCCGTAGCATCTCCGCCGCCGCGCGCGTCGCCGCGCGGTCCGCCGCGTCCCGGCGCAGCGCCTTCTCCGCGCGCGCGCGCGACGCCTGCGCGCGCCGCGCGATGGTCCGGTGCCAGAAGTGGAAGAGGGCCGTCGCCGCCTTGTTGCAGGCGACCTCGTAGGCGCGCTTGACGCGGGCCTCGTGGACGAGGCGCCGCGCGACCATGGCCCGGAAGCACCGCTGGATCTTTTTCGCCTCGCGCGAGTGCCAGTCGTGGCGCCGCGCGCGCTTCCTGCGGTAGGCCTTCTGGAGGAAGACGGCGGCCTTCTCGCGGGCGATGCGCTCCTGGCGCTCGGCCTCGCTGAGGAGCTCCCAGAGGTAGAGCTCCGCGAGGTGCGCGACGGCGGCGGCGACGGCCGCGTCCGCGGCCTTCCAGGACCGGTAGATCTGCATCTTCCGCCAGGTCTTGATGATCACGGACGCCGCGGCCTGCTCGCGGAGGCGCTGGCAGTGGCGGTAGAAGGCCTCCCAGTACGCGCGGAGCTCCGCGCGCTTCTTCGCCAAGAGGCCGCGCGTGTTCCAGAGGCGGAACCGCGTCTGCACCTTGAGCGTCGCCTCCTCCTCGGTCATCTGGGGCTTCGCCTCGACGACGGCGACCTCCTCCTCCTCCTCCTCCTCCTCCTCCTCCTCGCCCACGGCCAGCGCGGCCATCATCGCCTCCTCGTGCGCGAGCATCTCCTCGAGGCGCCGGATCTCCTCCTCCTCGGCGGCCTCGGCGGCCTGGGCCAGGCGCCCGCCGGCGGCGGCGGCCGCGGCGGCGAAGTCGTCCTCGGCGCCCTCGAGCGTCGCGTCGCGCTTGCCCTCCTTGGACGTCGCGCGCATCGACGCCGCGGCCTTGGACATGACGTCGGACTGGTCGAGGTGCTTCGACGTGCCCTGCTCGCCGGCGTGCTTCAGCGCCTGGGCGCGGCGCTTGCGCTCCTCGAGCTGGCGCATCATCTCCGCCTTCTTGGCCTTGGCGGCCTCCGCGGCCTCCTTCTTCTTCTTCTTGGGCTTCTTCGCGGCCAGCTTCCGCTCGCGCCACATGGCCAGGCGGCTCCCCATGCGCTGGCTCTTGCTCTGGTCCCGCTTGAGCATCATCCAGAAGCGCGCGAGCACGAGGCCCGACTCCGTCTCCTGCTTCTCCTTGGCCGCCGCGATGCGCCGCGCGAGCTCGAGCCGCATGAGCCGCGCGTGCCAGCACCGCTGGACGGCCGTCGCGGCGTCGAACTCGACCTCGGCGAGCCGCCGGCTCCGCCGGAGCGCCGCGGCCATGACCTGGTGCAGCGCCTCGGCCTCGCAGATGGCCCTCGCGGCCGCGTCCGCGCGCGCGCGCCGCTTCCGGAGCGCCGCGAGCAGCTTCCGGCCCTTGGCCTTCCGGTGCATCCAGCGGAACCAGCGCTGGAGCCGCCGCGCCATGTCGTTGAGGAGCCGCTTGCGCTCCGCGCGGGCGATGAGGCGCGCGTTGCGCCGCCAGACGCGCACGCGCCGCGCGAGCGCCCGCGCCACGAACGCCTCGAGGAGCGCGCGGATCTTGTGGCACGCGTCGTCCCTCGCCTTCTGCAGCGTGCGCCGCACGAACTCCCGGGACTGGAGGAAGCGCACGAGGGCGAGCCAGCGCGCGAAGGCCAGGCGGAAGTCCCGCTTGCGCCGCCGGTCGAAGATGCGCAGCACGTGGCTGAGCCGCCTTCGAAGCACCTCCTTGTGCTGGCCCGTGGCGATGAGGAAGCTCAGCGGCAGGCTGTCGCGCACCTGCTCCACGGACGTGAGCTGCTCGAGGTAGACGGACCGCTCCGTGCCGCTCGGCGGCCAGGCGACGGCGGGCACGTTGGCCATGAGGAGCGCGGCGTCGACGGCGCGGCTCGCCGCGGACGCCGCGGCCGGGTACGTCGCGCCGGCGAAGCGCGGCGGCGACGGCGACGCGTCGGGCGTCCGGCTCCGGCCCGGCGACCGCCGCCGCCGGCGCCCGCGGCGCGGCGCCGGCGCGTGGTCGAGCGGCGCGGCGTCGCCGTCGAGCGCGCGGAGCCGCGGCGGCCGCAGCACGACGCCGCCGGCCGCGCCGGGCTTCGACGGCTTCCGCGCCGCGTCGAGGGGCGCGAGGTAGGGGCCGGGCCGCCGCTTCTTCCGGTTCTGCCGCCGCCGCGCGCCGCCGCCGGCGCCGGGCTGCCGGTGGAGGAGGAGCGCCTCCTTCGTCGGCAGCGGGCCCCAGGCCCCGCCGTCGTTCGGGAGGTTCACGGCGCGGAGCCGCCCGACGACGCTGTCCGTGTCCATGACGCCGGTCCTAGGAGACGGCCCGCCCGCGTCGCCGCCTCCGGGGCTGCCCGAGCCCGGCGCCCATCGCGCGGAACTACGGTAGCGCCAGAGTATCTGCACCATGCCGCGGTCTTGCACACGCGGTTAGGGCAGCCGAGCCTCGATGGCTGCCCCCATCGAAGGCTATGGCCTGCCGGCGTCGCCGTTGAGCCTCGGCGGCTACGGCGGCTTCCAGGAGGCCTTCGACCACTGCGAGGTCGCGTCCGTGGCGTCCGAGGCGCTCCACGCGCCGTCGGCCGTGTCCCTCGCCGAGGCCTCCGACGACGCGCCCGCGCCGCCGGCGCCGGACCTCGCGGCGTCGCCGGAGGCCGACGGCGAGGTCGCGGCGCTCCACGCGTCGGCGCGGTCCGCCGCCGCGCGCGCGCTCGGCGACCCGGCCGCGGCGCGCAGCGTCGCCGCGGCGCTCGAGGCGCGCGCGCCGGGCCTGCTGCCGGCGTTCGTCAGGGAGGGCCTCGACGTCGGCGACGCGCGCGCCCGCGGCGCGCTCCTGGCCGCGCTCACGGCCGTCGGCGCCGTCGGCGGCGGCGCGTCGCCGCTGTCGTCGCCCGCGGGCTCGCCGCCCGCGGGGTCGCCGCCGGCGCCGCGCGCGTCGCCGCCGGCGCCGCGCGACCTCGCGTCGCCGGGGTCCGACGCGCTGTCGAGCTACCTCAACCCGGCCCAGGACCCGAGCCCGCCGCGGGCGCGGCCGCCGACGGCGACGCCCGACGAGTCCTGGCGGCGCCCGTCCTGCGAGGTCGCCGCGACGGCGGCGCTCGTGGAGCTCGAGGCGCGCGACCGGCCCCTGCTGCGCGACCTCGCGCGCGTCGCGGGGCGCTACTACGCGCGCGTGGCCCAGGCCGTGCTCTCCGAGGTGCGCCGCGCCGACGCCGAGTCGCGGAGCCGCCGCTGCCTCGCCGTCGTCGAGCTCGTGGCGCTGGTGCTGCAGGCGGACGGCACGCCGGCCGCGCGCGCGGCCGTGCGGCCCGTCGAGGGCGCGGCGACCGTCGGGCGCACGAAGCGCTTCGAGCTGCTCGGCACGGACCGGTCCAGCGGCACCATGGGCGCCGCCGTCGCGAACGTGCGCCGCGCGCTCGACGCTCTCCGGCCGTCGCCGCGGCTCACGGCCGCCGCGCGGATCCGCGCGTGCGTGCCCGCGTCGGCCGTGGCCCGCGGCGACCCGGAGGCCCTACGGCGCGTGTTTGGCGTCGTCGCGGCGGCGCTGCACGTGCCGCGGAACAAGCGGTGCCTCACCGAGGAGGAGAAGCACCCGCACCCCGTCGACGCCTGGGCGAAGCTCGACCCGCCGCGGCCGCCGCCGCTCCTCGAGGTCGAGGAAGAAATTGAGGCGCCGCCGCCGAGCCCGCCGCCGGCGCCGGCGCCGCCGGCGCGCAAGCCGTCGCCGAAGCGCAAGAAGAAGCGGTCGCCGCGGAGGGCGCGGCGGTCGCCGTCGCCGAAGAAGAAGCCGCCGAAGCCCGCGTCGCCGCGGCGCGCGTCGCCCGCGCGGAGGCCGGCGCCGCGCGCCGCGCCGGTCGCAGGCCGGTCGCGCCGCGCGTCGACGGACGCCGTCGACGGCCGCAGCGCCGAGGCGCGGCGCACCGGCGACGACGCGTCGGCCGTGTCGTCCCTGACGGAGGCGCCGCGGCGGCCCTTCCTCCGGAAGTCGTCGCCCCGGCGGCCTCACCGGTCGAGCCCGCGGAAGCCGCGGAGCCCCGAGCCCGAGGCGCCGCCGCGGGAGGGCTTCCGGGACCGCGCGGACGCGGCCGCGCGAAAAGCCGCCGTCGACCGCATCCGGCGCTGGGAGGACCCCGAGGCGAAGCGCAAGGCGTCCAAGAAGGCCGCCGTGCGCGAGGCCGCGCCGCGGAGCGTCGTCTACGCCAAGGCCGCCGCGCACCTCCGCGAGGACCGCGAGCGGCGCCGCGCGTTCGTCGGCGATCCCGAGGCCGAGAGCGACTGCGAGGCCGAGTCCGAGTCCGACGACGACGCGCCCGGGGCCGCTCTGGAGCCGCCGGACCGCGCCGCGACGCTCAGGGCGCGCGGCTGGCTCGCGGGGCTCGGGTTCTCCGGCCTGAGCGCCCGCGACGACTCCGACGGCGGGCCCATCCTGAAGAATCCGCTGGTCAACGGGGCCCTGATCTGCGACGTCGCGCTGGCCCTGGCCCCCGGCGGGTCCGACGCGGCGAAGCGGCGGCCGGACTACGCGGTGCTGGCGCGCGCGGTCACGGGCCGGCGGCCGAGCTCGGTACGGAGCGCGAAGGCGCGGACGCGGGCCGCTCTGCGGAGCCTGCGGGAGCACACGGGCGTCGACGGGGCGCTCCTCGGGCGCGCGTCCAAGTACGTCCTGGGCGGGAACCGCGTCTGGACGCTGCTCTGCCGCCTCGCGAGCGACGAGGGCCCGCCGCGGGGGCCGCGCGAGGTCGAGGAGGTCGGCGTGTCCTTCGATCTGGCGCCCCGCATGGCCGAGGAGGCGCCGGCGCCGGCGCCGCCGCGGCCGCCGTCGCCGCGGCGGGTCTGGGGGTCGCCCATGCGGGACCGGCCGAAGCCGTCGCCGCCGCCGAGCCCGGGGAAGGCCGCCGTCGCCAAGTCGTTCCGGCGGCCCTGGCGGCTCCCCTACGGCGACGACGACCGAGCACGTCTATGCGCGTCCCTGCGGGGCTGGCTCGACGACCTGGGCGTCGCGCCGGCGGACGGCGGCGACCTCTACGGCCTCGCGGCGAAGCTCGCGGACGGCTGCGTGGAAATCAACCACTGGTTCGGGACGTCCCGACCAAACTTTGAAATTCTCTAGCTCGGCCAAATCGAAGTCGATTCGGCTGATTTTGGGACGAATCGATCGCTCTCGTCGAGTCCTCGAAGCAGAAGCGAAGAGGCTGGTCCAAACCGTTCGATTACGCGCACATTGAAGTCGGGTTGAAGATTTGATTTCCACGCAGGCGGACGGCACGCTGCTCTGCGCGCTCGCGGAGCGGCTCACGGGCATGCGCGTGCTCCACGGCCGCTGCCGCCGGCCGACGACGCGGTTGCTGCGGGAGGCGAACGCGCGCAAGGCGCTGAGCTGCCTGCGGGACTGGGACGTGCCCCTCGGCTGGCGCCACCCGGACCCGCGGACGGAGGTCGCCGTCCAGGTCGGCGACTGGCGCGCTCTACTGCCGCTCCTCGAGGACTGCTACCGCGTCTTCCACGGCAAGCCGCCGCGCGCGGCGCGGAGCCGCCCCGCGGCCGGCGCGCCCACGGTCGTCGCGGACGACGGCGAGCTCTGCGACAGAGCCTCGGGCGACGCGGTGGCGCCCCGCTGCGAGCTGCCCTTCCCGAAGCGCGAGCGGCGGAAGCGCGTGTCCTTCGACGACGGCGCCGCGCAGCGGCGGCGGTCGCCGTCGCCGGCGAAGGCGCGGTCCGAGTCGCCCGCGCCCTCGTGGGCGACGTCCGCGGGCTGGTCCACGCCGGAGCGCGCGAAGCGGCTCCTCATCCCCGACCACGACGACGCGCGGGCCGCGGCCGACGGCGGCGTGCGGGAGACGGACCTCGACATCTTCCCCTCCTGGCCCGACCGGCCCTTCCGGCGCTACGAGAGCCCCGGCGGCGGCGGGGGCGGCCGCGTCGAGATCGAGCCGAGCCGCGTGAGCGACTTCGGTAAGTATTAGGAGGCCCACATCTTGATCGTGCGGTCCTTGGACCCGGACGCGGCGGACGCGCCGTTGGGCGCCCAGTCGACGGCGAAGACCTCGTCGTAGTGGCCCGGGAGCGTCTCCAGCGCCGCGGCGAACTTGCGCGTCGACGAGACCTTGTGCTTCGCCTCGGACGCGGGCACGGCGTCGTCGGCGACGTTCCAGACCTTGAGCGTCGAGTCCTTGGACGCGGACACGAGCAGCCGCGAGTCCGGCGAGAAGGCCAGCGCGTAGACCGCGCCGACGTGGCCCGTGAACGTCGCCAGGAACGCGCCCGTGCGGCCGTGCCAGAGCTTGACCTTCTTGTCGAAGGACGCCGACGCGAACTTGCGCGCGTCCGGCGCGAACTGGATCGCGTTCACGGGCTGCTGGTGGCCCGTCAGGCGCGCCTTGGGCGTCCGCTTCTTGTTCGACGCGTCGGCCTTGAGCGACGTCCAGAACAGCAGCGTCGCGTCGTCGGAGCCGGACACGAGGCGCTCCGCGTTCGCCGGCCCGCCGTTCGCGTCGACGAAGGCGTCGTACTTCGCCTGCGCCGCCGCCCGCACGGCCGCCAGCGACGTCGCCTTGAAGGCCTCCCGGCCCGACTTGTGGTCGAACGGGCCCGTGCGACACACGAACGCCGACGCGAGCGCCAGGGCGTTCACGCGGTGGCCGTGGCCCTGGAGCGTCGCGTCCAGCGCCAGGGACCCCCACGTCCCGTCCTCGCGGCAGCGCCAGACCTTGACGGTGCGGTCCCGGGACGCGCTGTAGAGCGCGCCGTCGCCGGCCCACGCGAGCGCCTCCACGGAATCCGCGTGGCCCGTCAGCGACGCGATCATGGACCCGGTCCGCGTGTTCCAGATCTTCACCGACGCGTCCTTGGACGTCGACGCGAGCACCTCGCAGGCCTCGGCGCCGGCGGGCTGGGGCAGGTGCGCGGGGGACCACGCCAGCGCCGTGATCCACTTCGAGTGCTTTTTCAGCGTCTTGAGGCTCGCGCCCGTCTTCGGGTCCCAGACGCGCACCTCGCCGCTGCGGTCGCCGGACGCGACCTTGGACGCGTCGGGCGCCCAGGCCAGGCAGAGCACGTGGTGGCGGTGGCCGCCGCACGTCGCGCGGGGAGTTTTGGACAGCGCGTCCCAGAGGCGCACCGTCGCGTCGCCGCCGCCGGACGCGAGCGACTTGCCGTCGGGCGCGAAGCCCACGTGGAGCACGGCGTCGCTGTGGCCCGGCAGGGTCTCCGCGCAGCGGCTCACGCGGCGCACGCGGAAGACGCTCAGCGGCTCGTACGTGACCGCGAGCGCGCATTCGCCCGAGAAGCCCGGCGTCTGCTCGGCGTACTCTCCCAGCGTGCCGGCGACGGCGGTCTGGCCGTCGGCGTAGAAGGCGTAGGGCGTCGACGGGCCGTCCGAGCCCTCGGCCTTCTTCAAAGCGTGCACGAGCTTTTCGAGCTCCGCGGGGGAGCTCGACATGGGCACCTCCATGGCCGCGCCGAGCGGGTCGCCGGCCGTGCTCTGGAGCTGGATGACGACGCTCGACGGCATCGTCTTCTGCTGCTTTTTCGGCGGTTGCTCGACCATGGCGCTCATCGTTTTGCTGGGACGCGAACAAACTCTAAGCCTGGATCATCGCTTGTCGAGAGCTGCTCCTCCGTTTTTGTGACTTTCGCGGGCGAATGTTGCACACACTCTCAACCCGCTGCCTGCCGGCCGCGCGCGACCTGCAGCGGTCCGCGTGTGCCGCGGGAGCGGGGAATGGCGACTCGCCAGCCCGGCGACGCGTGCGGCGGCGCTTCTGGACGCGCCGGCGTGCGACGGTTCGCGAGCGTCACGCGGCGCGATCGCCGCGAGGCTACTTCTTGCCTAGACTACTCGCGCTCTTAGCTCCGTTTGGGTCCCTTGGGGCACCGGGTGGGGGGCTTCGGGGGGGCTCCGGACAGCGCGGCGGCGGCGGCGCGTGGCTTTCGCGCCGCGGCGGGCCGCGGGGAGAAGCGCGCCTTGTCGGCGCGTCTCTTTTTGGCGAGGTACGAGGGGCGCGCCGCCTAGTTCGCCTTCTCGCGGTGCTCGCAGAGCCACATCTTCTGGCCGTGCGCGTCGAGCTTCTCGGCGCCCGCGAATTTCTTCACGCGGCACTT
>Ga0257106_1001576_pt1 | contig 11099 bp, 9 predicted proteins | sample LP_taG_3_FD_190177 | JGI IMG/M metagenome (GOLD analysis project Ga0257106, IMG submission 190177) | Marine microbial communities from Northeast Subartic Pacific Ocean, Canada - LP_J_2011_P26_10m | ecosystem: Environmental > Aquatic > Marine > Oceanic | place: Canada: Northeast Subartic Pacific...
GTCCCACATATGTTCATAAGACCCCTCCTTGCCAAGGTAGTTGTCCTTCTGGAGAGGATATAAGAGGATGGCTCCAAATTATAAAAGGTATTGAGAAACCTGAGGGCGAGATGACTATGCCTGAGTATGCTTTTAGAAGATCAACAACCGCAAACCCATTTCCATCTCAAATGGGAAGAGTTTGTCCTGCACCATGCCAAAGCGGGTGTAATAGAAATGAAGTAGATGATTATGTTGGCATTAACGCAGTGGAACAATTCATAGGCGATAATGCTATAAAAGAGGGATACAAGTTTGATGCAGCCCCGAGTTTAAATAAACAACGCGTTGCTATAATTGGTGGCGGACCCGCAGGTTTATCTGCAGCCTATCAACTCAGAAAAATGGGCTATGCATCAACAATATTTGAAGAAAGAAAAGAACTTGGCGGTATGATGAGGTATGGAATACCAGGATATAGAACACCAAGAGATTTACTAGATGTAGAAATCAATAGAATTTTAGAATTAGGTGATATTGAAGTAGTACATGGTAAAAGAGTTGGTAAAGATATTTTATTAGAAGATGTAGAAAAATCTCATGACGCAGTATTGTGGACTATAGGATGTTGGAACGGCAAAGCTATCCCGGTAGAAGGCGGAGATGCTACCAACTGTATTACTGGTGTAGATTTTCTTGAAGCATTTTGTGATGGAAGACTTAAAGTTGGTTCTAAGAAAGTCATATGTGTAGGCGGAGGAGATACATCTATAGATGTCGTTTCAGTCGCAAGAAGATTGGGACATATATCTCAGATGAAAAAACAGGACAGCCCTGAAAATATTGTTCACGGTTACGTAGCACAAGATGTGTCTGAGCAAGCTGCTAAAGTTGGAGCAGAAGTTACACTAACATCATTGTTTGAAAAAGAAGAAATGACAGCTGCGGAACAGGAAGTAAATGATGCTATGCATGAAGGAGTAACTATTCTTAATGGTGTTATGCCCGTAAAAATCGAAAAAGACGAGAATGATAGAGCTGTTGCTATGATAGTGGCCAAATGTACGTTTGATGATAAAAATATTCCAGTGCCGATAGAAGGTACAGAAAAAAGAATTGAAGCAGACTTAATTGTTGCTGCGATAGGGCAATCTCCAGATATTGAGGGCTATGAAGATTTAGGGAATGAGAGAGGATTCTTTGAAGTAGATGACTATTATCGCCATAAAACAAAAGAAGGGCATTTTGTTGCTGGAGATATAATTAGACCTCATTTATTAACAACAGCTATAGGACAAGGGTCTATAGTTTCCCAAACTATTAAAAGCTATTTTGAAAACAACGATTTTAAAAGAAGACCAAAAGTTGATGTCCATCACTTTAATCTTTTAGATAAGCTAAGAGCAACTGATTTAGCGCCAGAACCATATGCAGCACCCATAGATCCAGATGACTACCGTGGTTCAGATAAAAGTAAAAACGTTTTACATAATTATGAAGATAGATCAGCGCAGGAAATTATTCCATCAACAGAGCTTTTCCTCGGACACTTTAGTCATGTGGATAGGCAAAAAAGAGGCGAGGATGTTCCAAGCGGCGATGAAGTAATTGATAATATGAAAGACAGAATCATTGGCCTTACTGAAGAAGATGCTATTAAAGAGGCATCAAGATGTATGAGTTGTGGAATGTGTTTCGAATGTGATAATTGTGTTATTTACTGTCCACAAGATGCAGTATTCAGAGTCAAAAAAGACGAAGCTACTCTTGGTAGATATGTTGATACAGATTATAACAAATGTATCGGATGTCATATATGCGCAGACGTCTGTCCAACTGGTTATATAAAAATGGGGTTAGGCGAGTAAGAATCGCAAAATAATTCAGGGGAAGCTATTGAGACATCTTAGAATATCATCATTGATATTTATCTTTTTAATAGGTCTTCAAAATGTGTTTGCTCATGATGGCAACCCTCATGTTACTTCCGGGAAATCTAAAGCAGATTCACAAGAAGCATGTGTTGAGCCGACTGATCTTATGAGAAAAGAGCATTATATGTTTTTATTACACCAAAGAGATGAGACGGTAGTAGATGGAGTAAGAACCAAAAAACATAGCTTTGCTAATTGTATTGATTGTCATGTGTCATATGATGAGCAAGGCAAAGCAATCCCAATAAATGCCGAAGGCCAATTCTGTCAAGAATGCCATGTAAAGACCGCTACAAACATAACTTGCTTTTCGTGTCATGCTGCAGAACCAAGATTTCCTCAACATTCAAGTGCAGCAAGTAAAATAGATTTAAATAATATTAATGAATTAGTGAAACATATTGAAAATGATAAATAGACGAAACTTTCTTGTTAAATCAGCGAGTGCACTTGCAATAACTTTTGTAGTGCCTTCAATGTTAACTAGTAAAGCATACGCTAAGAAGCCACTTGCTGAAAAAGTTACTAACAAACAAAGTTGGGGTATACATATCGATGCTGGCAAGTGTGTAGAGGGATGCACAGCTTGTGTTGATGCCTGCAATGAAGAAAATGGACTAACTGGTTTTGGAAGACCTGAAACTGATTCACAATGGATTAGAAAAGTTACGGTTAAGAATAAAACAACTGATAAAATTACTACGATGCCAATGATGTGTCAGCATTGTGAAAATCCACCATGCTGCGATGTATGTCCAACCGGAGCATCATTTAAAAGAGTCGATGGAATTGTTATGGTAAATCAGCATACATGTATCGGTTGTAGGTATTGTATGATGGCATGTCCTTTCAAAGCACGTTCATTTGTTCATGAAACATTAACTCAGCAGAACACTAATGCTCCTAGAGGTAAGGGATGTGTTGAAAGTTGTAATCTTTGTGTTAATAGAATTGATCATGGCGCAAATACAACGGCATGTGAAGACGCATGCAACAAGGCAGGCCATGCAGCAATTACATTTGGAGATCTTAAAGATCAATCAAGTAAAGTAAGAATAGCTATTGATTCAAATAGTCCGAGAAGGTTAAGAAATGATCTTAACCTACAACAAAAAGTTTTTTATTCTAATATATGAGCGATTACACTTTAAAAAAGTTACAAACATGTAGATATATGTATTGGGGAATATTTTTATTCTTAGGATTCCTTATCCTATTAGGAATAGCATCATCAGCTTATATGGAACATGAAGGTCATTATGTTACTGGAATGAACAATCAAATCGTTTGGGGACTTCCACATATATTTGCTGTGACACTAATAGTCATTGCTTCTGGAGTGCTCAATATTGCCTCTATGTCCTCTGCATTTAATAAAAAATTATACAAACCACTTGCTCCTTTATCAGCGCTATTTGCTATTGCCTTTTTGATAGCGGGATTAATAATCTTAGTACTCGATTTAGGTAGACCAGATAGGTTGATTGTAGCGATGACCACATATAACTTTAAATCTATCTTTGCATGGAATATTTTCTTATATTCTGGGTTCTTCGTTATTTTATCTATATATATTTGGACCATGTTAGATTTTAACGTGACTAAATATTCATCCTATGTTGGTAAGCTCGCGTTTGGTTGGAGAATAATATTAACTACAGGAACAGGTTCAATATTTGGGTTTCTTGTTGCAAGAGAGGCGTATTCAACAGCTGTTTTAGCTCCCTTATTTATTGTTATGTCTCTACTTTATGGAACTGCCGTATTTTATTTACTTCTAAGAGTTATATCTAAATTACAAAATATAAATATTCCTGATGAAATTGTTATTAACATTAGACGTTTGATGATAATTTTTCTATTAGCAAATATTTACTTCCTTATACTTTATCATATTACTAATTTATATATATCTAAACAAATTGCTGTTACATCATTTATTTTATTAGAAGGTGGAAACTATACTACTATGTTTTGGTTAGGCCAAGTAGGTGTTGGTTTATTAATACCTTTGCTATTTGAATTAACTAATAAAGATAATAGAAACTTTCCTTTAACTCTTACATCCATAATGATAATAGTCGGAGGATTTTTTGCAGTTGCAGTTATAATCATCGGAGGTCAAGCATTTCCTTTAAATATCTTTCCTGATCATACTATTATCAGCTCATCTTTTTTTGATAATCAAATTCATAGTTATACACCCTCAATCTTTGAATTTGGTCTTGGTATAGGCGGGACATCGTTAGCATTGATTATTATTCTTGTGCTAATAACCAATTTGAAATTTATACCAACAAAAAAATAAAGTTCTACAAAAAATATGCAATCTCTACTTATATCCTCGACAAAAAAGTCATCAGGAAAAACAATAGTTTCTATCGGTCTATCAGGACTGGCAACTAAACTTGGGTATTCAGTTCAAACATACAAAAAAGGGCCAGATTTTATCGATCCATCATGGCTATCATATGCCTCTAAAAAACCATGTTTCAATTTAGATTTTAACATCATGGGTAAAAATGAAATTAAATCAACTTATCGATCAAGACTGATTGGATCAGATTTAGCAATAATCGAGGGCACAAAAGGCTTATATGATGGAATATCAACAGATGGCCATGATAGTAATGCAGAGCTTGCAAAAGTACTAAAATCTGAAGTTTTATTAGTAATTGATTGTAAAGGCATTACACGAGGGATTGCGCCTCTATTACTAGGATACAGAAAATTTGATAGCAAAGTAAAACTAAATTATGTTCTTTTAAATAATGTGTCAACAAATAGGCATGAGGAAAAACTTCTTGCTGCTATAAAGCAATACACTGACTTCAAAGTAGTTGGAGCTTTACCTCCAATTGATAATCTTATTGATGAAAGACATCTAGGTCTTATTCCAGCCTTTCAGCATAGTAATAAAAGTAGTGTAACTAGATCAATCATATCGGCAGTGAAAGATAATGTTGATTATAAAAAAATATTACCAAAAAAATTTAAGAAATCACAAGAATCAAAAGTACAAAAAATATCTCTGAAAAGTAAGACAAGTTTAACTATTGGCGTAGCAGTTGATTCTGCTTTCGGGTTTTATTATCCAGATGATCTAGAAAAAATCATCAACCATGGACATAAAATAAAAAAAGTCAATCTTATAAAATCTAAGAAACTTCCAGCTCTTGATGCCTTGTTTATAGGAGGGGGGTTTCCTGAAACACAAGCATCGAAGCTCGCAAAAAATATATCGATGAAAAAATCTATTAAATCTGCGATTGAAAATAATCTACCTGTGTATGCAGAATGTGGAGGACTTATGTATTTAGCAAATAATTTAAAATTTAGTAGTAGAACAACAAAAATGTGTAATGTTTTTGATATTGATATAAAAATGAATTCTAAACCAATTGGAAGAGGCTATACTATTTTGAATACCTTAGTGCATCCTTGGGGAATAAAGAAAAATAATATCCATGCACATGAGTTTCACTACTCATCTGTAATCAGTAGAAGTAAGAAATACAAATACGCATTTAATATAAAGCGTGGCTATGGTATAAATGGGAAAAAAGATGGTCTAATATATAAGAATACTATTGCTTCATTCTCACACCTTAGATCCTGTGATTCTTTTAATTGGATAGAATATTTTATAAAACATATAGAGAGAGTTAATGGTAAAACAAATATTTGAAATAAGTGACGAGGCTGCTAAACAAATTAATACAGCGTCTGAATCATCAGAAAGTTCTGAATGGCCTCTTAGAATATCATTAAGTGTCGATGATAATGGTAAATTTAATTACCTCATGGGCTTTGATCAGTCAAAAGAAGAAGACTTACAGCTAAAAATTAATGGGATAAATATCTTGATTGATCCAAACTCAATGATTAGTTTAAAAAATACTAAACTAGATTTTGTTGCGATTGATGGCAAAGATAAACAATTTATTTTCATCAATCCCAATGATCCAGATTACCAAAAACCCGACGAATCATTAGATACAAATACCACTCATGATTTTCATTAATACGTTACTGTCTAAGAGACTTTGGTAGAGAAAAAACAACCGCCTCATCTTTAAAATCAATCTCTTCAGTTGACATTATCGCACCATTTTCAATTAAGAATTTAATTAATGATTGCACTGTATGTTCAGGAGCTGATGCGCCAGCAGTAATACCTATTATTTTACTTTGACTAAGATCATTAATATTAAGCTGACTTTCATGATCAATTAAATAGGCATTTTTTCCATAGTGAACAGCTATTTCCTTGAGTCGCTGCGAATTAGAACTATTTTGAGAGCCTACAACAATAAGTGAATCACAAAGGTTTAATATCTTTTTAACAGCTTCTTGTCTATTTTGAGTTGCATAACAAATATCATCTTTCTTTGGGCCTAGGATATGAGGGTACTTTTTCTTTAAGCAATCAACTATATTTTGTGTATCATCAACTGAGAGTGTCGTTTGAGTTACATATGAAATTTTAGAATTTTTAATATCTAGATTAGCTACATCATTTTTACTTTCTACTAAATAAATTTTCCCTTCTTCAGATGTATATTGTCCCATCGTTCCCTCAACTTCAGGATGCCCATTATGACCAATTAAAATAACATCTATATTATCAAGAGCATATTTATGTATTTGTAAATGAACTTTTGTCACAAGTGGACATGTAGCGTCAAAAATTTTTAAATCTTTCTTTTTTGCAACATCAGTGACTTCTTTTGATACACCATGTGCGCTAAAAATTAATATTGACTTATTAGGTACTTCATCTAGTGACTCTATAAACATAACGCCTTTTTTAGTAAGCTCTTCTATAACATTTTTATTATGAACAACTTCATGCTTTACATATATCTTCCCGTCAAATAATTCAACAGCTCGGTTCACTATACCAATAGCTCTTTCAACACCAGCACAGAAACCCCTTGGTTCTGTAAGTAATATCTCGCAATCTTTAAGCTTCATCATCTATCTCAATAATTTCTACCCTAAATTTAACATTTTTATCACACAAAGGGTGATTCATATCTATTACTATTTCGTCTTGCGATACGTTTAAAACAGTAACAAAACATGATCTATCATCATCAATAGTTTCAATAATATCGCCAGGTTTAGCATTTTTATAATTTTTTAAAAAATCACGTTTTGTTGTAACTATCTTATCCTTATCATATTTTCCAAATATTGCTTTTGAATCATAACTATATTCTTTTTCATCTCCACATTTTAGGCCGTATAGTGATGCTTCAATTAATTGAGGCATATTAGATTTACCAATTGTTATTTTTATTGGACCTTTATCAAATGTGCTTTCAAATAAATTATCATTTCCTTTAAGCGAGTAGTTAAGCAAGACGGCACTGTTATATTTAATAGACTTCATTTGTTTTATCACTCATAAAATAAATTATTATTAATACTGCCCCTATACTTATTGATAGATCAGCTATATTAAAAACTGCAGGAAAATATATATCATTATAATGTAAAATAATAAAATCAGTAACGGCCGAGTTATCATATCTATCAAGAAAATTAGCCAAACCACCTCCTAATATAAGGGAAAGTCCTATTAAATATAAAATACTGCTTGCTAGATTTGTAAATAACTCTTTAGCTATGAAAGCTAGTATAAGAAATATTAAAATATTTAATATCCACTGACCAAGATAATCTAAATTATTGAACAAGCTAAATGCAATTCCATAATTATTCATTGTGTAAATAGTGATAAAAGAATTTAAAATATAATTTTGATCAAATAACAATGCATACTGTTTAGTAAAATAGTCAATAACAATAACGGATAAAATAATACAAAAAGAGATTACTCCTTTTATGCGTATGTCCTGCATTCTCCATCACCATGTACATTATCGAAGCATCTCTTACATATTGTAGAAGATCCTTCTATTGTCCCTACAGAGTTGTGCAAGTGCCAACATCTTTCACATTTTTTATGATTTGATTTCGATATAGAGATAGAGAATTTATTCAAGTCATCATTAATTGAATAATTATCTGACTCTTTACCTAATGTAATATTACATTCAGATACTATAAAAATGAATTTAAGTTCATCAGATAATTTATCTAAATCATTATATAAGTGCTTATTACAACTAATACTCAATTCACACTCAAGCGACGACCCAATTTCATTCTTATTTCTTGCTTCTTCGATCATTCTAGATATATGAGGTTTGATTGAATAGAGATTATCGTACAAATCAACTTTTTCATCATCTATTTCAACTGAAACATCAAGCCATTCTTCCAAGTATATGCTCTCTTTATTATTTGGCATTCTTGAATAAATTTCTTCAGCAGTAAATGTCAATATTGGAGCAATCCAAGTATTTAAGTAATTTATCAATACATGACATGTCTTTTGTGCAGACAGTCTAGGTAGCCCATCTTTTTTGGAGGTGTATAGTCTATCTTTAATGATATCAAGATAGTATCCTCCTAATTGAAGGGTACAAAAATTTACTACATCTTGCATTATTTTATGAAATTTAAAATCGTCGTAGTCTTTAAGGATCTGATTATTGAGCTCTTTCGCTTTATGTATAATCCATTTATCTAGTTCTACCATATCTTTAGACTCTATCTCTTGATTATCATAATCACTAATATTAGATAATAGAAATTTAGAAGTATTACGTATTCTTCTATAGGATTCAGAAACTCGTTTTATAATTTCATCTGAAATTGTCATCTCTTTAGAATAATCTGTCATAGCAACCCATAATCTTAGGATGTCAGCTCCTTTATCTTTGATAACTTTTTGTGGGGAAATAATATTACCTATAGATTTAGACATTTTTTGACCATCTTTATCGACTACGAATCCATGAGTAAGGACATTTTTATATGGTGACTTATTAGACATTGCATGGGACGTTATAAGTGATGACTGAAACCAACCTCTATGCTGATCAGAGCCCTCTAAATATAAATCTGCAGTTTCATCAATGCCTCTACTTTTAAGAACAGTCTGATGTGTTACACCTGAGTCAAACCAGACATCAAGAGTATCTTTTATCTCTTTATATTCATCTATATTTTTTACTATGGTTTTTTTATCAAAGTCCAGCCAAGCTTCTATATTGCCAGACTTTATTATATCAGCAGCTTTTTTTAGAATTGCTCCTGTATCTGGATGAAGTTCGTTTGATTCTTTATGTAAGAATAATGGAATAGGGACTCCCCAATTTCTTTGTCTTGATAAACACCAATCTGGTCTACCATCAATCATATTAAATATTCTGTCTTCTCCCCACGAAGGTAGCCAATTTACATCTCTTATATGACTCTTTATTGATTCTCGCAATCCAGAATTATCCATACTCATAAACCACTGGGGAGTAGCTCGAAAAATTAAAGGAGTTTTATAACGCCAACAATGAGGATATGAATGTTCATAATTTTCTGAGAATAATAAGCAATCATTTTTTTTAAGTAATGATACGATATCTTCATTACATTCTCTAATTTTCATTCCTCCAAAAATTGGTAAACTTTCTATGAACCTTCCATAGTCGTCAACAGGATTATAAACTTCTAAGTTATATTTTATTCCCGCGAGGTAATCATCTGTACCGTGACCGGGGGCTATATGTACTGCCCCTGTTCCATTTTCATCTGTCACATGATCCGCATTTATAACAGGAACTGTCATATCATAAAATGGGTGCTGTAGCTCTAAATCAATAAAATCATTATTTTTGATATCACACGAGATTTCATAGTCCGATTTACCAGACTTATCCATAACTGAACTAACCAAATTTTTAGCGATGATAAGATATTTATTATTAGTTTTAACAATTGTGTAATTGATTTTCTTGCTTAATGCAACTGCTCGGTTAGCAGGTAAAGTCCAAGGTGTAGTAGTCCATATTGGTATGAATACATCTAATTTTTGATTTATATTTTTGTATGAAGATAAGAAATCTTTATTGAGAATTTTGAAATTTACACAGACAGCAGAGGATATAATATCTTTATACTCTACCTCTGCTTCAGCTAATGCTGAAGAAGATTCAATACACCAATGAACAGGTTTTGATCCATAGTATATATGATTATTTTCAATCATTTTTGCTAAGCTTGATACTATTCCAGACTCTACATCTTTATCCATACTTGAATAAGAATTATCCCAATCACCAAAAATACCTAGTCTAATAAAGTCATCTTTTTGTTTTATAATCTGTTTTTCTGCGAATGTTCTACAAGCACTTATGAAAGCTTTTGGATCATCTCTAAATTTTGATTTCCCATATTTCTTTTCAACTTGCAGTTCTATCGGCAAGCCATGGCAATCCCACCCTGGAATAAACGGAACATGATAACCAGACATGATTTTAGATTTAATTATAAAATCTTTAAGTATTTTATTAACTGCATGACCAATATGTATATCACCATTTGCATAAGGAGGACCGTCATGAAGAATATATTTTTTTTTACTTTTTGACCGCTCTAGATTCTTTTTATAGACATCAGTATCATGCCACTTTTTCAATATCTCAGGTTCCCTATTAGGGAGATTACCTTTCATAGGAAAATCTGTTTTAGGTAAGTTTAGAGTATCTTTATAGTCCATAATTTTTGCTATTGATTATTGCATATTTATGGTCTTCATTCATTTGTTTAATAAGCTCATCTTGACTATCAAACTTGATTTGATTCCTTATCATTTCTAAAAAATATACCTCAACCTCTTTATTATAAATATCTTGATCAAAATTCAAAATAAACACCTCAAGGATTTTTTCTTTTCCATTGTATGTAGGTTTATTTCCTACAGATGCAAGCCCATGATAAAAAACACTATCAATACATATCTTGCATAAATAAACACCATCAAGAGGATAATCATGTTCAAGTGAAATATTTGCAGTAGGGTAGCCCAGTTTTCTTCCTAATTTCTCTCCTGTGGTTACAGTGCCCCGTAAGATATATTCCCTTCCCAGGCAGTTATTTACATCTGAAAAATCACCATCTTTGAGTAATTCTCTGATTCGAGTACTACTGATGTGCTTATTATCATATTCTTCTAGTTCTGGAATAATGAGATGAAAATCGCCAGTATTATGATATTCCTTAAGTTTATCTATATTACCTTCTCTCCCTTTTCCAAACTTAAAATTCTTACCTATG
>Ga0257106_1001578_pt1 | contig 11097 bp, 6 predicted proteins | sample LP_taG_3_FD_190177 | JGI IMG/M metagenome (GOLD analysis project Ga0257106, IMG submission 190177) | Marine microbial communities from Northeast Subartic Pacific Ocean, Canada - LP_J_2011_P26_10m | ecosystem: Environmental > Aquatic > Marine > Oceanic | place: Canada: Northeast Subartic Pacific...
GTGAACCCAGGGCGCTGGGGTCGTATCCGCCCCCAACGCGACCGCCGAGCGCGGATCCGCCCGGGGAGGAGAATAGCATGGGCGCGAAGGGCTGCTGGCTACGGGCGATGCCGCTGCCCGGGGCGCGGCCGAGGTCGCCGTAGGACCCGCCGTGTTGGTTGTGGCCCGCCGAGCCCATGAGGCCGCCGGCGCCGAGCCCGCTGCTCTGGTACCCGCCGCGGTCGCCCGCGAGCAACGAGCCGCCGTATCGGTTACCCGAGCCCATCGCGCCGTGGCCGCCGGTCAGGGGCGTGCCTCCGTAGCGATCGCCGCCGAGGAGCGATCCGGGAGCGCCGCCGCCGAGCGGGGTGCCCCCGCCGAGGCCGCCGGGCTGCTGGTAGCCAAAGCCACCGCCGCCGTACGGGGAAGATGCCATCTTTACTTTTTTGAACGGTCCTCGATGGCTTCGCCGTGTACGAGTGTCACTAGATCTTCGCGGGTCTCACCGAGCGATGCGAGTGAATGGGCGCCGCGGTGAGGGGCGTCGCACCCGACGTGAGCGCGCGCGCTCGCGTGTGACCGCACCGGCGGCTTCGGGCGAGGTTCTCGGGCGCCTGATCTCACCTTCCCCTTGTCCGTTCTGGCAACGGTCGGTCGAGCGGAATTTCGTTTCCACGTCATCAGACTTGAAAGTATATTCCGAGGCGGCTCAGAAGGGCGGCTCAGAAGGGGGTGACCTCGAAGGCGAGCGGGTCGGCCGAGCGGAGAAGGCCGAGGACCCGTCTTAGGAGCTCGCGAAAGGCCGCGGGCGCGCTAGAGGGAGGGAGGACCCGCGTGTCGGGGCGCCCGCCCACGGAGTGAGGGGAGAGGCGAAAAGCGAAAAGTATTGACGAGGAATAAAGCGAGAGGAGATGGCAGCGACCGCGTCGACGCGCCGCAGGGGCAGAAAAGAGTCCGCGACCGTGCGAGTCAGCGCCGCGCACAGGTGAGCACGCGCCACGTATCGCCCCCGATCCAAAACCCGCATCCCGGGAGTCCATCGCGCTTCCCTCCACCGCCAACCGCGCGACGTTAAAAAACAACAAATCTCGCCGCTCACGTATCCGCCCTCCTCCCCACCTCGCCCGCAGCGCCGCGACGGAGGCCCGGGAGCTGAAGGTGAAACTACCGAGCTGGCTGTCGATGCCGAGTGAGTCCCACCGCCCGCGTCGTGCATCCCCAAACCACGACATCGTTCCCGAAGCCCACCCGTGAGGCCGGTTGACCTAGCCCAAACACTTTTCGCCTCTCGTCTTATCCGACGCGAGCGCCACTTTTCATCGATGAACGAACGACCCCGACTGAACCGTTCACCCGTCCCTCTCCAGACGCGGGCGTCGCGAGCTGCCTCGCGGTCATCGGCACCAACCCGATGGACCGCGCCAAGACCCTGACACAACTCCCGGGAAACAAGTACGGCAAGGACATGGTCGACGCGCTGCGGATGGTGTGCAAACAAGAAGGGACGTTGCCGGGGCTGTACCGAGGCCTCCCCGTCGCCATGGTACGGGAATCGTCCAAGAACATGTTCCGCATCGGGCTGTTCGCGCCGATATTGAACGCCATGCACAGGGACCCCGACACCCCGGCGCCCGCGTGGAAACGGTTCCTAGCGGGCACCGTCACCGGCGCCCTCGGCGCGGTGAGCAGCAACCCGTTTGACTTGGTCAAGACCCGCATGCAAGTTCCGGCGGCGCTCAGCGAGTACACGGGGATGACGCAGGCGATGCGAATGATCGTGCGGCGCGAGGGATTCGGGACGTTCTACAAAGGCGTGGGCGCGTCGGTGACCAGGGACATGCTCGGGAGCTCCGTTAACCTGACGGTGGCGTCCATGGCGAGCGAGGCGCTGGTCAAAGCGGGTTTATTCGAACCCGGGTCGCCGGCGTTGGGCGCGGTTTGCGGTATTTTGTCCGCGGCGGCGGCGGTTGCGGTGATGCAGCCCATCGACACGAGCCGCGCGTACGTGTACCTCAAGCCGCACCTGCACAAGGACGTGGTGCACGCCGCCCGTTTCATCGTGTTGAGGGAAGGCCCACGGGCGTTGTACCGCGGCTCCCGGGCTCATTTCTTCCGAACCGCTCCGCACTACGCGTTGATGTTTGCGATTTTGGAAGCCATCACCGGCGCGGAACGACGGGTGATACACATGAAGAACGCGGAGACGCTGGGACGTGTGCCGATCTTCTCCGGGTTGTCCAAGGCGCAGCGGGACGTCCTGGCGCGCGGGGTGTCCACCAGGCGATTCGTACGGGGCGACGTCATCGTCCGCGAGGGCGACGTCGGGGGGAGCCGCGGTTCCGACGATCAGGAAATGTTCTTCGTGCTTCAGGGCACCGCGAGGAGCGTCCGCGGCGGTGACGAGTCCCTGAACGCGTTCGTCGGGGAGGTGACCGGTACCGGCGGCGGTGCACACAAGGAGGCGGTGGCACGCGAGCGAAGGCAACGGCCCGGTCGCGCGGTACCAAACGTCGACGACGATCAAGTCGCTTCCGCCGGCGTTCGAGCGAGCCGGGTTGAATCGGAGGGGTGGTCCAAGCTGCCGTCCGGCGCGTGCTTCGGCGCCGGGGACTACTTCGGCGAGCAGGCGCTGCTCGTGGATGAACCGCGCGCGGCGTCGGTGGTGGCGACGAGCAGGACCACGAGCTGCCTCGTGGTCGATCGCCGCGCGTTTGAGCTGGCGACGGATTCGAGCGGGAGCGGCCCGGCTCGAAGGTCCAGCCGCACGAACGAGATCGAATCCACGTGGCGACGCCTGCGGTTCCAACGTGAGCTCGCGCAGGTCCCGTTGCTCGCGACGCTGGATGCGAACGAGCGGTCCACGTTGGCGTCGCGGTGTCACCGCGTGACGTTCGCGCCGGGCGCGAAGATCATGCGGCAAGGCGACCCGGGGGATAAGTTTTACATTCTCCTTCGCGGCTCCGCGATCGCGCTGAAGAGGGATAAAAACCCCAAGGGCAACGCAAAGGGTGGCGACGACGCCGGCATCGACGCCGTGGGTTCCAACAGGGTGTTCCGGAGTTACGGCCCCGGCGCGCACTTCGGCGAGCTCGCGTTGCTGACGAACAAGCCGCGCGTCGCGACGGTGGTGGCGCGCGGGAAAGTCGTCGCGCTGGTGCTCGATAAAAACGCGTTGGTGGAGTTGCGGAATTCGGTACCCAAGCTGGAGGATTCCATCGTGCGCGGGATGAGGCACTACGACCACATCGAGATGTTCACGTCCATGGCGATGGCGTGATGGCGTGAACGTACACATAAGGTATCATCAGAGAACGAGGAGGTTCACACACGCGAACCCCCCGTCATTGATGCGGGCGAAATGATATTAAAACACGAAGAGCGCATTCGAGACCCGCACAGAGAGGACAATAGAACTGTTGTTTCAATGTTTCAAGGTTAACCGTACACTCATCTCCCGGTCAACACACACACACACACCCCGAGCGTACACACATCACTGGAGACTCCGTCGGTACGGGTGGTACAACTCCTCCTTCGGGTCCACGCACGCGCTGAAGGAGACAAAGTTCACGAAGCCGTCGTCGTCGCCGAATCGGTCCGCCACTGCGCTCATTTCTTCGTCGTCTAGTTCCCTGGCGACGTGCGCGCGGACCACTTGCTTGAACTGCTGCTTGGTGACGTGGTTGACGCGCATCGGGGAGTTCTGGTTGGAACACGCGTCGTTGAAGAACGGCTTCACCTCTACCCGACGTTTGCGCACGCCCTCGGCGATGGCGTCTAGGATCTGATCGACGCGCTCGTCATCTTCCGTTCCGAGCGAGCGCGTGGGTTTCGCGGAGAAGCGCTCGGTGTCGAGCAACGACGCGGGTTTCGGCTCGACGTGCTCCAGCGGCGCCTTCTCGAGGTGGTACTTGGTGAACACGCCGTTGACGTCCGCGCAGAAGTCTTTGTAGCACACCGGCCGGTCCGCCACGGCGCTCGGGTACGCGTCGCTCAGTTCACTGTACTGCGCTTCGGTCATGGTGAAGCCCGCGAGCCCGAGCGCGCGGGCGAACTGCGTCGGGGTGATCGATCCGCATCGCAGGCGGTCGAAGTCGCCGAAGAAGTCCTGAATGCGGATACGCTGCTTGTACACGCGATCCTTGACCTGTGAACACGGGAACGGGGGCGGGCGAGCGGTGAGCGAGGTGGTCGGGATCGGGGCCATTGGAGCGGTCAATGCGATTATTATCGCATTTTCCCAAAACGGATTGTGGGCGACACGCGCGCGGTGAGTGGAGTCGAGGCGCCGTCGATGCGCTGGGTTCGGGTTCAAACGGGTTCATCGAGGGTGTTCGTACCAGCTCGAGCGCCATTTTGCCTGCCTGTCGTCTCTCCGTCGTTCGTCGCACAGTGCCCTCGTGCAGGTGTTTCGAGTGCTATTTACCTTCGGAGGTGTGAGTTGAGTTTCGGCTCCGATGGAAAATGTTCGTTGGTTATTTGTGGTAAAGGACGACATGAAAGTAGTTAGACATGTTTTGACATGTGACTACTCACATGTTGAATTATATCGTAATTCATATTTCGTTATTCACACACAGACCGTTGGTGCGCTCAGTGTTGGTTTGAAAAGCGCACGCCTCAACCCTCGTCCCTCACTTCGCGACCGCTCCGTCGCGCCTCCTCGTGTGCGCACGCGCCCGAGGTAGATACAAAGGGCGGTCCACAGTCGTCGGATACCATGGATCACGGGTGGTACGCTCGCGACGTCGCCGACCTGCTGCGATGGCGCCGGGTCGCGACGTTGGTATGGGGATCTGCAATGTCTCTCCTCGCGGCGCTGTTGTACTACCTCTTCGCGCGGACGCGATGGACACCGCTGGGCATCGTCGCCGCGTTGATCTCACCATCGGAGTGGACCAAGTGCGTCGGCCACGGCATCGCGCTGGCGCTCGCGCAGCTCCCCGCGACGTTCACGGCGGTGGCGCTCATGCGCCCGTCGCTCTCGCCGCTGCGCATCGTATCCGAGGACGGCGCCGTAGATCCCTACGGCGGCTTCGCGGAACCCGGCAGCAAAGGGCGGTTCATGGCCAAGAACATCCCGCCGCACCTCTTCCCCGCCGGCTTCGGGCCCTCGCGATGGTGCGCGACCCCCACGCCGACCATCTCCGCCGCCGCCGAGGCGAAGGATGCCATCGCCCATCTCACGATGTTCTTCGCGCACGTCGTCTCCGGCGCGGCGAGCTGCGTGGCCCTCCGTCGCGGCGCCACCGCGGGTGACGCGCCCGCGGAGCGCCTCGTGCAAGCCGCGCGATTCGGCGCGGTTCTCGGCGCCATCGTCGCCGCGCACTTCGCGGGAACCGGCGCGCGGAACTGCGCGTACTCCCCCGTGCAACGACCGCGGCTGATGCGAATCAAGCGATCGGCCCCCGCCGCGGTATGGCCGTATGGCGGTATGGCCGTTTGGTTCTCGCTCGCCGCCGCGGGAGCCCACGCCGCGTTGCACGTGGCGTTCACGTGGCGCGGCAAGATCGCGGCGGCGGACGGGATGCTCGGGGTGTTTTTCGTCGTCTTCAACTTTTGGTGTTCCGAGTTGGGGGCGGCGGCTCGATTGGTCCCCGCGGGGTTCGCGTGCGCCGCCGGTTGGCTCGCGGCGCGCGCGGCATCCAACGTGGTGCTCACCGAGCGGTACAAGTTCCTGCCGCAGTCGCTCGGCGACGGCCCGGTGTCGGCATCCGCGCCGTTGCTCGCGTCCCTGGCGTCGGACTCGACGCCGTTTGCGCAGCACGCCGCGTATGCGGATTTATGCGCCATCTGCGAAGACGGCGGCGGCGGAAGGCGGTCGCTTTTGCTCGCGGATAAACGGGGAGACGCGTACGCCCCCGCGTTGGCGGCCGCGTTGGCGCCGGTCATCGCGGTGACGTGCGCGATGCGCGCGGCGCTGGACGCGGCGGAGCGCGCGGACCGGGGGATCGTGGGAGGTAAGGGTTTGAGAGCGTCCGGGGCGAAAACCGGCGGCGGGGTTAAACTTCGCGTCCACACTTCGGGGAAAGCGTCCGCAGTCAACGACCCGGGCATGAACGGATCGATGACGAACCCCGTACATCACGCGCAGACGCCGATGCACACGCCGGGTGGAGTCGGACACGCGTCGGACACAAGTCGGACACGCGACGTCGCGGCGAGCGCGGGTGACCTCGCGGGCGCCGCGGCTTGGAGCATGATCGCCGACGAGTGGGGCGTGTCACCCTCCGTGGCGCCCGCGCCCGTCACTCACCAGGGCGGCGTCCGGCTCAACGCACACGGGCTGAACACGCACGCATCCACGGAAAACACAGCTGTGCGCCCGAGTTTCGGCGAAGTACCCGGCGACGCGAACCGCGATGAGACGATGACGGCCCGGCAGCTTCGCCACCAGCTGCTCGGCCCCGTCGTCGCGGCATCCGACGAGTGCGTCGCCTCGCTCGCCGCGCACGGGCAGCTCGCGGCGTGGGGCGCGCGCGCCGCCGCCGCGCTTGCGGGGGTGGACGCACGCGGGGATCCCAACGGCGTCGCGAACGCCCGGGCGCCGACGGCGGCTCACGCGGTTCGAGTTTTGTTGGCGGCGTGCCACGCGGCTCGGGAGTGTGAACGCGCGGGTTCCGGCGGGAATAAAGGCGTGGGACGCGGCGCGAGTTCGTCGCGGGGGACCGCGCCGAGGGTACCGCAGCTGGCGGCCGCGGTCGGGCCCGCGGCGGCGCTCGCGGATGCGTTCCAGACGGCGTTTTTCAAACTGGTATCGAGGTACGGAAACGACGCGATTCGCGCGATGGCCGCGGGGGATCCCGAGTTGAAGTCTTCATCGGGGATGAACGGCGTCGACGATGTCGCGGCGTCCGGGGAGGATGCCGCGGCGGGTCTGGTGGGACTGACGGGCGCGGCGCGGCGGGAGGGTGAGATCGCGCACGGTTTGCGCGCGCCCGCGGAGCTGGAACGAACGCTCGAGACGCTCCTCAAGTGGGAGTGAATTTCTAACGAAAATTCCAATTTCTAACGATGAGCGTATACTAACGACTAATCGAGCGCGTACGGATCGCCCGTCTCCTCCTCTACCACCACCCTCTCCACCACGGCGTTCGTGCCGTCCACCTCGATCACGTCCTCGCCCAAGTCACTCGCCTCCATCCGTCCGCCGTCCGGCCGCCACAGCGTCAACGCCCAGAACCCCATCAGGTGTTTCATCTCGTCCTCGCCGCCCGCGCCGCCGACCATCGCGTGACCTTTCCCCGGCACCACGTGCACACACGCGACGTGCCCGGGGTGTGCGTCGATCAGCGTATCCGACGTCTCGCGCACGGATGACACGGAGACGATTCGGTCGGACGCACCCGCGGTCAGAGTCACCGGCGTCGGCTCCCCATTGACTTCATTTGCATCGACATCGTCATCTTCCTTCGTCATCGTCCTCAGTTGCTCGGGGAGTAAGGACGCGCACACCGTCGCGCAACCTCCCAGTCTCCGTTCACCACGCGCGCGCATCGCGCACGTCAGCGCGACGGTCCCGCCGTCGGAGAAACCGAAGAGGTGCACGCGTGACCCGCGCCAGCTCGGCGTCGAGATGGAGGCGTCGGTTAATTTATCGATTAGATTTGACAGGCGCGTCACCACGCGCTCGAGGCTGTCGGTGCGCCGCGTGTCCGTTGGGTCCGTCCCGTCGATCGGTTCGAAGTTCTCCTGGTCCATGAACGTGAACCACGCGCGTCCGTCGTCGACGAATGGGATCGGGTGCGGGCCCTGGAGCGCCACGCAGACGGTGCGGGGCAGCGCCATCCGTCGCGCCAGTTTCGCGAACGGCGCCGGGACGTCGCCTCTTCCGTGGAGCATCAGCATGACGTTATCGGCGTGGCCGTCCGCGCTGGGGGTGATGACGTGGCCGTGCGGCCAGTGCTCGGTGAGCACGCCGTCCAAGGACGTCGCGTTCACCGCCGACGACCGCAGTGCGACGCCCAGGTCGTCGCCTCCTCCTCCCGACGACGACGCCTTCGTGGCGCCATCCGCTCGAGCCTCCTGCGCGAGGAGAGCCTCCTCGAAGGCTCGGTCGAACCCGAGCCCGTCGTTCGGGTCCCCTCGGGGGTCGCGCGGGGGATCCGCGCGCTTGGGAGGCGCGGCGCCGAAGAACCCCTTGCGCATGCCCCTTCCGTGATGACCGCCCCTGTGCCCCGGCTAGTGACGCATCAGCGAAAACTGAGGCTGCTCTGATGGAGCTATTTGGATGACCTCGCGCGACCATCGCTCACAACCAGAGGCGCCTCGAGCGGCGAAGCGCCGCCATGGCCGCGATGGGTTCCACCGCGAGAGTATCGCACGTGCTGTGCGCCAGGACCTGCCGCTTCCTCTCCGGCCGCACCGCCTCGTCGTCGTCGTCGTCGCCCATCTCGCCCTTCAGGGGCGCGCGGGCGGCGGCGGCGGCGGACCCCAAAATCGGCCGACGCGGATGGCAGTGGCGCGCCGTTCGCGCGAGGCTCGACGTCGCGGTCAGGCCGGATACCTACCGCGAGGAGCTGGACGTCAAGATCGAGCGTGCTCGCTCGCACTTCGCAGCCGCGCCCGCACCCGCGCCCGCGCCGTCCGATCCCGACCCTAAACCCCTCGAACCCATCGAGCTGCCGCCCACCGAAGTGCACGAGTCCGCGCGAGCCAACTTTCGCATGCGAGCGGAGTTCAGGGTGTGGCACGACGGCGACCGGTCCTACCTCGCCATGTTCGACAGCGACGACCCGAAAACACCGATTGAGGTCCCGGCGTTCCCGATGGGCTCCGAGCGAATCAACGACCTCATGCCACGTTTCCTCGAGGAGATTGGCAAGTCGGAAGTGATCCGCCGGAAACTGTTCCAGGTGAACTTCCTGACGACCAGAAAAGGCGACGCGCTCGTGAGCATGCTGTACCACAAGCCGGTCAAGACGGAAGGGTGGGCGGAGGCGGCGGAGGAGATGAGGCAACGACTGGGAGTGTCCATCATCGGAAGAAGCAGAAAGCAAAAGGTGAGTCACCGCCCGCCCGCACAACATCCCCCGCCCCTGGGCTCGCTTCCACGCCGCGTTTACTTCGAGCACGCACGCCGCCGCCGGGATTCCGAAGACGAGAAAAATGAATTATACCATAGAATCAATCCCTGAGCTACGGCTATGGTGATAGACTTCATGCACCACCAACCGAGGAACACCCGGCGGCTTGCGGTTTTTGGTTTTTACATTTGCTTTTGATCAAACACTCACGCGCTCCAATCAAACACTAAACACTCACGCGCTCCAATCAAACACTCACGCGCTTCAATCTCTTCTCACGCGCGCAGGTTGTCCTCGGAAACGATTACGTCATGGAGGAAATCGAGGTGGACGGCCGAACGCTGACGTACAAGCAGCTCGAGGGTGGGTTCACCCAGCCCAACGCGGGGATCAGCGCGAAGATGCTCGAGTGGGCCAAGTCCGCCGCGGTGTCCGACTGCTCCGGCGGAGGAGATCAAGGCGCGGAGGACACCACCCGCGACTCCACCACGCGACGACGCGACGACGACTTCCTGGAGCTGTACTGCGGCAACGGCAACTTCACGATCGCGATGGCGCCCATGTTCCGCAAGGTGCTAGCCACGGAGGTGAGCAAGGTTTCCGTCGCCGCGGCTAAGCACAACGCGGAACTGAACGACGCGGACAACGTCGCATTCGCCAGGCTGTCCAGCGAGGAGCTGACCCTCGCGCTGGACCAGGGGAAAGAGTTCATGCGCCTCGAAGACGTGCCCCCGCTCGAGTCCTACGACCTGAAGACTGTGCTCGTGGACCCGCCGAGGGCGGGGATGGGCCCGGAAGTCGCTAAATTCGTGTCGAGGTTTGAACGAATCGTCTACGTGTCATGCAACCCCGCCACGCTGGCGGACGACGTACGGATGCTACACGACACGCACATCGTCAAGCGATTCGCCGCGTTCGACCAGTTTCCGTACACGCCGCACCTGGAGTGCGGCGCGTTGCTCGTCGCCAAGGAAAGGTAATTAGAGCGTGATCTCTTAGCTAGTTTAGTACCTTCTACCTTCGAAGGCTTCCTTCGTAATAGCCATCGACGTCGAAACGCGCACTGTGTATGCATAGACTAGAGCTACGTACCCATTCAACCCATTCAACTCATTCAAACCGTGTATGCACTGGACTCAGCGCTGCCGTCGTAGTGCAGCAGCTGCTCGTCGAGCGAGTTTTCCGACTTTGTAGGAAACGCCGGCGGCAATCGAGGGTTACTCCGCGTTCCCCTCGGGTGTCTCCCTCCGCCCGACACCGCCGCCGCCGAGAGCACCACCGGCCCGTCGAGCGCGGCGGGACGCATCAGACTCACCCGGAAGCTCAGCGCCAGCGCTCCGTACAGGCAGACGAACGCCCCGATCGCGAGCGCCGCGTTCGCGAACCCGCCGGCGTAGGCGCACAACAAACCGCCGAGAACCGGCCCGAGCACCTGCCCCGCGTCCTGGAACACGTTGAACGCGCGAACCGCACCCTCCGTGACGTTCGCGACGCTGCTCGCGACGCCTCCACGGGCGCCACTGGCGTGCTCGTCGTTCGCGGCTCGTTTCATCCCGTCCAGCGCGGGCGCCAGCGCGTTGGCGTTGGCGGCGCCGAACGCGGCCAACAACCAAAACATCGACGCGTCGGAATACCCCAAACTCAAATCGCCGAACCCGTCCGCCGCCCCGAGCGCCGCGACCACACCCCCCGACACGAATATCCCCGCCGCGCATACCGTCTCCGCGGAGATCCAGTTCATCGCCGTGACCAGGTCCGCGGCGAGAAGGCCGAGGATGTAGCCGCCGGCGACGGCGAATTGCGCCAGCCCGTTGGCAATCGCCGCGAACCCCCTTTGCTCAACCAGGTACAGCGAGAGCTGCGGCTGGACGAGCCCGAATGATAGACACGCGAGGAACAGGGCGCCGCCCACGGAGACGAACCGCGGGGTGAGGAGCTCGCGCCTACGAACGACCCGATCGTTCGGAAGCTCGGCGACTACATGATCCCCGCCGCCGCCGCCGAGCGAAGAGCGCTCCTCCGGGGAGTTATCCAGAGCCTCGCCGCGCTCTGCGCGCTGCACGCTGAGCTCCGCGGCGCGCGCCTCCACGCT
>Ga0257106_1001580_pt1 | contig 11082 bp, 12 predicted proteins | sample LP_taG_3_FD_190177 | JGI IMG/M metagenome (GOLD analysis project Ga0257106, IMG submission 190177) | Marine microbial communities from Northeast Subartic Pacific Ocean, Canada - LP_J_2011_P26_10m | ecosystem: Environmental > Aquatic > Marine > Oceanic | place: Canada: Northeast Subartic Pacific...
AAACCAACTTTCCGGGCCGTTACGGCGACCAACATCACCGGAGAAGCAGCTCCATCCGTTCTCCTGACTCCTCATGAAGCCCTGCGGCCCACACACTGCCTTGTGGCGGCTTCTGGCGGCCACAAATAACCTCAACATAGGGTTGTATGTTCAACTTGCACTTCAACATGGGATCGGGCAGGGCGCGAACGTTTCAGCCACTTCTTTGCTCTAGGATTGTTGGAATAGATCAGAAGTGCATGCGGAAGCTTTATTCCAACGGATTTGCACGCGTTTTGTGATCCACTAATCGAATTTTGTTGATCCGTATTACGAAGCGCACAGTAGGTTAGTCGGGACCAAGTAGTTCCAGTATAGGGCTCCGGGTGCCCGGAGTTTCTAGCCACGATGCGAGACACAGTTACCGCGCCCGGCCTATCTGGAGAGGCCTCGGGGTGCGGGGGGGTGGTCGACACAACAGGGGGCGCAAGGGGGGCACAGTGCCAGTGGGCGCGCGACGGGCGGCCGGCGGGGCCGTTGGTCCGGGCCGTCTGTGATCGAAGATCAGCCCGGCTCGACCCCCGGGGGGCTGCCATCCAAGCGCTGTCCGTCGGCCTTCATTCTGGCACCTTTAATTGAATTGAGCTCAGCCCCCCCTTGTGGGAGGAGTTTACCTTGCTTCCTTTACGATTAGTAGCTTCAGGGTAGTGGGAGGTACGAAAGGCCAAGTGGACGGAAATAAGATGCATCGATATCTAAATGTAAAACACGAAGGTCGGCGTTGCGAGAACAAGATGGCGTATTACGACCGCGCTAGTATGGTCCCCAGCACGCGACCTTGCGAGCTAGACCCCAGCATACTCCAGATGTATCATGCTTTTGGAATGGATGCATCGCGCAAGGCCAATCTGGAATATTTAGACGAGGAAAGTTCCGAGCCCGTCGTCGCGTACGTGGCTGGAAATGCTCTTACCCTCTTGCACGTGCCTTCGATGAAAAGGCAGTACGTCTTCGGGCTGGCTAAGAGCGGCATTGGTTCTTTTGTCGTACATCCTTCACGAGAGACTTTTGCTGTTGGGGAGAAGGGCAAACTTCCAAATGTGTACATATACGAATACCCAACACTCAACATCGTGAAAGTTTTGCGCAACGGCGCGACCCGAGGCTATGCTTGCATGTGCTATTCTGATAACGGCCAGAAACTTGCTACCGTGTCGAGCACTCCTGATTTCATGCTCAGTATTTGGGACTGGAATAACGAGCAAATGCTCCTGCAGAGTAAGGTGCGGTTTGGCCCTTATTTCATAATTCAAGACCAAAGAATTTCAGGCCTTCGGCCAGGAGGTGTACAGCGTTCGTTTCTCTCCAGGGGATGATGGTCGTCTAACGACATCGGGCACTGGTCACATTCGCTTTTGGAAAATGGCGTCAACGTTTACTGGACTAAAGTTGCAAGGTGACATAGGAAAATTCGGAAAGGTTCGGCCAGTGTTTGTTCTCGGTTTGTCCCTATATCCTATTTGTAGGTCGAGCTAACTGATATTTGTTCCTTTGTTGAGCTGCCCAACAATCAAGTCCTATCCTCAACTGAATCTGGTGCGCTCCTTCTGTGGGAGGGTAATTTTATCAAGTTGCGAATTATGCGTGGGGAATCCAGATATTGCCATGACGGCGAAGTAATTATTAAGATTCATGATGTTCGACTGGAGTTGAGTTGGATTGTAGGTCACGTACATGAGCTTGGAGATCAGCTCTGGTTTAGTTGTTTCCGCTGGCGTAGACGGCTGGGTGAGGTATTGGAATATAGGCTCAATCGTAGACGCAGACATAGACGCAGACACCTCCTTGGACTTCAACCTAGAGCCAGCTTGTGAGATTCAACTTGATGAGCCCAGTAAATGTTCTATTTGCTGGATGTTGCGTGGAGATAATAACTCATGCCAATTTTTCGTTCGTGACTTGAATGGTAAATTGTGGAAGCTTCCGGCGCCTGAAGCAAACCCCGAACAAGCGCCTGCCACATGCCTTGCGACGTAGCTCCGGCGTCCCCTGCCAAAACAATCTCACCGTATTTTATTGTGCAGATTCCATGCGGGGCCCATATTAGCTCTTTCGATCTCCCCTATGGACCATTTCGCTGCCACAGCTGGGTCGGATGGCACTGTCCGATGTTGGGACTATGTCGCGAGAAAGCAGCTCTTCGCTGCTTCTCACGATAGTCCTGCTACGTCCTTGTGTTGGGTTCCGGCTTCCTTGGACCCGCAGTGCCGCACCGTGGTGGTTGGCTTTGCTGATGGAATTGTTCGCGTACTTTATCGCGCGTCGACGCGATGGCTTCGCGTCCAGTGCTTTAAGCCACACAATGGTTCAATCACCAATCTTTCTGTATCTCCAGATGGGAAATATTTAGCCTCCGGATGTAGTGAAGGTGTTGTTTTTTTTGTTCACACCCAGGAGCTAGATCTTGGGAAATCTCAGCTGCCATATGTTCCTGCGGGTTTTGTCAATGTAGGTAGTTCTGTGCGTTCGTTGTCCTGGCGGTTTGACAGTTCTGCATTGCTCGCTGTATCTGAAACTGGCCAGATTCTCGACATAGATTGCACTAGCCAGCTCGAACCAAGTGTGCCGGGAACTTACCGGCTACAGGTGCCCACGAAAGCACTTCAAATATCATGGCCAGATGAGAATGAGGTTCAAAGGGAAGATGATTTGTCGGCAGATGCAGTGCCCTTGGAATTGCAGCGGAAGCCCACCGCCACATATGCCACACACTTCCTGGAAGAGACCATTGTAGTTGCATTTCATGACCTGCGTGAGATAATTCATTCCGTAGATCAGCAGTCCGCCTCGATCGTAGAGTCGTGGCCTGTTGGAATCAACGCTGCAAAGCCAGACGCAAATGTTGTACACATGACTTATGAAACTCACCACAGTTTATTAGTCACAGGAAGCAGCGACGGGTCGATTTCAACTCATTATGTGGATCCGGAAAGTACTAAGCCGCACAGATGTGTCATTTCACAGGCACACGATGCGGACGCGAGTGTAAATGGGATATCCGTCTCACACGACGCTTGTTTTTTGCTATCGGCTGGTTCTGATGGGCTATTAGTTGTTCAGCGAATCAGAACTGATAAGCTGAAAGAGCTCAGCGGTTTTGACGGCGAGGTTGATGACGCCCATGGCTCTGAATTTGTCATGTCTGCGCTTGTGCCGGTCGGTGAACCTCTCCCTGGAATTGATGGATTCAACACAATACTATCTGATGTCCCTAGAGATGCACACGACGAAGCTCGTGAGAGTGCTCATTCACAAGCAGATGACTTACAAAGTGATACTTACTCATTCGAGGATAGTCGCGTGAAGAGCGAAGAAGATAACTACCGGGCTGCGGCCGAGCGGAAAAAGGAGGTGGTTCGGGAAGTTCTCGCGCAGATGAGGAGAGACTTTGAAGACCTGACTCGTGAAAATGCATTGCAGCGCCCTGAGAATCAATTGCAGCCAAGTGATTTGGTATTGGATCCTGATTTCAATCATATGCTGGAAGATCAAGGCGAGACACTCCTGGAAGAAGTACGCCAAGCATGCCAGTACGACAGTGAGCGATCCAAGGTTCTTTTGCGTAAACTTAAAGACCGATACCTAAACGACTTAGAAAAACAAGGTTCGAACACCATGGAGGGGCAATCTATCATGGCGTTGTTGTCGAGGCACCAAGTCGGCTCATTCCGTGTGCCACAGATAGCCGGGCAGTTGAGGCTTTTACTGACACAGTTGCATGCGACTCTGCGCAACGAAGAGCAGGTAATGCCTTTGGGTGACCTCCAATCGACACAGGGCACGACTACCACCAATGGGAACCCAGCTTTATCTGCGGGATCAGCTGGTCTTGATGTAACAAATGGTCAAGAGCATCAGGAATCTAAGTCTCCGACCGTGAAGGAATCCAAGGGTGTGGCCATATCAACCCTTGAGGCACGCAAGTTGATGCGGTTGAATCGCCAATCGAAGCTTGCGGCACTATCTCTTCAGCGACCATCTGAAGATACAGACGACCCTCGAGACATACAGGCAATCGAGCACGCAAGACTGCATCTTGGTGACTACAAGTTAAAATCGGGAGAAGCATATGAAGTGCCACACAAACAGCAAGTCAACACTAAGCGAAAGCGACGACAAATGCTGCTACTGCAAGAGAATGTAAACTCGATCAAACTCAGATATAATAAGCGATTCTTTGCTCTACGTGATGTCAAGCGGCTTGTGACACACTCGTTGATAGAGGGGACGCAGCAGCTAGCAAAATTGGATCACACTCTTGCTCTTCTTGTTGCCAACACGGAACAGCTTCAGGCTGGTGTACAACAAACAGACCTACTGTGCAATACACAGTTTAAACTAGTCTTGAATGAATGGTCTGATATTGTTAGAAACATCTCGCATGAAGAAACTCGTTCATTTACCCAGTGTCAAATAAATGCATCAAAAGCAGATGCGAGTCAAACACAGTGGGGTTCCAGCACAATAGCAGCGCTGACGACCGAAATTGACTTGCCTGTTCTTCGTCTCATGAGCCGGGTAGCTGATCATGATCCGGATCCCACCTATTTAAGCAATGAGCAGTGTATCATTCATGCAACCACATTGAGGCACAAGCGTGAATCAATTGTGGCAAGAATGAATGAACACATGCTTGCATTTGACAACGCTCTCAATGAACTGCGGAAAGAATACATGCCACTTCAAGCCGACTTGAAAGCAGCAGAGCTTCGGCTGCTCATCCTTCTCCAGGTGTGTCACACATAGTCCGTCCGTCTCTGCCCTTCCCTCCCTCCGTTTGTCCGTCCCCTCTCCGACCCGATTGCATCTCCAGGAGCTCTCTCTGCTTAAAAACTTCGAGGCAAGAGATGACGCGCTGACTACTAAACTAAATCGGGCGTCTCGCGAGAAGCACGAAGCATCGATAGCCTTGGCAGACTGCTCGTCACGCCTAACTGCCAAGAAAGCTGACCAGGAATTGTGGCAGGTGAAAAGCCAGGCCTTGTCGTCGGAGTTATATGCTGTTATACCAGATGGACATCAGTTCCATACCGCATTGTTGAAGATCTTTCGCCGAAAGATCAAACGATCCAAGAAACGTTCAAGTGACGACGGCACAGGCGTAGATGATGAAGATGATGACGATGACTTTCAGGATGACGATGATGACGATAACGACGATGACGACGATAGTTGTCCCAGCGGCTGCGATGCTACACTGTATGAGCAAGTTATAGAGCTCCGGGAGAAGCGTTTGGACCAAGAGGAAATTCTAGCCGAAATTCAACGTACCATTGACGAGCTTCAGAGAACCCACGATCGTCATATTCAACGAGAGAAACAAATTGACCGAGACGTGAGCTCGTACTCTAAAGAAATACGATCGTTTCAAACAGAGAAACAGCAGAGGCTCAATAAGTGCGGCTTGTAAATCATGGGAAAACTCTAAGCAACCTCGGCATAGGTTGCACTCAACTATTTCTCTCCATTTAAGCCAGTTGTACATTTTTGCACCGACCTCGTCGGAGGATATTGGACAGTCCACGGTCACTTGTTACCCCCACGATCCAAAGTTTCCCGGAGCTGAGGGGCAAGCGAGCCTGCGAATGTCACCACATGCAGAAATCAGAAAGTCTGTGCTCTTCTCGAGCGCTCGTCTTGAGAAGCTGCATTCTCGAATTTCTGACTTGGAAGCAATTAACAAAACTGAGAAATTGAACTTCAAAGAACTACATCGGACCAAAAGTCGACTTGACCGCGCCAAGATTGCACGTGATGCACAAATCACCCGACTTAGAAGCAAATGTGATGATCTTCAGATGCTCAAGTAATGTTGCTCGTGATCCATTTTTGATCTATTGTGGTACCGAGTAGGTTTGGGCAACTTATTAAACTCGATATCCTTGATCGCGATTCTCTTGTGAATGAAGGTGCCTAGTACTCAGCGTGCACAAGACATGAGCATTGGTAATTAGGGGAAGAATCCATCAACGAGAAGATAAACATTATCGATGTTGCACATGCGAGGCAGCTGAATAAATTGAAACGGCGTCAATACAATCTGCAAGAGGAGCTCCTAAGGGTGACACAACAAAACACTGACTTTCTGACTCAAATAGCAGCTTCATCAGCCCGGCAGTTTCAGCTTGAAAGAGAATTGAATATTACCAAAACTCTCTCAACTGGCGCAGGAGCCAGCAGTGACTCGGTGCCGATGATCCGCCGTGAAGTCGAAGAACGCAATCGGCTGGTCGCCCTTGTGAAGCTTCAAGCGAAGGAGGTTGATGCACTGAAAGTGGAGATTAATTTATTACGCCGAAAGGGAGGACACATTTATGTGCCCTCATTACCTGCGAGCGCACTACGCGATGCAAAAGGTTTACCATCCATGGCAGGTCAGATCTCGTACGAAAATATAACATATACATGCCTCTACTAGGTGTAACACCTGGCCTTGATAAGCCGGCCAAGTAAAACAGTTGTCCAGTGTCATTTGCCTCTTGCTTGATACAAAATACACGATATTCCACGCCAAGGATCGAGATAGGCTCTGTGTCAGCCCAGGCTCATTGCTCCGATTGTCCACCGAAAATAAGCAGCCAGCCATCTCCTGCCCCCGGATACGCCCATATGCCTATTTTTTACCCCATCTTAGAGCGCCACAGCCGTGAGCCACCTCGTGCGGCAGCGGCCGCATTAGCCTGCGGGGAAACTGCGTGCGGTAATCCTGTCTGGTGCTCGTCGCAACCACTGAGGACTTCAGCAGGAGGATATATTCAGCAAAAACGCATGCCTCGGAATTGCCGAGCGAGAAAAATAAGCGCGCCTCACGGCCTGGACGTCATCTCGGGGCAGCGCCTCCGGGGCGGGTCCTGTTCGCCCGGAAGGAAGGCATTGGGAGCAGCTTTCTAAAGGGTAGTCGACAAGGTCGCACCTTTGTGGTGTGTTTTCCTTGGGAATGCGCGTAGGCTCGTCTGCAGACTTGCGGTCTAGGTGGAGCAACTCCAGGCGACCGGCCCCGAGAACTGCGCTTCGAGCGGGAAGGGCTCCGCAGACAGGGGTTGCGCGCGGGGCCGCGGGGCTGCACTGCGTGCGGCGACAACGTCTTGAGGATCGGCTCCTGAACCGCATCGACGGCGGCGGTAGTAGGCACACGACGGCGTTGTCGCGGTCGTCGGATGCGGCCCTTGGCGGCGGCGAGGCAGCCCACGACGACAGAAACGCCGCCGTCGCGTGCGCCAATGCCGCGGGGCAGCCCCGGAGTTGCAGTGGGACGCGGAGGTATGCGACAGCGCACCGGCGCACTGGAAGTGCTGAAACGGCGCCACATGCAAGGAGATCGATCGCAAACACCGTTTCCGCGCTCAGACGCCGTCTCCGGGTTCCTGCTAAAAACAGTGTGTGCTTGGGACGGGCATCGGACATTGATGGTGTCGTGCACAGATCTTTTGTTACACGCGTCGAGTCTTTTGTTTCCGTCCACTTGGCCTTTCGTATCTCCCACTAGCCTGCTCAAAGCTAAAGGAAGCAAGGATAACATTTTTGGTGCAAAAAAAACGTCTATTTATTCACACACGGGCTGCTTCTAGTGCGCTCTAGATTAGGCCTGTGCCTGGTACGTCTGCAAATCACGAACCAGCATCCAGCTGTCTATCGACCAGCCGGTGTGTCGACCTGCAGCAGAAAGCAGGATTAGGCGGGCGGGTTATGGTCTTAGCAGCCTTGCGATGGGACGAAGGGTGGTCCAGCCTGGGCCTGGGAGCTATCAGACTTTGCGCGTGCGGTTATCTTTATAGTTCCAAGCAGGGTTATTCACACTCGACGGAGTCGTTATGAGTTGACGCCAACTTGCTCGCGAACGCCTCACCGCACAAAAGTCAAGGGCACTGCCGGCAAGAGCTCTGTCGTGCGCAGATTCAGGCTGCTGGCTCTGCTTGACATTATTGACGGTAGCTTCACGTCCTTTGGAGGAGGATGTTCCCTGAAGAAAGTTTGCAGTCGGTGATTCTATGCTAGACTTGAGGCGCTGGGGAGTCATGGTAGCGATTTGCTTTAAGCGATTTTCCCGAGACTTCGACTTGGATTGGCTGCATTTGCGCTCATCGCTGCGAAGTTGAGCGGCTCTCAATTCTTCATGGGTGCGCGCTTGAATGACGGTTTGCGTCTGCTCCACGCTATCAATATCAATGGCTTCCTCACGGCGAGAGTCTACTGTTTTGATCGCGGACCGTATCGCATGCTGAATGACATAAGCCTTCTTGGCAGCGTGATAGTCCTTCGCTTTTGGCCAAAACTTGACTTTTAGCCGCACCTCCTGCCGCACCTCCTGCCGTGTATCGCCCGCTTGCTGCTTGTTGTTTTCGCCTGATTCGACCTTGCTTTGTTTCCCGTCCAGGCATCGCACAACACTCCTGAAAGTTCCTGATTGAACATGATGATTTGGTCTTGTCTTTCTCGCACACCGTTGAAGTGAGGCGGCACCTGATTCCTCGGTCTCCCCCGTGCCTGACCGTTTCCCGGTAACTATTTCACGGCTCTCACAGCATCCAAGCATAGGACCTCCCAGAAGCCTCTGAAGGTACTGCTCTGAGCTGCCACTAAGCGCGCCCTTGGACTTCCTACATCAAGTGCTGCTTCAAAATCTCCCAATAGGAGGCTCCCGGTAGCACGCCGCTAAAGGCCGCCCGAGCCGTCCGACGAATGCGCAGCACTTTGGTTGAGACGTTTCCTCTAGTTCCCACATTTCGAAGCGTGCCGCAGCTTGCTCAAGCTCCCGTGCGATTATCAGTTCTTTGCGACCTGGCCAACAAAACGCTGCCTCCCCCCAACGAAACGCTGCTCCCCCTCCCTAACCCACCCCAGTTACACGGGGTTCGCCGAGCTCCTCGAAGTCCAATCGCAATTTTTTTCGAAAAGCAGTGAGATCCTCATTAAAGCGTCGGACGCCCAGATGATGTTCATTTACATCTAGACAGCGATTCTATGGGGGAAATCTAACAGGGCTGTCTTACCGTCATTCGAAGTTAGTAATCGCGCTCGGAGCTGTTCCAATGCACCACGTCTCTGCAATAAGTCTACATGCAAACTGTTCTTGGCTTCTTGTCGGGTTAACAATATTTCATCATGGTATCGTCTGTCGGTCTGTAGAGAAATATTATGCTGATTTCGGGCACAATCATACCTTCGATCTGGTCTCAGCCAGGATAGCGCGCTGTGCTAGCACTCTGGTTTCGACACACCAGGCGAGCATAGGGAGTAAAGAACGGTCAAATAAATGGTGTGTGGCCGTGCGGTCTTACTAGCCTGATCACGAAGGGACGTCGAACTGAAGACAATAGAAAGGCTGAGCTCAGGTGACTGGGAGACCAATAAGCCATGGCATGATACTCGGGGGGAGACCAATAAGCCAGAGTGCAGCCGTTGGATACCGGCTATGGTTGACAAGGCTCTCCTTCCCCTTCCCCTCCTTTAGGACCAGCTACACTTATGACAACTACGCTACCGTAGGTAGCACACTGAGCTTCCAATCTCTCGCCCACTACGCCCATCCTGCTTTTGCGGACTGTACCTTAACGTCAGGTTGATGTTCGCGTTTCGCGCTCTGAAACCAGCATTGAGACACATGGTGGAAGAGGTCACTATTACGTGTACATAGGCACACAGGCCATTCTATTCGGGAGAGCAGCATATGGCACACTGCAGATCCAAATGAAAGGGAGATACTCAGAGAGACAATGGTCCTGGACGACGATTCAGTTAGAGTCCTGGTCACTGCCGGTGGCAGTGTCGATGTGATGCTGATACTGGTGTCTATACGACGCTCAAAGCGAGGCCCGCCGGCCTTCATTCTGGCACTCCTAGCTTAGTTGGGCTCGGCCTCCCTTCGAGAGAGGAGTTTACCTTGCTACCTCTAGCTTTAGGCTAGTGGGAGACACGAAAGGCCAAGTGGACGGAACCCCAGCGTCATCGCAAAGCATACATATCCTCCCTAACCCCCCTTTCACCTCCAACTATGGGTTTCCGTTGAGATCTTCAAATATGTTGAGGCGCCTTTCGAATGCGTTGTACAAAAAACAGGAGGTGCACATACTCGTACTTGGATTGGACAACAGTGGAAAGTCATCACTTATTCAACACATGAAACCACAGAAGGTAACGGAGACAAATAAATGGATCAAACCTGCCGCTTGCAGATTCGAGATAAAGAACTATTTGAGGCAACACCAACCGTGGGTTTTCAAACGGAGGAATTCCGGGCAAGCATTGATTCCCACCACCAACACCACCCCAAACACTTGCATCCCGTCTCTCACTCACGTCACACGTAGCAGAATAGGTAAACAATCTCTCCTTCACGTGCTTTGACATGTCAGGCCAATCGCGCTATCGATCTCTTTGGGAGCATTACTATTCAGGGGTTGAGGCCATCATTTTTGTCGTGGACTCATCGGACAGGCAGGTCACTTGAGATGTATCTTATTTCGACATCACTCGTGATAGGATTCGTATGTGCGTGGCAAAGAACGAGTTGGAAGAGCTTCTCAAGCACCCGGATGTCAAGGGGAGGCCACTCCCTATAATTATATTCTCCAATAAGATGGATGTGTCCGGTGCTCTCACACCAGTGGAGTGCAGTCAGCAACTTGAACTCGAAAGAATTTCAGATCGGCCGTGGCACATCACGTTTGCTTGAAGCGCCATACATTTGGAAGTGCCCACAGACTTCAATCAAATCGTAGGCCCAGCAACGCACTCACGGGTATTGGCATTGACGAGGGACTAGAATGGCTAGCCACTCATGTTTCTCCTAAGCATCACAAATAGCGCCTTCAAGCGCTGAATGTTCCATCATGTGAGAGGGCACTTACTATCTATCTATCGTTCACTCTTGCTCGCATTGACCCATATCATGGCTATTGCGCATGTGAAGGCCTGATATGTCAAAGCACATTATGCAGGCTTTGAAATGGACTACGGTGCTATGCATCACAAGAGATTCGGAATTCCGAAGGTGCCTGGCAAGCAATGACCATGCCTCGCCCCCCCCCCCCCCCCGGGCGCGCA
>Ga0257106_1001581_pt1 | contig 11079 bp, 12 predicted proteins | sample LP_taG_3_FD_190177 | JGI IMG/M metagenome (GOLD analysis project Ga0257106, IMG submission 190177) | Marine microbial communities from Northeast Subartic Pacific Ocean, Canada - LP_J_2011_P26_10m | ecosystem: Environmental > Aquatic > Marine > Oceanic | place: Canada: Northeast Subartic Pacific...
CGGGTCGGCGGCTTGGGGCTTTATTCAGGCGCCGGGGGGCCGGGCGGGCCCCAAGCCAACTAGAGTGCGAGAATGCCGCGGGCGACGAGCAATACCCGGTGGACGCTGCGGCCGGGAAATCACCCAGCGGACGGCCCTGCCGAAGCCGCTATGAGCAAAACTCCGCGGGTGAGTCGACTAGGGCTCGCTCCGGATGCTCGTGTGGTATGCGTGCCATCGCGGCCAACGTGGCTATTGTAGTGCGTTGGGCGACCCCCGGCGTCTGTCGGAGGCTGAGCCCTAACTACTGTGATGCAGATGTTCCTCAGCCAACAAAGGCACTACGTCCAGGATGGCGGACACCCAGGAGCGAATCCACGTTCTAGAGAGTGAATCGCATCGCATCGCTGGGGCATCGCATCGCTGCACTGGCCATTGTTAGCTTGACTTGCCTTCACAATTATGCTAGTACGACATTTCATTCTACTTCATGAGGGCCCGAGCGACCTCCGCAAGACGGCCGCAGTTATACGGCCGCTTTGGAGCCCTCCCTGTGTGGCCAGGGTCAATTTTCAGCTTAGCTATATACTGTATATACACACCTGCGATAAGCAGCGTTCATTGCTGCTCGGCGACGTTCATCCATTTGGGCTTGTTGTTGGGCAAGAGCCCTCAACTGTTCCTTGAGCTGCCTGCACTTGGGTACCATACACGCATCACGGCGACATTGACGCGCATGAATCTGCAACAGTGCCCAAATACGGCGGCAAATAGCGCAGCCGCCCTGTACACGTGTCACGCAAGTCGCTCCGTGCTTCAACAGATTCTGTGTGTGGAATGAATTTATTATTGAACTCAGATAGGCGATTAAAGTGCACCTTCATTTTGTTGCAGTTCGCTGAAGGGCATTGTTGGTTTCGGCAGCCAGAAGCGTGCTGAAGTAGCTGCATATGCAATTGTATGGAGCGATGGCGGTCACGACGTTGCTCTTCGGTGAGCTGGGCCTGGGAATCACTTCCAACAACAGACCTTCGAAAAGGAAATTTGTCAGCGAAAACCTTGTGCATCTTTTGATAGCAGTCCTGACAAATAGAGGATGATATGATGTAACTTAAACGCTAAGCACACCTGACAAAGATGAAACTCAGTATCTTTTTCTGAGGTATAGCAGTAGCCAGAATTTATGTCAACATTGCAATTTGAGCACGTTACAAGAAATTTTGGTACATCTGGATTGTGCATGTGATATAGCGACATCATTGAGGTATGTTTGGCCCGCCGTAGATCATCGAATTGATAATGATTTCCTTGACACAGATTCAGAAATTGCTGTCGCGTATCATAAAACTCAGATTCAATGATTTCGTCGGTATCTTCTGTTTCGTCGAAAGCTTTACCGTGGCTAGGTTTTGCGTTGACGTCAGCGGTTGGTTCAGTCGGGGCCTGATTATCTTCATTATTTGACACCGGATGAGTGACATCCAATCGAACCGTGGGCTCGGCAATGTTCGTTGATATCACTGGAGTTCCCACTGTATCTGATGGTGGTGATGAGCACTCCGCAGACACCTCGCTATTAAGGACTTGGCCGGCTGGACTTCCCGCATTGGATTTTGGAACATCATCGCCCAACAACCGTTTCTGCTCTCTTTCATATCGTCCTTCCATGACATGAGCAAAGTCACGTGGCTGCAAGTATGCTACGATGAAGGCGTCTTTCATTGGTTCTAGAATTTTGCCCATTCGTGCGACAAGTGCATCCTGCCCATTTTCCTCCTCTATGGAGCCATCTGATCGAAGGCCGCGCTGCGTTCGCCCTTTCATTTTTGCTTTTGATTTGGTAGCACTCCCTGCTTTACGAGATTTAGATTCGTTTCGCTCATTGGCCTCGTCTTCAAGAGCCTTGACCACGTTTTCAGCCTCACCGGGCCAATAATCACCCTCAAAATAAGGAATATGATTCACATCGTAGTCTGCCTGGAAATGTTCGTCCCAGAGATTCGTGATGTGAGTGACAATACCCTCTTCCTTCGCTTTTTCTAGTAGGGTTATGTACCATGAGCGAAGACGATCATCCTTGGGAGTTTTCTGGTCCTCTGGGTGACAAAAGAAAATGTAATCATCGCCCTTGCAGGGGGGGCATGCCCAAATATGCGCGGTATGAAAACCGCGCTCCTTCGTGTGGGCTAGATAAGCAATGAGCATCTCATGATAGACAAGCGTTCTGTATTGCCGCGGTCGAAAGTAGTAGACTGAATCAAGATAGCTGACATAGACGCGTCGTTGATTTGGTTGGGGGCAGTTATGGCCATATTCGTACAAGTACATTCCAAATAGAATGACATCAACACCATCCATTTCTTGAAAGAGGAGGATGCATTTTGATCGAACTGGAAACTCGCGTGGATATTTCTGATCTGCATAACGCTGAAGTATTCTAGGTTTCACCTGATGCGCTTTCTCAATGTTAGATAACTGACGCACATACACAGCAGATGCTGTCAAATGGGGGGCGCCATTTGAAGACCTAAGTGCATATGCATCATCTAGCGACTTGATCACTCGATCTTCGAGGAAACGTGACATTTTGGTGTGGCGGATCTCTTTGGCGCCAAGTGGCTTCGCATGTGGCTCTTTGGCGCCGCGTCTTGCCATAAAACAAAATGGGCAGTGATAGATAGTGGTTCCTTTGTTCATGCGGCCATTGAATAAGGCGCAGATTTGGTGCACCCATCGGTTGCATTGTGAGCATTCAACCCAAGGCTCTTCGTGCATCTCATCATTTTTCTTCTTCTGCAATTCTTTCTTCCACAGGGTGCAATCCGCAAACTCGAGTGGTTCCTTTTCGCGTAATTCATTAAAACATTGTTGACACCAGTGATACTGATTTCGCCCTCCAGTGTAATAATACGAATTCCTCCGGATTCGTTGTCCATTGCAGGAGCCATTGCAGTAGTAGACCGTGGGTTCAAAAAGCAATTTTTCGCAACCACAGAGCACGCACACGTCGCCATTTGACTTGCGATGCTCTTCCTCGGCTTCAATACTTGTGATCATGGCATGATACAACTTCTCAAAAACAGCTTTCATTTCACGTGCAACTTTGCAAACATCCGAGCCATCTCCGTTATACGAGATTGCATTGTCGAACGTGAGCCGTACGTCAGACCCAAATTCAGATATGGACTTGTAGCAGTTATTTTCCATGCGTTTTTTAATTGACCCTAGATCCATTGGATTCTTGATTATATCAAAGTAGTCCGGCAAGTTGAGTTCGACCGGATCGACAGGTTGCATGAATATCCATGAGCACTCATGATCGGTTAGCTTCTTCAAGACAGGCGAACATTTCTGACGTATCTTAGCTGCGGTCAACCGCAGTCCAGTTTTCAAGGATTGAAGATGCGCATGAATTTGCGATGGAGTGAAGGAATTAAGAAGGCTTGTTCCTTCCTCAATCCGCCCTGCTGGTGTTGGTACTGTTGAAAGAGGTACATCTTGGCTTTTGGGAAGATCAGCGTGTCGTGAAACGTTCCCAGTTGAGGCTCCGCTAATGCGCGTTTTCTTTGCTTCTTGCATACCAGTTGACCCATAACCTTGTCCGCCATATCTTTGTACACCTCTCGCCGGCTTTGCTGAACTGGGTCGTTGTCGCGTTCGATCTCCGCCAATGTTGCGTTGAGAATGTCCACGCAAAGGTCCAGAAGTGTTCCGTCCGTCATGCAAAGACGCATCCTTCGAGAGATCTCTTGCATTACCATGTGGCTCGTGAACATTTGAGCCGGAATTGTGCCTAAGAGTGCCTTGCCTCCCACCCCAAGTAAGTCAGCGGACACGGGAAGTTACTGAGCCATTGCTAGTTGCTTCGCCTTCTCATGATTTCGTTGAATCGCTTCACGCACTGGACCACAGACTGCGCACCGAGGATCTTTGCAGCGGTGATAATGCGAAAGGACATATCTTGACGATACGCAGTGGGCCATTTGACACTGCTGATCTTTACATTCAGCAATATGCTTCCACAGTCGTTTCATTCCTGCGCAGTGTGGAGTGACGGGGCAGGTTCCATTTTCGTGGGGGCATTTTGATGCATGTCGCAGCAGCAGCAAGCGCTGTTGCTGTTGGCGAAGGACTTGCTGCCTCTGATCCGCATGATACGGACGCTGTATGGGAGGAGGCTCGCGTGTTGTCGTTGATGAGTTCCTAGCAGCTAGTGCTCCCGAAGAAGCATTCACAGATGCGGCATCACTTGTGGTGGTGTTCGTGTCGATACCACTATTCCCCTCCGTCGAATTGAGCCCCATAAGTGGATTTATATCTGACAGACTGACAAAGCGATTCGTCGTATTTGCCTATTGGTTACTCATAGTAATAGGTAGAGCTAGACGTAAGACGCCGCGCAGCATTAGCCGAAATGTCCCCAGCTGTGATATGTGATGAGGTGGATAGCACAGGATCCCCCCCTCCACCTGCGTTGTTTGCGCATGCGATAGCTACATCTAATAGAGCGTGAGGTTGCGCCAAGACAGAACATACACACCTCGGTTACCAACGTCTGATGTGCCAGCATCTGCACTATTCGAGCTGTTCTCTTCGCTTTTTTGTTTTTGCTGCTGGGCACGCAGGCCCATGGCTATTGCCAAGGCCTGGAGCCGCTTCTTTAAGGTTTGTGTATCTTTATACGCATCCTGAATTTGAAAAACTTAAGTGCAGCCAAGAACACACGACGTACAAACGACTGTGCGGATCGGAACAATGATTCTTCCAAGCGTCTCGCCATCTGTGGAAGTTTTTGCATCCATTCAACTGGCGCGTTCGGCTTCCGCGCTTGTAGAAGCCGTGCTCTATGAATAAGAATCAATGATGTATTATGGCGTTACTCACATGTTCGTGATCATCTTGCGTCTCTCTTGAAGGTGAATATCCTGGGCGTACCACGTGGGACAGCTCGATGGACGCTGAGACGTAACTATGGAGCCTTCCGGCATACCATCCGGGGGGGCTCCTGTCCCCGGACCGGTAGTAGACATGGCTCGCTCACGGATAAGAAGATGAGCCGGGCGTAACTCGGCGCTCGCCGGGCAGTGCTTCGATCAGCGTACATCTACGCCCGGGGTCCGACGTAACGAAAAAAGTAACCCGTTTTTAAGTCGCTGGCGCCGATTGTAAGTCGTAGGGTAAGTCGTCGGGCCCCGGGGTAAGTCGTTGGGCTCGCCAAAACGGACGGATGACTGGGCACTCGCCAAAACCCGCGGGCTGCTAATAGTTTTTATTACTGCTTAGCGAACGCGACCCAGTCCGTGCCGTAGCCGCCCTCGCGCCGCTCTCGCGGAACTTGACCTTGGCCATGACGAGGTTCTGCTTGGTGCGTGACCGCGGCGCGGCGCACTCGCCGCGCCGCGGTCCGGATCTTCGTCGTCGGCGAGTGAGCACCGTATCTCCCTTAATTGTCTATAGGAAGGAGAAGAAACGAAGGCGAAGCAGCGCCAGTGTGCCTGCTTCGTCGGCGTTCTTGGAGCAGCGTTCGTCTCGTTTCTTTCTTCTGTCTGTGATTAGGCGGATCTTAGGTTTGAAGGGTGTTGCGGTGCGTCTTTCTTTTTATGGTGTGGTGTTGATTGCGCCGGGGTCGAGTGCCGGGCCTTTACTTGATGTACGGGACTTAGATTCTCTACAACCACTTAGTTCAATTGGATCCCACCCCCCCTTCGAGGGAGGAGTTTACCTTGCTTCCTTCCTTTAGCCTCAGGCTAGTGGGAGATACGAAAGGCCAAGTGGACGGAAACAACCGTGACGGATTGTCGCCGTGCTGTTTGTATCCTACGTCAAGCATCAGTTCTGTCCGCTACATTCATGAAGCCGGCGCGTGACGCGACCTGCGATGGGGAGGAGCTCCTGGTACGCGATCTGCGCCACGAGGTTTATGTGCAGTACGACCGTGGCATGTATTCAGAAGCGCTTAGAATCGCTGAGGAGATATACACCATCGATGCTGTAAGTACTCGCTTATTTAGATATGCACATCTGTTGACCTACCAGCACAGGCGCGCGTGGACAATTTGCTTCTTTTGGGCGCAATCAACTTTCAGCTTCGCAACTTTTCGGAATCCATCTTCTACAATCAACAGGTGCGTCAGCAGGTCTGGGTCTTGAAATAAATTAGCTGGCTGACACAGGCAATCCGCATTGAGCCACAGATGGCCGAGGCTTACTCAAATCTGGCAAACGCGCTCAAAGAACTTGGTGATGTTCGGGGCGCGATGCAGTGGAACCAGCGTCTCTGTGTCTAATGGTTGTTACTAGGAGCACAAAGGTTTTATCTCAAAGCAATCAAGTGCAAACCAAGATTTGGCGATGCGTATAATAATCTAGCATCGGCACACATGCATCTCGGACAGACTAATGATGCCATTGAAACCTTCCAAATGGGTCTCGTCATAGACCCTGGACTAGTCGATGCACACTGTAATCTTGGGAATCTATTCAAGGCACAAGGCAAACTTGCAGCAGCACGCAGGTGTTACCTAGAGGCGATTCGTCTAAACCCTGGTTTCGCCATCGCTTGGTCGAATCTCGCAGGGATATTCAAGGACGAGGGCCAACTATCAACTGCCATTGCGTACTACCGCGAGGCCATAAGACTCTGCCCACCCTTTGCTGACGTGTACAGCAACCTTGGTTCCGCAATGCAGGAGCAGGGAAATTTCGTCGAGGCAAGACAGTGCTATCAAACCGCAATAAGACTCAGGCCTGACTTTGCGATTGCACATGGCAACCTTGGCAGCTGCCTTTTGGCATCCAATGATGCAAAAGGCGCGGTCCGTGCCTTGCGACATGCAGTTCAACTCGAGCCCAATTTCCCAGATGCATACAACAACCTTGGTAATGCGCTCCGTAGTCTTGCCCAGCCTCCCATGTCGCCCCAGTTTAGCAGCGGCCTGGTCGATGCGACTTCGGTGGGAATGCATGACAATGCTAGTACCATTGAGATGCAACGAGAAACGTTTATGCGCGAAGCAATTTCATGCTATCGCACAGCTCTTCACTTGAAACCGGACCACCCACACGCATATAGTAACCTCGGCAATGCGATGCGAGACCGTGGCCTCGTGCGTGAGGCAATCCATTGCAATGTCACAGCTGCGCGACTAATGCCCCATTTCGCACCGGCTCATGCAAATCTTGGATCGCTCCTGCGTGAACAGGGCCAGCTTGATCAAGCTCTCGCCCACTACCACCAGGCTATTGCCTTGGATCCTGACTTCGCTGAAGCATACACGAATCTAGGCAATGCGTATCGGGAACTTTGCCAGCTTGCAACTGTGCCAGTTCTTCCTACTTCCCTGCCTGATTACACTTGGGTTCAGGTTAGACGACGCAATTAAATGTTATACAACAGCCCTCAAGATTGCGCCTGGTCTCGCAGAAGCTCACGCAGCGCTGGCAGCAGTCGTGCTTCAGTGCTTCTTATTTAGGCTATGCCAACCGACGTGCCGTCATGCCTGCAGCGTAGGTTCATGGTGACGGAGGAAATTATGAAGACGCAATTATGTGTTACGAGCGAGCGCTTGCTCTCCGACCACACTTTCCCGACGCCTTCGCTGGATTATTGCAAGCAAAAGACTTCGTGTGCGACTGGACCTCACGCGCTCATCATCTTCAATGTCTTGCCTCACTCCTTGAGGCACAATTAGTGGCAGATGGTTATGATGATTCTCTTCTTGACAACGGAAAAAGCATGACCTCAACGTTGGATGACGCACAACCAGGCTGTGAAGACTCTGGCTCCTTTCGTTTAGTTTCGTGCATGTCACCGGTATTCCATGGACATCTGCCGTGTGTCCAGCCCTTAGATGCTCTTTCGTTGACAACAATAGTTGCACCAAGAGATGCACAGCGTATTGCAAGGCGGTATGCCGCGCGTGCACGGGCCAATCTCGCGCTGTCAACATGCGGTCACTTCCACCACCATCACCATGCTTCATCTTCAGCTACCAGTGGACGTGAGAAGAGCCGTCTTCACATTGGCTACCTTAGCGCAAATTTTGGTAATCACGCAATCGGTCATCTCCTAGGACCTCTCCTGAAGTATCACGACAGATCACGCTTCTTCGTTACTTGCTACTCGCTGACTCCATCAGATGGAAGCTCATTGCGTTCGAACCTCGAGCATGGTGTCGAGGGTTCCATCAAAGATCTCAGCTCGTTCTCTTCTAGCGACGCCGCAAGACTGATTCATGCTGATGGTGTTCATATCCTCGCGCACCTCGATGGTCACACCGCAAATGCACGCAACGAAATTCTTGCGTTACGCCCCGCACCCATTCAAGTCGGCTTCATCCTTGGTTTCCCTGGAACTTTTGGTGCAGATTATATTGATTATCTTGTCCTGGACCGCATTGTTCTTGGTCCCCTTGAGCCAGCGAGAAAAGCTGGGACATCACACGATATCGACGAGTGTGCGCTCATCCTACCCAATTCATGTATACTTAACTGTCACGCTCTGGAATATGATGACCTTTTTGAGAATCCAGGCGCCCGGCCAGGCCGTTCAAAGTACGGTCTTCCTGAGGATGCATTTATTTTCGCGTATTTTGGGCAACTCAACAAGGTGGACCCTATAGCTTACGGGGTATGGATGAGCATTCTCAAGCGTGTTCCAAACTCCATACTCTTGTTGATAAAGAGTCCAGAAAGCGCCGTGGTTCATTTGAAGAAGGCGGCACGTGATCTTCAAGTTCACGAACAGCGTCTGATCTTTATGGACTCTGCTCCCAAACGCGAACACATTCTTCGTGGTGTCCTTGCGGACCTTCTCCTAGACACTCCTGCTTGTAATGCCTTTGATGCTACAATGGACGCTTTATGGACTGGCACACCAGTGGTCACCCTCCTCGGAAACTCCATTGCCACACGCGCCTCAGCTAGTTTGTGCACGGCGGTCGGGTGTCCAGATCTTGTTACTTCAACCCTTGATGAATACGAGGACCTCGCTGTTTCTCTCGCTCTCGATGCTGACAAGTACTGGCTCTTCCGTCAAAAGCTCGAGCATGCTCGCAGAGGACCAGTATACGCACCATTATATGACTGCAAGGCTACACTCAAACATCTCGAAGCTGGCTTCGAGGCGATTTGGGGTAAAGTCATAGATCATCAGCCTCCTGGAGACATCATTATATCCTAGCTTACAAAACGAAGACCAAGAGGCACTCCGCGTGTAACAAAGGCCATGGCGGCATTGTTTTAGCCCCATAAAGTGCATTGAGCTGACCGCAAGGTCCAGACACGCTGCGATGACCTTCCAAGAATTGATGGCTTCGCAAACTAGGAGAACAACACACTCTAAGGGCGCGCCCAGTGAGCCGCCCATAGTTTGATTTTCGCTTGAATGTGCACATGAGGCTCGCTTGAATGTATACTCGAGTCCAGTGGTTATATCGGGCTTGTTTATTAGCTTGATATACGAGGACATGGCATCCTCCTTTTTCTTTCTTGTGCATGTTAGCTAGTGACCGGGGACTCCTCGGTGGCTGTAGAGAGCCCGGAAAATTATTTACCTTGGTTAACGTCACCGTCGCTGTTATTGCAAAGAATGCAGACTGGCCTTACTGCAAATCTCTCCCTCTCTTTGTTTCCCAATGACTATACTACAGTACAGTACGCTACTCGGCTACTATCCTACTACCTTCACATTAGTACGATTCTTACCCTAGTCAGGCTTTTCCCCCTTGACACCTATCAACTCGAGGAGGATATGGTGCGGAATGCTTTCCCCAAGAAACAGAAGCGTGTCTCTAGCCCGGCTGTGAGACAAACACAGGTCTTTTCGGAGCGGCATGGCGTAAAAGCCAGTAAGTACTAGCGCGATAATAAACCCAGGGGCAGGGGGGCAGCCTGGTGGGGCTGCCCAGGCCTCCTTGAGCTTGCGTATGGCGGCTATAAGCTCCTCGCGAGTAGCAGGACCAGTGCCTCTTGTTGTGGGGGGTGGAGCACTTCCAGGCCTTAGAGGGCCTTTTGGTTCTCTTCTGACTCTGTCTCTCCCTCTCTTTCCCTCCCAACAGGAATAGTAGTCTGCATTATGGTCTGCTTTTCGTTGCTTATCCGCAGTCATTACTCTGTCGTAGTAAAGACTAGGAGCATTCGCTCCAGGTATGAAACGCCGCCTTGCCTTGCCAGATCTGCCTTTTCCTCTGCCGAGCTCGAGCACAACAAGCCGAGCGGCTAGGAAGACTGGCTTTAGAGGAAGAGGTTAAAAAGTCAGGCGTAACATCTTCGCAATCTGGGACTCGGATGCCTGATGAGGAACCCGTGAAGTGCAGGGCACTGCGGCCCATTCCGCCCGGGGCGAGTTTTGGGGGACTCGGCGGCCACAAACCGGCGCATTTGCTGTACGGCGCCGCAGGACGCAGTTCACCTAATTTTCGCGTCCCCCCAAATCCCGGAAGTCGCTCCAGCGACGCCGCCCAAAACTAGGCGCCAGCGGATCCGTAGCGGAGCCCGGAGAGCGCCCGGTTTCAATGACCCCCCTCGTTTAGGTCTTGTGCACCACAGAGATAGAAGACCGCGGTGCCACAAGGACCGTATCGGCCTGCAAAAACCACACATGCAGCTGGATGCGGCGGCCAGACTACCAGCATGAAGCTAGCCTGGCTATGCAGTCTATGTAGGGCGTGGGCATGGGGCAGGGAGGCGCACGTCGGAGCTGGATGCGGCCGGCAGACTATCAGGGTCCCGCAATCAGCATGACTAACTCTTGGCTGTATCTGAGGCATCGTTACCGGCACAGTGGTCCCACACAAACCTATGACAATGCCGGGGAAATCAAAGGGGACCTAAAAATAGATAGAGATAAACACCAAAAATGCTCGGAATTGAACGTATCGTAAACGTAGGGAAGGACTGGGCTCCTTGGGTCAAACGCCTGATATAGTTCTTGATTTGAATAAAAGTGACCTGTGCCTTCGTTGAAAAGATCTGAGAACGGAAGAATGTCGTGATGGTCGTGCCCGTAGCATGAGTTGGTATTAACCCATGTGTGGTTGAAACCGTCGAATTTATCTGAAAGGCGCATGTACGCCCAAAGTCGGTCAAAAATAGGATGGA